>Ga0307933_1002027_pt1 | contig 14321 bp, 13 predicted proteins | sample OrgLakmetageno88_FD_201811 | JGI IMG/M metagenome (GOLD analysis project Ga0307933, IMG submission 201811) | Saline water microbial communities from Organic Lake, Antarctica - #88 | ecosystem: Environmental > Aquatic > Non-marine Saline and Alkaline > Saline | place: Antarctica: Organic Lake...
GTAGATATTGTGGCAAAGCAGGTGTTGCATGGCCGTCGTCAGTTCGTGGTTTGAATTGTTCCCTTAAGTGGGGTAACGAACGAAACCCTCATCGTGTGTTATATATGTCACGCGAGACTGCCCCCTCTTTGGTTACAAAGCCAAAATGAATGAATTACTTCGTTGTAGTAGCTATTTTTTTACTCACTGTATTAATATACAGCTCGTAAAAAAATACCTAACTACGCCTTGTACTTCACTTCATTATGACTCTGTAACGAAAATACCTATCAGTGTATTTGTAACCAAAGAGGGGGGAGGAAGGAGAGGATGACGCCAGGTCAGCATGACCCTTGATATCTCGGGCTACACACGTGATACAATGGGAGAGACAACGGGTCGCGACGCAGTAATGCTGAGCCAATCCTTCAAACTCTTCCCCAGTTCGGATTGAGGGCTGCAACTCGCCCTCATGAAGTCGGAATCGCTAGTAATCGCGGGTCAGCTATACCGCGGTGAATACGTTCTCAAGTCTTGTACTCACCGCCCGTCAAGTCAAGGGAGCCGGGGGTGCCCGAAGTCTGTGCATTGCATGGCCTAAGGTAAACTTGGTGACAGGGACTAAGTCGTAACAAGGCACGGCTAGCGGAAGCTGGTCGTGGATCAATTCAAAGATATAAAGACCGAACAGAGCATGGTACTAGGTACTGATGTAAATTCGAGTCCGAATTGGTCGATCACTTCTTACTAGGATAGTTTTCAACTATCCGCAAGGTGTGATTATGGAAGTAATATCATTAAATATCTTCCCGCTATCTCTGCAGCGTTACAGAGAACAAAGTCCTGTATTGTCCATCTCAATTGAATGGAGAATAAGGCCATAGGACGAAACACAAGGTTTGGTTATATGGAGTGTGTTAGGTTTGGTACTGTTGTTGGATGCAAATATATGATGAAAGAACTGCCCGAGAAGGGTGGTTTTTTTGTTTGTGGTTTTTGTTGGAATTATGATATAATCTAATATATGAAAAATAAAAAAGGATTCACCTTAATTGAATTATTGGTTGTTGTTGCTATTATTGGAATATTAGCAACAATAGTATTAAGTTCACTTTCCAGCGCACGAGAGCGCGCACGAGATGCAACACGTCTTTCTGATATTAGAACTATTCAAACTGCATTAGAATTATACAATCTGGAAACAGGGTCATATCCTGTTACAGCCAGTGATTGGAATGGAAGTAATACTGCTAATTGGGCTGCTCTTGAAGCATTATTAGGAACAACCCTGCCTGTCGATCCATTAAATACTTCTGTAGGAAATGAGTCTCAAGTAGAAGCGGAGGGTAATTATGTATACACCTATTTTGCTGTTGATACTGCACCTTGGTGTAATGCTCAGTGTTATTTTATAGCTTTTCAACTCGAGGGAAGAAATGGTAATGGTGCTAATGATGGAGTAGAAATGCCCTATAACTCAGGGACGTTGTTTAATAGTGCAGGTGTTACTTTTGTTGTTGGTATGGATGTCAATGGTGTTCTTAAGACAGCAGATACTTCAGGTACAGCAAAATAAATACAAAATTCATTTTAGTTGAAATATCTATTTGAGATTATTGTTATTTATATTTTTCACTTCTTGTATAGATTTTTAAAGAATCAATCAACAGAATTAAACAAAAACTACTCTTATGTATTGAGTAGTTTTTGTTTAATTTTTTTATTCTCTTTCGTGTTTAATAACCTTGAAAATTTATAGATATTGTAATAATGAATTATTTGTTTATGTTTTATGACATATTATATTAATATATCAATTTTATATATAGTCAAATATTGTTACTATGCATAATGAATTAATAACAATTAAATAAATATATATATATGAAACATGATTTTAATACTATTGCCGAAATTTTTAATGAACGACCAGAATTTGCTTGTGTAAAAAACGATCAACAGGAATTAGTTGAAAAAATAGATGCCTTGAGTAAACGTCCTTTTACTGAAATGGTTACCGGTATTGCCGATCTGTATGCTCGTCATAATCCGAATATGTATGCGCCTGGAAATAATTCTAGACTTTATACTCAACCTGACTCTGTTGCTGTTATTGGTGCTTTTATAGCATTATTAGGTAATAACTCTGGAGGTACTGACTCTTCAAATCCTATTGGATCAATTGTGGCTCAAAAAGTTTTTGATTTTTTTATTAAAGACGTTGTAGGGTATATCAAAGGAGAAGCCATTGATACTTCTGGTGGTACAGCTGCCAATGAAATGGCAATTCATCTTGCTCGTTTTTATTTTGATAAACAAACTAAAAATGAAGGAAATGGAAATATGAAATTTGTATTATTAACTTCAGATCAAAGTCACTATTCTCTCGAAGGAGGTGTAAATAGAGCTGGCTTAGGTATTGATACTATTTCATATATCAAGACTCATCCAGACGGTACGATGAATGTTGATGATTTAGAGCATGCTCTAGATTATTATGTTAAAAATCAATATCATGTCATTGTAGTATCTACCTTAGGGACAACTGTTCTTGGTGCGTTAGATAATATTAATGAGATCGCTGATATGTGTTATAGCTACAAACAACAACGCGGAAAAATTTGGCATCATTGTGATGCTTCGTGGGGTGGACCTATTACCGTTAGTAGATATGCTGAATTAGCCGTGGGTTTGAACAAGACTGATTCTGTTGCTCTGGACACGCATAAGGCTTTCAAATCAACGCTTACGTGCGGCATAATTGTTACTTGCCATGTTGGCTTATTAACTGCTGCAAACTTTTCACGGGGCGGAAAAAAATATCTGTATCATAATAATATGAAAAATATTGATAATGGTATGAGAGGTTTTGAATGTGGCAAACCCGACAGGACACTTCCTTTTGGTATGATGTTGATGACCTATGGTAAAATAGGTTTGTCCACGATCATCAATAGGGATGTGGCACGCGCCAGAGTTTTTTCTGAAATTATTTCTGAATGTGAGGATATTGTTGTAGTACATAATCCTCAATATTTAAATGTATGTATTCAGGTAGTATCGCCTATGAAAAATATTTCAAATAGTGAATTCACACAAAAAATTCATACATATATTTTGAATCAAGATTCTTCATACACGATGATAGAGTTATGCAAGGATACAAAATCAAATACTTTTGTATTACGATGCATACTCAGTAATTCATCAATAGATTCTAATGCTATGCATAGTATGATATCTGAAATTATAACAATCAAAGAGATTGTTAGAAATCAAATATAATCAAAAAAAACAAAGGCAGGTCTATCATAACCTGCTTTTTTTATTACATTCGTTATACTAACTCTATGTTATATATTATTGGATTAGGAAATCCTGGAGAAAAATATCATTATACTAAACACAATATTGCGTGGTTGGTTTTTGAGAATATTATAAAAGATTCATGGTCACATCATAAATATATGAATGCCAAAATTAAACATGAACAATCTGGATTATTTATAAAACCTCAAACATTTATGAACGCATCAGGTGAGGTCATTTCTTATTTAAAAAAAGAAGTCGATTTCGATCCAGAGCATGTTGTTGTTGTGTACGATGATATCGACCTTGCTTTTGGTGATGTGCGTATTTCTTTTGATCGAGGTGATGGGGGACACAATGGCGTTAAGTCTATTACAGAACATTTAGGCTCTAGAAAATCTATTCGTATCCGCGTCGGTATTTCTCGAAAATTAGATGACGGGCGATTAATAAAACCAAATGTATTAGGTAACTTTTCGCCTAATGAACAAAAAATAATCAAGGATGATATTTCACCAAGGATAAGAATAATCATTAAAAGCCTGGAGAAAGAAGGAAGAGAAAAAACAATGAATCTATATAATTAAAAGAACTACAGAATTTTTCCTTAGAAAAATGAAAATAGTGAATTCACATCGATTTTATTTTCATATTTAGAAGATAAAATTCTACGAAAGAAATTACTCAATTTAAAATATTTAAAACATATGTGGTCAGAAAAAAATAATCAATTATACAAAAAATTCATTTTCAAGGATTTTAATGAGGCATGGGAATTTTTAACAAACGTCGCGTTACTTGCCAAAGAACATAATCATCATCCAACATTGATGAATACATATAATATTGTAGAGATATATCTATCGACCCATGATAAAGAGAATTCTATTACTGAAAAAGATACACTTCTCGCCTCTGCTATAGATAAACTATAAAAAAAATACCCAATTGGGTATTTTTTATCTTAGATTTATTTATGATTTAAATGTAAGAGTTAGTTTTTGCTCTTTTGGTTCAAAAGTTGTAATGGTGAAATCATATGATTGACCAAGTTGTAATTGACCCTTGAGATCTTTTTCTGATCCAAATTCTGAGATATGAACTAATCCAGCAACTCCTTGTTCGATTGAAACCAATGCTCCGTGTTTGTTATGTTTAATAACAACTCCTGAAACTTTTTGTTCAATTGCGTATTTAGAAGTAACGGTTGTCCATGGGTTTTCACTTAGGGCTTTGATAGAGAATGAAATCTTGCCATCTTTGATTTCAATAATTTGAGCTTTTACCTTATCTCCGACTTTGTAGAGTGCGCGTGGATTTTCCACCAATGACCATGCCATTTCTGAGATGTGTACAAGTCCTTCAACACCTTCTTCTAATTTCAAGAAGATACCAAAATCAACAATTCCGGTAACTTCACATTCCATAGTATCTCCTGTTGAGTATTTTGATGGAATTGATTTTTCGCGAGTACTTGCTCGTTCTCCTTTTTCAGAGAAAATCAATTTACCTTCTTTTGGATTCACCGAAAGAACATTAACCAAAAGCTTTTGCCCAATCAATTTCTTCAATTGATTTACAATAGCGTCTTTGTCTCCTGATTCTACGCGTGGGTAATGATCAGAATTAAGTTGAGAAGCTGGTAAGAATCCTGAAATTCCATTCCAATCCAACATAAGTCCTCCTTTGTTGGCTTCTTTAACAATGATCTCGAGGGTTGTTCCTCCCTTGAGGGCTTCTTCTGCTTCTCCCCAGGCAAGAGCTTGTTTTGCTTCTTTTAATGATAGTTCAATATAACCATCTTCATTTTCAAGTTCTACAATTTTAGCCTTGATAGAGTCTCCTGCGTTAAGCACGCGAATCATATCACGAGCTGTGAGATATTCTTTTCCGTAAATGATTCCTGTTCCGTGAGGATGAAGATTTACAAAGACTTGTGTACCTTGGATGCTGATAACATTTCCTTCAACCAGCTCACCAAGCTCAAGAGCAGGTGTTTCTGATCCGGTCAATAATTGACCTAACAGTGTATTTTCTAATTCCATATAAAATAAATGCCGCAACTAAAAAGTCGCGGTTATACCTAAAAAGTCTGCATGGTCTTCCGTTTATCAATTTCTATCATTATTCCAAGGGAAGGGTTTACATACAGAACCGCTAATAATAATTAGGATAGTGATTATATTACTTGAAAATAACATAATTGCAATTATATTTTGCACGTATACAGAATATACAGCCGAAAGAATTCAAACATTACAAGGTGGGTAGTTAGGCGCCTTATCTTCTATGAAAAAGAAAACGGTAAGAATGTTTCTAACATGTATTCAAAAGTAACCAAAATATAAAATGAGGTACCTATAATAAACAAGATAATCTACATAACGAGGTAATGAACAAAGAGAGTATTTAAATTTTGATTCATTGATCAAGTAATACAAGCCTTTATCTTTCGATATAAGGCTTTTATTATATATAATTCAAGAATTCTAATTTTTTCTTATTAAATATATCCTCAGAGCCTTCTATTTTCAGTTGTAAGAAGATTTTTTATATCAATGGAAAAAATAAGGGTTATATCGTCCATACTGTGCTATAATAAGAATATGATTATTACATACCATGGAAAACAATTTTTTAAGCTTTCTCAGGGCGATACGACAATCGCAATTAACCCTTTATCAAAAAATAACACATTAGATATAAAATCTGCCAAATTCGGATCTGATGTTGCATTGTGTTGTGTGCGTCATCCTGATTACGAAGGTTTTGATAACACAGAATACAATGGCAAAGAGCCTTTCAAGATTTATGGACCAGGTAGCTATGAGGTTGATGGAAATCTCTATGTTGGTTTTCAGTCACATGCAAAAATAGATGAACAAGATTATATTAATACTATTTATTTTTTTGAACTGGAGGGAATTTCTTTTTGTTTTCTTGGTAATCTATCCAGCCCTGATATTGATCAAAAAACCAGAGAATACATCGAGGACGTAGACGTTGTTTTCGTGCCTATTGGAGGATCAGGAACCTTGGACCCTGTGCAAGCATCAAAAGTCATTAAATATTTTTCACCTAAAATTGTTATCCCTATGGATTATGGACCAGATAGAGATACTGGATCACTTCAAACCTTTCTCAAAGAAGTCTCATCAAAAGCCGAACCCGAGGCAAAATATGTTTTCAAAAAAAATGACTTAGAAGCCTTGACTGGACATGTTGTTGTTTTGGAACAACAATAATTCTATGTATTTATGAGAAAATATTTACATACACTAAGGAAACGATCTGACGAAGAAAAGACAGCGATTGTACGAACATTTGCAATCATAACAACGGGCGTCATTTTTGTTATATATTTATTGATATTGGCTTTTGTTCCGCGAGATTCTGCGCCTGTTATCAATACCCAACAAGAAGCATTAAATGCATTTTCAACCGTTCTCGATGGTGGTATTAGTCAATTTGCCGATGTATCAAATCAAATCCAAGATCAATCTGATCAATTAGAGATAACCCCCGAGAATCTACAAATTTTTGCTGAACAAATCCAACAAGAGGCAGCGATGGAAAATAATATACAACAAAATGAAATAGATAGTTCACCATCACAAAATATACCTGAAACTGAATCATTAAATAATCAACAAACTAATTAATATGGAAAACGAAAAAAGAGACAATATTATACCAATGAGCATCACCTCAGAAATGAAAGAATCATTTATTGCCTATGCAATGAGCGTGATTACTTCGCGTGCCTTGCCAGATGTTCGTGATGGATTAAAGCCCGTTCATCGACGTATTCTATATGCGATGAATGATATCGGACTTACGGCTTCGGCTCGGTTTAAAAAATCTGCTGCAGTTGTTGGTGAGGTTTTGGCTAAATACCACCCACACGGCGATACGTCTGTATATGATGCGATGGTGAATTTATCTCAGGATTTCTCTACGCGCTACCCAATGGTATGGGGTCAAGGAAACTTTGGTTCGATTGATGGCGATTCTGCTGCGGCCATGCGTTATACCGAAGCAAAAATGCAAAAAGTTGCAGGGGAAATGTTGCGTGATATCGAAAAAGACACCGTCGATTTTAGAGGTAACTATGATGATTCACAACAAGAACCAACCGTATTACCTACAGCGGTTCCTACCTTACTATTAAATGGTGGATTGGGTATTGCTGTTGGTATGGCAACAAATATTCCGCCTCATAACCTTGGTGAGGTTGTTAATGCAACCATTGCATTAATTGACGACCCTAAAACATCAAGCGATGAATTATTAGATCATATAAAGGGACCTGATTTTCCTCTTGGTGCTGTTGCCTATAACACAGAAGACATTAAAAATGCCTATGCAACAGGAAGAGGAAGAGTAACCGTTCGTGGTGAAGCAGAAATAATTGAAACGAACAAAGGAGGACATCAAATTATCATTACCTCTATTCCGTTTCGTGTAAATAAACAAAATCTTATCGTAAAGATTGCAGATCTAGTTCGTGATAAAAAAATCAAAGGGATAAAAGGATTACGAGATGAATCAACCAAAGATATTCGCATTGCTATTGATTTGAAAACCTCAGCTCAACCACGGCGAGTATTGAACTATATTTATAAACATACACAATTACAAGAGAACTTTAATTATAATATGGTGTGCCTTGTTGATGGAGTACCTCAAACATTAGGGTTAAAAGAAATTCTTGAATATTTTATTTTGCACCGACAAGAAGTCGTACGCAGACGAACAGAATTTGATCTTAAAAAAGCAGAAGCACGAGCTCATATTTTAGAAGGTCTCAATAAAGCCTTGGACCATATTGACGAAGTAATAGCTTTGATTAAAAAATCAAAAGACGGAGCAGAAGCAAAATTAAATTTGATCAAAAAATTTAAATTTTCAGAGATCCAGGCAAGTGCAATTCTTGAAATGAAATTACAAAAACTTGCTGGGCTTGAACGTAAAAAAATCGAAGATGAATTGCAAGAGATTCTTAAATACATCCAAGAACTTAAAAAACTACTCTCAAGCGTTCCTGCAATGTTAGCTGTCATCAAAGACGAATTATTGGAGATCAGAGATAAATACGGTGATGAGCGGCGAACGCGTATTATTGATGGTGCTGTTGATTCTATCAAGGATGAAGATCTTATTCCTCAAAAAGAATTTGCTATGGTATATACCGAGAACGGATATATTAAACGTACTGATCCCGAAGAATATAAATCCCAAAAACGTGGTGGGGTAGGAGTTATTGATCTCAACACCAGTGATGAAGATATCGTTACTCATTTCTTGACTGGTGATTCTCACAGTGATGTATTATTCTTTTCTGACATGGGGAAAGTGTATCAGACAAAAATGTATGATTTACCCGAAGGTAGACGTTCAACCAAGGGTAAGTCTATTAAAAACTTTTTGCCACTAACAGGTGATGAAAAAATAACATCTATTCTTACTGTTCCTAAGGGCAAAGAAATGGATAAATTTACCTTGTTCTTTACAACCAAAAAGGGAACGGTTAAACGCGTTGCGGCTGATGCCTTTAAAAAAGTTCAGGCTAATGGATTAATTGCGATTAATCTCAAGAATGATGATCAATTGTGGTCAGTACGATTTGCCGAGGAGGATGACCAAATTATGATTGTGACTCAATTAGGTCAATCTATCAGATTTAATGTTGCTGATATTAGGACTATGGGGCGAACGGCTGGAGGGGTTCGTGGAATTACTCTCAAGGGCGAAGACATCGTCATCGGAACCGGTATGGTCAAATCAAACCAAGAAGATTTAGAACTATTAGTTGTTACCGAAAAAGGATATGGTAAAAAAACACCTCTATCTGAATATAAAATTCAAGGACGTGGAGGTTCAGGTATTAAAACATTAAATGTTACCGAAAAAACTGGAAATATTGTAGGGTCAAAAGTCGTCAATAACGAAATTGAAATTATTGCTATGAGTCAAAAATCTCAAGTTATTCGAACGACAATAGATTCTGTATCAACATTAGGACGTGCCACACAAGGTGTACGATTAATGAAAATGAGAGATGGAGATTCAGTCGCATCGTTTACACTTATGTAATAACAAAAAAACAATACATAATGTATTGTTTTTTTGTTATACTGTATTTATGAATACATTTTCTGATCCAAAAACAATTGTTGAACAATTAGATATTATAGGTGGACAGCATATTGCTGATCTTGGTGCAGGTTCTGGGGCGTATACCTTGGCTCTTGCCGAGAAATTTAAAAACAATGGCGATACAAAGATATTTGCGGTGGATGTACAAAAAGATTTACTATCTCGAATAGAATCCTTAGTCAAAGATAAATATCTTGCCTCAGTACATGGTATTTGGGGTAATATTGAAGACCTAAAAGGTACACGTTTACGTGAATCCTCTATTGATTTAGCTATTATTGCAAATACGTTATTTCAAGTTGAGAACAAGAATTCTCTTATAGAAGAAGCTAGGCGTATTTTAAAACCTGAAGGTAGGCTCGTTGTTATTGATTGGTCTGAATCATTTGGTAGTATTGGACCCAAAAAAGATCACATTATAACCGAATCTGCTGCAAAAAATCTTTGCAAGGAAGCAGGCTTTATTCTCAGAAAAGACATTAACGCAGGTGAGCATCATTATGGGTTTATTGTAAGTAAAAAATAATTATTATGAAAGATATAGGAATAAAAAATATCATCACAGGAATTTTTGTTATTGCGGCTATTGCGGCATTTATGGTTTTCTCTGGTGTTATAAATATAGGAAGTCAATCAGATCAGGTTGCAGGTCAGGTAACCGTATGGGGAACAATTCCTTTTAGCACCATTCAACAATATATTGACCAAGCCAAAGAGCAGAATCTTACTATTAATTATATAGAAAAACGACCTTTAACCTACGAAGATGAATTGATCAATTCATTTGCTTCGGGTACAGGTCCTGATTTGTTTATTATGTCACACGAGGGTATTTTGCGTCACAGTGATAAAATTCTCGAGATTCCCTACGAGAGTTTCCCTAGAGCCTCATACGAACAAGCCTACATTGACGAAGCGCGATTATTCCTCAGTGACACAGGAGTACGAGCTTTTCCTATAATGGTTGATCCGATGATTATGTACTATAACAAGGCGCTTATTTCGTCTGCATTTATTTTAGACGTTCCACAGTATTGGGATGAGTTTCCTGAATTTGCCAGTCAAATAACGCAATACAATAGTACCGGTGAAGTAATAATCAGCGCCACGGCATTGGGGACTTTTGATAATATTCCTTCGGCTAAAAATATTATTACCGCATTGATTATGCAAAACAAAAATAATATTATTAACGTTGACCCTGCGACTATGAAAAATAGATCTATTCTTGCTTTTGATGAAGATCAGATTCAGCGGACAGCCCAGGCAATGGATTTCTATACCTCGTTTGCTCGGTTTGGAAGTAATACTTATTCATGGAATGAGGCATTAGTTGATTCAAAAAACAAATTTATTTCAGGGGATCTGGCTATTCATTTTGGACCAGGTTCAGAAGCACAAGATATCAGAAGAAAAAATCCTAACCTTGATTTTGGTGTAGCATTATTCCCTCAGGTCAGAGAGAATACTTCACGTTCGACTCATGGTGCTATGACGGGTGTAGCCATAGCAAAACAATCAACAAACATTCCAGCATCGATTAATGTCGCTTCAAAAATAGCAGGTTCTCTTGTTGCTGATGGGCTTTCACGTGATCTAAATGTTGCGCCAGCCCGCAAGGATTTGTTACGCAATGCACCAGATGATGCATTGAGGACTCTTATTTATAATTCAGCTATTATTTCTCGTGGCTGGATTGATTCTGATCCAGATGCAACTAATGAATTATTCAGAGGATTAGTGCGAAATATTAATACAGGATCTCTCTCTACAAGAGACGCTATCTCGCGAGCCAGCGCAGGTCTGAATACTATTTTAAACAGAACTATTAATACAACTTTGGGAAATTAAAACAAGAATATTTTCTTATTTTTTGTTATAATAGATTCATGTTAGATTCTTATAGAAAAATAATTATACTCTGCTTACTTGTTCTGTGTCCTTATATAGTTTTTGCTCAAAATATTTCTCTGGAAGAATCACCTGATACTGTAATTAATCAAATTAGTTTTGATGATGATTTAAAACAAATAAGTGGTAATGTTTTACACGATGAGCCTGGGAATATTTTACTCTATAGATTTTATAGTCAAAATGGTAATCTACAAAGCATATTTATTGGATCTATCCCTTGGGATATTGGCGGCTTTACCTTAAATTATTATCACATTGATGATATTACTATAAATAATATTTATAGTAATTTTAATATTGATTTCTATTTTAAATTTGTTTTTGAATACGATGGTCATAATTCAATTGATGGGCCAAGTAGATATTCTACCCTCTCTTCTAATTCTGTTTCTCCAACCGAAATTACTCAAAATACACTAAACTTCGGAGGTGCCTTATCTGGAATCACTTATCAGGAAGATAATTCTAATTATATTTTAAATTTTGAAAGTTTTCCTCTGTGGGCTGGATACTATCATGATTATCTAGGTAATATCGATTTAACTTTAGGTTATACAGATAATTCAGGTATTTATCAGAAACATAATTTATGCTCTGTTAACACTGCCTCAACAAATGGATTGCCACGTTTAGATTTTAATTTATCAGAGTATTGTGTATCAGGCTCTATTAATAATATTTTTAATCAATCTTTAATAGATTCGATAATTCCAAAGGAGGACGGAAACTTATTTGATTTTTTCCTTGAAAGAAGTACCTCTGGAAGGAGATTAAGTGGAAAATATTCAATTCCAGGTCCAGTTACTTCCATAGTTGATGAGATTGATATTGATGATGGACCTTCATTGCCCAACCCTAATACAACACCAGCAGTGACCCTTGGTTTTCCTGGCTGGGAATTTATGTCTCCACAAGACAGATTAAAATCGATCCCAAATACCAATGGTCAATATCATCCAGTTCTAAAATCAGAAGACGTAATAACTCGTACACCTGATAATGCGCCTGTGTATCTTGTTGTTGAAAATACGAATACATCATTACCTATAAATCAACGGTTTCGTGTATTGGATATATTCGCCGGTCAATCTAGTGGTTTTACCATCAATTTTCTTACAGCAGAAAATATAAATCAGTCTACTATTCCTACGAATGCCTATCTGGACCCAGGGCAAACCTACGCCGTATTTCTTTCTGCTGGTTTTGTTCAGGGAACTGAACCTATAGCACTACAGCAGACACGTATTGTTCTTCCTCCTGTTCCTTCTAGTGTCTCAGATCAAAACAACATCGTTTCAAATATTGTTGCAACGCCCAGGCAACAGGGAGACAAACGATATTATCAAATTACTGGAACAATTATCGTACCCGCAGATGTGCCGCCTCCACCAGGAACGAATTTGAATTTTGTTATCAGAGCTCCTGAATCAACTTCAGGTCAAGTCCTGGCTACGGTTCCGTATGTTTCAGGTCTTTTGCCACCTATCCCCACCAATCAGGATTTGGCGGATTTTGTCAGTCTTGTCCCAGGGGATTATGAATTGTCGATCAATAGTAGCGTCAATAATCAAGAAATTCAAAATCCATTGCCATTACAACCCATGACAGCAAATCCATCGGGAGCTAATCAACCTGTCGTCAATAGCACGTGGGAATTTACGACTCAACAAATTGCATTATTAAACGGTGGAATTGTACCTGATTGTGGTTATGATTTAGGACCTGATGGTAACGGTAGAATATGTGGTTTCAATGATCTTATTGGATTGATTCAACAGGTTATTGAATATATATTTATTCTCACGATTCCTATTACGGCTATTGTCTTTGCATATGCTGGATTTTTATATATTACCAGCGGGGAAAATCCTAAAAAAAGAGAAGATGCAAAAAACGCCATGATCAAGGTTGTCGTTGGTATTGCCGTCGTTATGTCTGCGTGGCTGATAGTAACACTTATTGTTAGGACTCTTGGTGCCAGTTCTGCGACAACACGGTTTTTGGATTTGTAATATGAAAAAGAAGTCACAACTTTTTTTGATTGCAGAATTATAAAAACATATGGTATAATAGTAGCAACTTCTTGAAGGGTATACACGCGGAGGGAAGATAATAATCGATTATTATTAAATTATCTAAGACAAAAAAATTATTATGAAAAATACTTTCAAGGCATTAATATTTGGTGCAGCATTTGCCGGGTCATTTACCGCATTTGCTCAGACATCATTTGGAACCATCCTTTTAACGATTGGAGGACTCATCAACCAAATTATTCCAATCCTGATTGCAGGAGCATTGGCATACTTTATCTACGGTGTGATTAAATTTGTTATTTCAACAGATTCAGATGACAAAGAAGCCGCTCGAAAAGTTGTCGTACAGGGAATCATTGGATTATTTGTGATTGTTTCTGTATGGGGGCTCGTCGGAGTTGTTCAATCTACCTTTGGTATTGGAACAGGTTCAACATTGAACGCATCTCAAATACCAGGAGTTCAATTACTACCATAAAAACAGCTTTGGCTGTTTTTTGTTTGGTTCATGTGATAGTATTTAGGTATGCAAAATATCATTAATTTTATACATGACTATGTTTTGATACCTGTGGCACATGCCCAGGCAGCACCAGCGACCGTTCGTGCTCTTATGGAGAGGATAAGTCAATATTTTCTGAATCCATTAATTGTATTAATGTTTGCTATTGCTCTGGTGACCTTTGTATGGGGAATGTTTTCTTTTTTTGGTCGCAAGGATAGTACCGAAGAAATAGAAAAAGGAAAACGACATATTTTGTGGGGTATTATTGGTATGGCTATTATGGTATCGGTGTTTGGTATTATTAATTTCATCACCAATACAACCATTGGACAGACGGTGGATCCCTCCGGCAGCAATGATGTTTCAAATCTCTTTAATTAAAAAATCCATGAAAAAACCCCGAACTATGTTCGGGTTTT
>Ga0307933_1002028_pt1 | contig 14309 bp, 16 predicted proteins | sample OrgLakmetageno88_FD_201811 | JGI IMG/M metagenome (GOLD analysis project Ga0307933, IMG submission 201811) | Saline water microbial communities from Organic Lake, Antarctica - #88 | ecosystem: Environmental > Aquatic > Non-marine Saline and Alkaline > Saline | place: Antarctica: Organic Lake...
ATGATGGTCAAACCACTTTGGGAGAGTTAGCGACTGTCCAGTCGGTAAGTAGTCCTAGTAAGATTAGCCGTGAAGACGTTCAACGTAAAATCGTAGTCGCTGCAAATGTCCAAGGAAGGGATTTACGCGGTGCTGTAGAAGAAATAAAAGAAACCGTAAACCAAAATATTTCTATGCCTGAAGGTTATCGGGTGCAATACGGCGGACAGTTTGAGAGTGAAGCTAAAGCATCACAATTATTATCTATAACTGCAATCGTTGCTATTGCTATCATTTTTCTGTTGCTATATTATGAGTTTAAGGATGTTAAATTGGCTTTTGTCGTACTGATAAACCTGCCTTTGGCATTAATTGGTGGAATTTTGATTGTGTATTTTACATCAGGTATTATCAGTATTGCAGCAACAATTGGTTTTATTAGTTTGTTCGGTATAGCAACCCGTAATGGAATCTTATTGGTTTCTCGTTATGAGGATTTGAGAAAAGAAGGAATCAAAGGGTTTCAGTTAATCAAAACAGGAGCGTTAGACAGATTGAATCCAATACTAATGACAGCTTTTACAACAGGATTGGCTCTAATACCGTTAGCATTAAAAGGCGGAGAACCAGGAAGTGAAATACAAAGCCCAATGGCAGTAGTTATTTTAGGTGGTTTGCTATCTGCTACTATATTGAATTTGGTAGTTATTCCTTGTGTATATCAGTTGGTTATTAGAAAAAAGTAGTTTCTATTACATAATGAAATTTAAATTAAAGCTGTTGTAAATATATCAACAGCTTTAATTTTTTAACCGATTTTAAAACAATCTAATAACCTAACTTAAATAGACGAGTTACGAAATAATTCAGTTTGAAATGCCAACGCTAAAAGCCATACACATTTCCAGTCGCGCCATCCCCGCTACACCAAAACTGTAAAAGAGTATGTCTTGCCAACGCCCACATTTGAACTAAATAAGAAACATCGGAAAACCAAGCAGAACGTGAAAAGCACTATGCACAACAATGTATATAAAACATAGCTATTAAAGGCTTTTCGAGAGGTTTTTGCTTACTTATTAAGTCCGCCAAATTTTTATTTTTGTATATTTAGAAAATTAAAGATAAATAGAAAAAATAAAAATTCGGCTCGTGTTTAATCCGAAACGATGGCGTTTATTTACACGCTACGTTTCATATACGGAGACGTTGGGCAACATACAAAAAGCCCACCGCGCAAACAGGCACATTTGGTTTTTGCCAACACGAAAGCCAACGCTGAAAAACCAAAAGAGCCTGTTTTTTGCCAACGCTCGGACGGAATAACGAACAGAAAAAGGTAAATTAACCGACAGAAACGAAAGACATAGAGTAAATGGAGATAAACAGACTGAAACCAAGAAAGGCACTAAACAAAGCCTTTTTGAAAGTAAAACCCAACAGGACAGAAATCGAAGGTTTCAAAACGAATCTTATCCAGCTACTCGACAGGACAAATGACACCGAATCCGAAGAGTTTCATAAAAACCTTGTCATTGACTTTCTCAAAAAGACGTATTACGACCAAAACCATTTCATAAATACAAAAGGACGAAATGACCTTGTAATCCACAACGGAGACAAAGCAAAAAGCACAGTCGGAGTAATCATTGAAGCAAAGAAGCCGACCAACAAAAGTGAAATGGTCTCGACTGACAAGCTGAACACAAAGGCTTTTCAGGAATTAGTGCTTTACTATCTAAGAGAAAGAATCACTCAAAACAATCTTGAAGCCAAGCATTTGATAATCACAAATATCAATGAATGGTTCATTTTTGATGCAACTACTTTCGACAGACTTTTTGCTCAAAACAAAAAGCTTGTAAAACAATTTAACGACTTTGAAGGCGGACGATTGGCGGACACCAAAACCGACTTTTTCTACAAGCAAATTGCCGAACCATTTATCGCAGAAGTCAAAACTGAAATTGAATTTACTTATTTCAATATACAGGATTATCAAAAGCCACTTCGAAATGATGATAAGGCAGACGACAATAAACTAATTGCACTTTTCAAGTTACTTTCTCCCGAACATCTTTTAAAACTTCCATTTACTAACGACAGCAACAGCCTTGACAAACGCTTTTACAGCGAGTTGTTGCACATTATCGGCTTGACGGAAACCAAAGAAGGAAGTAAAAAACTGATTGAGCGAAACAAGCCAGGCGAAAGACACACAGGAACCATCCTTGAAGATGCCATTATTCAGCTTGACAGTTTAGATAAAATCAGCCGTTTAGAAAGACCAAGCCAATTTGGAAATACGCAACAGGAAAAGCTTTTCAATGTAGGACTTGAATTATCCATCACTTGGATTAACAGAATCCTGTTTTTGAAATTGATGGAAGCTCAACTTATCACCTATCACAAAGGCGATAAATCTTATTTGTTTCTCAACCTTGACAAGATTAAAAACTATGACGACCTGAATAGCTTGTTTTTTCAGGTATTGGCACGGAAATATGACGAGAGAAACGAAGATGTAATCAAAATTTTTGAGAAAGTTCCCTATCTCAATTCTTCCCTCTTTGAGCCAACCGAAATTGAGCAGGACACACTTTTTATCAGCAATCTGAGAGATGATAAAACCATTCCTATCATTTCGTCCACTGTGCTGAAAAACGAGCAAGGCAAAAAAAGAACGGGAAGTTTAACCACACTTCAATACTTGTTTGAGTTTCTGAACGCCTACGATTTCAGCAGTGAAGGTTCAGAAGAAATTCAGGAAGAAAACAAATCACTCATCAACGCTTCCGTACTTGGATTGATTTTCGAGAAAATAAACGGCTACAAAGACGGTTCTTTTTTTACTCCGGGCTTCATCACAATGTATATGTGCCGTGAAACCATTCGAAAAGCGGTTATTCAGAAATTCAACGAGACCAAGAATTGGAAATGCAAAGACCTTGATGAACTTTATAACAAAATTGAAGATGCCAAAGAAGCAAACGAGATTGTAAACAGTCTGAAAATTTGCGACCCTGCCGTTGGTTCAGGACACTTTTTAGTTTCCGCTCTTAACGAAATGATTGCGGTTAAAAATGACTTGAAAATTCTGCAAGACCAAGACGGCAAGCGCTTGAAAGAATATCAGGTGGAAGTAGTAAATGACGAACTCATTGTAACGGACGAAGAAGGAGAACTTTTTGACTACAATCCCAAAAACAAGGAAAGCCAGCGAATACAAGAAACACTCTTTCACGAGAAACAAACGATCATTGAAAGTTGCCTTTTCGGTGTGGACATCAATCCAAACTCTGTAAAAATTTGCCGTTTGCGTTTATGGATTGAGTTGTTGAAAAACGCCTATTACAAAAATGCCACCGAACTCGAAACGCTTCCAAATATTGACATCAACATAAAATGCGGTAACTCATTAGTGAGCCGTTTTGACATTGATGCCGACCTGAAACACGCTTTGAAAAAAAGTAAGTGGTCGATAGACAGTTATCGTGTTGCGGTTGACACGTATCGAAATGCGGAAAGCAAAGAGCAGAAAAGAGAAATGGAACGGCTGATTGCCGACATTAAATCGGATTTCAGAAGTGAAATTTCTTTGAACGACCCAAAAGTTAAAAGGCTACGAAAACTATCGGGCGAACTTTTTCAGATGACCCAACAACAGCAGCTTTTTGAAATGAGCAAAAAAGAAAAAGCCGCTTGGAACAAAAGAGTGGCAAAGCTGACCCAAGACACCAAAAAGTTAGAAGCAGAGATAGAAGAAATAAAAGCCAACAAGATTTTTGAAAACGCTTTTGAATGGCGATTTGAATTTCCTGAAGTACTAAATGATGATGGAGATTTTGTGGGCTTTGATGTAGTTATTGGCAATCCACCATACTTACAACTTTCCAAAACTAAAGACATCACAAAGGAATACAAAAACTACCTTCTCGAAACTTATGAAACATCAGGCGGACGGTTAAATACATTTATATTTTTTATCCACTTATCAAATAAAATATTACATCCGAATGGATTCCTAAACTTTATTATTCCCAACACTATTCTTTCACAAGAATATTATGCATTCACAAGAGACTTTTTAGTTAATAAAGTTTCACTAATAGAAATCGTAAACTTCCCAATCCTTCCTTTTGAAGATGCTGTTGTAGAAACTGTTTTGATACAATATGCGAATAAACCAGAATTAGTAGATAAGGTTGAGATTAAAGAACTTTCAAAAGAAAATATCAAGTCAATTTCTCATTTGAAAAGAGACACAGTTAACCGAGATTCAAAATTTTCTTTTGTTTATCAACTAGACCCTATAATCGAAAAGATCTATGAAAAAGAACATCTTACTTTCGGTTCAATCTGTGACATCAATCAAGGAATTGCTTTAAAGGGAGATAAATCTCTGTCATTAAAGGAGAGTAAGGAGAATGATGAATGTTACAAACTACTTGATGGTCGAAATATCAATAAATATTCCTTGAAATGGGACGGTGTTTGGCTTGATTATGATTTAGAAAGAATTCACAGTTGTAAGCGAAAGGATATTTTCGAAAGTGCCGAAAAGCTAATGTTCAGAAGAGTATCCTCTTCACTCATTTTCAACTATGATAATGAACAATTTTATGCACTTAACACATTAGTAATCGTAAACAAGAAGAATTCAGATAAAGGTTCTGACTTGAAATTCATACTTGGCTTAATGAACTCTAAGTTGATGAATTATGTGTATTCTAATAAGTTCAAATCAACCAAAACAGTGTTTTCCGAAATTCAAGCACGGTCGGTAAAGGAATTGCCAATCCCAAAAATTTCGGAAACCCAAGAACTTGAAATCGTAGAACTTTCGGAAAGAATAATCGAACTAAAAAAAATCAATTCAGACAGGACTGAACTTGAAAACGAAATAGACCAATTGGTTTACCAGCTCTACGACTTGACAGAAGAAGAAATTGAAATCATTGAAAACTCTAAAAACTAATAAAATGGCAAAAAAGACAGTTCCAGTGAAACCTCACAAAAGGTCAACACCATCACCAACTCCAAGAAAAAATCCTGATGCTCCAAAGCCAGGTCCAAAAACAGTTCCAGTTGACCCACATAAACGGTCTCGACCTAAAAAGTAGAGATGAATAAAAAGACCCTGACTTTTAGCGGAATTATCTGATATATAGACGATTTTAAAATTGACTTGGACGGCTTCAAAGAAGTTGTTCAAGAAGGAGTCTTTGATGAAGTCAGTGGTAATCGTGTGCATATTTTCCAATTGGAATATGAAAAGGACTTTTTGAAAATCAATTTTTCAGATGGTTCAGCAATGCCACGTAATCCAAATGTTTACAATAAGGCAAAACAAGAATTAGAACCCAACCCAAGAGATTCAGACCAAATTGAACCAAAAGAATATTTTGCGGTATTTGACCTAACTTCTAGTTATTTATGGTTGAGTAACACAAAGAAGAAATCTCTCTTGATTGATTTTTTTCAAAAATTATTCAAGAACAAGAAAATTGTTCTGAAAGATGTTTATAACGAAGATAAATTTATAGAAGGCTTGAAAACGCTCGACCAAATCAAACTGAGTGCAGCACCAAGTTTATTCGGTCAATCAAATTCGGTTTCAAAAGCTTTATTAGATGAAATGTATGGTGCGTACTAAGCAATTTTGCACTTGAAGTACAAAGACAAGTTTATTGGAGATGATTTGCAGACCAAAATCAGAAGTATTTTTAAAAATCGAGAAAGCTTCAATGGGATAATGATTGCGGGAAGAGATGAAAAAAATATAGGGATGTTCTTTAACAATAACTTATTTACTCGGAAAATTGATATTGAAGTACCAGTTGATGAAAATGAAATGTTTAATCCAAAAGATGTATTCAGTCGAATCATTGCTAAAATCGAAGAAGAAATAAATGCAAACAGCTAAGAATATATCAAAATATCTTCTGTCGTTAGGAGCAATTCTCCTCTTATCGACCTATTTGCATTTTGACAACTCTTCAACTTTTGGTCACATTTTAACATTTCTATCTGTTACAACAGGTTTTACAATTACGGCTTTATCAATAATCGCAACCTCTAATTTTTCAAAGGACTTGTATAAAAAGGAAGCTCCAGATGATAATTCGAAAACCTTACTTCATCAATTGGTAGCTAAGTTTGAAAAATCAACTATAACTTTTGTATCAGCCATAATCTTGATTTTGGTATTCTCATTAGTTGAACCAACTAATTTCAAAGAGTGGTCATTTTCTAACACAGTAATCAGTTTAAAAACGGTTTTAAGTGGTTTAATTTGGTTCTTGACTTTTCGGTCAATATGGCTGTTTCTAGACCTCTTAAAAATGTTTTCGAAATTCGTAATTCAAAGTGCTAAACGACAATAAAATGCCAACGCTCAACAGCCACACACATTGCCAAGCCGCTCAAGTCAGCCGCACGAGCCAAAGCTTGTCAATAAGTGTGTCTGAGCCAACATACGGACAGAAAAAAAGAAAAGTACGATTGCCCAACAATGGCTATACGTAATGCGGGCGAAAGTGCTAATATTAAAGTAATTACATTAAATAAACTAACAGCTAAACGGAAAGTGAAGTGCCTTGAAATCCCGCACTACGCATAGCCGGAACGTTGTGCACAAGCTTGAAAAAAAAATGATGCTTTTAGATTTAATATGTTTTGATTGCCTAATGGAACAGGTAAATAAAGGTGAGCCGAAAGTTTTTGACGGTGCTTCAATTCCAACACCTTTTGAGCAAGTAAATAATGATGGGATTTATGAAGTGAATTGTGCTAAAGGGCATAATTCAAAAACAATAATAAATAATATCAATTTTGAAATCTTATTTGAATATGGACTTAATGCTATAATTGACGGATATTATCGAGAAGCAGTTTCGTCAATAACTTCGGCAATGGAAAGATACTTTGAGTTTTGTATAAAAACTATTCTAACAGATTCAATTTCTGACTTTGATTTTATTGATAAAACTTGGAAGAAAGTTTCAAGTCAATCAGAAAGACAACTTGGAGCTTATATTATGCTTTATTTTAAGACATTTGGAAAGGAACCACTATTATTAAATCAAAACAAAGAAGTACCTTTTAGAAATTCGGTAATTCACAAAGGTTATATTCCAACTAAACAAGAAGCAATTAATTATGGAAACTCAGTAATGAAAATAATTGAACAATCTCTAATTGATTTGAAACATAAGTTTCCAAAAGAAACAGAATTTACATTTAAACAGTATGGATATAGAAAAAGTGCTGAAAAAAAGTTTAAGAATATTGAAAAAGAAACCGGAAGTGAGCAGAACTATGCTTGTGTAAATATTATGACAACAATTGACGTAATGCACGGAAGAGAAACTAATCCAAAAGATGAGAGAAAAGGAATGGTTGAAGACCGTATAAAAACTATAGAAGAAAGACGAGAACCAAGGAGACTAATTTTACTTAAAGATAAATCAAAAAGACAATAAAGCCAGTGCACAACAGCGCATAACAAAAATGGCGAGATTTGTGCTGAAACGAGAAGTTTATGTATTTTTAGCAACAAAAAGTTTAACCGAAAAATTAACGCATATTGACCCGTAACTGATGGTTATACGAGACCGTTGGCGGTAATACAAGAAAATCATTTTACAAATAAACATCTAGTAAAAAAATTGTATTTTTTATTAAACATTTTAATTATGGATTTACAAACTAGAAAACTCAATTTAATAACCTATTTAGCTCAAATTAAGGACGAAATATTTTTTGACAAGTTGGAAAATTATATCCTAAAAAGAGAGGTTGAACATAATCCTGAATTAAAGCCATTTAGAGTTGAGGAGCTGATAAATAGAATTGAAATATCTGAATTGGATTTTAAAAACGGAAAAGTTAAAAGTCAAGAAGAATTAGAGAAAATATCTGCAAATTGGTAAAAATAAAAATTGTTTGGACTGATTTTGCCATCAGAAATTTAAAAGACATTATTATTCTACAGAAGTAAATAAAAAAGTTGCTCATAAAATTAGAAAACAAATTCTAAAATCTTCGAAATAACTAATCCACAATTCGAGTTCTGGGCCTATTGAGCCAAATTTAACGATACTAAATAAAAACCACCGATACTTATTTAGTGGACATTACAAGCTAATTTACAGAATTGTGAATAATGAAATTATAATTAATGATGTCTTTGACACGCGTCAAAACCCGACTAAAATGAATGATGAAAATGGATAAATCCATTAAAAAAATAAACGCCAACCATAGCCCACGGTGTACACCGTGGGCTATGGGAGATGTAACGGATAACCAAACCGTTTCAACGGTTTAAAAACATACAATCATGCCACATTCATTCAACAAAATTTGGATACACGCTAAATGGGCAACCAAAGAGAGAATGCCGCTAATTTCCGGAGCCATAGAGAAAACAGTGTATGAATTTATTTCAACGGAATGCCCGACCATATCCATTGTTTGTTTTTGTTGAGCCCACAAAAATCAATTGCTGATGCCATCAAACAAATCAAAGGTAGCAGCTCTCACTACATCAATCAAAATAATCTAATTGTTGAGAAATTTGCCTGGCAAACGGGCTATGCTGCGTATTCTGTATCTCAATCGGTCGTTGATAAAGTTTTTCACTACATCAATAACCAAAAAAAGCACCATCAGAAAAAAACCTTTGCACAAGAGCATGATGAGTTTCTAAAATTATATGGTTTAAATGAAAGTAAATGAGCATTGTAAGTATAGCCAGACAATTAGCCACCGTTAACCGTGAAATAAAGACAGTTTAGAAAAGCATTCATAGTATCGATGTCAAGATCAGCCGTAAACCAGATAGCTAGAAGTTGTACTTAATGCGGGACAAAAAGTCACATATCTTATTTATTTGAACCATTTTTTGTATTTTTGGTACACATAATATTTATTAGAGATAAAATGTCCCATATTAATAAACTTGCAAAACTCCCTCCTAAAAGAGAAAAAGTAGAAACAATTGAAATACTTCGTCAATTGAGTAAATCTTCAAACTCATTAGGGGAATTGAAAGGAATTGCTAAAACTATTCCTAATCAAGAAATGTTAATTAATGCAGTTGTTTTACAAGAAGCAAAAGACAGTTCAGAAATTGAAAATATTATTACAACTCAAGATGAATTATATAAAGCCTTAGCTACAAACACAAAACAACCAACTCAAGTTAAAGAAGTTATAAACTATAGAAGTGCTATTTTTTCAGGGTTCAAATTAATAAAAAAACAAGGTTTTTTAAAGTTAAAAGATATTGAGACAATTCAAAAAACCATTATCGAAAATAATGCAGGAATTCGCTCAATAGCTGGAACTGTATTAAAAAATGATAAAACTAGAGAAATTGTCTATACTCCACCGCAAGAAAAAGATGAAATTTTAGATTTATTTGGTAATTTTTTAGAACATTTTAATGTCAAACAGAATGACTTAAACCCACTAATTAATTTAGCAATTTTACATTATCAATTTGAAAATATTCATCCTTTTTATGATGGAAACGGTAGAACAGGAAGAATCCTAAACATCTTATACTTAATTATAAACGATTTTTTAGATATTCCTATTCTATATTTAAGTTCATATATCAACGAAAATAAAGCAGATTATTACCGTTTATTAAATACAGTGAACAATACAAATGAATGGTCTGAATATATAATTTATATGCTAAAAGCTGTTGAAGTAGCATCAAACAGAACTATTGAGAAAATAAATTCTATAAAAACTCTATTAGATGAAACTATTCTATTTGCGCAAGAAAAAGAACCGAAAATTTATAGAAAAGAATTAATTGAATTACTCTTTGAACAACCTTATTCTAAAATAGAATTTGTAGTAGAAAGATTAAATGTTGAGAGAAAAGCAGCTTCAAGATATTTAAAAAAAATGGAAGAAATCGGAATATTAACTTCTCTAAAAATTGGAAGAGAAAGTGTTTACGTAAATACAAAATTAATAGAAATATTGAAAAAGCACTAAGTACAATAACCAAGTATATTGCTTGCCGACCACGTGCTGTTTTTCTCGGTATAGCCCTAAGCTATATTTGTGTCGACTAATTCAGGATTTTAAATAAGAACAGAAGCCGCGCTACTTTAGTCTAAAATCTTTGAACTAAGTAAAAACTTAAAAGCTTAATCAATCCAATTTCTTAACCGTATTTTGTAATAATTTCTGTTTGGCTCGGTAGGCTTTTACTTTTAAATTATTGACGGGGATTTTCAATTCTTTAGAAATTTCTTTAAAGCTCATGGACTCTAAGTAGTATTTCCGAAGCACAATTTGATAATCTTTTTGAAGCTTTTGCAACTCGCTGATGACAATTTCTTCTTTGTTGCTTTTATCGCTGAATGGTTCTGTTGTAGCCTCTTCAGCAATCTTTAAACTGTTTGTATTCAGTTCTTGGGTTGGGATATTTTTTTTTCGAAATTCATCAATCAATCCGTTTTTTGCAATCTGAACCAACCAAGTTTTAAATTCATATTTTGGATTAAATTGATTGATTTTATCAAAGGCTTTTGCAAAACTTTCGATGCAAATTTCTTCACTTAAATAGGTGTTTTGTGTTTGCTTAAAAATGTAATTAAAGAGGTAACTCCAATATTCATCTACCAAGAAATTGAAACCGAGTTGACTTCCTTGTTTTGCTAATTCAACTTGTATTTTCTCTTTTTCTGTCATTTATTTCCACTTGGTAATAGGAGAAACTAAATTCGATATAAATAAACAAAACTGAAAGTAAATCAAGCTAAAATCTAGAATGGGAGTTAACCACCACGCTATTTCTTCTTTCAGTTTATGAGTTGTTGATTTGTAAACTAGCATTAATGCCGTAATTACAACGAAAAACAAAAGCCAAAATTGTAGTCTTAAAGAAGTGAAAAAAAGAATAAATGAGCATGTCCAGAATAGAAATTTAGTTAAAAAGATACTGGAAAGTATCATTTGGTCTTTCCACGAATACTGATTAGCTGTTGTAATGTGCCTTTTCTTTTGATTCCACCAAGACGTAAAAGTAGGTTCTGCTTCACTGTAAGCAAATGTATCTTGATCTAATTGAATTTGTATTTGCGTATGTTTTTTTGCTTTTTGTATCCACAAATCATCATCTCCTGAAAGCAGTTGATTTTCCTTTTTGGTAAATTTTATGTTGGTATCTATTTGCTTGGTATATGCTAAATTTCTTCCAACACCCATATAAGGTGAACCAAAAAGTGCAGCAGTAAAATATTGCATTGCTGTGGTAAGGGTTTCAAATCCTTGAAGTTGATTCAAAAATCCACTTTTGTTTTTATAGGGAGCGTATCCTAAAACAACTTCTGCTGAATCTTCCATTTTTGTAATCATTTTGGAAAGCCAATTTTCAGAAGCTATTTTGCAGTCTGCATCTGTTAAAACATATACCGTTCCTGAGGCTTCTTTTTTAGCTAAAGCTAGGGCTTTTTTCTTGCTGCTTTCTCCGGAAGTTGTAAACACTTTTAAGCGCGAATTTTTCTTCTGAAAATCATGTAAAACGGAAAGACTTTCATCTGAAGATTGGTCGTTTATTACAACAACTTCAAAATTGAGATAATCTTGATTTAAAATAATAGGGAGGTAGTTTTTTAAATTTGTGGCTTCGTTTTTTGCGCAAATTAATACCGAAGCAAAAGGATAAGTTGGAGGAACTGAGTTAGTAGATTGTTTAAGTAAAATAAGTTTCAAAAAACTCATTAAATGAATGAAATATAAGCTAGCTGCAACGATAAAAGTGGATTCTGTTGCAGCTAAAAAATTCATTTAAGAAGCTTTACTCACATCGTCTTTTTTGCAGTCTTGTTCATCGGGAAGCTTCCCACAGAAGCTACAAGAATCTCCATCTTTGTTTAAGAACGGACTTTGGCTGGCACAAGTTCCAGCAAATTTTCCATCTTTCTTTCCCCAGATTTTTATGGCGATACCTGCAAATGCAAGACCTATTAAAACAATGCTTATCAATAATATTTTCATATTGCAAATATATATGTTTTCTACTTTTTAAATGCTTATTTAACAGGCTTAATCCTGTTCATTTAATTACTCATTTTCTTTTTTTAAGAGTGAAATAGGTTTTTGTAGAACCAAGTTATTAGGATATACAATCAATTCACCTTCTCTTGTTCTTAAGTGCATCTGGAATGCTTTTATATCTTCAATCTTGCCTTCTATAGGATGTTCCTTGTCGTGAATTTTGATATAATCTCCAATTTTAAAAGGACAGGAGAAAAACATAATTACTCCAGAAGTCACGTTGCTTAGAATGGACCAAATGGCAAATAAACCAATGCCAATTACGGCAAAAACGGAAGAAAAAACCCATACTAAGTCTTTTGCTTCTACACCCCATGTAAACATCAGCGCAAAAATCATCACAATAGATACCAAGACATTGATGTATTTAAACATCAACTTTGTTCTGCCTATATTGAAGTCCCCCATCCTTGCAATTCGGTTTGCCGATTTTTTGAGTGTAAACCTCCATATTATTAGTATTATAACTAGTATTATACTAATAATTATTTCTTTTGTAAGTTCAGCAAAAAAGTTTTCTATCATTTGTTATAATTGTAACGTGTCTCTTAAAAAGTGATGTTTGTTTTGGTTTTTATTCCAGTAATCTATTCTAATTTGTTTAATTTTTGTTGCTTTTGTAGTGTAACTACTATCTTGTTTGGTCCATGTTTCTTCCCAGCTTTCTATGCTGTACGGAAACTGTGCATCTTGAGTGATAGTAAGCGCTCTTTTTAAGTCTACATATTCAATTTTTGTCACCATTTGTGAGGTGATTTTTTCTTGAGATACATTTGCTTGATATGCTTCAACTGGAATATTAAATAAGCGTAAGTACTCTAAGCTTGGAATCATTTGTAGTTCTCCCGTTTGTATTTTTCTTGGGAACAACCTTAATTTATTCCATATCCCATTTTCGGTGAGCTCACTTTTTATGTTGAAATTTGTATTTCCAATTTTTTGAAAATAAGAATGAATGCTCACCTCCAGCTCATCCCGTTGTTCTATTTGCATATAACTTTGTCCACACCATTCTTGAATGCTAGCACTTACTTTAGCTATTTTTTCATTTGCTTGCATAGGCAAAAAACTGCTTTGTATAATATGGTAAGGATATATACCGGTAGTAAAATCTTTAGTTGAATTCAACTTTAAAACTGGAAAATTACCTTCTTTCTTTTGGTCAGCTTTAACCAATTCTTGCGCATCAAAATCTTCTGTAACATAAATTAGAACAGCTTTTCCTTTTCGATCTTCACCATAACGTTGCTGTGTTAGTTCATAACTAGTAATTTCAGCTAAGCCGTTGTACCAGTATTTTTTTACATCTTCATCTACAATGGTGTTTTTTGAAATTTCTGCTTTGGTTTCTAACTTGCTTTTTTCTTCACAAGAAGTAAGGAAAATACTTAGTAGTAAAGCAAATATTACATGAAAATAAGCCTGTTTTTGTTTCGATTTTTTCATGTTGCAAAATTACTAAATATAATGCTGCTTTACACAAAGTAAGATGCAATTATAAAGGCTTATTTATACAGTCCTAGAATGGCTTATGTTATCAAAAATTAAAAACAAACCATATGAAAAAAATGACTTTAATCTTGACTTTGATATTTGGATTTTCAATTTTATCTTGCTTAAACGACGATGACAATAAAACAGCAAAATTTACTCTAGAAGAAATCGAACTTGTTAAATCAAGAGGATTTAACGCTTCCGAATTAAAAGAAATGCGTAAATTAGTAGATGAGAATGTAGAACTTTTTAAATACAAATGGAATGAGTATTTTAACAATTAATAAATCAAAATTTGCTACTGACTTGTCTTTTACAGATACAAAAATGATTATTCAATTTGAAGATGGAAGAGAATTATCTGTCCCATTAGAATGGTTTAGTAAATTAAGAAATGCAACAAAAGAACAATTATCAAAGTGGCGTTTCATAGGAAAAGGAGAAGGAATTCATTGGGAGGAGTTAGACGAAGATATTTTTATTGAAAACTTATTAGAATAACTTTTCTAACTTAATCCGTGTATAATTAATTGGTTTTATACTACTTTCGAAAATCCTCATGGATTTTCTATTCGATTTCTATTTGTTAACTTACTTGATTTATCACGGAACTAATCATACACAAACACTTTATTGATCAACTAAGCGGACTAATAAATAAAAACCCTGCTAGTTTTTATGAATTAGCAGGGTTCTGAAAATAATATAGAACTAATTTACTTACTCAAATACATCTTTCTTCTAGT
>Ga0307933_1002033_pt1 | contig 14288 bp, 10 predicted proteins | sample OrgLakmetageno88_FD_201811 | JGI IMG/M metagenome (GOLD analysis project Ga0307933, IMG submission 201811) | Saline water microbial communities from Organic Lake, Antarctica - #88 | ecosystem: Environmental > Aquatic > Non-marine Saline and Alkaline > Saline | place: Antarctica: Organic Lake...
GCGACCCGGTCCGGCTGGAGATCCTCAAGATTCTGCCGACCGAGCCGAATTGCGAGAACGTCTGCAATGTCTCAATGGTCGCCGAGCGCATCGGCCTCTCGCAGCCAGCCACTTCGCACCATCTGCGAATCCTCCGTCAGGCCGGAATCATTAAGAATCAGAAAATGTGTCGTGATATGATCTACTGGATCGATCTGGAGGCCAGTTCTACGATTGGCGATAGCTTGCGTGAGGTGCTAGGGGCGCGGCAGTTGTAGGTTGTAATTTAAAGTGCGGGGTAAGGTCTTTTTATTATGGTAGCGCAGGCGTGTCCTCACGCCGCACGAACGTTTGAAACGCCTCGCCAGTCTCGTGCGGTGCCGTTTCGGCAAGCTTAAGGCCCTGAGAAGAGCCGAAGGGCGGGGACGCACTCGCGCTACCCCATAGATGAAATTGCGCGGCAGTTGTAACTAGAGAAACTTTTCCATTTGCACATCGTCAGATTCCCGCTTTTCTCCTCCGCTAATCATGGGAAGCAGTAAATCAGGGATCATCGCACTAGAAGACGGCACTATCTTTCGCGGACGCGCATTTGGCGCTTCTGCGACGAATGTAGGTGAGGCCTGTTTTAACACGAGCCTCACCGGCTATCAGGAGATTCTGACGGATCCTTCTTACTTTTCGCAAATCGTCACGATGACGGCCGTGCAGATCGGCAACTACGGAATATGCCCGGAAGACGTCGAGTCCGACGGCCCGAAGGTCAAGGGCTTCGTTGTGCGGGAAATCAGCCCGGTCACCAGCAACTGGCGCAGCAACCAATCCATTCAAGACTATCTCGAAGAAGCCGGCATCCCCGGAATCGAAGGCGTTGATACGCGCGCCATTACCAAAAAGCTTCGCGTAGCCGGCGCGATGAATGCCTGCATCAGCACCGAAGCTATTTCCGACGAAGAAGCTGTAGAACGTGCAAAGAACTTCGGCGGCCTCGTCGGCGTGGACTTTGTTAAAGAAGTCACTGCTAAGGAAGCCTACCACTGGGATCCCGAACGTAAACAGTCCACCCCCTTCACCGTAGACGGCACTCACCTATTCAGAGAGGCTGCTCCGGAGAAACACTACAAAGTGGCGGCTCTCGACTTCGGTGCCAAACATTCCATCTATCGAAAGCTACAGCACCACGGGTTCGACGTGCATGTGTTCCCCGCGACGACCTCCGCCGAGGAGATCCACGAATTCGCACCCGACGGCGTCTTTCTTTCCAACGGGCCAGGTGACCCTGCCGCCGTAGACTACGCCCACAAGACGGTTAAGAATCTCATCGAACACTTTCCCACCTTCGGCATCTGCCTCGGCCACCAAATCATCACTCATGCACTGGGGGCAGAGACTTTTAAGCTCAAGTTCGGCCACCGCGGCGGCAACCAACCGGTCAAAAATCTTGAGACCGGCAAAGTCTCCATCACTTCGCAGAATCACGGCTTCGCTTCGACCCGCGAGGAACTCGAAAAGGCCGGCGCCCTCGTCACCGAGATTAACCTCAACGACGACACCGTCGAAGGCCTCCGCCTCAAGGACCGGCCCGTCTTCTCCGTGCAATATCACCCGGAAGCCGCGCCCGGCCCCAACGACGCCGATCCGCTCTTCCACGATTTCTACAAGCTCGTCGCCCAACACGCAGGATAGGGTTCACTCGGAGACGTGCCATGTAGCGTCCTCGATCGCGAGTGGCACCATCGCCGTTCAGGCGATGGCATCAGTTGTTCGAATACCATGGGCTATGCGTTATGCCACTTCGAAAAAGGTTTTATCTGGTTGAGGCGTGAGCCAGGCCCTCCCGCATTCTTTCATTCAATAAGGATCAAACCTTTCTGCATAAGGTATTATCCTAGATTCGGCAGTTGAAAGTGTATGAATTTTCTAACCACGGATGAACACTGATCCCGCTCAGCGGGACGGATAAGAGTGACTCGCCAAAATGGCGAACGAAAAACAATCAGACCCAGCGGAACCGCTTCGACGTCGACACTCTAATTGTCAATGTTTTGCAGGAGCAAGATCCGTCCCGCTGAGCGGGATCTGTGTTCATCCGTGGTTTAACTCATCTTTTTAGGTATTATGCGTATACTGGCATGCGCAAGCGCAGCCTCTACTATTCCGTGTTTCGCTACTACGCTGAGACGCTGGGGAACTCCGTTGCCATTGTTATGAGGGTCAGTCCTTTCCGCTGGCGGTATCACTCCTCGGAAGATTCAAGTCCAGCCACTCAAGAAAGGTCTTGGTTGAGGCACGCACAGTTTGCACGGGGTAGCCACCTGCTGCTTCGACAAACTCAATATCCTCCGGCTCGAAAGTCCGGACGATCACTTTGGCGGGCGTATCTTTCAAAAAGTCCAGGGTTTGTTGCGCATCCCGGGCCCGGCGCATGGAACAGATAACAACCCGCGCTGCTCGTGAGTGCGCCAGTTCCAACATTCGCACATCCGACCCATCTCCTTGAATGCAGGGGATGCCCTGCATAATTAGTTTACGGATCACCGCAGCGTCGTCGTCGACCACCACCATTTTGACATGATGCTCCGTGAAGTATTTGACCAGTTTCGCACCCGCACGACCATAGCCGAGCAGCACCGCATGATCGGCCAGCTTCCCGCAAGCGTGCTCACCTTTTCGATAGCGTGGGTGTAGCTTCATCAGCGACCAGGCTACCTTGTTTCGGGAAATAAAGGGGGTTAGCGTCATCGTGCTCACCGTGACCAACGCAATTTGCGAGAAGAGCTCCGGGCTGATCTGCCCCGTCGCCACCCCGGTCAATGCGAGCAACAGTGAAAACTCGCTGGTCTGCGAGAGCAGAATACCCGTCTCGATCGAGGCCCGTGTCGAGTAGCCAACTGCCTCAGCAATAATCGAAACAAACACCACCGTAACTAGAATCAGGACCGTGATGAAGACCAGACTGTGGCTGATCATTTCCAGACTGGGCATGACCAAAAAAGCACCGGCGCTGATAAAGAAGAGCGCCAGAAAGAAGCCCGACAGCGAGCCGAGCATGCCACGCACCAGTCCATTCATGGGAAAGGCCGAGAGCGCAAAACCGGCTAAGAGCGCGCCCACAAGGAAAGGCAGTTCCAGAAGATACGCCATCCCTGAAAAAAGGAATAACATAGCCAGCGCCCCGAGCATGAGTTCCTCATCATCGAGCTTTAACCTGCGCGACACCTGAGGAATAAACCACTTGTGCGCGCCCAGCGCCAGCGCGCCGAGCCCGATAGCTTTAACTACGCTGAGTGTACTTGCCAGTGCACCCTCGGGCGATTTCACGAGCGCCACCATGATCAAAATGATAAAGACGTCCTGGAGCAACAGGACTCCCAAAGCGAGCCGCCCATAGGGCTCAAACATCTGGCGGCGCTTCTGCAGATGCCGCACCACCACCAGCGTCGAGCTCGCCGATAACGCACAACCTAAATAAAAGGCCGTCGTTAAATCATAGCCCAGCGCCAGCGCCGTAAGCACGCCCGAAACCCCCAGCAATACAAACTGTGAAACCGCCACGATGATGATAGGCCGCGTGCGCCCACGCATCCGGCGCGGGCTTAGTTCCACACCCGCCGTGAAGACCAGGACCGCCAGCCCGATCTCAATCATCTCGCTCAGTAGCTCGGGCGGTAGCTCGATGCCCCCGGCGTCAGCCAGCATCCGAAGCACCACCCCTGAGAGCAAGAGCAGGGGAATGACCGGCACCCGGGAAAGTTTGGCGAGCCCAAACGCGATCGCCGCCGCGAAGAGAAGTATGGCCACAGCCGTCATGTGATTTTAGTCCCAATAAATACTTCGATCATGTCCCTGAGCCTCCCTTTTCAAGATTCACCGTTTCAACGATCCCCTCAAGCTCCATCATCTCCCGTTGTTCAACCACGACATCCACATTCGGCATAAGCAAGTAGGCCGTATCCAAATCAAGAAGATCGTCCACCACCGACACATCGAAAGCATGTATCGCGCACGGCACTTTCAGCGCCCGGCAGCGGTAAGCCAGGAGGTGATTGGCATCCTCAATCTGCAGGGCAGAGACAACGAGCCGTGCCTCACGCATGCCGATCTCTTCGACCACCGACTCATACTCCACGCTGCCGATCAGCGTGTCCGCTGCGCCGAGCCCCTCCAGCTTTTCAGGATCTGTATCGATGGCCAACACCCGCTCGCTGCGAAGCGCAAGTTGTTTGACGATTTCGCGGCCCAGCGCATTCATACCCACCACAATGATGTGCCCATTCCTTTCGAGAATCGTCTCCTTGTCTGGCTCCTGCTTCGCTCTGAATGGAACTAGCAAATGGAAGCGCTTTACAAAACGATACAACCCATCGCTGTAAAGTATCAGATAACTGGATACGGCAATCGTCATAAGCCCCGTCAGCCCACCAAGAGAGACGATATGACCTGCAATTAATCCATTTGCCGCACCCAACCCCAGAAGGATAAAGGCAAACTCACTGACCTGCCCGCTCGCCACCGCCGACTGAAAAGCAGTATATTCGCTAAACCGCAGCCGCGACAGGATGCCAAAGACGAGCAGCGGCTTTACCAACAAGACGAACGCACTCAATAACAGCGCGTTCGGCAAAATCTCCCCGAAGGTGGAGAGATCCATTTTAATACCCAGCGTGACAAGAAATATCGCGATGAAAAAGGTCATCAGCGGATGCAGCCGCCGGTGTAAATCCTCATGTATCGGCAGCTGCGCGATCGCGATGCCGGCCAGAAAGGCGCCGATCTCGACCGACAGGTGAAAGGCATGCGCCAGCAGGACGACGAGGAAGCACCAGCACAAAGCCCAGATAAAGACCGTATCCGGCGAACGAGCCGCCCAGGCGAACGGCTTCGGCAGGAGGTAGCGAGCCGCCAACAAGACCACGGCGAGCAGCACCGCCATACCACCAAAAGCCACACCTAAGCTCTTGAGCATCGGCATCAGCTCGATTTCGCTGCCACCTCCCAAACCGCTCAAGATCGTCAGTGCGAAAATAACCACGATATCCTGCGCCAGAAAAAGGCCGACCGCGAGTCGCGCATAAAGTCGGTTCATGACTCCCTTCTGGTCGAGCAACTTGATGACCACCACCGTACTACTAAACGTGACCGTGGCCCCCAGAAAGATGGATTCAATCACGGAGAAACCAAGCAGCAGTCCGATACCAAAGCCACCCAGGGAAGTGAAGAGCACCTGCAGGCCACCCAGCGTCAGCGCAACCTTTCCGAGATCTTTAATCTTTTGCAGACTGAGCTCCAGACCCACGAGAAAAAGCAGCAGCGCAATGCCCAACTCCGAGATCAACTCCAGCGAGTGGTCCAGCTCGACAAGCCCAAAAACCGGGCCCAGACAAATCCCAGCGAGAATATAAGCCACGATTGAGGGCATCTTCACCAGCTTGCCCAGAAAGGCAAAGGTCGCCGCCACCGTTACAATCAAGCCGAGATCAAAGAGGAGCGTTTGTTCGGTTCCGTACATTTTTCATCACGGTGGAAGCATCCACGCATGAGCGCAATCCCTTAGGCTTCAGACGCTAAAACTTATCCTGTAGATCACAGCTCGCGGAGTGGCCCTGGATACGTTCGAGCACTTCGCCGATTAGATAGATCGATCCAGTCACGACGATAATGTCGCTAGAGCGGGCGCAAGTCGTTATGAGTTTGGCGTAGAGGAGTCGCCATCATTACGATGGTTTACGGCAGCCTATAGCTCTGGTTCCATCGAGCATTAACCATTTCGTGACTAACGCAGAAATAGATAGGGGTCTTATATGGTCGGGCGATTCTTTCGAGTGCGGCGGCCCGCAGCGATTGAGAAAATCACTATTCCGAAAAAGATCCCGAAGTGGGCTGACTCGGGCACGACTGAAACTGAGGCCGACTGCAATACACCCCGAATCGGAAACGACACGACCAAGGACGAAGTGAAATCGATGCGCAGCTCTGTGGAATCCCCAATCGAAGCATACGGAAACAGGTCGCCGAGGTTTAAACTAGTCGGATACTCGACTGGATTACCGTTCAAAAAAGTCGAATCACCATCGAGTAAAACCGAAATCCTAGAGACTGTGCTTTCATTGGCCATATTACTAATCCTAGGCGCAGGACTCGTGAAAGTCGCTTCCGGCTGATCGGGCGTCACTCCCAAAACGAGTGTATCCACAGTTCCAGTCACGGCAGTTGCCGTCATGACTGTGCCGGAGTTCAGCACAAGGGGGCTAAAGGCAGGGTTTGATCCATTCAGTTGAAAACTGAAGCTCGTGATTTCGGCTTGGCGGTAAGCAGCACTGGGCGTCCCAATCGGTGCGCCCGTATCGACCACAACTTGGAAGGTAAAGGCATCGCCGACTGCAAAGCGGCTTTGGGAGTCAATCACGATCTCCTCAATTGCGCCACCAGCTAAGATACCGGCAAAGTCATATTGTAGAGAGATGGCTGGGAGCGTGGACGCGTAAAGGCAACCGAGCGCAATTAAAACCTGGCGATATATAAACATGCGATCGAGATGACAGCCTGATCTATGAAATCAAGGATTTATTATCTTATACTTTACATCATATTCTGCCTCATTAGCAGTTTTCAATCTACAGACCTCGGGCGCCGGCAATTTCAATTTTACGGATAATAATCCAACTATTCAAATTGATAAGCCAGGTAGCTTCGAGCGCCTTACCGCCAATGCAGGCGCAACCGCAGGCTCGATAAGTAGTAGTGATCTTTTTAACTATTCCCTTTCCATGTTCAATGGCAGACCTGGAGTTTTCAACAACGGCGAACTGCCAACCGGTTTGAATCGCGCGGATTTCTGAAGCAATCCAAGCAGCGTTAATTTCCAGCTCTTTTTCTTGCCGGGAGCTTCGACAGATAATGTCCGTTTCTCCATCGACACGATTTCCGTTGTGCCTGAGCCACGTCACTTCGGAATTATTGTGGGCTTAGTAGTGAGCGGCTTTATGGCTCTTCGCCGGCGACGTTGCCTAGTGGAGGATCAAATAAGTTTTTCCTGTAGCCGAAGCGCTTCCGCTTCGGTCGAACTTGCCGCGACGCTCGAAACCACCTAACGCGAAGGCGTCAGGCTACATGTTGCGAAAGTTGTAGGCATAAAAAACTTATTCGATGAAGCACTCGTTGGAATGGCACTTAATTAAGCAACTTCGAGAATTATTGAAACGCGCCACAGTCATCGTTGGAGTCCCGTCCCGTTCAGCGGGACGGAGCACCGAAATACCTTCTTAACTAAGTGCCATTCTGCCGAGTTGATACTATCAGCCATCCGGTGCTAAAACTTGTCCTGAAAGTCCCCGCCACCGGAGCCGCCTTGGATGCGCTCCAGCACTTCGCCGATTAGGTAGATCGAGCCAGTCACGACGATAATGTCGCCAGATTTGCCGACCGTGGACGGTGCCGGAAATAGTTCGTCCAGATTTGAGTGCTTCACTTCAAAGTCACGGACCTTCGGCAGGCAGCTTTCCAGAAACGCAGTCGGCGTGGCGCGGTCTTGCTTGGGCGCGACGAGATGCAACTCCCGGGCGTAGGGCGCGACGGTCTCCATCAGGCTGCGGCCCCGATCTTCGCCAAGCGTGCCGGCGATGATGATTGGTTTGCTTCCCCCTTCGACGAGTTGGCGCAAGTTCTCGGTCAGCGCCTTGGCCCCTTCCGGATTGTGCGTCGCATCGAGAATTAGCGTTCGGCCGTTCAGCTCGATTTTCTGCCAGCGGCCGGGCCAGTCGACCTGTGTGAGCGCCTCCGTCGATTGAACCGGGAATCGGTCTGCCAGAATCTCGGTGGCATAAACCGCGACCGCCGCGTTCCAGCGCTGGAAGTCGCCACTCAGATTTGTTACCGGCAAACTGGCTTCGTCGAAGCGTTCACGCACCGAGTAGAGTTGGCAGCCTCTCTCTTGCGCGGTCGCACGGATCACCGCTTCGGCCTCGGCTGGGAGGCAGCCCATAAGGACAGGCTTGCCCGGCTTAATGATGCCCGCCTTCTCCGCGGCGATCAGCGCCAGCGTATCACCCAGTAACTCCATATGATCGAAGCTGATCGACGTAATAATACTCAGCTCCGGATCGACGATATTGGTGGCATCGAGGCGACCACCAAGGCCGGTCTCAATCAGTGCGATATTCACACGCTCCGAGGCAAACCGCAGAAAGGCCATGGCCGCCACAAACTCAAAAAAAGTAGGGTGCAGCTCGGGATCTTCGCGGCTGATTTCTGCCGCAATTGGGCGGAGCTGCTCCACGTAATCGAGGATGCCGGACTCTGTTAAAATGCGGCGGTTGACTTGCGCACGCTCCCCGAGATGAACCAAGTGTGGGGAAGAAAAGAGTCCGGTGCGGAAACCATTGCCGCGATAGAGCGCTTCCAGCATCGCGCAGACCGAGCCTTTTCCATTCGTCCCGGCCACGTGAATGACTGGGTATGTCCGCTGCGGGTGCCCGAGTGCTTCGACCAGCCGCTCCATACGCTCAATACCGAACTTTGAGCCGCAGTTTTTTAGCGCGTAGAGATAGTCTCTGGCCTGGGAGTAATCGTGCACCGTGGATGGATGGGGAGAGAATTTTTTCGAACCGTTAATTTACGTGACGGAGGTCCGCCGCAGATGGCGAAGCAATGAACGTTAATAAAAGAAGGTCTTTCATCCGGGAGGGCCCGGCTCCGTTCGGGCCGCTGCGGCGAGGTCGGTCCCGCTTCTGCCAGCGCAGTCCGGACGGAGCCGGACCCTCCCAAAAATTAACGTCAATTGCTTCGCCATCTGCGACACCTCCGTCACATCAATTACCGGCCCCAGCTTAAGCAGTCTACGCCGTTTTTTCCACATTCGCACCAAAGGCCTTCAGCATACTGATGAGGCGGTCGCGCATCTCTCCGCGCGGAATGATCGCGTCGACCAAGCCGCGATCCAAAAGGAACTCCGAGGTCTGGAAACCTTTGGGTAGATCCTGCTGCGTCGTTTCCTTGATCACGCGGGGGCCGGCAAATCCAATCAGGGCTTCGGGCTCGGCGATAATGACATCACCGAGCGAGGCAAAGCTAGCCATAACGCCCGCCATGGTCGGATTCGTAAGAATAGAAATATAAGGAAGGCCCGCCTGGCTGAGGCGTGCAAGGGCCTGACTCGTCTTGGCCATCTGCATCAAACTGAGAATACCTTCCTGCATACGCGCACCGCCAGAGGCACAAACGATGATGACCGGGCACTTCTTTTCCAAGCCACGCTCGATGGCGCGCGTTAATTTCTCGCCCGCCGCGGAGCCGAGGCTGGCCGCCATGAAGCGAAAATCCATCACCGCGAGGCTGACCGGCATCCCGCCCATTGTTCCCATCCCGGAAATGACGGTGTCCGTTTCTTTCGTCTTGGCCTGATTAGCCTTCAACTTTTCGGGGTAAGAGGCCGTTGCATTGAAATCGAGTGGGTCGAGCGAGCTGACTCCCTGATCCATCTCCTCGAAGCTACCCTCGTCGAGCATGGATTCGATGCGGGGCCGTCCATCGAGACGGAAGTGGTAGCCACTGCTTGGCACCACATTCAGATTCTCTTTAAGGACACGATTATAGATAATCTCCCCGGTCTTCGGGCACTTAGTCCAAAGATCCTTGGGGATGTCTTTCTTTTTAACAGTAACTGTCGAATATTGTGGTTTTCCAAAAAGAGCCATGTGTGGTGAAAAAGTCTGAAGGTGGGAAGGTGGGTCGCGTAAAAGGCTGCGCCTCACGCGATTCTATTTAAGTGGATGAAAAGTGGTGGGGAGGAAGGAAAAATATACTGGTAACTGAAAACTGGTAAACTGAAAAACTGCGGCTAAAAGCCGCTTATCCGTGGCCGAGGGTGGCCACTTTGATGTGTTCGGCTCCTGCGCGGCGGAGGGCCGCAGCACAGGCGTTGAGAGTCGATCCCGTTGTAAATACGTCATCGACGAGAATGTAATGTTGATTCGGGATTACAACTGCATCTGAGGCCAGTGCAAAGGCATTTTTTACGTTCCTGTGACGGTCGTCGCGGTTGAGGCGCGTCTGGGTTTGGGTGTATTTGGTGCGCAGAAGCAGATTTTTGACCTGAGTGCGGCCGCCAGCCGCTCGGGCCAGAGCTTCAGCGATCCGTTCACTCTGATTATAGCCGCGCTCGCGTAACTTAACGTTATGCAGCGGCACTGGAACCAATATCGCATCCGAGAGATAGTCGATATAGTGCTGCGCGCTCTGAACCATACGCTCGATATCTCGTAAAATATAAAATCCGCTCTGGTATTTAAGCTCATGAATCAGCTCGCGGGCCGGACCCTTGGCCAGAAACAAGGTCTTGCCTTCGTCAAATAGCGGGTCGAGTTCGACACAGTGGGGACAGCTCTTGGGGCCGGCCAGCATACCGTGAAAGGGATAGCCGCAGATGCGACAATTCGGCGGGACGGCCAGGAAAAGCTCACGCGAACAATCGGTGCAAAGGTGTTCATAAGCGGAATCTTCCACGCCCCCACTGCAACTCACGCAACTACGAGGAAAAAACACCTCGAGAAACATCCTCCCGAGTGGCTTGGCAACCTTGTCGAACATTCAAAAACAGTAGAGGCTGCGCTTGCGCATGCCAGTTCTTTTTCAGCTGAAGGGCTTTTCATTAAGCTGAGTTTGTTGGAGTTCCGTCCCGCTAAGCGGGACGGCTTGGAAGCTAAGGTAGGGCCGTCCCGCTCAGCGGGACGGAACTCCAACAGGCATCACTCCCGATCCGGTGCCAAATGAAGAAACCCCTGCCATTCGTCTGAATCTTTTACGGAGTCAGGACATTTCTGTCCTGCCGCGCCGCATTGGGCACACTGGCGGACAGTTCCGCTTGTCCCGCCGTAACCTTGAGTGAAGGCGGAAGCGCAGCGACAAGACCACGCAATGTCCGCACTCCCTTTGATCCGCATTCGTTATTTATACCACACACGGCGCCATGCAATTTTATCTATGGGGTAGCGCGAGTGCGTCCCCGCCCTTCGGCTCTGCTCAGGGCCTTGAGCTTGCCGAAACGGCACCGCACGAGACTGGCGAGACTTTTCAAACGTTCGTGCGGCGTGAGGACACGCCTGCGCTACCATAATAGAAAGACCTTACACCGAACTTTTAATAACACCCGCACACGGCAAACCCAACAGCGATGTCTTTACATAGTCTTCTCAACTGTTAAAACAGAACACATGAAACGACTATCTCGCCTTACCCTCGCATCGATCAGCCTATTTGCCCTGGCCTTTACCGGCTGCCAAACCAACCCAACTAGAGTGGGCACTGGCAACGCGACTACGACTGAGTCAACCGCCACTAACTCTCAATGGCGCCCGGCCACCGAAGTCTCCCGGCCGATCTCTGTATCAGCCGCGAAGCCAACCCTAAAATCAGCCGCCAGCTCGGACGTTATTTTTAAGAGCCACCAGATCAAAGTCACCAAAACGATTTTGGAAAATGCCTCTGTCGGTGGTAACCTCGTCTATGAGATCCGCATTGAGGCCTTGGATCAGGTCAGTAACGTGCGTGTCGTCGAGTCGATACCCGCCGGTGTGCAGTTTATTTCCGCCAACCCCACTGCCGCCCTTTCGGGCAACACGGCTAGCTGGAGCTTCGCCAGTATGCAGCGTGGCGACAAACAAGCCATCAAGGTATCTGTAAAACCCACCCGTGAAGGCGACCACACCATCTGCTCGACCGTCACAGTTGATAACTCCTTCTGCATGGATTTCTTTGCCGGCCAGCCTAAGCTGAATGTCGTTAAAACAGGTCCAGCCAGTATCGAACTAGGCGAGGAAGCCACCTGGAGCGTAACGGTGACCAATAACGGTTCCGCTGTTGCGAGTAATGTCGTCGTCACCGATACCTTACCGGACGCCTTCCAGGCCACAAGCAAGCTCCGCCAGCCCATCGGCGATCTGGCACCCGGGCAGACCGAGACTGTCACCTACACCGCGAAGGCGGTGAAGCAGGGTAACTTCCAGAATCAGGCCGTCGCCAGCTACGAAGGCAGCGGCCCCGACGGCAGTGGCTCTAATTTGAACGGTAGCGCCGGCACCAGCCCCGCCGCCAGTGCACCCATTTCCGTGGTCCAATCCGGCATCCGTGTGCGGAAGGTCGGCCCCGAAGAAGCCTACGTCTTTAAGCCGGAAATTTTCAAGATCACCATCGAAAACACCGGCGATACCGACCTTAAGAATGTCCGCATCACTGACGTCCTGCCTAAGGGTTCCGCCGTGACGGGTAATGGCGGTGGCCGCGTCTCTGGCAATGCCATCGGCTGGATGATTCCGAATCTCCCCGCAGGGGCCAGCCAACTCATCACGACAGAGATCGCTGCCACTCGAAAAGGCCAGTCCACCAACACCGTCAAGCTGCTTGCCGCCAACGGCCTTGAAGCCAGCGACTCTGTCACCACGAACTGGCTCGCCGTGCCAGGCGTGACCGTCTCAATCACCGACAGCAAGGACCCGATCCGCGTGAACGAGCCGAGCACCTACACCTTGCAGGTCCGCAATCAAGGCGACTTTGAGCCCGTCAGCGGCACCGTGACCGTGACCTTCAGTAAGGGTATCAAGCCGACCGCTGTTGCCGGCGACGCCCAAGGCACTATCAGCGGTCAGACTGTCACCTTCCCGCGCACCACACTTGAGCCGGGCAAGGATACAAACCTCAGCATCACCGCAGAGGGTGCCAGCATCGGAGCCGGCCGAGCCGTCATGGAATTCAGCGCCGACTTCCTCGCCGACCCCGTCATCAGCCAGGAAGCGACGAACGTTTACTAAGAGAAGGGGCTCCTTCGTCTACGGACGAAGGAGCCTCTTTGAAAGACCCCATGGGATACTTCGCACAAGAACCCTTACCACAAAAATACCCCTACGACACCACCCGCGTCGTAACTCTAAATATTGCGTCAGCCCCTATAAACAAAGGGGCTCCGCTCGCGAAGCAAACCCCAACCCGAAGCTACGACGACAGTGGTGCACTTATCCAGATAACATATTACGGCTTCAGATATTATGATCCGGTGACGGGTAGGTGGCCATCGAGAGATCCGATTGAGGAAGACGGGGGATTGAATGTTTATGCGTTCGTTGGGAATAATGCTTTGAACGCTTGGGATCTTTTGGGGTTAACTGGTTCGAATTGCTGTGATAAAGAGGGAGAGATGAAGTTGGAGTCATTGCTATTCACGGCCAATTTGGGGGGTGGTAGATCATATTCAGTTTCTGATCCTAAGAGTTTAGTAAAAGGATATTTGGAGGATTACGTCTCAGATAAGGCTCAAGATGCTACGAGGAAATATTCTGACTACCTTGACTGGCTACTTGAAGCGAAAGATGATGCCGAAGACTTTTTAGGCCGGTTAGGTGCTGCGGTTTCACTGATTAATACTGGTAATTGGACCTTAGATTCATTCGAATTGGACACGGAATTTAAGTGTTGTAAACGCAAGACTTCTGACAATGGAGATGAAGATTTGGTTTGGACTAATATATCGGCTAGTTACATTAACGACGGTCCTCCTAGCGGGGTTCCTTCATTGGGTTTAGAGATTTTTAGCAATTCTAAGCATCGAACACGTGCTGTTACTCAAGCGGGTAAAACAATGCGACTTGTCGCAATGCGCGCAGTGAAAAAATGCCCTAGCGCTTCAAATAGTAATTAAAATGAAGAGATTGCTTGTCCCCCTTACTTTATGGGTTTCAGTTTTACAATTGAATTCCATGTGCTGCGCTAGCGGTGTAAACGATAATACAAAGAGTGCATCTTTGCACCAAAAAGCAGTCTATGATTTAGGTGGCTCTTTTTTTCATTACATAGGCCAATACGGTCAACATCTAGCGGACGAAGGACATTTTAAAGAAGCTAGATCAGTGGCGAGGGATGCGGTCATTCATAGTTTCAATTACTGGCTACGCAGCCGTGATTTTGATCGCCACCCCACTATCGTTTTTCAGATGCAAAAGTGCTACTATTTGCTTTCTACTTCAGAGATTGGCGATGATGTAAAAGTGTATTATATTGATCCTTATGCGGCCATTGGAAGCCATTATAAGGTTAGCAGAGCATTTGGATCTGATGAGGAATATCGATCTATTTGCGCAGAATTCGTAGAATTTATCTCACAGTGGAAACCCGAAAAATGAACCCACACGGGACTCGTAAAGATGACATGGGAGGAGTTGCAGGCGGTGAAGAATCACCAAGACTGCCACTTCGACTATGAAACGTAATAAAAAACTCACACCCACATCACATCAACAGACTGAAGCCACCGCCGAAGTCATCAA
>Ga0307933_1002036_pt1 | contig 14265 bp, 8 predicted proteins | sample OrgLakmetageno88_FD_201811 | JGI IMG/M metagenome (GOLD analysis project Ga0307933, IMG submission 201811) | Saline water microbial communities from Organic Lake, Antarctica - #88 | ecosystem: Environmental > Aquatic > Non-marine Saline and Alkaline > Saline | place: Antarctica: Organic Lake...
GGCTTAAGCTCAGGAGTGGGAGGTTTATCAAACTCCTTGCGGAGTTGATTACGTTGAGGCTCTTGATTCATGCCCTTGAAACGGCATGAACTCCCATCTCATCCGGGAAGAACTGAAAAAAGATGCCACTCAGGAACTTTTTTCTTCGTCCGCCAACTTGCAGACCGCTGCGATTGGATGGGTTGTCTGCATCTTTCCAGCATTGAAATCGGCGAAAGGCCCGAAGCGATGGATTCCGATCCAATCGGCTCTGCCGACATCGTAGAAAGCGACGTCTTCGAGATGCTCATACTCCCATTGGAGAAATTCGCCGTGAACCACAAACTTGGTTCTTTCCTTCACCGTCCAGCAGCCGTCCGCGATGAATTGCACATTGCCGTTGGCCTCGCTCAGGAGCGTCAGCTCGAAGAGATAGGATACCTTATTGCAGCACGGGCAAAGTAGTTCCCAGAAGAGAAAATCAGAACACTTGGTAAAGTCGTCTGAGACGACTTCCAAATCGCAAGTATTCCGATCCAGAACTTCAAATTTTTCCTCTGGGTGCTGACCGCAATGCGGGCAGTCCCATTCGGGAAAGCGTTTCACATGTTCATAATTCACCTTCATGGCTTCACCTCCTTTGGAATGTCGGCCTCAGTTAGCGTTTGCAGCGCAGACTTCGTCCAGTATCTGCGGTTCGTCTTACTCAAACGCCGTGCCTGTTGTTTGATGCAATGCTCTAATAGATTGCGCATCGCTCTTCCGTTTCCGAAATCACTACCGGACTGCTTCTGTAGCTCAGAGATGTATTCTCTCACCTTCAGCTCGGCAGCCTTGTCCAAGGCAATACCCTTTGTAACACAGAAAGATTGAAAAATTCTGAACAGCTCCTTGAAGGAATAATCCTCGAAGTTCAGCGTCCCAACGAACCGCGATTTTAATCCCGGATTCCCTTTCAGAAACTCATCCATTTCCTTTTTGTATCCAGCCACGATCAACGCGAAGGAATCCCGACGGTTTTCCATCAGCGGAACAAAGGTATCGATGGCTTCGCGGCCAAAATCTTTGCTGTCATCTCCATTTTGAAAAAGACTGTAAGCCTCATCAATAAACAAGACCCCTCCCATAGCTTTCTCCACCGCCTTCTCAACTTTTGGAGCAGTCTGACCGATATACTCGCCAACCAGATCTTTGCGTCCGACCTCAACCAGATGGCCTTTGCTGAGAACACCAAGCTCGCGGTAAATATCCGCGATCAGGCGGGCGACCACTGTTTTGCCCGTGCCAGGATTCCCGGTGAAGACCAAATGCAAGGTGGAGCCAACGTCAGGCAGTCCGAGATTTCCACGGGCTTCCTTCAATTTCACCAAAGCGATCACATCACGCATGGCATCTTTGACCGCTTGCAACCCGGTCATTTTGTTAAGCTTGAGAAATGAGGGAGGCAAGGATGCGTCCTCTTCTTCAGGCTCAGGTAGCTCTTTCGCCTTCGGTTTCTTCTCCACCTTTTTCGGCGGCGCTTGCCTCTCAGCGATCTTGTATCCCGGTGACTTCGCGGGCGGCTCAAGGTCAATGAAGCGAAGAGGGTTTGGTTCTGCGAACGAGCCGGACTCGTCCAGCAAGTATCGCAGGCCGTCCTTCTCGATGTAGGGAACCGTTGGTACCAGCTTTGAAGCAGGCCAATCCCGCACGTAGCGGCGACCATCGCGCTCGATGGACTCCGGGCCGGGTGGCGGGGTGCTATGCAGCAGGTTTGGAAAAGTAAAATCGCTCATGTGGATGAAACGAGGGCGAGGCCTCTTTCATCCGGCTTGCGTGAACATTTCTACGAAATGACCACAAAGCGGCAAAAACTAAAAATAACGAGCTTTGACATTTTTGGATGAGTCTCTAGCCTGCCAGTGAATGAATGTGTCACTGACCGACAAGCTCGAAGAATTCGTCAACCAATTGGTTGAGCAAGGACGCTACCGCTCCGCCAGTGAGGTGGTGCGCGAAGGGCTACGCCTTCTCGAAATCCGGGAAGCGCAGCTTCCACCCAAGCCGGGAACGACGAAAGACTCCAAGAAACCTAAGACTTCATAATCCTCTGAAATGAGCAAAGACGCAGCGACAGCCCAAACAAATTCAGGAATCAGAGACAATGCCTCCCGAGGAAAAGCGGGCGACTTTCTCCGATCTCATCTGGGAGGTGAAACTACACTGTCTGTGGTGTCCGCATATTTCACGATACACGCCTATCACGCGCTGAAAGCAGAACTCGATAATATTTCCCAACTTCGATTCCTGTTCGGCGACCCGCAATTCGTCAATCAGCTGGACAAAGACACTAAGGAATCTCGGGAGTTTTCGCTAACCGACGGGCAGCTGAAGCTCAGTAATCAGCTAACGCAAGGAAAGCTCGCAAAGGAATGTGCGAAATGGATCGAAGAGAAGGCTGAGATACGAACCGTGAATCAAACTGGGCTGCTACATGGTAAGCTCTACCATATTCAAAACGGCGTGATTGATCATGCGATGTTAGGAAGCTCTAATTTCACGGTGCCTGGGCTTGGACTGCGTCAATCGGGGAATAACGTCGAATTGAATATCGTGGTCGAGGACAATCGGGATCGAAAAGATCTTCTGGCTTGGTTCAACGAGTGGTGGTCAAAGGATGAACTTACCAGAGACATCAAAGACGTTGTTCTCAGGGAGCTTGCACGTCTCTACTCAAATCAATCTCCAGAGTTCGTCTACTACCTGACTCTATTCAATATTTTCAGGGAGTTTATTGATGGTGAGCGTGATGCTGATGCCGATCTCACCAAAGTTCAATTGCCTGATACCAACATTTGGAGAACGCTTTACAGCTTCCAAAAAGACGGTGCAAAAACAGCGATCAACAAAATTCGAGAACTGAATGGCTGCATTCTTGCTGATAGTGTTGGGCTTGGCAAAACATTCACGGCTCTCGCTGTTATCAAATATTTTGAGCTAAAAAATGAACGTGTTCTCGTTCTCTGCCCCAAGAAGCTAAGTCGTAATTGGACGATCTACCGCAGTCCTGACAAACTAAACCCCTTCACCGAAGATAAATTCCGCTATGACGTGCTTCATCACACCGATCTTTCGCGGGATAAGGGAGAAGTAAATGGACTCTATTTGGAGACGCTCAATTGGGGAGCATATGACCTAGTCGTCATCGATGAGTCGCACAATTTCAGGAACAATGCACGCGCCAAGCAGGAGGAAGGAGAGCCAAGAAAACGAAGCCGATATGAGCGATTGGTAGAAGACATCATCGTGTCAGGAAGTAAGACGAAAGTCCTGCTTCTTTCCGCCACCCCAGTGAACAATGAACTCTCCGATTTACGCAACCAAGTATCCTTTATCGCCGGGGGCGATGTTGCTCGCGACCCTAAACCCGACGCAGCCTTCGCTCAGTCTCTGAATATTGCTTCCGTCAAGGAAACCACTCGGAAAGCACAACAGCATTTTACCCTATGGGCAAAGCAGCCCCCGGAAAGCCGAACGAACAAGGATCTGTTGCAAGCAATCGGGGGAGACTTTTTCAAGCTGCTTGACGGCCTGAGCATCGCACGATCAAGGAAGCAGATTTCTCGCTATTACAAAGATGAGATGAAGCGACTTGGCGGATTCCCAAAAAGGCCGAAGCCGCTCTCACTTCACCCGCCAATCGACCTGAGGCCAAAGCAAATCTCATTCGAGGAACTCGACACAGAAATCTCTGCGCTTTCCCTAGCCCTCTATCACCCGACGAAATTCCTACGGCCAGACCTTTCCGAGGCTGTCCGTGCGAGCTACGTCGATGAGCGGATGAATGGATTTACCCAGGAAGGCCGGGAGCGAATTCTCATCAGTATGATGAAGGTGAATTTCTTGAAGCGGCTAGAAAGCTCAATTGACTCATTCCGTCTTACTATACAGCGAACGATTGAAAAAACTGACGGACTCGAAGCGAAGTTCGATCAATTTGAGGCTTTTAAGGAGGAGCGCCCGGAAGTGGATTACGATGTTCTTGACCCTGAGATCGATGATGACGATGAAATGGACGCTGCTGAATTTCTTGTAGGCGGTAAGCGCAAATTCCATCTCGGACACATCGACACCGATAAATGGCGTAAGGCAATTAAGCATGACCGAGCACAATTGGAATTCCTATTGAAGCGAGCTGAGAAAACGACGCCAGCCTTTGATGGAAAGCTGGCAAAGTTACGAGACCAGATTTTCGAGAAACTCGACAACCCAAGCACTAACTCAAAAGGAAAGAAAAACCGCAAGGTTCTCGTCTTCACCGCCTTTGCAGATACGGCTAGCTATCTCTATGATCAACTGAAAGAAGGCATTTGCGAACGCAAAGCTCACCTAGCTTTGGTTCAAGGCAGCAAGGAGAATCGCAGCACATTCTCATTCTCGAACGATTTTGATGATATACTAACCAATTTCTCCCCGATTTCAAAACGGCGTGCCGAACAAGAACGGTTCCCGCAGGACGAAGAAATCGATGTCTTGATCGCAACGGATTGTATTTCTGAGGGACAGAATCTGCAAGACTGCGACCTTCTGATCAATTACGACATTCATTGGAATCCCGTTCGGATCATTCAACGGTTCGGACGGATTGATCGTATTGGGTCGCTCAATGCGAGCGTGAATCTAGTAAACTTCTGGCCCGTTGCGGACTTGGATCGCTACCTCAACGTCAAACATCGGGTTGAAGCCCGCATGGCTCTCGTTGATCTCTCGGCGACACAAGAAGACAACCTGTTAGAAAATGAACAGGTGGAAGAGCTGATCTCGAAAGATTTATTGTTCCGCAATAAGCAACTGAAACGGATGCAGGACGAAATCCTCGATCTCGAAGACTTTGATGACAATGTCACCCTTGCCGATTTTTCACTAGATGAGTTTCGTATCGACCTGCTTCAGTTCCTCGAATCCAGGCGCGCTGAACTCGAAGCAGCGAAGCCGGGACTTTACGCTGTTGTGCCGACGAAGGAGGATCAGCCTATCGGGCAACCCGGCGTCATCTTCTGCTTACGTCACAGGAAGCAGAATCCGAAACAAGGAAAGGACAGTTCAGAAGCTGCAAAGAAGATCAATCCCCTCGGCAGGTATTACCTCATTTATTTGCACGATGACGGGACAGTCCGCTTAACTTTTACCCAACCGAAGCAGGCTCTCAACCTCTTCCGAGATCTAGCTGCGGGATTACCTACCGCTCAGGAAAAACTGTGTGACCTCTTTGATAAGAAAACCGCAGATGGAAGTGACATGAAACACTATGACGGGCTGATCAAGAAAGCTCTGGAGTCGATTTCGCACACTTTCACTCGTCGTGCCGCTGCGAGCCTTTTCTCCGGTCGCGACGGTAAACTCCCCAGTGCTGACGAAACGCCAAGCGAACTCGAATACGAATACGAGCTACTGACTTGGCTCGTGATCACGGATCAATCTTCCAGAAACTAGAATTTTTCACATGCCAACCGATACCCGACCACTTCTTTGCAGCAAGCTGCTAGCGCTCGCCTCAGCTCCCCTGAGGCTGGCATCTCTGGAATTGCTTTCTACTCTTGGCTATCACAGCGATAAAACCGTCCACCTTGGGGAGTCGAAACCACAGGCCTTTCTTGACCTGCTCGCTCAGAGTAATCCCGAAGCCACCTTCGACCAAAAGAAAGCGCTCTTTAGTGACTGGAGTTCCGCCGACCTCCTCTTCCAGCTGACCGACGAAGAGCTTTCCGGCGAGACTTCCTTATTTCAAGAATCCGACATTCGCCCCGGCCTACTCAAATCCTATCTCTTCTTCGCCATTGAGCTGAATGGTGATGATACTATCAACGGCACATACGCACGCGGCAAGCTCACCGCCATAGCACGCCAGATCAACCGCGTCTTTCCCATGCCCGTCATGGTGCTCATTAAGCACCCTGAACAGGGGACTGAGGTTCTATCTATCGCAGTGATCAACCGTCGATCTAACAAGCTAGAGCAGCACAAGGATGTTCTCGGAAAAGTCACTATCATCCGCGATATCTCGCTTACTGACCCGCACCCAGGCCATTGCCAAATTCTCGATTCCTTCGCGTTTGAGAACCTCCGGCACCCCGACAAACTTCCCATCGACAGCTTCGACAACCTTCACACCGCCTGGGAGGAGATTTTTAACGTTGAGCTGCTTAACGAGAAATTTTACAAAGAACTCGTCAACTGGTATTTCTGGGCACTGCCGCAAGTCGAGTTTCCCGCTGATGCTGAATCAGACGACGAAAAGCGCCGCGCCACGGGACTCATTCGTCTACTTACCAGAATCATCTTTTGCTGGTTCATTAAAGAAAAAGATCTCATCCCCGAGAAACTTTTCCACCACGTTGAGCTTACCAAGATCCTGAAGAATTTTGACCCAGCCAGTAAGGATAGCTCGCAGTATTATTACGCCATCTTACAGAACCTCTTCTTCGCAACGCTCAACCAGCCCATGGGCAAGCCGAAGGAAAAGGGCGCTCAGCCATTCCGCCGATTTATCACCGATGAAGCCTTTCAGGGGAAAAATAAGGAACATGGCGTCACCAATCTTTTCCGCTACAAAGATCTATTTGATAATCCCGATAGCGCGCTTGACAACTTCGCAGACATCCCATTTCTCAACGGTGGCCTCTTCGAGTGCCTCGACCGCGAAGATCCCGAGGACAAAAACCGTCTACGTCGCATCGACGGCTTTACCAAGAATGTTGCTAACCGCCCCCGCATTTCGAACCACCTCTTCTTCTCGGACGAGGTCAAAGGCATCGACCTCTCCGAAACCTACGGCGACAATAAGCGAAAGAAGGAGAGTGTCTCAGGCCTCCTGCGCATCCTGAACCGCTACAAGTTCACCATCGTTGAGAATACACCTATCGATCAAGAGATCGCACTCGATCCTGAACTCCTGGGAAAAGTCTTCGAAAATCTGCTCGCCTCCTACAACGAGGAAACGAAAAGCACCGCCCGCAAACAGACTGGCTCATTCTATACCCCACGACCCATCGTGGACTACATGGTCGACGAATCCCTTAAGTCCCATCTCGCCCAGGCTCTTACCGATAAAGCTGGAGCTGGTCAGGAGGATGCCAAAGAAGGCCTCGATATCCTTTTCGCCTACACCGAGCGCGAACACGCCTTTTCGCCAAAGGAACTCGATGTGCTCATTCAGGCCATTGACGATTGTAAAATCCTCGACCCAGCCTGCGGTTCCGGAGCTTTCCCCATGGGTGTGCTGCACAAGCTAGTTTTCATCCTCGGAAAACTTGACCCCCGCAACGACCGCTGGAAGCAGCGCCAGCTCGATGCGGCTCAAACCATACCCGACAGCACCGCCCGCGAGGCAGCAGAAAATGCTATCCAAGAAGCCTTCCAAAACAACGAGGGTGACTATGGCCGCAAGCTCTATCTAATTGAAAACTGCCTCTATGGCGTTGATATCCAGCCCATCGCAATCCAAATTTCAAAGCTCCGCTTCTTCACTTCATTGGTCTGCGACCAGAAGACCAATCGTGACAAGGCCAAGAATCACGGAATCCGCCCGCTTCCGAACCTCGAAACCAAGTTCGTAGCCGCCGATACTCTCATTGGGCTAAATCAGGAACAAGAAAACTGGATGCTCGGCGGCGGGAAAAAGATTGACGCGATCGAGCGCGAATTACAGACGATTCGCCATGAACACTTCGCCGTTCAGAACCGCCAGAAAAAGCTCTCGCTCCAAGAGCGAGACAAGAAGCTCCGCGATCAGCTCGCCACTGAGCTCAAACAATCGACCTTTACCGACCAAGAAACGAGCCTAAAGCTCGCTCGCTGGAACCCCTACGATCCACACAACTCGGCCGATTTCTTCGACCCTATGTGGATGTTCGACCGTTCGCTCTCCGAAGGATTCGATATTCTGATCGGAAACCCTCCTTACATCTCGGTTGAGCGCTTCGCTAACACTCCGATTCAGGCTAAGTGGAAAGATACTTACCAGACCTACGCGGCGAGAGGTGACATCTACTGCTTTTTCTACGAGCGTGGTGCCCAACTCCTGAAAAAAGGAGGTTCGCTTGTCTACATTACCTCGAACAAATGGATGCGTGCCGGATACGGGAAGGCACTCCGGGGGTTCCTTTCCTCCAAAGTCGATACTGAGTCTGTTCTCGATTTCGGAATGGCTCAGAATTTCGGTGCGGCCACGACCTACACCTGTATCACCCGATTTTACAACCAGGCACCCGACGACCGTATCCTCTCCTGTTATGCCACCGATGATCATGCAGCGATGGCAAACCCAGCCGCATATTTTGCAGCGAACGCGGTTGTGCAGCCAAACCTTACCCAGGATGCGTGGGTGGTTCTCTCGAAAGAGAGACAACGTATCAAATTGCTGGTGGAAGAGCAGGGCATCCCACTTGAAAAGTGGGATCTACAGATTTCTCGTGGCATTATCACAGGATTCAACGAAGCCTTCTATCTCTCATCCGAGCAGCGGGATGCCTTGATTGGCGAAGACCCGGCATCAGAGGAACTCATCGGCAAGCTCATTCGAGGCCGCGACGTAGAGCGCTATGGCGTCAATTGGAAACAAACTTACCAGCTCCTCGTTAAGTTTGGAGCCCACGAATACCTCGAAGAACAGTATCCCGCAGTCTTTCGCCACCTCTCTCAGTTTGAAACCAAACTCAAAGCCCGTGGCCAATGCAAATACGGTCGCGCCCGCAAGACCCAAGATGCTACGAAGCCCTACCCTGGTCAGCACCACTGGCTGGAAATGGATAACAATCCAGCTGACAGCTACCTCGAACTCTTTGCTGGCCCTAAAATTCTCTACCAAGAGATCGCCCAAAAGCTGCCATTCTATTTCGATCAAGATGGAGGCTACGTGGTGAATGATACTTGCTACATCATGACCAGCAGCCGTATTCCCCTTGAGGCATTGACGGCAGCGCTTAATTCGAGCCTGTTCCGAGCCTGCTTTAAGGACAACTTTCCAGAGAATGCCGGAAACACTTATCGGGCTAAGAAATCATTCTTCGATAAAATTCCACTTAAACAGCCCTCTGCTTCCGAGGGGGCAGCATTCGCAAAGCTCGTTCCCCTCATTCAATTCGCCAAAATTGATGAGCAGCTGGCCGCCTACCAATTTCTCGAAGACCTTGCCGACGCCTGTGTGATGGAGTGCTATTTCCGCGAGCACATGGCGGAGCGCGACCTGCTCCTTCTTGACAAGCTTACACCCAGTCTCGAAGGCTTCGAGCTAGAAGCCGGCAGAGAGCAACATCGGGAATTCCTCAAGCACTTCATAGCTACCCACAACGCACCATCGTCAATAATCCGGAACCGCCTTCTCCGCCTCACAGCCGACAGCCCTGACCTCCTCGCTGTCATCAAACAGGAAGGGAAAGTCTGAGGATGAATATGGCTCTCCTTAATGAGTCGGATCTCGACAAAGTCGACGATCTCGGGAAGCGATTTCGTAAGACCATCGGGTTTCTTACTCAGGAGACCCTTCTGGAATACTTGAGACGAAACCGCGTCTTGGGCGCTTGGTCAGCTTCCGGCGATCTTGCTGGATACCTCTTGTTTGCCGACTATCCCGACCGTTTCCGTATTGCACAGCTTTGCGTGAGTGAGGACTTCCGTGGTCAGGGAGTTGCACGGAATTTGTTAGATTCTCTGAAGGCGAGAGCGAATCAGCAGAAAGTTATCAAACTTCGTTGTCGCCGGGATTTCCCCGCGCATCATATGTGGCCGAAACTTGGTTTTATCCCCTTGGAAGAAAAGGCCGGGAGATCTGCCGACGGCCATCCTCTAACCCTATGGTGCTTCCGATTAGATCAGGATGACGAACTAGGCCTTTGGAAGGCTGAGGAATCAGATGAAGTCCTCGATGTCGTAATTGATGCTCAGATTTTCTACGATTTCGATGAGCCGGACTCGCCCAAATCGATTATCTCGAAGGGTCTTCGGAATGACTTCCTCGTCGATTCCCTCAAGCTATGGATTACCGATGAACTATTTGTAGAGATTGACCGACATGGTTCAGGCGAGCAGCGAAAGCGCTCAATGAAGTTGGCACATGGACTCGCAAGAGTTCCTCACGACCGAGAACTCGCTACACAGTTTGCAGGGAAGCTCAAAACGATCCTTCCGACTGTAAAACCGAGTCAACTCTCAGACATAGAGCACCTAGCGAAGACCGCCGCGTCTGATATTGGGGTGTTCACAACCAGAGATGAGGGCATCGTTAAGAAGGCGGTTGAGATCCAAGCTCTCACCGGGTTGAGGGTCATTCATCCCGCTGAACTTATTATATCCCTCCACGAGGAAACAGAGAGACAGTCCTATTCTCCTGCGCGGGTTTCAGGAATGGGACTCACTTGGAAAAGACTAGCTGTAGGCGAATTCGAAGCTCTTCCCCTAAGCAGACTGTGCAACGAAGGAGAGAGCAAGGGAAAGCTCGGCGAGACAGTCCTGTCTTACCTGTCTCACCCCGAAGAGTTTCGGTGTGAATTGCTACGATCTAATGGAGAGCCTATCGCCATTCGCGTTCTTGGTCGGGCGGATTCCAAAAAGCTGTCAGTTCCATTGGCACGTGTTGACCATTCGATTGATCTAAATTTGTTTGGGCAGTTTGCCATAGCCGATACTCTTTCGGTATCGGTCGCCGAATGTCGGGAAATGGTCGAATTCGAGAGAGATAACCTCTCTCAGCACCTTGAACCCTTACTTCTTAAAATGGGATTTATTGAGGACGCAAATCGGTTTGTTAGGTTCGCTCTCAGCTCCGTTCTCTCTCAAAGTGAAGTCACTGCCACCCTCAGTTCGATGGCACCATCTCTGAAATCTCAATTTGATGCGTTCTCGGGTTTGAGCCTAGAACAGCACTGTGCGCCCCTTGTTTCTCAGAAGGGTATTCCTTGCTTCCTCGTTCCCATTCAACCGACCTTTGCGATGGGGCTTCTTGATCGCGCTCGATCGGCTGATGATCTTTTTGGTGGAGATCCTTCTGTCCTGCTCCGCTGGGAGAACGTCTATTATCGCAAAAAGAGCTGCCACAAGATGCTCCGTGCCCCGGCGCGTATTCTTTGGTATGTCAGTGGAAAAGAAGGAGCTGTAGTCGCTCTTTCCCACCTCGATAGCGTTGAGGTTGACGTGCCTAAGCAGCTTTTCCGAAAATATCAAAAATTTGGGATTCTCGAATGGGAAGACGTTTTCGAATTTTGTGGCAAAGATATCACCAAAGACATCATGGCACTCAAATTCTCCAGAACCTTCATGTTCAGGCATCGAGTCACTCTCAAAGAACTACGAGCAGTCTTTCAGAGTGACGGCATCGGCGAATCTCTACAATCACCGTCCTCAATTCCATTCGACAGCTTCACAAAACTTTTCCAACTCGGATTCCCAAATAAACCATGAGCGTCAACGCACCACTGCTACTCATATCTCTCAAGCCAGGTTACGCCGATCTAGTTTTTGGCGGACTAAAAACCGCTGAGCTACGCCGTCGTATCTCTACCTATGTCGAAAATCGGGATGTCTTTGTTTACGTTTCCAGCCCTGTCATGAAACTTCGTGGAGGCTTCCGCGTCGGGCAAGTTTGGTCGGGTTCTCCTCAAGAAATCTGGAAAACAGTCTCGAACTTGGCCGGAGTTTCCCGCGAAGTTTTCGACGACTATTACGAAGGCAAAAGCGTCGCCTTCGCGCTTGAAATCATTGATGTTTGGGAGTTTGAAAACCCACTGCCATTACAGGAGATCAGGAAGCGATTCCCTGATTTTGTCGTGCCACAATCATATCGCTATTTAAAACCAAACGAACGCCGTTCTTTCCGAAACCTCAAACGTAGCACCGAACCCACGGTGATCGATCAGGCAGGATAGCAAGAGCCTACAGAGCACCTAAAGATGAAATCCCGTCTACAAAAAATCGAGATTCAGAATTTCAAAGCATTCCGGAAATTCTCTCTCAATCTCGAAGGTCGCCACCTCCTCCTCTATGGCCCCAATGGCTCAGGAAAATCTTCTCTCTACTGGGCGCTCTATACCTTCCTCCAAAGTGCGAGCAAACCAACTCCACAAGTGGCTAAATACTTCGACCCGGACGGAGATCAGAAACTGCTTAATCTGCATGAAGATGCAGCCGCCGTATCCGGCGAAATCGCCATGACCCTGAGGGACATGGCGACAAAGATTGATACGAGTTACCGAATCAGCCATGCCGACCACGGCACTCACAATCAGCCGCCAATTCTTAAAGGCGACCTTGCCAGTGACTTCATCACTTACCGTTTCTTTTTCGGCTTCTCCGATTTTCGTAATTCGGAGAAATTTGATATTTGGCCACTTTTCGAGAAAGAGATTCTTCCATTCTGCGTGTTAACTGGGGGACAAAATCCTTTGGAACTCTGGAAAGGAATTAAACATGGGAATCCAAACCCCGGGGGAAGTAGTGGACTTGGGGGAACCTATTCATATGACAATTTCAAAACCAAGACGACATCGTTTGCTGCGATTTTACCCGGCATCGTTGACTCTATCAGCAGTGAAGCCCAAAAATTCTACGACTTACATTTTTCCGAAGGTGATCCGGCAAAGGTAACTCTAGTGGTCAAAGTAACACGCCCACCAACGGCGACTGGCTCCAGCCTGCACGACTTTGAGTTCAAAAAACCCGTCGTTGAATTTGGCATCCAGAGTGACGGTGAGACCGTCACTCGGCCACAGGCATTCCTGAATGAAGCAAAACTTACCCAGCTAGCTTTGGCCGTTCGCTTCGCGGCTTCGATGGTTAACCTGCACGAATCCGATCTCAAGCTACTCGTCCTCGATGACCTCCTCGTCAGCCTCGACATGGACAATCGGATGAAAGTGGTCGAAATACTCCTCGGCTCAGATTTCGAGAACTACCAAAAGATCATCCTTACCCACGACAGGGGATTCTTCGAAGAATTTCGACGGATGATTGGCGCAAGTCACACCGACTGGTGCTTTCGTTCGCTTGTCGGGAATCCTAAGGATGGTATTAGCGAGAAGATCGAAAAATCACCGATTCAAAGGGCAGCCGACTATATTCAAGGGCACGACCTAGAAGCAGCTGGAGTCCAACTCCGCAAGGCAGCCGAGGAAACGGCTAAGAAATTCCGCCGCATCGCCATGGGCGAAACACAACTTCCGGGCGAGTTTCACTCGCTTTCCGAAGATCTGAAAGCGGCGAAGAATTATCTGATCCAGCAAATGCCGATGACGCTTTACAATCAGGCGATGGTTGGAATTCCTGAGGCTCACCGGGATAAGCTCATAAGCACGACAGACGACGATATCGAAAACGATACGAGCCTTAGTCCAGCTGAGAAAGGTCAGATCAAATGCCAACGAAACCGCCTGAAACAATTCTTAACCCACCAAGCTTGGCAGAATTTTGAAGCCGTTGAAATCGTCGACTCGATCATTCAGATGAAGGATCGTGTCCTCAACCCCGCAGCACACTGGAACGAAACACCGCTGTATGACGCTGAGGTCAAGAAAGCTCTCAGGCTAATCGAACGGCTTGAAACAGTGCTCTCATGAAACAGCAACTAGCTGTCTCGCTCCATCTTGATAATTCAAGTTCATAGAGCCGGTCTGAAACTTGGCGGTGCAATGTTGCACTGCGGAATGTGGATTGCAGGAGGAAACGAGGTTTCCAAAAGCAGCAGGGCAACCAGCCACCAAAGCAGAAAATTGTCCTCTTTCTTACGCTCAGCCTCACGGTTGAATTTGTGGTTCAGTTTCGTCATTCTGTCCTCCTTTCATAGTGGTGTTCTTTGTTGCGTTTGACGCATTCGAAAGAATCCAAGACCGGGAGAGAAAGGAACCCATTTCGGGGCTTAACATCGAGGTGCAGGGTTGATCCCTTTCCTCTTGATCGGGTTGGAAAAAATTGGATTGCGTGACGCTTGGAACACTCTTGATGGTGGTTAGATCTTGGCGGACTGTGCACGAATTCTTTCGTCCGTGGGGTGTCGCTGTATAAAACGAGACGGTGCGTTCTGTTATCCGGCGTGGCGGATCATTTATCAGCGCAGAGGGAGGCGAATCTCCGAGAACAAGGGGAGCGGGCGTTAACCATTTGTGAATCGAAGTCGGGTAGAATGGCACAAAGTTGCAAGCCTCCCGGATGAGCGGATAGCGAGATGCGTTTATGTAAACAAAAACTGTCTCGGCAAGGGGGTGATAACCTCCCCCGTTGCATCCCCACGGTAAACCGCAGGACGGCACATCGAGTGCCTTG
>Ga0307933_1002040_pt1 | contig 14244 bp, 5 predicted proteins | sample OrgLakmetageno88_FD_201811 | JGI IMG/M metagenome (GOLD analysis project Ga0307933, IMG submission 201811) | Saline water microbial communities from Organic Lake, Antarctica - #88 | ecosystem: Environmental > Aquatic > Non-marine Saline and Alkaline > Saline | place: Antarctica: Organic Lake...
CTAGACGTAGCTTGCAAGTCTTTGCTCCTTCCTATTGTGGCAGCGATGCATCTGGAGGATCAGTATGCTCGTGCTCGAATCTTGGCGCAAGAACATACACTTGCCGGCAGGGATGGCGTGGGCAAGATGGTTGTCTTGTCGACGCTAAAGCTCATTGATATTTTGCAGTGCAAGAGGAAAGCGAATCCGAAGACCACGTTTCAGCTCCTTGCAACTCGTTCGGTCCTTTTGGCCGTTTCAAGGGTCTACTTCTTCTTCCAGCAAGACTTCGACGGTCTGATTCTCAGCGATATTGATTTCTTTGAACCAAACAACGAGGGTCAGTCGCTGGTTCGTAAGATTCTGTACGATGGCTATTTCAACCCGCAGCATCACGTCGAAGGCTTTCGATCGTTGCTGCTTCGATCTGAAGGAACGGCAGATATGGGCGCTTCATCTCATGCAGCACAAGATCAGGAGAGTGGCAATGTCAAGACGAATACAAAGAAATCACAGTATCAATGTTATCAGGAAGGTCTTCTCTCGTTAATGAATGACGTCCTGTCTCAGTCATCTCAGACGTCGGAAGGAGAGAACGAAGTGACGAATGTTCGCGACGCAGTTTGGATTGTTCCAATCCTCATGCGTGGTTTTCTGGAGCAGGTTCAAGTCTGGGGTCAACAGCAAGAGAAAGATTCAAGAAAAAAGCGGACCATCATTATTGGAGACGAAGTGGTCGCACTGCAGTTCCAGATGTTTATGCAACTGGCGTTGCCATTGCGGAAATTGGTTGCTGGGAGTACGGCGAACTCCGAAGTGAGCACTTCTTCTATTGCGCTGCGTTCGCTACGGGAAACCTTGAGTCTCGTCTTGCACAACGACGCCTATGTATATGCGCAAGATACTCAAGGGCGCAAACAGTTTTCGTTTCTAGATGGCATCGTACGGGAAATGTTGGAGCTGAGTGAGACCGCGGATGACTACGTTGGGCTTGAGCTACTCTCAGACGCAGTTCACGTACTTGGACTCCTCGCCAAACTGAATTATCTCCTACTTCATGAAAGACTCGTCCCGGTGGTATCGTTCAGCCTATCATGCACAGATGGGCGACTCCGGCCACAGGTTTTGGATTTCTTGGTCGGAGCAGTCGATACTTACAGGCAGCTTCGAGAGCAAAACCACCTCTTCAGTTCGTTCTTGGAAGTCCTGAAAATATTCACGGCGAAAAAGGGAGGTGCAGCCTCGGCGCTGATGGAATCACTTCTGAACGAACCTGCACTCGCTTCGGCGTTTGCGAGTGCAGTGCAGGAAAGTCCGGTCCTTCAAACGCAGGCTGTATTTGAGACGATTAATGCATGGATATTTAGTGCTTGTGAGGACGGACCAGTTGCTTCAGATTGCGCAATTCAATCCCTTGCCGTGGTAGTGCAGCTGACCGTCATTGCAGTCAGAAACGTCCGCGTTGATAGTTCGACTGCTATTGGGGTCGCCTCCTTCTGTGAGCTATTCGCCAATAAGTGTATTAAAGCGCTAGTAAAAGGAACTGGAACCGCAGCTGGGCCGCTCGTGAGCCCCGCGCTCACTCTCTGTGGGTGGGTAATCGATCTCCACACACGCTGCGTATTCTGGCTTGGTAACAGCGCGCAATTGGCTATTCCTCCGGAAATCATGCAGATTTTAAACTCTGCGTCGACTACTTTTCGAAAGTCCTCACAGCACTTTGCTCAAAGGCGGTCTACAGATGCAAATGATTCGATCTGGACATTCTACCCGTTCTTGGACGAACTGCTTTTCCTTGCTACTCATCGTCTGCAGCAGCTTCACACTCTCATCCATATACAGGAGCGAATGGAGTTAGAAACTACCGGAGCTGAAAAGATGAGTACAGCGCTCATTGCAGAAGCGGAGGAGCTGGCCACTTTTGTCGTTCAGGTTGCGGAGAGACAGAGAGACCCTGCCAGTAGTAGCAAAAGACCGAGATGGACTATCATTGCACGAAGTTTCGCTTCTTGGGTGCCTTACGCTAAAGATCATCACATGGACTGGTTTCTTGATTGGATGCTTTCAATGGTTGCGATAAACCCAGCGTCGCCGTGGCTTCCAGTCGAATCCATGGGCTATCGACTGGAATATTATGGGCTGGACGAAGAGATTGAGGTCGCGAAAAGCCTTATCAATGACGCATCGTTTTTGGAAAACGAAAGAGTATCAGTCCGACTTGGCTTGGTTACTCTCTCGTGCGTATCGGGATGGATCATGAGTATACTGTCGCAGTGGAGTACAGGAGATCCGATGGCCGACAAGGTGCTCCGTAGCCTTGTATCTTCAGTAAATATCACAGAAAGCTGGACACGGTCTCCGCTCCACATGCTTGTGGATTTAATAAGTACCAATCTCTCGTCCGATCGTACATCCAGAGAGGAAAAGGGGCGCATAATTGAGAAGTTGAAAAGAGCTATTCTTCCGCTCATGCTTTTTAATGGGATGCAGCTACCAATGCAAGCCCCTGGTGACACCGCTGTTCAGTATATCGACAAAGCTTTTCGTCTCGATCACGTGTTTCGCTCGCTGGCCAATGGGGACGCGAAAGTTGACCGCGCTGTTTTCCCGTTGATTGCAGCTTTGAGGCTTTCTATTGTGAAGGCGATTCAGGGTCTTCCCGACAAGTCATTCGTCGCTGGGTTTGGAAGTGGCAACGAGGTTGGGAGCATGATCGGAGGACTTTTTGAAACCACCAAGTCTCTCCTGGCGTCTGAAGAAGATTTTCTCTCGCTTGAGGAGTCGCGCATTGTTGCTACCACTGGATCTTTGGTCGAAGTTCTTGTCCAACGTTCGTTTCTCTCCGATGATATCTTGAAGCACAGTGCCTTTGAGAAATTTATTCAATTTGAAAACGATGCGCCATCCGACCTTTTTGCTTGTGCTGCCCTCGGAGGATCTCTTTTGAGAGGGCTTGAATACGTTCTGTCAAGAAAAGATGAAATGGTTGAGACCGGCGACTCTCCTCGTGTAGCTCAACTCTCAATTATTCGAAACGAGCTGTGGAATGTCGTTACAACGATGGATTGCAGTAGGACGGAGGTCCACCATTCTCTGCGTTGTCCCGGGCTGCTTCTATTTGGAGATTTGCTTCGTTTGTCAAAAGAGTGGAACCTCGAGCCATGGCCGGATGTTGCGACCAAGAACCTCACTATTTACGAATGTCTCAGGTCAATGACACGCGACCAATCAGTAAACGAAAGGGCTGCTCTGTCGTATGTTATTGCTTGCGTGGCACGGATAGACCCGATTCCAAAAATGAAAGAGAGGATCGTGGATCTAGTAGGCCGAGTTAGAACGCGTGATTACCTGATGGATGCATCGTTTTGTCAGCTGGTCCGTGACTTTGACCCTCAAGAACTCGAATGTTTGCTTGACAAGTTGACGAATCAGAATTCGTCGTACCCAGTGGATTGCCAATTACGTTTAGTTGGCCTGCTGTTGCGTTACCTCGAAGATGAGAACCACGTGGAGAAACTGTCAAACTTTGGACGGGAGATCTTCGCTCTGGTTCTAAAACCTTTGCATGCTTCCAACCCAAACGAGTCGTCGTGGAAAGAGAATGTAATCGCGGCCTCGACCTTGATGGGTGACCTGGTCCGACGGAGAGATGTTGTTTCGTTCAAAGAGCGAGATCTAGCTTTGGTGCTTGCCCACATGAGTGCTGTACTCGGACCAGGGCCCAGCGAGGAGGCTAGCAACGGTCCTTCCCCACTTGAGAATGATGTATTTGATGCGATGATTGGATTGTTTGCCGCTCTCTTGCAGCGCTTTCCGAAGCAGCTATACATCTGTGCTCCTTCAGTCATATCTGTTCTGCACTCCTTCTTTCGCCAAGTGCTCTATGGCCCTCTTGCTGACAAGTATATTGTCGACCGAAGCCAAAAGTTCGCCCGCATTTGTGAGTTGTTCGTTCATCATCAGGAAGTATACAAGAAACATGTGTTGGGTTTACTGCTTGAGTTTGTACACGGTCTCCAGCAAAGCATGAGCTTGGTTCGGAAAAAGAACTTGCTACCCGCAGTCTATTGTATTCTCGATTTATTGACGCCCTATGAAACGAAGCAACTCAACTCTCTCATGGATGTTACGGCAAAGACGTTGTTCCGCACCATCTACCAAAGTTACCAAAAGCTTCATGCGTACAAGGGCCAATAATCCAACAGTAGTTATAACCTTTATGCTTTCCTTGACCTCTCTTTAGAAGACCATCTAGATTGTATCTCCGTCGTCCCTCAAACCGTTCAGTTCGACAAGTTTGGCGAGACAATTGCCCGCGTCCATATCTTCCAACGAATCAAATACGCTTGCCTTGCTTCCATCAGGCATGTTCACTCGCGGGTCAACCGACCAAGCGTTGATAGTCTCGATAGATAGTCCCGCCTTGATCAAGGCCGCACCAAAGGGATCTTTGGACAAGTCCTTGCTGAGCCAATTGATCTTTTCGGCCAGTCCCTCAAACGGACTCGCACTAGCGTGAACACCATTGTCGCCCTTATTGGGCTCGGTAGTCAATCCAAGCTCTTTCCACTGCTCCAAGATGGTCCTACGGATACTTCCCTTTGGACCATCCGCCGGATCCGTAGGTCCCAAGACCTTGTTACGGAAATCATCCCAAGACAGCGTGGCGGGCGACCACTCAACTTCGTAGCAGTGGATACTAGTGCCGGCACCTACAAACTTTGATCGCATGGTCATAAAGAACTGGAGTGGTAGGTGAGGGACAAGGAAAAGGTGAGCGAGGGTAGTTAGTGACAGGGTACAGTGCTACTTGCATTCACCAGATCGTTAGTGTCGACTTACGGCATTGAACACGTAAAGATCCTTTCCATTCATTGAAACAAGTCCACAGTAAAAGCCTCCTCCAAACTTGACAACCTTCTTCGACTTGCCCCAAGCCGCATCCAACTCTGCCGCGTCGCAGTTAAAGCGCTTGCATGCGTCCATAGCATTGACAGCTCGATTTTCCTTGAGCGCTATTTCCCAGGATTCACCAAAAAAATCCCGAAACTGGTCGGTCGGGACCGGAATATCCTTGGCGGGCAAAATAGTCGCCTTGGAAGCAATCGCGTAGTAATGTTGATCGATCAATCTATCATAGTTTTTTTGGGGTGAGGAAAAGGTGAGATGAGCTTTGCAATGGCTACTTAAAACACACACACACACACACAAACACACACACACACACACGTGTCCCCTGTGACGATCAAAGGATGAAACTCACTTTTTCTCGTCAATCGTCTTGCCGTCAATGTCCTTCTCCGAGAGAATCTTGAGTCCGGACTCTTGTAGTTTCGTGCGAACGAGGTGGCGTGCCTGTTCGGTGTTGGCGTGGGGCTTGACGAACAAAAACGCAGAGTTCACGAGCTCGCCAGAGGCAGCATTGCAGGTGCTGGTGGCTTGCACCTTCTTGTGGAGCAAAAAAAGGCTCGCCGTGGCGATAAAGAGAAAGAAGTCTGTAGAAAGGGACGTCATGGTCGAGGCTTGGTTATGGTTTTTGGTCGAATAATGTCGAAATGGATGTGATTGCTGATTGATGACGTATGACGTGGATGACCGAGGCGTGTAGAAATAGGTCATGGGTCGGCCGAAGGAATAGTAGCGTTTAGCTAAACAAGCGGTCGAGTTGAGATAGAACGCTACGCTACATACATACGACGTATCATAGCTAGCACTCTAGTAGCTACAGAACAAAGCATTAGCTTAGTTTGTCTTGCGTCCCCATTCTCGCAGCGCCGTACTGCAATCCAGCAAGTTCTTCTCCAGAGCTTTTCGAAGCTCTCGACGAACGTCGACCGTCAAATGCAGCGGTATGCGGCCCGCTGTATTCACATCTGCCAGAGAAAAGTTGGAAGGGTCATGGATGTACTGAAGAGGACCCCCTCCGCTGTGATCAGCAGCCGGTTGGAATACGCTCAGTTCCAGCAAATCGCGAAAAGATTTTGACAAGACATGCCCACCATATCGATTCGAACTGCCCTTGTAGCTTCGGTACTCTTCCAGCATGCGGTCCAGCGTGAGAGGCGTGGTGGTATCTTCTCGGATACCGTCTCGCGCCAGCACTCGGCGCGCCGAAAGTAAAAGAGCAACCTGCGGTCCCGAGAGATCTACCAGTGCCTGGATGCGTGGGTCGGAAGCAACACCGTCCACCAGCACCAAGTCGCGGTCGCCTATGTCGGTCGACAACGAACTGTTCATGTCCATGAGAGCGTCAGCGAGATATTGCGCCTGAAACACGGGCCAGGGTTCACTCAAAGTCTCTCCAGGTGCTAATGATTGCGACCGAATCGTATGCAGTCTCATAGTGCAATCTTGGCGGTAGAGAGAGATCGCCAGACTAAAGACGCGACTGAACCATCGAATGCCCTTTCCGAGTCGGTAATCGCGTTGAAGAGCCTTGTACACCCGGCTGTGCGTCGTCTCTGCGTTGTCAATTGGAGGACTCGACAAGAGCTGGGACACTTGCTGGTGAAAAGAAGCACCATTCGCGTCCGCGTCGTTATTGTCCAAACACTTGCTCGTCAAGAGCGATACCAGTGAGGCAAACGTTGGACACGGTCCAAAATGAATAAAGCGCGACGTTCCTTCGGCTCGACTTCGAATGCGCTTTTCGAGCATGCCCATGATTCCCTGATGCGAAGTCGAGCCCACAAAGCAAATGAAAGATCCTTGCGTAGCAACTCGATCCAATAAGTGGTATAATAAGAGTTGCCGATCCTTGCCCACGTTTTCAGTCATGACGGTGGATCTCGTATCTTCTTGCAGGGCAAAAGATCCGCCCGACGTGCCCACAAAGGCGTCTAGTTCGTCCAAGACAAACAAGACGGGAATACAGTCGACACAAGCCAATTGTAGGATCTCGTTTAAGAGCTGGAGATTGTTCGTAAAGTTACTTTGACGGAGCCGCAGCAGTTTTTCCATGCGCTCGGTCGATTTGGTTTTGGATCGTTTCTGCGGTCGATTGGGAGAGTCTCCTTCTTCTTCCTCTTTTGCTACAGCTACTGCTGCAGCGGCACTGTTCCTGTCGGCTGTTTGTTGAAAAGCTGCCGTGGACAGCTGTCGCAAGATTTCCTTCACGACAATAGCGACGTTGTCGCCGGGTATCATTATTCCATTCAGTCGAACAATACGAAACGGAGCTTTCGTGTTTGTTTGCAGCGAAAGCTCGTCTTGAAAAGCTTGCAAGCACTGGTTCAGTAGGAGCGTCTTACCACTGCCGCGTGTTCCTTGTAGAAACGCGGACGCATTGTTCTTGCCGTCGCGCTGCACTAGGCAAGGATGCAGCATCGTGTAGAGCTCTTTGAACTGCTGCTCCAGACCGACTGGAGCATACAGTTTGGAAACATTTGAAATGCTGCGATCTGCGGCGGCACGGTTCCAGAGTTCCGTGCGCTCCGGCAGGGGATGAGTACCAGTGGCAGCATCGGAGAAGTTGTAGAGGATGCGATCCAGACGAGCAACGTGCTCTGCGGTTGGAGAGGACTCCATCCCCGCCATGGTCGTTTGGTCGAACGCGTCGATTTTGTGAGAAAATCGACGCCAAACTGGGAGTACTGAAACGGACTATACTCTGCGTTGGCGGTACTCCCGTTTCCCGCCAAAAATATGGCGGGAAACGCCTCGCATTTTCTTTCGCGGCGGCGGTTGTTTTACAGTGTGTTTACGTTTGTTGGTTGTTGAATTGAACCGACGATACTACGCACAATATCCATACATCCTTAGCTTGTCTATTGGAGAACCATTCAACTGTACGGTACACACCATGACGACGTGGGAGGCCGCCAATGTGGCTCCGGCCAAGAAGCGACGAGACCAGACGGATGAACGAGCTGGCAGAAAAGACCGCAGCCTCGAAACCGTCGAAGCTGCCCTTAATCGTCTCTCCAAGGCCTACGGGGCCGCCATGGAATGCGTCGGCGCTTGGCACCGGGCCGATCACGCAACCAATACTACTGCTAATGCTGCTACTGCTGCTACTACGAATAGTACCTCTACTACTGAGGGTGATAATCCTAGCGATGCTTTGGCAAGTCGTTTCAAGTCCCTGCAACAAGTGGGTCAAGCGGCACGATTGGCTTTTGAAAAGGCAATCTTGCTGGACCCTCTCATCGCCGCACACGCACCGCTTCTTTCCGGGGTGGTACGAGACTGGGCCGCTGTTCAGGGCCACCACGAACAATTGCAGCAGCAGCAGCGGCGGCACCGGTGGAGCATGGCACTCCAAAAACGGGCCGCGCCCCCCAGTTTATCATCGGCGGGTCACCAGTCCACGGTATCACAATTGGCCTATCTTTCGCTGGTCAATTATGCCGACTTGTTGCTGGCGGGCTGTCAGTGTTGTCGAGACTCGAATGGTTCCTCTTCGGCTCTGTCTACTACTACCAAAACTACTACTACTACTACCAATACAACCGTCTTGGATCGAGGCGTTGTGCGTCCGCTTCGCATACTGTCGTCTGGTGGTAATAGTAGTATTAATAATACAGAAGGCTCTTGTTGCTGCTGCTGGAACGATCCAACAGATCCAGCCAGTATTGATGGCAGCAACGACAACGAAAATCAAAATCAAAAAGGGCTTTACGAATCCGCCCAAGATACAGTTCGTTTGGCTGTGACGGCCCTGATTGACGCCTCGGCCTTGGATGGATCTGACCCCATCCTTTGGCTCAAGTTGGCGTGTGCCGCTCGGCGGTTGGGTCGTTTGCAGGCTTGGGACGCCAACAACGACAAAACTGCCTACTGCGAATATCCAGTCACGCTGCTCTCATTTCGGCGCTTGGAAAAACACGCGCTCGAACGAGCACGAACAGCCTTACCGCCAGCGTTACCACCCAATCGCACCGTTGTCAAGGCCTTGGAGGAATGGAATCGGGAAGAGCAAAGTCTCGCTGTTTTCCCCGAAAAGCTGACGGCCGATTGCGCCGAGCCGCAGCAATTGACACTCGAGTTACCGCGCTATTCTTGGTCCATTCTGGGGCGCATGTTGGCCCGAGCGTGTCGCGAGGGAACTGCCTACTCGAGCGGTATGAGTAGCAGCAGCAATATTCATGGAACTCCACGGCGTGCCAAGTTGGGCTACACGTTTGCTTCACCAGCCGTCAAGCTGCGTTTGTCGCCCATGTTGGCGCTACCGAACTCGGTCTTGGGGACGATTTGTCAGTACTTGGAACCGTCCTCCATTTGGCGGTTCGAGGCCACGTGTCGAGCATTGTCCGCGTCTATTATATCTGCTCGTGCAGCCATGGATCACTCTGTCGTGGTGAAAGAGCGCGAGAAAACAGAAAAGCCCAAGGAAAACCCCAAGAAAATGGCCGAGGAGACGAGCCAGTCGAAAGACAAGGAAAAGGAGGTCAGTAATGACGACGCAGCGGGAGACGACAGCGAGCGAAATTCTGCACACGCGGCAAGTCGGGCGTCAAAACGCCTACGGTCGCAGATCATTACCTCCGGAAAAAGAGCCGAGAGGAGCTCTCGGCGAAGCTCGACCGAATACTGCCTACTAGCAGCCACGCTGGGATGTACCACGGACGATAAGCGCTACAGGGAGGTTCAAGACACTGCTCTAGACTGGGAAATGTCGATTTCCCTCGATAAAGCAGCCCAGCGAGACACCCAAGGCCCTTCGCCATCTCGGCGTGGATCCCTTGGCAAGCAGACGCGACATCGAGAAGAGGCCCGAGAGAGGATGGGTGAATCTGCGCTTTCAGTCTTTGTGGAACGGTGGAGCTCGTGCGATTCCCCACCCCTTGGTATCCTCTTTGGCTTTGTCTCGCACGTTTCACTCCATGTTTCCGATGTCTTTTCAAGCGATCCAGGCGGGTCGATGGTTCTGGTCTCGTGCTTGATGGAATGTGTTGATATCATGATGCGACGCAATAGATCGTGTGATATCCTGACCCCCAGCTGGTCCGCGTTTGGCTTTACCATGCCAAGTAATATCGTTCAAAGTCCGCTTGAGCTGTTTGCTATCGATCTCTTACATGTTGAGCTGAGATTCAAAGCATGCGAGCGCAATGAGTTTACTGACACCGATTATGATGCTGATGGAAGCGTTCTTGCTTCCATGGTGCCCCATCTTCTCTCCAAGATTGAAGAGTTGGACGAGAGACTATGCGCGGGTCGCAGCGCGAGACTGTGGACAAGTCTCAAAACGCGTTGCTTCTGGCTCGCAACAGGTTTCTACATTTGGATAGGGCGCCGCTGTCAGAATGTATCGGAATCTAGGGAGGCGGAAACCATAGGCCTCGAATTCATCGAGGATACGCTATCGTGTCTTCGTCTTCCCAAGCATCGGCCTCTCCTCAGTTTGCAAACCCCTCATTTGCTCTCGCCAGGGCGATCAGGGGCTCGTTGGAAGGAACTGTCCGTGGATTCTGTCACTGCGTATCGGAACGAAATCCAGGCTTCCTCTGTCGTTCTTTTAGCGCAGGAGCAGTTCCTGGAAGCAACATCTAGTATTGTTGGAACATCCCAAGATGTTGCGCTCGATGAAGGCGTTCACGGCGCCCTCTTTTTGATTGGGTCAACGTTGCTTGAAAGATATATGTCGCCGACTGATTCGCCTGGCTCTAAGTATCTCGAGCTCATTGACGATTTCCTGGCTAGATACGGCGAAGAACTTTTGTCTCACGATGACGAACCCGAAAGCTTCCAGGCTCTTTTCGACACACTTGTACCTGCAGGTTGCGTCAATGCGCAACAGCTGCTGGGTCTCTCTAGTCCTTGTATTCTTACAATCCTTGTGACTTGTTTGAATATGAAAATGCACAGGCGTCCTGACGTTGTCCAGCTCTTGGCACGCTTGGCTATTACTCTTGCTGGTCTTCCGGGGATCTTTCGTGGAAGTACAGATCAAAGTAGAGTGACATTTTCTGAGTCCAACTTTCCTGTTGACGACAGTGATAGCGATGATGATTCATTAATGAGCGATGGGGAGCCAGGAATGAACAATGGAAGAGCGACTAGAAGTACTGACCGACTGCGACTTCGACAGTATGGACGTCTGATACAGCTCTTTACCGAAAAGATCCGTACGATCTTCGTGGAACACATGACTGCCGACGAGAAGTCCGCGTTTGTGCTGTCAGATGAGTATCATCAATTGATTGCCGCAATCATGGGGTACGCCGCCGACTCGTTTCACAAGTCGCTTGGGCACCAAGTGGGAACAGGATACGACGACACTGAAGATTTCCAGGTCTTTTTATCTACTAAAGCTTTAATCGAGACGGTCTTCGACTGTTTCAGCACTAGTGAAAAACCTGAAAAGGCTATGGTTCGTATGTATTTGAAGGGGTTGATTCGAATCATTGTCCAGCAGCGATTGAATCTGTCTTCTCTCCTTCAGACGTCAGGAGATGCGTCAACCCGTTCCTTGCTGGCTCAACGAAGGAAAGGCCGGACTGACTTTCTTGCCGCAGTTTGTTGTGAGATCGGCCTGCTTCTCTCTCAACATGGAGCTCGAATTGATGGTGGTACCATCCAAAGATCCGATTTATTTGATGGGGTCTTAGATTACGAGGAGTCTTCTAATCAGCTTTTCGTTTTGTCTGAAAGTCTACTGTGGCTTTGGGAAGCGGCACACGGTGCAGAAGTTTCAGTGGCACACACCGAGACGGAAAGCACCAATGGGCCAAAGCTCGAGTCGACACTCGACCGTGCTAGTCGGGTTCGTCTTCAGGTTCCGGTTGCGGCAGCGGTCATTGGGTTATGTGGCTCTGCTGTGTCGACAAAACACTCCATCTCGAACGGGGTATCTAGCGGAGCTTCTGAAGAGACCATCCGTTTGGCCGAGTTTTACGATTCCGACACAAGTGCTATGGACTGGTTGGTAGATGAAGGCGAGGAGGAAATAATCGACGCGGATACGAAACGAGAAGAGCTCCTGCGAATCATTTCGCAAGCAGTCTATTGCATGAAGCACATTCTTGGGTCAATTGCCGGAGACGAAGTCTCCTCCTATTCTTTCTACAGCGGATACTTGACGAAGCATGGGCCAATTCTACCGCTTGTTGCGTGCCGAGTACTAAACGCATTTGCCAACAGTCTGCTGGTCGATTTCGTTCCGGAAGATTACGAAAAGAGTGCGCCAATGCACCTTTGGTCCGATTATAGTTTTGGCACGAGAACAACTGGCGTTCTCCTGGACTCTCTGTTGTACAAAGCCTATAGACATCTCCACGGGTTCTCGCTCGTCAACACTAGCGACGGAAGGGAATCTTCAGGAGGGGGGCCAGCAGCGGGTGACACGGCGAATTTGGAGCTATTTCCCCCAGAGCATCCTGCAGCTGCTGCGTCGCTCTACCGTTGTATTATGAGGGCCTACTCGCACGGACGGAAATCCCCTCCAAAAGCTTCCCTCGAGACGGTGCTGTCTTCATTGCCACCTATGAAAGGAGCAACCAAGACAAAGGGCATACACAAGTACCTGTTTGGTGCCGACGAAGATTATTTTGAACTTAAAGACTTGGTGTCGCTGGTAACGAGAGATTCTCGCTGGGAGACACGATTTGCGAGCATGAGTGACTGGGATTGGGATAGCATGCGAATCGCAGATGAAAGTAATGCCAGCGAGGAAGAAGCCGCGATTGTCAGAAAAGGGATATCAAGCCTTTTGGCACAAGGACCTCTTCCAACATTCCAAGACGCTGGTGGTGACAATGATGGCAGGGAATCGACGATGCACGCCGAAGATGAATTATCGAAGAAGTTCATCGCAATTATTGACGATCTTTGCCAAGGAAACACTACTGATTGTGAAAGTTGGTACAAGGCAGCTCAGTGCTTGGTTGCGAAGGCCGACCTGATTGCTGATCGACTTGGGCTCTTACAAGGATTTTCCCGAAGCCGCAACTTTTCTGTCACGGAACATTCAAGTCTTTCCGAAGCTAGCATTGCGATAAACGAGCTTCTCTCCGAACAAGAACTGGAGGCCCATTTAAAAAGCGAGGGCTGGGTAGATACTCTGGGGAACGACCTCTCGATTTATATTCGACACACTTGGTCTTCGTTTCAGTCCCTGCAGTCATGCTCTGAAGAAACTGGTGCTGCATACAAGGAGACGGTGCCACAAGACGAATTCAATACCGATGAATTTAAAGCGCAAGTCTGGAAAGAGATCGACGATCTCAACACGAAGAATGATCATGCGGGGTCGCAGCAGGCCTGGGGTGGCTTGTTCGTCTCGTCTCTAAGGATTATGGCCGTTCGCTGCATGTGCATGGGCGTGTATATTCTGTATAAACAAAGCGAGAGGAGCGTCGAAGACTCACTGCTGGTTTCCGAGATGACTGAGTTTTTGGGCATCACTCTATATTCGCAGATAATGGGCTCTCAAGTCTATGGTTATCCGTTGCATGTGTTGGGCGATCAACGAAAACGTGAGTTGGCTGAAGCCTCGCTCGCGTGCCTCGAATGTGCGCTACAGTCCAACGCGACACCAGATAGCCAAGACAGCGACAATGGTCGCATTACGTGGGACTTGCTCTTTCTAATCGGCAAGGTATGTGCCACTTGTGTTTGCTAGCAGAACTGCTTTTCGTCTCGCCCACTAACAACAGTATTACTTTCTTGACTCATACAGTGCCACGAGAAAATAGCGAGTACATATCAAAGAGAGACATTTCCCGCTGACGTCGGGTCCGGGGGGACAGCACCGATCCGGAAGTACGAACGTCACATCGAGAAAGCCTTGCAAGCCTACGCTCAATCTCTTGCGGAAGCAAAGGCAATCGAAAAAGAAGGAGGCGTGATGATCGAGCAGAACGGCGGGAGTGCCCACGGCTCAGGAGAAGTTCTATATCGATTGCACGCATCGCGTCTCAAATGTTTGATACGGGCTGTTGACCACAAGGAAGACGAGAGAGAAAGTGCCGAGCTCGAAGCGCTTCGTCTCACCGAGTGTCACTGGTTTATTGCAAACCACGACGAAAAAGTGGATTCGGAAGGTGTCCGCGATCGGGTGTGGTACGTTGTGGCAGATGTTGTTTCAGGTCTAGCACAATGTCGGTTGAATCAACCATTCTTTCATCGATCTGTCTACCGACACGCCCAAGCTTTGATGTGGGCCCCCGTCCTGTGCGACCCCATTGGAGAGAGAGTGAATGGGAGCCTTGGAATGGTCCCTGCAACGCGAGCTTTCAAGCTGAGAGGCTTGAACTTTTCCACCAATGCCGCGAACAGCGGTATGTCGGTCATTAGCACTCTCTTTGAAAAGAAACGCGCTCA
>Ga0307933_1002042_pt1 | contig 14217 bp, 15 predicted proteins | sample OrgLakmetageno88_FD_201811 | JGI IMG/M metagenome (GOLD analysis project Ga0307933, IMG submission 201811) | Saline water microbial communities from Organic Lake, Antarctica - #88 | ecosystem: Environmental > Aquatic > Non-marine Saline and Alkaline > Saline | place: Antarctica: Organic Lake...
AAGAGGAGCCTTGGCTGTACCGAGCTGCTGCACGAAAACCCCCAGTGGCCGCTGGGGGTGGGTCTCAACTTTACCCACACACGGCAGAAATTATCCATACAAGGCTGTAGAAAAACCCTTTTCAGAGCCTAATCCGCAGCCCCTTTGTTGTTTTTTCACACCCTGCGATCAGCTGGCGCAAGTTTAATCATTTACTGGCAACACCACAGTATTATCGATATCCGGCGCTAAACGCTCTCCATATAGCCGTCTGTGGCCTGTTTTCGGTCATATCCTAGCCCCGGTATCATGCCGCTAACTGCCCATAATTCGCCAGTTTCTCAATATTGTGTACCAGGCAATACAACTGCCATTGGCCTTGTACCTTCTTTTTGCTCCGCAGGCTGAAGCGATTCAGACGTTTGTTGCTGCCGATGTTACCGAACACGGGCTCAACCACGGACATGCGATGACCGTAAATCGCCTTGCCTTGCTGGCTATCGACTCGGTGCTTCATCCAGTCGGTATACGTTGGGCCGCGCCTGAGCTCCAGGGTGTAGGAGACCTGTCGTCCTTTGCCTTTGCGGTGGTCCGCTGAGCCGGGGTTTTGCATGCATTGATGCTTTTTTGGGCAGTGGCGGCACTGCAATAATCGCCCTTGGAAGTGGGCTCTGGGTACGCCGTTTTGGTCGGTTCGGGTGCCTTGGTGGCGCAGGGATTCTCCGGCGGGACAGATGCACGTCATCGTAACCGGGTCGAACTGGAATTCACTGGCCGGAATCACGTGTTTCCAACCGCTCTTCGATGGGGTTTGCGGGCGCTTACCGTACTTGGCTTTCTGGTCTGCGAACTTGGGATCACGGCTTCGGAAGCGGTTGTCCGGGATGTAACCGTTGATCTGATGTTCGTGCAGGTACTGCAAAGAGAACGAATTACGGAAAAACATTCCGCAGAGAAGATACGTTCCTTAAAGTTGAGCGAGACTTCGTCCGATCACCCTTCCCAGCTAAGCACTGAGCGGGACATACTTGCCTGGTTTGAGCTCGAAAGGGAAAAGGTGGGCTAGCCGTATTTTTATATTGAAACGACCTGAACAAACAACCGGATGACATCAACGCGGCAGCGACCAAAAGGCCATCGTGAACATAGAGCCCCAAAGAGACCAGCCATGACGCGGCAGAAATACCATATCTATCGCAACCGACGCAGTTTGATCGCTCATGGCGCTCGCAAAGTGCTTGGTGAAGACTCGCAGCTTCGGGGCGCTGTGCGCAAACTCGATGATAACAACTTGGCCCAGCACATGATGGTTATCCGCCCCGAAAGTGCTTATGGTCTGGATGGATTGATCATCGCTGAAGAACTGCAATGGGAGAGGGACGGCAAGCACGTTCTGTTTACTCAGTCCCCAGAATTTCTGACCCGGTTGTTGAACGCCAAGTTTGATCTGAGTGTCACCGGAGGCTTTCAGCTCCCCTTCTCCTCTTTCATGCTGCCAATGCCGCTGGGGTTTAAGCACGATGGCGTTGCTTTGGGCGGCATTTTGGTAACCAGCTACCGTCTGGATCAGACTCGGGAGGTTCTACGATCTTATGCTCGTTACTTGCAGCAACCTGTGAACCCGAACCTTGCGCGGGCGCTGGGCATTGACGCACACAACTACAAAGCTCGTTGCCAGGTACCGGATGCGGCCCAAAACCCAACCAGTGACGATTTGGCCGACGATGAACCGTTGTTGTGCATTGCGTTACTCGACAACCTGAGCAACCCCCTTATGGCCTCCACCATCCGAGCCTCCGAGGGTTTCAGCCGTATTCCCGACCTGCTGGCTGCGGCCACGCCTGATGAGTTTTGGCAACGACTTGGGCCGATGAAGCACAGCAACTATCGAGTGCGCGACGTCTCCACACACGATGCGGCGGCTGAATTCTATGCGTTCAAGTTGGTGTGTGCTTTGTCGGTGTATAACATGGCAACTCGTGGCGATTTATTGAAGCCTGGCTTTCCTGGCAACACCGTACCTCACGTTGAGGGGCGACTGGATCGTAAAACCAGCCAGAGTTTTACGCTCGGACAGGGCAGCTTGCTGTCTAAGAAAGACGCTCCGAGCGCACACTACCGGCAATGGCATTTCCGGCAGCTTCGTGACAAACGGTTTTACCACGGCGAACACCGTCAAAAGCCCATTGGGTCACGCTGGGTGTTTGTTCGCGACACGGTGGTTGCCGAGAACGATGTCGATCCTTACACCCTCAGCGACCGGGAAGCCCAGTGACTGCTTCACTGTTGATGACGCAAGCACCAAACTCAGCGCAAGCCACTGGGCAGCGCGTGGTTATGACTGGCTTCTTGGCTTTATGCCCCTCATTCATTCTGCTCGCATTTTCGAATATTTCAAAAATTGACAGGCGCTCCATATTTGCGAATAATGCGAATATGAAGATCAAAAAGCGAGTGACCATTATGAATCATCTGCAAGACAACCTTCCAACGGCGGAAGAAGCGCTTCTCGCACGGTCATGCAGCCAAGGCCTGTCCGCTATTATTGACACAAAATCAGAAGCGCAAGAATTTACTCTGGAGGATCGTGAGGGCGTGGCCCATAAGGTGGCTATCCCGGTCAGTGCGTTACGACTTTTTGTGGAGCTTCTGACGGAATTGGGTGAAGGGAACATGGTCAAGCTTGTTCCGGTTCATGCTGAGCTGACGACCCAGGAAGCAGCGGATCTTTTGAATGTTTCCCGGCCAACCTTAATCAAACTGTTGGATGAAGAAGCGATTCCTTATCATCGGGCCGGAAACCGGCGGAAAATTCTTTTTTCTGATATTCAGGCTTACAAGAAGCGCATTGAGAAAGCCCGTCTGGCGACCCTTGAAGAATTAAGCGCTATGGATCAGGAGCTTGGGATGGGGTACGAGTGAACTCTCACTACACGGTGATCTACGATGCGTGTGTCATGTATCCGGCACCGCTGCGAAGCTTTCTGATGTACCTGGCCGCAACCGGGATTTATCGAGCACGTTGGACGGAGCAGATACACGACGAATGGATTCGAAATCTCCTCAAAAATCGCCCGGATCTTGACCCAAAAAAGCTTCAACGAACGCGGGCGTTGATGAACGCCAACGTGCCTGGCGCCTTAGTCAGTGGGTACGAGCCATTGATGAGTGGTTTATCTTTGCCTGATCTGGACGATCGCCACGTTGTTGCAGCGGCCATCCAGACCCGAGCCGAAGCGATCATTACGTTCAATCTGAAAGATTTTCCACCCAACTATCTTTCTCAGCACAATCTGAGAGCCATTCATCCGGATGAGTTCATCGCTGACCAATACGACTTACATGCCTCTGCGGTGATTGAGGCCGCGCGGAACCACCGCAGAGGGCTTAAAAATCCACCCTTTGAATCAAACCAATTCCTAGACCTTTTGCTGAACCAAGGGCTCCCCCAGACCGTTTCCAGGCTTCGTCCTCTGCATCACCTGGTGTGACGGCCTGCTGGTTGAAATACCAGTCAGGGTGAACTGACTGGAATGAGCTGCTATTCTTACCGTGGGTTTGGAATGGATTCCCGTTCAAAACCCAACAGCCGACTCGGATGTCTGGCTGAAGCGACACCTGCCAAGTGGTGTGACTGCCAGGGAGAGGTCTGGTTCTAGCCTCCTTACCGAAATCGGCTGCATGGCCCATGCTCGGCGCAAGTTCTACGATCTGCACCAAACCAATAAGAGTGAAGTGGCAGCACAAGCCCTCGAATACATCGGTCAGCTGTATCATATCGAACGAGCCCTAAAAGAATTACCGCCGGATAAACGACAATCCATCAAAAATCAAAAAGCCCGGCCCATTGCCGATGCGCTGCATCAATAGATGCTGGCTCACCGACAGAAAGTGCCGGATGGCTCCGGCACTGCTAGGGACTTAGATTACAGCACCAAACGCTGGACAGCACTGACGCGCTATCTGGACGATGGCGCGGTATGCAGCGTCAACTATCTTGTCCGGTCAAAGAAACACGAATGTATGCAGAATCCCGCTTCGGCGAACCATCGCAACGGCTCTGGTCGACAGGTCTCATTCACCGTTGAAAACAAACGCGCACCCAATTACATCGACTGGATGAAGCACCGAGTCGATAGTCAGCAAGGCAAGGTGATTTACGGTCATCGCATGTCGGTGGTTGAGCCCGTGTTCGGCAATATCGGCAGCAACAAGCGCCTGAATCGCTTCAGCCTACGGAGCAAAAAGAAGGTGCAAGGTCAGTGGCAATTGTATTGCTTGGTGCACAACATTGAGAAGCTGGCGAATTACGGGCGGTTAGCGGCATGATGCAGAGCTATGATACAGCCACGAACCGCCCTCAGAGGCCTAGATGGGCTGTGTTCGGGGCTAAATATAGCTAACGCTCCGGTGTTGCTGAGAAAATAACGAACTTGCGCCAGTTGATCTCAAGTGGTGTAAAAACAACAAAGCTGGTGTAAAAACAACAAAGCGGCTGTGGAACAGGCTCTGTAAAGGGTTTTTCTACAGGCTCGTTAGGCGCTCCTGCCGTAAGCTTCCCCATTTCATACACACGGCCGCAGGTTTGCGATAAGATTCCGTCTGGATTTTGTGGTCGGGCCATGCGTGCTCAGGCTTCCAAAAGGCGGTTAATTTGCGGGTAAGGTGCAGCCATAGATATGAGTGCTAATGATAATAATTCTCGTAACGTGCCAGATGTTTTTAGCCTTCTAAACCAGGTGATCAGGACGGAGAGCCTGTCCTCGCTGGACTTTGACGTTGAGCAGACCCTTCTGAATGAGCTGCAGTACCAGAGCAATCGTCCGTTGCGTATTGCAGTCGTCGGGCAATTTAGCACCGGAAAATCAACGTTCATCAACAGCATGTTGGGGCAAAGCCTGCTGCCCGCACGGTACGTTCCAACCACTCGTCAGGTCATGTGTATTCGCCACTGCACCGGCACGCCTGAGGTTGCCCTGGCCTCGACGACTGGGGCTGCCGCAAGTGGATCTGCGTCAGGTAAAGCTGATACGGCGGCCACCAGCGATAGCTCTGCTGCCCCTGCGCGGTATCCGCTCTCGAAAGAAGCGGTCCTTGATTTGGCGCAAAGTGGTGAGCAGCTTGATCTGTCAGTGCATATTCCTCCCCCCTGGTCTGATTTTGAGATTTACGACACCCCGGGCGTTAACGATGCCACTACGCTTCCTGAGAACGTCATCTTTGACTTGATGGATAAGGTCGACGTAGTCGTGTTTATGATGAGCGCACAACAGGCACTTACGTCATCGGAGGTGGCATTTTTGGGCGAGTTGGTTCGCCAGAAGGATCTCGGCAAGTTCTTCTTCAATGTGAATTTCTCGGATACCCAAACTGAAGGTGAGGCGGAGTCACTGCGCTCCTATCTCCTTGAAACCCTGGGGCAGTTACGCAATTGGCCAGTGCGTGAACTACGTGATCGCGTTTACCTGTGTAGCGCCAAGAAAACGCTTGATGAGTTCGAAAGTAGCCACGACCCGTGTGAACAAAATACGGCGGTCAACGAGCATGCGCTGTTGTTGAAAGCGGTGCACATCTACGCTTCGTCACGTCGCCAGGAGCTGCTTGATGAGGCGTTTGCGAGCGTGAGCGGCATTGTGGCGAGGTCGTTGGCTACAAAGCTGGGCGCTGCAATCGACGCCGTCGATCAAAACGACCTAGAGCTGGGTAACGCGCTCAAAGAAATAAATGCATCTATTACGGAGTTTCGGGTGCAGATACGCGAGGAAGAGCTGGCTTTACGAGGGTGCATAAAGGCAAGAAAAGCGGTGCTTTTGAGTGATATCCGCGAAGCGTTCTCAGAGGTTCACGGTATTGCACAGGAATGGATCATAAACGATAGCCTTGAGGATCTTACCAGCGAAAGCGTGGGTAAACGTCTCAGTGTTCTGGTGGAAGAGCGACTAACGTTGCTTTTGAGTAAGTTTCATTCTGATCTCGACGATGCGTTTCTGGACCTCGATGAGAGGGTTTTACCGCTCGCGTCGCGGACGAGCCGAAAGATTGGCGACATCCGTCAGGGTCTTGACGTAGCCCCCTGGGTTGCTGGCGCGAGCATCGCCACTGCCGGCTATCTGGTTATCGGTGCTGCTTTGCCGTGGGTGCTTGGTGCGGGCGGCGCTCTTGCGCTGACGGCGGGGCTCGCTAGCTTCATCCCCGGGGTAGGCGGTATCGTCGGTGCGCTGACTGGCGCGGGCTTGGCCACCGCTGCGAGCAGTCTGCCAGCTGTCATAGAAGGGGCTGTAAGCGGTACGTCCAGTGGCTATCGCTGGCTAAGAGATCTGACTCGAGATTGGCAAGCTAAGCAAAGCAAAGACGCCTACAGTGTGCAAGTCAAAGCAATGATTGCAAAAATAGAGCGAGACGTATTGCGCCGTTTGGATGAAGGCATCGATCCTGAGAAAATCGTAGAGGGTGCGCTCAGTGCGAAGTTTCCCGAAGCGCTGGAAATGGAGGAGCGAAAGAACATCGCATCCAGGCTGGATCGTGTACGGCTTCGTGAAGACCGACAACAATTGGAACTGCTGCGCAGGCAGCTGATCGAAAGCACACTTCCGGTGAGCGCGCGTCATGACTGATTTAGACACCTTCAACCGACGCAAAGAAGCGCTTAGGCATAATTACACCGATTTAATGGCGCTGCTCAATGAAGGCAGTCTCATTCGTGAACCCAAAGATGAGTTGGCAAGGCTTGAAGCGGCAACCCAGGAACTGGAGGGTGCTCTGTTGTTTCGAGTGCTTTGCCTCGGTGACTTCAGCACTGGCAAGAGCAGTTTTATTAATCGATTCCTTCTGGAGCAAAATCTGCTCCCGGCGTTGGCTAAGCCCACAACCAGTCTTTTGACGTGTATCCGTCATGGCGAAAGTCTGCGAGCGATTAAGTATGAACCACTGGTGGATGGCGGGACGGAGCTGACGGAGAACATCGTCACTGAGGATGTCGCGAATGCCCTGGTGAAGTGGGTATCTGCTGAAGGAATCGATGACGCAAGCGGTAGTAGCATTCCTGTCATTGTGGAGTCGCCCGCTCCAAAGTTGGCCGTAGGCTTTGAGATTGTAGATGCGCCCGGGCTAAATGACCCAAACCCCGAGCGTATGCGCCTTACCCTCGACTATCTCAATCAGGCGGACGCAGTGTTATTCTTCATCAACGCCATGCGCCCGTGGACCAAATACGAGAAGGACGTGTTTGAGGGCGAGGTTCTCAGCAGAGATTTGCTGGGTAGGCTGTTTATCGTTGTCAACTACTGGGATCAGATTGAGGTGTCGCAGCGCGACGAGGTGTTGTCCTACATCGCGGACAATGTGCAGCTTTCACTCGCCAAAAATAAGGAATTCTCGGCAAAGATCACGTCAATCCCTATTTTGCCTGTGTCCTCAAAAACCGGAGAAAATGAGGATCTGATCACAAAACAGGTCTGGGATGTGCTTAGCGCTCGAAAATCAGAGGATGTTCTGTCGCTGAGAATCAACCGCTTCAACCAAGAGTTGTCCAAATACGATGGCGTTCTTGCCGAGAGGCTGAAGTTGCTCGGACTGGATTCCCAGGGCAGAAGTCGAAAGAGAGACCAACTCCAGCAGGAACTCAAAGACTATGAACAGCAGTGCGAATCATTTCTGGCAGACTTGAAGCGACTGCTCTTGCTGGATTTCCAGGAGTATCTGGAGAAACATCAGAGTCTGTATGAGAGTTTGGCGAACGATGTTCGTGCACTGGAAGTAGATCTAAAGTACGTGAAAACGTCAGAAGAATTTAACAAGAAATTTCCGCAAGCGATGAGTCGATTGCGAAAGTCGGCTGTTCGGCGTCTTGAAACCATTACAGACGAGTTTCTAAGCCGCATTCAAACCACAATCGAAAAGCAAAAGGCAAACATCGGTGTCTTGCCAAGCTACGCGGTGACTATTGAAGAATATGTGATGGGTTGGCATGGATTAGACGGCAACCGGTTTTCCGACAACGCGTATCTTGCAGCCGGCGGGGCAGGGGTTGCCAGCCTGCTTCTGGGCGCGGGAACCCTCTGGCAGACAGCCGCGGTTGCTTCGACTGTGGGCAGTTCCGGGTTTTTCTCAACTGTCGGTGTATTTTTTGTAGGTGCTCCGGCCGCCGCCTCCAGTTTCATGGTTCTTGGCGTACCCGCTCTTGCAGTTGGTTGCCTGTTGGTCGCTACGGCTCTATACACCAGAAATACCAAGCTGGACGAGCTTTGCAAGCAGATTAGCGAGGCATGCGCTGAGGTGGCTGATGGTATAGACGATGATAAATGGGCGACTATTGCTCAGTTGAAAGCAAATCTGCCGAAGCGTATTGACCAGATTTGCAAAGACGTAGATAGCGATATCAACCGGGCATGCCAGGAGAGGCTCGACGAGTTGGATCTTATCCAGGGGATTGAGGACGAGGGGGCGGCCTTGATCGCATTGCGCGAAAGGCTTTCAGTGCTGCCGTTGCGGGTGAATCAGTGAGTCAGTCTGTCAAAAATGAAATGATGCGCCGTAACGAATATGTCGTTGCGGCCAGAAAGATCGAAAGCGCGCTCGACAAGCATCACTCCAGCGTCGGTGAGATCACCGCGCATATATCGCATTTGGCCCAAGCCCCTTTAACTGTCGTGGTGCTCGGGGAATTTAGTGCTGGTAAATCCAGCTTTCTGAATCGACTGCTGCAGACCGAGGCGCTTCCTGTCGCTGTTCTGCCTCGAACCGCAACGCTAACCCGGTTGGTATACGCGAATGATGAGATGGTCAAGCCCGGCGAGGTGGCCCGCGTAGAGATCGAGCGAAACGTTGGTGGCAAAGCTGAGGTGGAGGTGGTCAGTCATGAGGAGTTTGTAACCCTACAGCGGGCTGCCAAGGTTCATGACATTGCGGTAGTGCAGGATCTCGCAAGAATTCGCGAGGTGCGAGTGTTTCTCCAGGAGCCATTGTTAAGTAAGTTGCAACTCGTCGATACACCTGGCTTCAACCATGATCAAGCGATGGATGATGCCACCCTGTCTATACTCGACAAAGCCGATATAGTTTTCTGGATTACCGACGCTATGCAGCCTGCAAAGCAAACGGAATTTGAAAAGCTTAAATTGTTGAAAGAGCGGGGTAAACGGATCTGGCTTATCGTTAACAAGGGCGACGTTAACGTCTCGGATAAAACAGCGTGGGAGGAGTCACGGGCCAGTTTGCAAGCCTATTTCGATGAGATTGGTTTTCTGGATTTTTTTGAATCAAAAACAGTAGAGCTTGTCTCGTGTAAAGAGAAAGAAGACTTCTGGGGCGAGAATTTCGATCATACCAAGGCGCGTTTGGGCAACGAGATTTTTAACCTAGATGTGCTTTGGTCTGCCCGTCTCGTTGACGACGAGTGGGGGCGGCTCTCATCCGTTTTGCAGGACGAATGTAGTCGTTATTCTGAGTTACAGCGACGCTGCAGCGCGTTACGCGAGTCAATTCAGGTTGACTCCTGGGGCGCTTGTGACGAGTCAGGTGTGGTTGATGCTCTGCGGTTACAGGTGATGAAGCTTGACGGAAGACTGTCGCAACACAGTAGCGTTGCCAAGGAGTGGGCGAACAACGGCATCCTATCGATGACAGCGTTTGTCATGGATTATACTCGCGAGCCACTGTTCGATGCCTTCGTTGAGTTGAGTTGGGCCTACGAGAAGCATATCAACGTATGGCGAATTCAATACCTCACCGAGACAATTGCTGTTCTTGAAAAGATCTACGGTATATTGCCGCGCTCTCAGGATGCACTGCGCGCAGAAGCACTCACCCTTGTCAATTATTACCGACTACTGCATTCCCGGTTGTCAAAGAAAGCCGATGTTGGCGGTGAGTTTAGCCTGCCAGCGCTCGATTGCACCTCGGAGTTGTTTAATCACTTGCTGGTAAAATATGCGTCGATTGATGTGCCGTGTTCGTTTACCGTAGAGCAGGATGGTGTTCTGCCCGCAGGGAAGCAAGCGGAAGCGCTTTCGTCAAAAGACTACCGTCAGGGTCGATTGTTATCAGCGCTTGAAAGAGATTTTTTGGCGGACATTGGCCGTTTTACACGCGACCCTGCTTATCTCGGCCTTGTTGAGGCACTGGAAGAACTGAGTGATGGCGCCAGTGAACGATTGACTCACGCCCTTTGCATATGGAGCGAACATGCACCCGCCGTTGAAGCTTTGTAAAGACGAACGCCTTTGGTTTATGCAGGCCCTCGACGCTGTAGCCGGGCGTGATGGTTCTCCCAGCAATGCCTGGAAAAAACAGCTGGACCGGCTCGGTGAATTGTTCATGATTGACGAGTCAGACTATCGCTTTCAGGCCGGGGCGCCCGGCATCGCCGAGAAAGTAAACCAGATCGAGAGCCCGAAGGTGCGGCTCTACTTTCTGCGTATTATTCATGACATCCATCTGCTGGAATTTAAGTTTCTATTCAGGCCCTGGGACGAAAGTTCACTCAAGAACTTTGACAAGCTGTATTCGAAGCTTGTGGAGATGATTCGAGTCGATTGATTTCAGATGTGGAAGGTTTCGTGGGCTAAGAAGGAGTCTCAGTTAGTATCGCTACCTGATACTAAAAAGTAAGAAAACGCCCCCGATCCTGACGTGCGTTGAGGCCCGTTTGAAGACTTTTGATAAGGGTACTTATCGCGGTTGAGTGACGCGGGTTCTCTGTGAAACTCTCGAGGCCGATTCGAGCCTGGACGCCGGGCGGCACAGCGTGGCTAACGCATGAGCACATTTGATCGTTGTGTGTTCGTTCCCCGCCCGGGATACTCCACTTTGTGCTTTTCAAACCCTCAAACACCACTTTCGGTTATAACTCGTCATGGGGCGCCGATCCCGCATAGCCGACAAGGTGGTGTCACCGGCCGGTTGTAAGCGTCCAGCCATCACACCTTGCTAATGATCGTCGGCGTCCAGGTATGCGGTAGCAACTCATCAATGGCGCTGTTCTTTTGCGTCGGCAGCTTTGTCAGCACATCTTTCAGATAAGCATACGGATCGTGGCCATTGAGCTTTGCGGACTGGATTAGGGTCATTACTGCAGCCGCGCGCTGCCCACTTCTGAGTGAACCTGCGAACAACCAGTTTGAGCATTTATGCTGCGCTCAACATAACCGCGATTATGCGCAGTCTCGAAACGGTGGACACCGAGGTGGAGATATAGCCTCGATCCCTCTTTGGTTGACAGTTCAATGTGTATCAGAGATCTTGAGCTCTGGTCCTGCAGACGAGGATGGCGCCTCTTCTTTGGGAAGGTGAGCATCACCACCTGAGTTTGCAGGGCCTGTCTCTGCAAGAGAACATCTGGTAACAACGCACGGCTGTGAAAGTCTGCTCGGCGACTCGGGGCAGCCCTTGTGAGAGATTTAATCCGAGCGACGATTTCCTCCTATGTGCAGTGCTCCGGTATTTTCCTAGAGAGCGTTTGTGCAACTGCTTGCTTGACGTAATCGTACATTACTGGACAATTACTGGCTCGTGGACCTGCTACGTTTAGAGTTTTTATATGAAACGTGCCGGCAAAGGCTACAAGGAGCATTGCTGCTTTATCAGCGTCCGTCAGAGAGATATCAATCAACTTGTAGGGTTTTTTAAGGCGGATACAAAATTGCAGGGTCAATTCTGTACCGCCAGAAAGAAAATCATTGTAGAAAATAGCGGTGCCATCCGAATCTATGACGTTTTTTCGAGTTCGATGCCGGTATCCACCACTGATTTCTTGAAGCCCATAGCAATCTGAAATCACCCCATCTTCGGCCTTCCGTCCAGCCGGGCAACTCCCACCAATTGGGAGAGAGGCCCCAATAGCCGCATCTAGAGCGGCCCTATCCGCTCCGGTCTGACCGCCGCTAATGATCTTTGAAATCACAGTTTTCCAGCTCCATATTTTCATTCTCTTCGACTAAGCGCGCTTTTTCCTCGGCCCTTGTTAACGAGAAAAGCAGGGGGAGGTCTACAGAAAATTACTAGTACTGCAAAAAACGGACAGTAAAAGGACCGTTTCTGACCATAGATTTTGCGTGTTTTTTTTGGGCGCTAAACAATCTGTTCGGCGTCAACTATCCTGTCCGGTCATCCTAATTGTCACCGAACAATAATCAAAAAACTTGAGTTTTTTTGTCGCTTTCAAAAGGTGAATGCAAGAGGTACCAGTAATGAGGTGCACTCACTGCTCCAGCCTTTATTTGAAATGGCGATCCAAAATTTCCGGCTCCAAGAAGACTACCCACATAATTTTAATGACACCATGCATAACAATAGAGTACACCCATAAGGGATGGTGCAGTGTGACACCTAAAAGCGTCACTATAGGGTGTTAAATGGATTCTGTTACAGTATCATTATCGAAACCACCCTAATGTGACACAAACACTATGCCCCGTATCGGATATGCACGTGTTAGCAGTGCCAGCCAGGATCTGGATATTCAAATCGGAAAACTGACCGACGCGGGTTGCGAAGTCATTCGATCCGAAACGGTTTCTGGTGCTTCGCGCGATGGGCGCACCGAACTGGAAACTGTGCTTGAGTTCTTGCGCCGTGATGATGAACTCGTCGTTCACCGCCTCGACCGTCTCGGTCGCTCTACGCGTGACGTACTGAATTTAGTCCATGAGCTAGATGCTCGGGGCGCCTCATTGCGAATCCTTGAGCCAGATATCACAACTAAAGGTGCAATGGGTCGAATGATGATCACGGCCCTGGGCATGGTCGCGGACATGGAACTGACGTTTATAAAGGAGAGGCAGCTTGCCGGCATTGAGGCTGCAAAGCGAAAAGGAATTTATAAGGGCCGCCCAAAAATGGTCGACGAAGCTGAAATCTGCAAACGGATGGCGAACGGAAGCACGAAGGCCCAGATTGCCAGGGACATGGGTGTATCACGAATGACGGTTTACCGTGCCTTACAAACGTTGCCGTCTACTGAGAATGAATCTGTCTAAGACTTCCAGGGTTACAAATCATCGAGAGCGAGAAACAAACCAGTTCACGGGTCTTTTTCAGGATAATCGACAAAAAGTGGCTGGGGATTGGTCAACTGGAGTAGCGGCGAAGACATCTCAGACACTTGAGCCCAGTTTGGCATATTCGGATGATTTGTAGCTAAATCGAGACTACATGTAGTGTAATGTGGCTATTTTATATTCCGGAGGCCGAGCGATTCGATGGTTTTGCATCACTGATTGAAAAGAGAACAATTACAGCATTTAAAAGCGGAAATTTGTAACCAACGAATCAAACCCATTCATTTTGGAGACTGTTATGCGATCTGGAAAATCCGCTTTATTGGCCGGGGCACTCTTGTCAGTGAGTTTGCTCAGTGGTTGTGCGTCTACCGGTGTCACGCAATACCAAGACGATCACAGTCGTGCATGGAACCTGACTCACGCCGTGGGCATGACCAAACTAAAAGATTCCGCAGTTCCTCGCGGCCAAATTCCAAGTGCCGTTCTGGACACTTTAGACATGGGTATTGATGTCTGGTACTTCATGGACAGCCAGATGCTCAACATGGACTTCGGCAACGCTTTCGGACTTGGCTTAATTGGCATGCTCGCCCAACCCGAGGGACAAGACAAGCGCAGCACAATTGTTGCTTGGGTCCCGAAAGACGATGTAGAAAGTCAAGAAGTTGCCCATCTATGGCTAAATGACCAGCTCAAAGATGCGACGCTTCAAGCAATGGAAACTCTTGGACTTGAAGGTGGAGTAGAGTTTCACAACAAGCGGAAAAAATTACTTTTCTTTGCTGAATCGTTCGAAACCACGATCAGCGGCATAAAGCAGGATGGCACCAAATGCGGCGCTCGCTTCGTAATTTACCCTGACGCGGTTTCCGACCTGCAACCTATCCCAGACTTTGTGGCAAAAAACGCTCAAGGATATCGGGTGGATGCAGGTCACGATATAAAGTACCCACGGGTCCAAGTTTATTGCCACGGAAAAGACGGCATGATGCAGTATGTTGAGTTCATGACGGAAATCAGTAAGAACTTACCTGAGAGTGTATTTTTCTACGCTCGTAGGGCGAAAAACGAGGATTATACAGTTCCCCCCATGGTTTATGACCACGGAAAGGCGCTGTTCTTCCTCGTAGAGAAAGATTAATGCCCACGAAAAAGTCCGACACCCCAATCTAACTGACGCCCAGTGATGAACTGGAGCAGATGGCAGACAACGCATTTACTCAGTCATATGAGATTGCAT
>Ga0307933_1002045_pt1 | contig 14205 bp, 7 predicted proteins | sample OrgLakmetageno88_FD_201811 | JGI IMG/M metagenome (GOLD analysis project Ga0307933, IMG submission 201811) | Saline water microbial communities from Organic Lake, Antarctica - #88 | ecosystem: Environmental > Aquatic > Non-marine Saline and Alkaline > Saline | place: Antarctica: Organic Lake...
CAGGTTGCGGAGATCCGCATTATCGGGCAGGCCTGCTATGACTTTCACCGCGCACTGGAAATACTTTATCTGCGCTCCGTCGATGGGAAGAATCTCTTGCGTAACCGTGAGCTCTTAGCGCCATGGGTCGCGGAATACCTTGATCGCGGCAAGCCACAGGCGCTGATCGAGCATGCACGGGCTAAAGCGCTTCGCGGCACCGTGCCTCTGGTTATTCGCCCCGACCTACTGATGACAGAGGATGGCTTCGCGCTGACCGAGATCGATTCGGTGCCCGGTGGCATCGGGCTGACGGCTTTTCTCAATCGCCTCTACACTGACATCCACGGTGACGCTCTGATCGGTGCCGGCGATCAGGATATGGTCGAAGCCTTTTATCAAACGCTCTGCTCGAAAGCCCCGACGGTGACTGCGCCCTACATTGCAATCCTCGTGAGCGATGAGGCGGCAACCTACCGCCCCGAGATGGAGTGGCTCGCCTCCCAGCTCCGCCAGCGCGGCCGCCGGGTGCACGTTTTCCACCCAGACGATGTTATGCCGCTGGGGGATAGTATCTGCGTCGGGATCGACGGTGATCCGCAGCAGGTCGATGTGATTTACCGCTTTTGGGAATTATTTGATCTAGCCAACGTCTCGATCGCCGAGTTCCTGCTCAAAGCGCGGCTGGAATCCGAACTCAGCCTCACCCCACCGATGCGCCACTTTCAAGAGGAGAAACTTGGGCTGGCGCTCTTTCATCATCACATCCTGGAAGACTATTGGCGGGAATCCCTGCCTAAGGCATCCTATAAAATTCTCAAAAAAGTCATTCCTCAGACCTGGATCATGGACCCTGTCGAGCTTCCGCCCAATGCGGTGCTCGATGCTCCGTTTGTCGGCGGCAAGCCGATCTACGACTGGTATCAACTAGTCGAAGCGGGTAAGAAAGAGCGTAATCTGATCATCAAAATCAGCGGCTTCCATGAGAGCGCCTGGGGGGCGCGCAGCGTCACGCTCGGCAGTGATAGCTCTCGCAGCGAATGGGAGGAGGCCATCCAGCAGGCCGTCGCCATGGCTGATACTTCGTTGCACGTTCTACAAACTTATGAAAAGCCGACCCGGCTCAGTCACCCCGTGTATCGGGAAGACGGCAGCACCTACGATATGCAGGGCCGTATGCGCCTTTGCCCCTATTACTTCGTCGATGAAAAGCAGCAAACCGCCGACCTCCACGGTATTTTGGCCACGCTCTGCCCCGCGGATAAGAAAATTATTCATGGCATGAAGGACGCCGCGCTACTGCCCTGTCTAGAGGTTGACTGAGGCACCGTCCTCTACCAATTTAACCGTTGAAAAATAAGAAAGCCAAATAATCGGCCCAAAGCTTGCTTTGTCTTAACTAGATTGTTGAAAAAGCGATTATTCGATATTTCCAGCGACCCTCTAAAATTTTTAAACCAACCCTTTTTTAAACCTAAAAAGATCAGTTAAACCGTTAATGGACGTTAATAGACGTTAATTTTTAAAATATATCTTATTTCCGATTAATGAGTTACGGGTTATTTGGGGCCACTGCTATCGATGCTTAAGTTGACGCCATTCTGGCGAGTGTCCACATTCACGTTAATTAACGTCCATTAACGGTTTAAAAAATCCTCTTCCTTTTAACTGCCAAATATAAGTTAAACCAAAAAAATTACTTTTATGACAAAAATAGCCAAAACGAAAACTGCTTCTAAGAAGTCTGCTCCCAAGCCTGCGTCTGCCGTCCCATTCGGCATCGGCACAAACAAGGAAGCGATGAAGGCCTCCATCCTGAACCATCTTCATTACACGCTCGCCCGGGATACCAAAACTGCAACGCCTGATGAGTGGTGGTTGGCCACCTCCTACGCGGTGCGCGACCGCATTCTGGATCGTTTCATGAAAACGCAAAGCGTGCACCATGAGAAGAAAGTTCGCCGGGCTTATTACCTTAGCCTCGAATATCTTATGGGCCGTTTGCTCGTAAACAATGTGCATAACGCGGGGCTTTTCGAGCCGACCCGAGAAGCCCTTAAAGAGCTCGGGCAGGATTTCACCGAGATCGCCGATGAGGAGGCCGACATGGGTCTCGGTAATGGCGGTCTAGGACGTTTAGCGGCTTGCTTCCTTGATTCACTCGCCACGCTTGACCTGCCGGCCATTGGCTACGGCATTCACTACGAATTCGGCCTCTTCCGCCAGCAGTTCAAGGACGGCTACCAGATAGAGCACCCCGACGCCTGGCAGGAAAAGGGCTGCCCCTGGGAAATTATGCGTCCTAACTTTGCTCAGGAAGTTAAGCTCTTCGGCCGCGTCGAACATCGGATGGATGACAAGGGGCAGTTCCATCCGGAGTGGGTCGATTATAGGACCGTCGAAGGCATGCCCTTTGATGTCGCTATTGTCGGGCATGGTGCAGAGACAGTAAACTTCCTCCGCCTCTGGGAGTCCCGCGCCACGCAGGAGTTCGATCTCAATATCTTCAACGAAGGTGGTTATGTCGATGCAGTCCGCGAAAAGGCGATCGGAGAGACCATTTCCAAGGTCCTTTATCCGAATGATAACTCCGAGAGTGGTAAGGAGCTCCGCCTGGTTCAGCAATATTTCTTCGTCAGCTGTTCCCTGCAGGACATCATCCGACGCTATTTCGCCGGTCACGATGGCTGGGAAGACTTTCATAAGTTCAACGTCATCCAGCTCAACGATACGCACCCCGCCGTGGCCGTGCCAGAGCTGATGCGCATCCTTATCGACGAGCATGGTATAGCTTGGGAAAAGGCATGGGAGATCACCCGCAAGACCTTCAACTACACCAACCATACCCTTCTCCCCGAGGCCCTTGAAAAGTGGAGCGTGCCTCTCTTCGAGCGCATCCTGCCACGCCACCTTGAGATTGTCTTTGAGATCAACCGGCGCTATCTTGAAGAAGAAGTCGAAGCGCACTGGCCCGGTGACGACTCAAAGAAGGCTGAACTCTCCATTATCGAGGAAGGCCAGCCCAAGATGATTCGCATGGCTTACCTTTCAGTCGTCGCGTCTGCAAAGGTCAACGGCGTGGCTGCGCTCCATACCGACCTCCTCAAGAAGAACCTCTTCGCCAGCTTCCATGAGCTCTATCCCAATAAGCTCATCAATATGACCAACGGCATCACGCCGCGTCGCTGGCTCCTTGCTTGCAATCCGGGTCTCGCCCAGCTTGTGGACGAGAAAATCGGTGGTGACTGGCCCAAGCACCTCAAAAAACTCGAGGGCTTGGACAAGTTCGCGGACGACCCCAAGTTCCAGAAACGCTTCATGGAAATCAAGCGTGCCAACAAAGTGGCCTTCGCCGAATTTGTGCAGGAAAGCTGCGGCATTGAGATCAGCCCGGACGCACTCTTTGACGTGCAGATCAAGCGCCTCCATGAATATAAGCGCCAGCACCTCAACCTGCTGCATATCCTCACGCTCTACCGTCGCTTGCTCAACGACCCTGATCTGGATATCGCGCCACGGGTCTTCATCTTCGGGGCCAAAGCTGCCCCCGGTTACGGACTCGCCAAGAATATTATTCGCGCAATCAACAAGGTGGGCGAGCGTGTTAACAACGACGAGCGTGTCCGCGGTAAGATCAAGATCGTCTTCCCGGAGAACTACCGTATCACCATGGCAGAGAAGATGATTCCCGCCGCCGATCTCTCCGAGCAAATCTCCACGGCCGGTAAGGAAGCGTCCGGCACTGGAAATATGAAACTTGCGCTTAATGGCGCCCTCACCATCGGCACCCTCGACGGTGCCAACGTCGAGATCCAGGAAGAAGTCGGCGAAGAGAATATCTTTATCTTCGGTAACACCGTTGATGAAGTCGAAGCTATCCGCGCCCGCGGCTATAACCCTTACGACTACTACAACAGCAACTGGGAGCTCAAGTCCGTCATCGACTGGCTGCACTCCGACTTCTTCACGCCGGGCGAGCACGATGCTTTCGCGCCACTCACCAGTAGCCTGCTCGAAGGTGGTGACCCCTTCCTCTGCCTCGCTGACTACGCCGAATACGTTCGTGCGCAGGAAGAAGTGGATGCCGCCTTCAAAGACAAGAAACGCTGGGCCAAGATGGCCATCCTCAACACCGCCCGCGTCGGCAAGTTCTCTTCGGACCGCACCATCAGCGAATACGCCGAGCAGATCTGGAAGCTCAAGCCGGTTAAAATCGGTTAGCGTCTACGGTTGGCTCGTAGCATCTTCGCTTGCGAATGATTTCCATCGCCGTTTAGGCGATGGCTGTAGGGGCTCCACTTGCCTTCAGCCTGAGCTCAGGCCGAATGGCGGATGCCCCGGCTTTTCGTATGATCTGTCCAGCAAACGCTAGATTAATTGAGGCAGAATAATTTTGTGGCAGAATAATTTCATGTGCTAGCAGAATCGACCTTTCTGCCAAGTGCAGACAAATCCCACATCATGAAAATAATCCTGATAAACCTAGAATAAGTTTTTCCATTTTTCGTAGGGAGAGGGTTTATCCCTCGATTTGAACCAGCTCGAATTGCGAAAGGGCTCTATCCTGGCATAAAGCCAGTCGCTACGAGATCTTTTGCCCTATCCTGGCATAAACCTAGATCGGTTGACTACGAAAGGCGCGAACGGACGCGAAAACAAGGACATGAGAGAGATGTAGGCTTCGCCAAAAAATGGCGACCGCTCCAATATGTCTAAGTTGTTGTCGATCAACCTCTGGCTTCTGTCCTCTGTTCTCTATCTCAGGGCAACGCGGGGTAGCCTTCCGTCTTGCGCTCCGCTTACGAGCGCTCAGTATTTTGAGTTCTAATGTCGGCCAAGCCTTTTACTTTTATCTGTGGTGATGATGACTACCTCGTTTCGGAGCGGGGTAGGTCGTGGTTTGCGGAAGCCACGAAGGGGCTGTCCGACGATCTCTCGAAGGAGGTGGTGGACGGGCGTGCCGGCAACATCGCAGAGGTGGAGGATGCGATGAACCGCTTCACGAGTGCGGTGCAGACGCTCTCGCTCTTTGGTGAGCGCAAGGTGGTTTGGTTGAAGGATGTAAATTTCATGGCGGATTCGGTAACGGGCCGAGCCCAGGGCACTCTGGATTTGCTGGAGGATTTGAGGTCTACTCTGGAGGGGATCGATCCGGATACGGCGGGCGTATTAATTACGGCTCAGCCAGTGGACAAGCGCCGGAGCTTTTATAAGTGGTGCCAGAAAACGGCCGACTTCACGCTACTGGCGGGCGACAAGGATGCGGCCGCGACGTGCGCGAAGTTAATTGAGGCGGAATGCAAGGAGGCTGGTGTCTCTATGAGCCGCGATGCGGTGCAGCTCCTGATCGGTAAGGTTAATGGGAATACGCGCTTAATCGTAGAGGAGACGCGTAAGCTCTGCACCTTCGCGGGTAGTGATGCAGAGGTCAATGAACAGATGGTCAACTCCCTGGTGCCAAATTTTGGCGACGGAGATTTCTTTGAGGCGGCGGATGCGTTCTTCTCCCTCAAGCTGGAGTGGACGCTGGAAGCGCTGCGGCGGCATTTCTTCACAAATAGTGAGTCGCGTCCGCTTTTGGGCAGCCTGCAATCACGCAACCGGCTGCTTATTCAGCTGCGGGTGCTGCTGGACGCCGGTGCGATACGCCTGGGCGGGCGCGGCATTTCGAAAGCGGATCTCGAGGCTGCTGCCAAAACTTACGGGCACCACTTCGGTGAGAATCCGGAGAAGAGTAATCTAAATGTGTTCACTCAAAACCCCTGGTATCTCGGTCGGCTGGCGGAGTCTGCCAGGAAAGTGTCGCTGAAGAAGTTGATCGATTTTCAGCTCGCCTTTGCAGAAGCCTTCGAGGCGATTATTCAGCGGCCCAATGATCAGGAAGAGGTCTGCCGTGAAATGGCGGTAAAATGCTTATCATGATGCTAGCGCGCGGCACCACTACGTATGGATTGCTCTGAGATTCTGACACAAACGATTCCCCATGGCTAAATCACAAATCTTCGGGCAACGATACGATAAGGGTTATTTTGCTTTCTTTGGGCGATTCGAAGGGGTCTGTATCTATCTTGCGATGGCGATTTGTATGGCGCTTGCGCTGATGTTGACCGGGGAGTATTCCGAAAGTGCGGCCTTACTTGCGCCGATGGCTCTGGGCTTCTCTGTTTTGGCAGCACTGCGCTTTCGCTTGGCTGGCGCTATCGCGGCAGGCTTAGTCGCCGCGTCAGTTTTCTGGTTAGCTTTTGCGCTCGATTGGGGTGCACTGCCTGAAGAGGGGATTTACTTCGGAGTAGGCTTGGTCGTTCTGATTTATCTCTTTGCGTTCTGTTCTTCAATGGTGGTGAACTTTCATATGCGCTCGGGTGAAATTGCAACCAATCGTGAGAATTTGCTGCGCGAGGCACTGAACTCCTTGCCGGTCGGCGTTTGGGTTCGAGCCAGGAGCGGGGAAACTGTCTTCGTGAATGAGCGGTGGGCTGATTTTTCGGACAGGACTGTCGATGAAATTCATACCTCTCGATCGACAGAGGCACCCGTTGAATTATGTGAGGGTTGGAAGAAAGAAATTGAAGGCCTTTTGGAGTCCGGTGGCGACTCCGTCCGCTATCAACCGATTCAGTTAACAGATTCTGAAGGTAACGAGTGTGCGCTGAATTTCATCAGTTTGAAGATACGCATTGAGCACTTGGAGGATGATGGGACGCTCTCATTGCTTGTCGATGAGACAGCTGTCCGTCTACGCGAAGAGCGCGTTAAGGAAAGCCGGAACAATCTAAGTCTAGCGCTGAAAAATGCGCGTATGGGCTTTTGGGATGAGGACCTTAAAGGCAAGAATGCAGTCTGCGACGATAACTGGTATAAACTTATAGGGATGGACTACGATCCATCCAACAATCCGATTGATGTCTGGAAAGAGCGACTGCACCCCGATGATAAATCCCGCCTCCACGAGGCCTACGAGGAGTATTTCAAAAAAGGTGAGGGCGCGTTTAAAAAAGATTACCGCATTCGCACCTCAGAAGGAAATTATATCTGGGTACAGGATCGAGTGCGAATTACTGAGTTTGCTCTGGATGGCTCGCCGGCGCGGTCGATGGGCACCATGCAGGACATCTCAGAGCAGAAGCAAATCGAGACCGTTCTAAAGCAGGCAAAAGAGACAGCAGAGGTCGCCAACGCGGCAAAGAACCACTTTATCGCAATAATCTCGCACGAAATTAGGACGCCGTTGAATGCGATCATCGGGCTTTCCAGCTTTTTAAGTGAAGGGGAGAAAGATGAGGAGAAGCTGGATCTGGCGCAGACTATCCACGCCAGCGGAAAGAGCCTGCTTTATCTGGTCAATGACCTCCTCGATTTCTCCAAGATTGAGGCCGGTCATCTGGACTTAGAGGTTCAGGAATATCCCATCCGTCTGTTTTTTGAAGATTGTGTGAAGCTTTTTACTTTAAAGGCTCAAGAGAAGGGCCTCTCTATTAAGCTGCATTTGGATGATTCATTTCCTGAATTTGCAATAGGAGATATAGAGCGGCTCCGTCAAATTTTACAGAACCTCCTTTCAAATGCCCTCAAGTTCACGGATAGCGGAACCGTTGAAGTGATCGCCCGCAGGGCTGACTTGAGTCGATTGCAGAAAGATTGCCAACCGGACCCTGCGGTAGCAACCGGATTTCTGGATCAGCCTGACCACGAATACCTCGAAGTGCAGGTGCATGATTCCGGCATAGGCATACCTGCAGAGCAACAGCACCTGCTATTTGAGGCATTTAGCCAGATAGATTCCTCGGCGAAACGCAGATATGAGGGCACCGGTCTTGGACTCGTCATCTGCAAGCGCTTAGTCAATGCAATGGGCGGGAGGATTTGGGTCGAAAGCCAGTCCGAAGTGGGATCAAAATTCGGATTTGTCGTGCGCACAAAGTTTATCGGAGAAAGCCCGGATGCGAAAAGATACACGGAGCCGCCCTTGCATGCGGGCGGAAAAATTGCACATGCGCATCCGTGCGATATCTGGGTTGTCGGGGCCGCTGATCAGACAGATCGATTACTCTCATCGTGTCGGCACTTAGGTTACTCTCCCCATTATATTTCTACCTACGACCTGAGCGGTAAAGGGTATCGGCGTCGGCACTACGACTTGCTTTTTATTCTGGTGGATGACTCTGGTGAGGCACTTAAGTTTCTTAGGGAGCTACGCATGAATAAGCAGATACAGCAGCCGCGGTATGTTGTAGGACTGGATTCGAAGGCCTGCTGTATCGCATCTGAGGTCGTCGAAGCCGGTGGTTTCAACGAGTTAATTACTGTAGAGCCCGGGGTGGAGGTCGTTGGGAAAGCGATACTCAAGGCTCTGGGTTCGAGCGGTTGTATGCGCTGACAAGCGCCCGAAGGCCGGCTATTTCAATATTCGAATCGATGCCGCAGCCGAAGTAGCACTTCCCGTTATTATGGCGGATTTGGATATAGGCTGCCGCTTTTGTCTTCGAACCACCGCCTATCGAGTGCTGGCGATAGTCGAGTAGCGTAAACGTCTTCCAGCCCATTTGGTGCATGGCATCGACAAAGGCGCTTATTGGCCCGTTGCCGTTACCAGCCACTTTCATGGTTTCGCCCCGCATCGAGATGTCGGCCTCGACACGGACCTCTCCGGTTTTAGAGAAATCTTCGCGTTCGATGGCGATAATTTCGAGCGGTGTGGAAAGGTTGACGTATTGCTGCATGAAGACTGCATGCACCTCACCCGGGCTTAATTCGCGGCTTCCCTTATCGGCCGTCTCGTTGACAATTGTGCCAACTTCGGGGTGCATCGCTTTGGGGAGGTCGAGCCCGAAGTCGCGGTTAAGAATATAGGCAACGCCGCCTTTGCCGCTCTGGCTGTTGATTCGAATAATAGCTTCGTAGTCGCGCCCGATGTCCTGTGGGTCAATCGTAAGGTAGGGCACTTCGAAGCGGTCGCACTTCTCCTTCGCGCGGAGATCCATGCCCTTCTTGATTGCGTCCTGATGAGATCCTGAAAAGGCGGTGAAGACCAAGTCTCCGGCATAGGGATGCCGCTCAGGCACCGTCATGCGGGTGACGCGTTCGTAGATGCTCCGGATCTCATCCAGATTACTGAAGTCCAGACCTGGGTCGATTCCTTGAGTATAGAGATTCAAAGCGACGGAGACGATGTCGAGATTCCCCGTGCGTTCGCCGTTTCCAAAGAGGGTGCCTTCGACGCGGTCAGCCCCCGCAAGTAGCCCCAGTTCCGTCGCGGCGATGCCGGTGCCCCGGTCGTTATGCGTGTGCAGACTAATGATGGCTTTGCTGCGTTCTTTCATGTTACGGCAGAACCACTCTATTTGATCCGCATGCACATTCGGAGTCGCGACTTCCACGGTGGCCGGGAGGTTTAAAATGACGGGTTCTGCTTCGGTGGGCTCCCACGCATCCATGACAGCTTCGCAGACCTCCAAGGCGTAATCGACTTCAGTATCTGAAAAGCTCTCGGGGGAGTATTGAAAGCGAACCTTCGTGTCGGGAATACTCGATACGAGGCTTTTGACTAACTGGGTGCCGTCGACGGCGATGGCTTTAATTTCGTCTTTGCTCTTCCCGAAGGTGACGCGGCGTTGTAGTGGCGAGGTTGAGTTGTAGAGGTGCACGATGGCAGTCGACACTCCTTCAAGGCTCTCGAAGGTTCGGCGGATCAGATGCTCGCGCGCTTGAACCAACACTTGCAAGGTGACATCGTCCGGAATGCGCTTTTCATCAACAAGGCGGCGGATAAATTGAAACTCCGTATCGCTGGCCGAGGGGAAACCGACCTCGATCTCCTTGAAGCCAATTTCGACCAGCATACCGAACATTTCTAGCTTCTCGTCCACATTCATCGGGATGGCTAGTGCCTGATTACCGTCGCGCAGGTCGACGCTTGCCCAGATGGGGCTACGTTCAATCGTCTTGCCGGGCCATTGCCGGTCCGGCAGGTCAACTTGTGGGAATCGGCGGTATTTTGTAATGTTGCCTTTTTGCATGGCCTGAAATGCGATAGCATTGCTTGACTCCATCCGCTGTCAAGAGCACTCGGGCTTACAGACTTGAGTCTTGTTTACATCATTTCTATCTTACAAATTTACAAATTGTGGCACCACAAGAAACACTATTAAAAGGGCGCACCATAATTCTGGGTGTAACTGGCTCAATTGCCGCGTTTAAGGCGGCTGATTTAACCAGGCGGCTTACGGAGGCTGGGGCATCCGTCTATCCCGTTCTGACGGCGAGCGCGACTCGTTTCATCACCCCGCTTACGCTGCAGACGCTTGCGCGCAATCCGGCAAGTTTCGACCTCTGGGAAGAAGAAAAAGAATGGCAGCCCGGTCATATTGAGCTAGCCGACCGGGCGGACTTGCTCCTCGTCGCCCCGGCAACGGCTCATTGTATAGGCCTCTTTGCCCATGGCTTGGCACCCGATCTTCTTTCCTCTATCCATCTTGCGACTGAAGCCCCTGTGATGATTGCCCCCGCGATGAATGGTAAGATGCTTGGGCACGCCGCAACGCAGGCGAACATGCAAACGCTTCTAGCGCGCGGTTATCACTTTATTGAACCAGGCGAGGGGATGTTAGCCTGTGGCTATGAAGGTAAGGGTAAACTAGCTTCGGTTGACGTCATCTTGAAGGCAGTCGTCTCCCTTTTTTCGTAAAGCAAATTTCTGATGAATAGCGAAGGATCCAAGCCTGAGGGGGCTGAGCGCGGTGCGACCAGAAAGGATAAGCTGACGACTCAAGTGCTGAAACCAGGCGATAGCTTTGGTAATTTCCGTGTAGTGAAGTGCCTGTGTGCGGGTCTAATCGCTAATTACTACCATATGCAGCACGTGCGTGATTTACGTGACGTGACTGTAGGGATTTTTCATCACCGCGTGCTGAAGGACGATGCCTTCTTAAAGCGCCTCGAAGGCTTACAAAAAAAACTCAAAAACTTCGATCATGAAGGCATTCCAGCCCTCAATGAATGCACTACCATTGAAAAGAAGATCTGTATCTTCCTGGAGCCCATTAAGGGACAAGCGCTTAGCAGGTATTTTGCTGAGCATGGGACGCCGGGAGAGGTTGGATTAAGCGAAGAGCAGACAACTGCTGTTCTGGCTCGGCTACTTGGGATTCTGGGCTATGCGCATGCCCATGGCATCGACCACCGGGATCTCGATTCGGACATGGTTTACATTCAGGACGACGGCGCAATTATGATACTTGGGCTTGGTATCAAAAAGGTTCTTGGGATCGACCTCTTCGAAGAGATTGTTTCTGCATCGGTTTCCCCCCTCGATAAAAAGAAGGCTAGGGGGCGCCTGAGCTCCTTTGATGTGATGAGCCCGGAGTATAAGGCCGGCGAGGTTGAAGATTTGCGGGTCGACTTGCACTGTGTCGGCGTGATCGGTTATTGGCTGCTGACGGCGCGCAAGCCACAACGCGGGCACTTGACTCTGCCAACTGAGATGGTGCCCGGCATTGAGTCGCGATGGGATGATGTTTTAATGCGTCTCCTTGAGCGCAAGGCGGATCTCCGTTTTCAGTCCTGTAAGCTCGCCCTGCTGGCCCTCAAAGAAACTGACCATGAGCCTGAATCAGAGCAGGTCGGGCTGATTCAGCGGCAAATTGACCGAATCCCTGTCCCCAAAGGAATCCATGATCTTGGTCGCACGGCGGTTCGGGTCTATCGTTTGACTTTGATCGGAATCGTTGGATTAACCTTCACTGCGCTGGCAGCCTATTTTCTCTACGTCTCCTTTATCGAGGAAGAAATATATACTAAGGACGTCGCACAAATTGTCGCCACGGGAGAGACCCCTCAGTTGGCGATCAATATTCTGCCGCCTGTAGCGAAGATAGAATTCATCGGATTTGAAGAGAGCTTTATCGTCAGTGATGGTTTTATCGGATTACGCGTCATCCCCGGCCAATATGAGATTCGTGCGAGTGCCCCGAACCACGAAGAAATAATTCAAACCGTCAAAGTTGCGGTTGAGGAAATAATAACAGAACAAAACATTGATTTTGATTTAGTTGCCGAGTGGACGGGGATGCAGATTAAGTCTGAGCCGGGGGCAACAGTTTCCGTGGTGGATGCTCGTGGCCTGAAAATTCCGCTGGGTTCGACAGACGAGACAGGGGAATTTTCTCTCAGAAAAGGCCTTTTTGCCGGCACTTACCAAATTCTGGTTAAAAAAGAGGGTTACGCGCCTAATCTCCTTAAAGATCAAACGCTCGCGACCGGCGAGGTCTCAGTCATTGAAGCGCCACTGATACCGCTGCCTGCAAGCCTTGTAGTGAGGACGACTCCGGATGGTGCCCTTGTTACTATTAACGACATCGAGATCGGTCGCTCCCCGGTGCTTGTTGAAGATATTAAGCCGAGCGATAAATATACGGTTATTGCGCGATTGGATGCATACCGGATGGCGGCACAACGAATAAAGATTGGTCCTGGGCAGGATGTCGTCGTTGATCTGGGTAAGCTGGTTCCGAAGTCTGCCGAATTGCAATTGGCCATACGCTTTAAGGGCCGGGGCGAGTCTGAGTGGGAGCAATTGCTCGAAGATGTGTCGATCAATCTGGGGGGACGGGACTATGCCTATGGCTCTCCTGAGTTGATGCGTGTGCCTGCAGGGGATTACGCCGCTAAGTTCCAGCACCCACAATATGAGGCTGAGCCCGTGCAAATAAGCCTCGCTGATTACGATGTGAAAAAAGTGACCGTTGAGCTGACGCCTCGCCCCGGAGAGATCGCACTTGTCCTGCCGCAGGGCCTTAAGCCTGTCGTGCGCTTAAATGGTAAACTTGTCCAAGCCAATGATGAGCGTATTCTTATTCCTGCATTTGAAAAAATCGAATTCGAGTTAAGCTTAAAGAATTACTTCACGATGACACGGGTATTTGAACTGGAGCCTAATGAAAAAGTCAGATGGGAAGTTTCTCCTGTGCCCATACCAGGGCCTGAGAAAGGTAGAGATTGGGCCATGCCTTATGTGGGAATCGAGCTTGCGTGGATTCCCGCGGGTGCCTTCACGCTGGGCAGCCCCATGAAGGAGCAAGGACGCCTGCCGAATGAGGGCGAGTCAACGGAAGTGACATTTACGCGTGGATTTTGGGCGGGCGCGTATGAAGTCACGCAGGCTGAGTTCATACGCATCATGGGACAGTCGGCTTTCAGCTTCGCAGGGGCGAAGCGGCCGGCCGACACAATCACTTGGACGCAGGCAAGTGAGTTTTGCCGCAAGTTAACCGACTTTGAGCGGGAGGGTGGCCGATTGCCTGAGGGTTACGTCTACAGGCTGCCTACCGAAGCGGAGTGGGCCTACGCTGCTCGGGCAGTCACGACAACACCTTTCCATTTCGGTGAGGAGGCTGACACATCCAATGGGAATTTTCGCGGCGTCTACCCTCGTAGTTTCGAGCGTTCGCAAGATGCGACGGAGACTTACGGGACAGAAGCCGTGGGCAGTTACGCTCCGAATGCGTTTGGGCTCTACGATACGCACGGTAATGTGAGCGAATGGACATCGGATGCTTACAATAGCCGCTTGCCCGGTGGTCGCTTGGTGGATCCCCGCCCCCGCAGAGGTGGCAATCGCTATGCCTTGCGTGGTGGTAGCTGGGAGGACTCGGCCGTCCGGGTTAGAACTGCCGCTCGCAGCGATGCCCGCATCGATATCGAAAGTAACGCAATCGGGTTCCGGGTCTTCCTTGCTGCCGAAGAATAGCTTCCACTTCGTTAGCCGAAACAAGTTTCGGACGAAGCGGCATCAGAAGTGCCTTTTGGCAAATTCTCTACCTGAGTGCGATTTAAGATACTTCTCGAATTGAACAGCTTTCTCCCTGTCTATGAAAGCGTGAGCGCTGTCGATCCGCCATGGTCTGAACTTGGCAGTATGTAGAACATCCCCGGAGTTGTGCTTTTGTAGGCGAGTCTTTAAGTCATCGGTCAGGCCGACGTAATGCTTCTTGGTATTTTTCGCACTTACCAGACGGTAGACGTAATGAAATTGCATGGCTTGCCCGGGCGTAGTTTGGAGAGGTGATGTGGAGTCCGGCTCTGCTGCGCGACGCCGGGACAGGCTTCGTTAGCCGAAACAAGTTTCGGACGAAGCGGCATCAGAAGTGCCTTTTGGCAAATTCTCTACCTGAGTGCGATTTAAGATACTTCTCGAATTGAACAGCTTTCTCCCTGTCTATGAAAGCGTGA
>Ga0307933_1002046_pt1 | contig 14191 bp, 9 predicted proteins | sample OrgLakmetageno88_FD_201811 | JGI IMG/M metagenome (GOLD analysis project Ga0307933, IMG submission 201811) | Saline water microbial communities from Organic Lake, Antarctica - #88 | ecosystem: Environmental > Aquatic > Non-marine Saline and Alkaline > Saline | place: Antarctica: Organic Lake...
CTTTTACTTCATTTCCAAAGATCAGCGCATACTTTTGCGTAGCAGTTGGTTTAAAATCATGCAGTAATGTACTGTAGGTTGTTTGTTCGATAGCAATGGTATGAATCCCTTGCTTGTTCATTTTTTTTACAAGTTCAAGGGTGCTTTCTTCGTATTCCCAGTCAACAGATTCGGTAGCGCCAAGTGCGGTTTTATGAATATCTCTATGAGGAGGTTGTGCAGTGATTCCGCAAAGAAAAATCTTTTCTACCAAAAAGGCATCACTTGTTCTGAATACAGCACCTATGTTATTCAAACTTCTAACATTGTCTAACACAATGAACAATGGGATTTTTTTAACTGATTGATAGCTTTCTACGCTATGCCTCTCCAGTTCCCAGACCTTTTTTTTTTGATGTTTGGTTTCTTTCACGAATCAGATGATTGCGCATCATTTTTATAGTGTGTAATTCTAATAGTATTCGCCATACCTCTTTCAATTACAGGCATTGAGGTTACATTTACTACAAAATCATTATTTTCTATATATCCTTTTTCATAAGCAATATTGTTGATGTCTTTGATCGTTTCGTCGGTGCTTACAAACTTATCATAGTAAATTCCTTTTACACCCCATAGTAGGTTGAGCATGGAAAGAATTCTATTGTTTGATGAAAATACTAAAATGTTTGATGCTGGTCTCCAAGAGGAAATATGAAAAGCAGTAAACCCAGTATTGGTAATCGTGGTAATTAATTCAGCTTCTGTGCTATTAGCAATGAGTACTGCACTGTGGCAAATACTTTTTGTTACAAATCGATCATCCACACACTTTATGTATTCAGATGGGATTTTTATCAAGGGTGAATTTTCTACACTCTCAATTACTTTTCTTACTTGTTTTATCACTTCAACTGGAAAAAGACCAACAGATGTTTCGCCAGATAGCATCACTGCGTCTGCGCCATCCATTACAGAGTTGGCAACATCGTTAATCTCTGCCCTTGTTGGCACTTCGTGATTGATCATAGACTCCATCATTTGGGTAGCAATAATTACTGGAATGGCAGCTTCTTTGGCTTTACGAACTATCTTTTTTTGAATCAAAGGCACTTTTTGCATAGGTATTTCTACACCCAAATCACCTCTTGCAACCATTACTCCGTTGGAACACTTGATTATTTTATCAATGTTTCTTAAAGCCTCTGGTTTTTCAATTTTGGCAATAATAGGTATTTGATGCTCAGACGATTTTTCTATAAGCGCACGAAGTTCATTAATGTCTTCCGCATTTCTAACAAAAGACAATGCAATCCAATCTACTTCAATTTTGCAGCAAAAATCTGCATCTTTCTTGTCTTTTTCTGTAAGAGCAGGAAGCGAAATATTTGTATTTGGCAGGTTAACTCCTTTTTTAGATTTGAGTGCTCCTCCACGTAGTACTTTGGTTACCACATTTTTTGATTGGTCTGTAGTCAATACCTCAAATAGCAGTTTTCCATCATCTACAAGTACTTGTTCTCCTGCTTTTACATCTTTTGGAAAATTTTGATAAGTCATGAAAGCTTTTTGCTGCGTACCCTCGCATTGCTCGGTGGTAAACGTAAATTCATCTCCAACAGAAAGATGTACACCTTCATTCATTTTCCCAACCCTGAGTTTTGGTCCCTGTAGGTCTCCTAAAATTCCTATATGATAGCCTTTTGTATCGCTGAGTTCTCTAATTATTTTTACAGTTTTAAGAACATCATCATACTCGGCATGCGAAAAATTGATTCTAAAAACATTCACTCCAGCAATCATCATTTCTTCTAAAATGGCTTTACTGTTGATCGATGGTCCTAGCGTTGCTACAATTTTCGTTTGTTTTTTACTTATTTGCATATTCAAAAAATTAAGTTGTTTCGTGATTTTAGTCCACTAATTTGCAAGCTATAAGAAAAAATGATTCCTTCAAGCATTTTTAGCACCCCAATGACCTTAGAAAGGTATTTTTCATCGCAATCTTCTACTCTTAAAAAAAAGTCCACTTCTTTTTTTTCGTTCACCAAACAATGCGTTTTTTTAAAAAATTCTTTAAAAAAAGAACCTTGATCTGGATCTTCTGACTGATGAAGTACCTTGTTTTGGATAAGATGTTGATTAAAAAGCGTTTGCTTGTCTAGGTGTTCAAAAACTGAAAAACTAGCACCGCTATTTTTAAAGTCCAGCGATTCTTTGTGTCTTTTTAACCCTGAACCCAATGCTGAATTTATCAAATATGCTAATTTGTAATCCTCTAGTTTTGTATGGATTGCAATCAGTTTATAACTATCAAAGTCAGGTTTTAATACATTCATAATACCAATTATCCTAATTCTATAAAGGTAGGTTTTTCAAAATACTAAGGTGTGTTTGTCTGGGTGTTTTTTTAGCTTAAATCCCCCAAAACCTATAAAATTTAAGCCTAGTGAAAGTTAAATATCTTTTTAATAGCGAAAATATTTAGTATATTACTAGTTGAGTCTATGCCGAATTATTTTAGCACTAAAAAAGATTGAATATGACCATAAGGGAACTTCAGGATCTGATTACACAGATCGAAAAAAAACAGGTATCTATTAGTGAAGATATTGTTGGATTTAAAAAACAGTTAGAGGAGCTAAAGCAAACTTCAGGCAACCAGCCTTTATACAGCGAAAAAAACACTGAGCATACACATACGCAAATACCTCTGGCTAAATCTGTTGAACAATTTGAAAAAGAGAAGTTTGAGCCTGAGAAATCAGTTCAAACAGTAAGTTCTATTAAAGAAAATACATCAAGAAAACCTACCAACACTAGTATTATAACAAATAGAAACCTAGAGTTGTTTATAGGTCAAAATTTAATTAGCAAACTCGGTATTTTAATTACCATTATCGGTGTATTTATTGGCGTAAAATACTCTATAGATAACAACTTGATCAGTCCGGCTACAAGAATAGCGCTTGGTTATTTGCTCGGAATTGTGCTGTTTAGGTTTTCACAAAAACTCAAAACAAATTATGAAGATTTTAGTGCTGTGCTTTTGAGTGGCGCTATAGCAATCATGTATTTTGTGACTTTTGTAAGCTATAGTCTCTACGGACTTTTTCATGAAGCACTTGCTTTTTCTTTAATGACTTTATTTGCGGTTTACACTGTATTTGCTTCTGTAAAATATAATAGAGAGGTGATTGCTATTATTGGTTTGGTGGGTTCATACGCCATTCCTTTTTTGCTGAGTAATGGAGAAGGTCGCTCTACTCTTTTGTTTTCCTATATGTTGATTATTAATATTGGAATACTTGCGGTTGCTGCTCAAAAATACTGGAAAAAGTTACTTGTATGTTCATTTTTAGCAACTTGGGTAATTTTTACATCTTGGTTGGTTTTATCATATAACTTTGAAGCAGATGCTACAGTTGCATTTATCTTTGGATTACTTTTCTTTTTAGTCAATTACTTTGCAATCGTTTGGATTAAAATAATTAAAAAACAGCAATTTAATGGTGTTGATCTTGCGCTTGCAATCTTCAATGCTTTTATCTTTTACGCAGCCGGTTACTACGTTATAAAAGACCTTGGCGAGGGTGGCAATTACTTAGGTTTATTTACATTGTTTAATGCAGCAATCCATTTTTTAGTAAGTAAATTCATATACCAGAAAAAGTTGGTAGATCAAAAATTGAAACAATTTACAGCTGGCATGGCGTTGGTTTTTATAGTTCTTTTTGTTCCTATTCAGTTGGATGGAAGTTATGTAACATTATTTTGGGCTTTGATAGCACTTATGCTTTGCTGGATTGGTAGCGATAAAAAAATTCCTTTTTATCTATACATGGCTGCTCCACTTTTTTTTATTGCATTCATAAGTCAATTACACGATTGGGCAGTTTATAATAATAAAATAGCATCCGTAGTTAGTTCTGAAGATAGAATGATTCCATTGATTAATATCTATTTTCTTTCGAGTGTTATGTTTACTGCAATTTTTGGATTTGCTTATACACTCATTAAAAAACACAACATTTATTTGCAAAAAAAAATCAATCTACAAATAACCTTTTATTTTATACCATTGGTATTCATTATAGGAGTTTTTGTAACTTTTTTTATTGAAATTACCCATGCTTTTAGTGTTTCGAGAATAAGTAATAGAGAGTTTTTGGCTATTAATATTCACTATAATTATGGCATTGATAGATTTAGATCAATTGCCTATTTTATTTATTCGTTTATTTTTTGTGCTGTACTAGCTAGTTTTAACCTAAAAAGATTTAAAAATAAAAATCTTGCATTGCTTAGTTCAGTGATATTTGCTTTTTTACTATTTTTATTTTTAGCCATTGGGCTTTTAAATCTTAGCCTTTTACGAGAAACTTACCTAACTACCAACACACCATACTTTTCTGGATTCTCCAGCATAGGCATACGTTATCTTTCAATAGGCTCATTGATTTTAGCCTTTGCTTCAATACAGCAATACTTTAAAAAAGGTGCTTTCTTTAAAGCGTACTTAACTCATTTTGAATGCGTATTACATATAACAGCTATTTGGGTGTTGAGTAGCGAGCTCATCAATCTTTTTGACCTAGCAGGGTTCGAAACTTCCTACAAATTTGGATTGAGTATTTTGTGGGGATTGTATTCATTGTTTTTAGTTTCACTGGGGCTTTGGAAAGAAAAAAAGCATTTAAGAATTGCTGCTATCATACTATTTTCCTTTACGTTGCTAAAGTTGTTTTTTTACGATATTTCTCATCTAAATACCATTTCTAAAGTGATGGTAATGATTTTGTTAGGAGGGATATTACTCATCATTTCTTACTTGTATAATAAAAATAAAAGCGTAATTACCAATGAAAAAACCGATTAACACTTACTTATTATTGATTTTTTGCTCCTTCTTTTGTAATGCACAATTTCAAGACTTTGAATACAAAAGAGCATTGCTAAATGTTGAAAATCAGTGGCATAAAATCATCTTACCCAATGATTTTTATCAAAAAACCAAAAAGGAACTTGCAGATGTTAGAATTTTTGGGATTGATAAAAATCAAGATACTATTGAAGTTCCTTTTATTTTGAGGGCGTTGCGAGATAAAACATCTCAGAAGAGACAAAAATTGAAGCTATTAAATCAATCAACACTTGATGGAAATTATTACTACTCATTCGAAAATTCATCATTAGAAATCATCAATCAGCTTTCTTTAGAGTTGAACCTTCAAAACTTTGATTTAAAAGTTTCATTAGAGGGGAGTCAAGATCAAAAAAAATGGCTTTCAATTGTTGAAAATCGAAGGATTACAGGAATTCAAAATGAATTTAGCAATGCAAGATTTACAAAGATTGGTTTTAACGATGCTAATTTCCGATTTTTCCGATTGGTGATAGCGAGTAATGAAGATCCAAAATTCAGCAATGCATTTTTCTCTAAAAAAGTGGTTGTTGAGGGCATTTTTAAGACCTATAATGTTGAAAATTATGAATTAACCAAAAAGCCAGAAACAAATCAAACTATTATAGAGCTTCAGCTAAAGAAACCTTTGTTTATAAGTAGGATAAAATTAAATATAGCTTCGAATTTTGATTACCAACGCCCTGTTAACATTAAATATATTGACCATCGTGTAAGAGCATTTGAAAACTGCGATAATAATTGTTTTCAAACTGCCATTAATGGTTTTGTAAGTTCAGAACGTAAAAACACCTTCGATTTTAAGGGTATTATTTCCAATAAGTTGAAGATTTTAATTGAAAATAAATCAAATCAACCACTTACCATAGATAATATTGAAGTGAGTGGTTATGTAAATGAGTTACACGCTAGGTTTACCCAGCCTGCAGATTATTTTTTGGTGTATGGTAGTGAATTAGCCAAGGTTCAAAGTTATGATATTAAAATGTTTGCAGATAAAATACCTACCAATCTAACACCGCTTAAAATTGGGGAAGAAGTAGCTATGGTATCTCCAAAAGAATCCGAAGAAGGTGTTCTTGATAATCTTTTTTTATGGATTGTTTGCGGCATCATCGCAGTTACCATTGGTTGGTCTACTATTAAAATGATTCTTCAAAAGTAGTCCTGTCATTTAACAGTATTCAATCCTTTTTTGAGGATCTGGGATGATGCTTTTCAATGGTTTTTTTAAGGAAAGAAGTATCTAGGTGTAAGTAAATTTCTGTGGTAGTAATGCTTTCGTGTCCTAACATCTGCTGAATCGACCTTAAATCTGCACCTCTTTCTAGCAAATGAGTTGCAAAAGAGTGCCTAAAAGTATGCGGACTGATTACTTTATGAATGCTAGCTACTTCAGCCATTTTTTTTACAATGGTAAAAATCATTTCGCGTGTAAGCTTCTTGCCTCGTCGGTTTAGGAAAAGGGTGTCTTCAAATCCTTTTTTGGGTTCAATACTAGGTCGGTTGTAGGTAATATAGTTATTGATAATTTGAACAGTATGTTCATTGATGGGAACAAAACGCACCTTTTTTCCTTTTCCAACCACCCTCACAAAACCTTCATCGAAAAAGAGGTCAGAAATTTTTAGTTCAAGAAGCTCGGATACTCTTAGTCCACAGCCATACAAAGTTTCTAGAATACAACGATTTCTTTCGCCTTGTGGTTGGCTCAAATCAATTGAATTGATGAGTGTATCTATATCGCCTTCAGAAAGCGTATGAGGAATTTTTTTTCCAATTTTTGGGCTTTCAATAAGTGCCATAGGGCTGTCTTTTCTATATTTCTCAAAAATTAGGTAATTGAAAAAATTCCGTAACGCAGAAATAAGACGGGCCTGAGATCTTGGATTGCTTTTTTTTGAATGCTCGTAAATAAAATGTTGTACCTCTTTTTCTTTAATCTCAGCTGGCGTGCAGTCAATTTGGTATTCATTCATAAAAGAAATCAATTTATTCACATCTCTTTCATAGCTCAAAATGCTATTTTTAGCCAATCCTTTTTCGAGCAGTAAGTAGTTTTTATAAGCCTTTAAGTTAGCTTTCCATACATGTAGAATGTTTTGATGATTTTGAGAATCTTCTACAATATTCAACTAGCTATCGTTTTTTAATTTGTTAGGATTTTAAAAAACTAAGACGCTCCGTAAAAATAATCGAATGCTTTTTTGGTAGCTCCAAGTTTTGATTGCACATAGTCGCCAGATATTTTACCGATTTCTTCTCTTTTTTCTTTGTTTTCTAAAAATTCCTTTAGCTTCCCTTTGATCTTATCTTTGTTGTCTGCTACCATGCATCCACCAAGTTCTATCAAGTCCTTTGCCTCTTTAAACTTGTAATAATTAGGGCCAATTAAAATGGGTACACCAAAAGTAGCTGGTTCCAAAATATTGTGAATACCCGACTTGGTGTAGCCTCCACCTACATAAGCAACATCTGCATAGCTATAGATTTTGGTAAGAATACCAATCGTATCGATGATAAACACATCATATTCAACCATGTTTTTTCCTTCTTTTTCAGAGAAAAGCACTACTTTTTTGTCAATAGAATTTTTTAGATCTTCAATACCTTTACCTTTGATATTATGAGGGGCAATGATGATTTTTTCGTCATCAGAAGCATGGTTGTTAATGTATGCTACCAATAAGTCTTCATCATCTTTCCAACTACTTCCACAAACCAAGGTGTGTTTTCCGTCCACAAATTCAGTTACAAAGTCAAGCTCATTGTTTTGCTGTGTAATTTCAAAAACCCTGTCAAAACGGCTATCTCCAGTAACTTCTGTATTTTCAATTCCAATTGAATTGAGTAATTTTTTTGAATTTTCATCCTGCACAAACAAGAAAGAAAATGACTTCAGTGCCTCTCTCATAAAGCCACCGTAGGACTTAAAGAATAATTGTTCTTTTCTAAAAATACCAGAAACCATAATTGTATTTATGTTTCTTTTCTTCAATCCTCTTAGTAGGTTTGGCCAGATTTCATATTTTACAATAATCGCTTTGGTTGGCTTCACCATGTCCAAGAACTTATTGATATTACCACAAGTATCCATAGGTAAGTAACAAACGATGTCGGCTTCTTTGTAGTCTTTTCTAACATTATAGCCCGATGGCGAGAAAAAAGTAAGCACAATTTTGCTATCAGGTTGTTGCTTTCTAATCTTTTCGATGATGGGTCTTCCTTGCTCAAACTCTCCTAAAGATGCAGCATGAACCCAAACTACCTCATCTCCACTTTTAAGATTTCCTTCTTTAATTCTCTGAAAGGTTTCTTTTCTCCCCTGCATAAACTCTTTTATTTTAGGATCAAAAAGAGTTTTGATTTTTAAAAAGAGATTTGCTTTGTGTACTAATAGGTTATAGATAGGGTACATATTTCTTAAAATTGTTTTCTGCGCAAGTAATTTAGGTTATTAAATTGAACTGTTAATTTTTTGGATATACTTTTAGTTTTTGAAGCAGGGTCTCTTACCAAGATTTTTTCTGCGAATCCCTCTAAATTTATTTCTGAACAAGCACTCGATGTTGAGTTTGTTGGAGAACTCATTGATGAGTTTACACTTGAGTCATCATTAGACCTTATCTCTTTTGATCTTCCAAGTAAAGATGAAATTTTTGATTTGAATGCTCTCCAATTTTCGCTTACTTTATTTTTGACATCTTCCGAAATAAAGGTTTCTAGGGTAGAAACTTTTGCTTTTTTTGGAATGATTGGTGCTTGAATTTTATATCTTTTTAGGGCTTCTGCTTTAAGCATTGAAGAAAAATTTTCGTCAACTTTTTTTATATCTTGTTTGATTGAATCAAGTATCTCTTGTTTTTCTTCTTCTTTATATGGTTGATTTGTTGTTTCTAACTCCAACAAATCATCTTGTATTTTTTTAAATTCTGTTCTGTAATAAGTTTCTTTTTGTTCCAAATACTTGCCAAATTCATCAGCTAGGAGTTTAAAATTCGATAATTTGATTTGAATATCGTTAATTACTTCTTGAATTTGGTCATCTACAGTGTGATTTGTTGTTTCCATAAGTTTTAATAAAAAATAATTTGTTGTTAAGTAATTTATTTAATTTGAGTATAGTGGATTAGAAGCATAGAAGTGAGAAATAAATACCCAAGTCATTACCAGCTTTTTTAAATTCCCCATAAACCTAGTTTTAAAATTTCTACAAAAATACAAAAAAACACAAACTTCATTCAATTATTTTCAGTATTATTGTGAGGTGTATTGATTTTAAAAAATTTACTAGCTGCTTTAGGAAAATAATTATTTCCCTAATCTTCACAATTCTAGCCCTAAACACAAGGGCTCAACAAATCTGCAAAAACTATCAGCTATCCAATATCAAAACTGATTCCATTTTAGTTGCGTCAGTTAGTATCAGTTCTTTTAATTTCAAGGTGTTGGATATTGTGGGCAAAGAGATTTCTCCAGAAAATTACAACATTGATTTTGTAAGTGCAGTATTAAAATTCAAAAGCAAAAAGCAGCCAGATTTTATAAAAGTATGCCATACGCCTTATCCAGATTTTCTAACGAAAAAATATGGTTTGCAGCCTACCATCGTTTCAATTTCGGGTGAGAATGATACATCGAGCAGCTTGATTTATCAGCCAACAAAAAATTTAAAAAAACACAAACCCTTTGCTGGTATTGATTCTCAAAGCGAAATTACTAGAAGATTTACAGTGGGGAATAATCAAAATGGTGTATTGAACGCTACCTTGAATCTTCAATTATCTGGCAAATTATCTGAAAAAATCACCCTAAATGCTTCGGTAATCAATACGGATTTACCCATTCAAGAAAATGGCAACACTTTTGAAGTAAATGATTTTAACCGCGTATTTATAGAACTCCGATCGGAAGATGATTGGAGCATCAATGCAGTAGATGTGTTCCTGAAAAATACAGATACCAAGTTTTTGCGATTCAATAAAAGAGTGGTTGGGTTGGATGTTCACGCAAATTTTGGTGATGATAAAAGTAAGTGGAGCACGCAAGCTTCGGGAGCGATTGTTAGAGGAAAATACAACCGTGTTTCGTTTACAGGAATTGAGGGAAATCAAGGTCCTTATCAATTGTCTAATTTTCAAGACCAATATATCCGAATTTTAGAAGGAACAGAACAAGTCTTTTTGAACGGTAAGCTGCTAAATCGAGGGAGAGAGCATGATTATTTGATTGATTACAATACCTCTGAAGTTACGTTTAGTCCTTCTGTGCAAGTGACAGCAGATATGCGAATGGTAGCAGAATATCAATATTTTAACCAAGATTACAACCGATTTTCTAGCTATAACAAGGTGGCTTACAGCAATGATAAACTTGCAATAGAGAGCTATTTCTTTTACGAAACAGATTTGAAAGAAAGCTCCATTCAGCAAGATTTAAATGATGATGATAAAATGATTCTTGCCAATGCTGGAGATAACGCCAGCCTTATGATTGCTCCTTCATTTACCCAGGCTCAGGGCAATGAAGAAGGTGTTTTTTATGAATTAAAAATGGCTAGCGGTATTACTTTTTTTGAACACTCAACCAATGAAGAGGCTCAACTTTACAAGGTAAATTTTAGTTTTGTAGGAGAAAATCTTGGAGCTTATAAAGTAAAAGAAATAGTAGGTAACGGCACTATTTATGAGTTTGTAGGAGAGGGGGTAGGTGCTTATGAGCCAAGCACTAAACTCACATCACCCTCAAAAAGACAGCTTGCTGCTATCAAAACTACTTATCAACCAAACAACACCACCAGTTTTAATAGCGAACTTGCGGTGAGTAATTATGATTTTAACCTTTTTTCTAGCTTGAATGATGAAGACAATCAAGGAATTGCTGCAAAACTAGGTTTACAGAAGGTGTTGTATGATCAATTGGATGCCAAACTTACGGTTGATTTTAATTATGAATTTATTGACAAAGATTTTGAAACTATCGAGCGGATTCAATCCATAGAGTTTCAAAGAGATTGGAACATTCCTAACATCACTGGAAATCAGCAGTTATTTCAGCAAAAGGTTGATTTTTCTTCAAAGAAAAGTGACTTGCAGTATCAGTTTGATCGTTTGGAACTCAATGATGAATTCAAAGCAAACAAGCATGAATTGGCGAGTAAACTACATTTAAAAAATCTTAAAACATTGCTAAATCTAAGTTATTTAACCAATGATTATTCGCTAGAAGAAGGAACATTTTTAAGAGGGTTACTTACTTCGGATTATGAGTATAAAAAAAGTTGGCTAGGCATTTCTTTAGCATTTGAAGAAAATGAAGTTGTAATAAAAGAAACGCAACTTTTATTACCCTCAAATCATCGTTTTTTAGATGTTGGCACTCGTTTTGGTTTGGGAGATTCCACCAAAGTTTTTGCAGAAGTAGGCGTGCATGTAAGAGCCACCGATAGTGTTAAAAATAATCAATTAACGAGGGTGAACAACGCTCAGAATTTTTATGTAAAGTCTAGGTACTCAAAAGGAAATCAAAATTTAACTGCAAATATCAATTATAGAAGGGTATATCGATTTGATCTAGAAAATCAAACCACCTTGAATTCAACCATTGTTTTGTCAAATCAATTTTTTAAAAAGCTTATTAGTTTGAATACCAGCTACCAAACTATTTCTGGAAATTTACCGCAACAAGACTTTAGATATGTAAAAACGGCAGAAGGTCAGGCTTTTTATACTTGGAATGATTACAACAATGATGGCATTCAAGATTTGAATGAGTTTGAAATAGCCCAGTTTATAGACGAGGCAAATTACTTGCGAGTGCTGCTTCCTACTATCAATTACTTGCCCACGCATAAAAATATTTTTAGTCAAGAGCTGCTCATTCGTCCACAAAAGTTGAAACAGCAAAAAGGGTGGGGGAGTAGGCTTTCAAAATTACAGGGAAATGTATCTGTAAATATTGAAAATAACCGAGAAAAAACGAGCAATGGGTTCAATTTAAATCCTTTTGACTTGATGGGTAACGACCTGTTGGGACTCAATTATAGGCTAGGAAACACCTTAAAATATCAGGGTAAAAAGCTCAAAGCAGTTTACAGCTACCACCAAGCAGCAATCCGAAATATTTCGACCATAGACACACTTGCATCTGAAAGCTATGTTCATAAATTTCTGATTAAAAGAAAATTGAGCCAACAAATTCATACAGAACTCTTGAGCAGCATGGCAAATAATAGCAATGCTTCTTTCGTTTTTTCAGATAGAAATTACCTGATAAAATCGAGCCAACTCAGACCTTCACTCACGGTTAAGCACAGTGACCGAAGTTCACTTTCGTTCTTTTATGATTTTGAAAGAAAGAAAAATGAAATGGCAGGTTTGGAAAGTTTAAGCAAACATACGCTGGGGCTCAATTACAGCCTCACTACAAAAAAAAATAGTGAGTTTAGTGGGAGCCTTAACTACGTTCAAAATGACTATGACGGGCTACTCAATTCCCCTACAGCTTATCAATTGCTAGAAGGCTTGCAAGCTGGAAGAAACTTTACGTGGAATGCAGTGCTGGTAAAAAAAGTTAATTCTTTTCTAAACCTCGATGTTAGTTATTTTGGAAGAGCAAGCAGTACTTCCAGTACAGTGCATACTGGAAGCTTACAGTTGCGGGCTGTTTTTTAGTTGTGGATAAGCTCTTTATGGTTTGCTTAAACGATGCTTATTTGTTGTGTTTGTTTGGTTGCTGCTGCTTCCTCTCCTGATAATGATTGGTATTCATGACGAACAGGTACTGTAGCTAATTCTGAGGCGAGTGAACCCATTTCAAATTCGTTATTATTTCCCCCCAAACTATTTACAGGTTGTTCTCTTCTTTTTTTTAGAGAATTATTGATTTTATTAACAACAAAACGAAGTATTGGAATTGCTAATATGGCAATGCCAAAATTGATTTTATTTGTATTACTTTTTACATCTTTTTTTAAAGAAGATAATTCGTTTTGTAAAGTCTCATTTTCTTTTTGTAGCCCTATAATACCATCATTTTCTGTTTTTAAACAATGAATTTCATCTTCAATGGATCGCTCAATTAATCCTGCTATCTGCATTACGCTATAAAAAGTATTACCAGTGAGTTCTCTAAATTTTTCTAGAAAAGACTCATCTTCTGTTGAGATATCAGATTTTTGATGATGAGATCCATATAAAGGAGCTAGTTCATTTATATGGGATACAGGTTCTAATATTAAATAGAAAACACTGTTTAATGTTAAATAGCTTTCCTCTGAAGGGTTTTCAATTTTTTTAAAATTTTCAACTATATCTAAAAATATAGGCAGTTTTTCTTTAATTGTTTGACAATATTCTGTAATTTCTTCAATAAGTACTGTGCTATTATCTTTTTGGTTATCTAAAAAAGAATTTAAATTTGAATCATATATGGTAGCACCTAAACTTCCCATTTCAGCATGTAATTCAAATAAAAAATTTTGACGAGCATCTAAACAATTCATATTTTCCATGGTTTTATTTTTTTTCAAAAATACAAAATACTAATCATCTGTAAAAGCAATTGTAAGAAAAGATATAATTATTAAGTAACCTAAGCCTTTTGGTTAATTGGCTTGTCTCACAATTATGACGCTATTTTATTTCGAGTAGCATTAAACACAAAATAAGCACCCATTAATATAAAAGGAATACTCAGCAATTGCCCAGTATTTAGCAGCCAATCAGCTCTTTCGTTTACTTGTGGTTCTTTGTAAAATTCTACAAAAAAGCGTACAGTCCACATCAATACAAAGCACAATCCAAATAAAAAACCAGGCTGTTTTGCTCGATTGGTTTTCCAATAAATATACCAAATAATGAAAAATATAATAGCGTAACCTATTGATTCGTATAGTTGTGCAGGATGTCTTGGAAAGTTCTCTCCAAGTCTGCTAAAAATTACGCCATGGTCTGCATTGGTTGCTTTGCCAATAATCTCTGAATTAAAAAAATTACCAATTCTTACAAAAGCGGCGCCAAGTGATATAGGCACCACCACTCGGTCTAAAATAAATAAGAATGGTTTTTTAATAATATTCTTGCTATAGAAGTAAAAAGCGATGAGTAGCCCCAATATCGCTCCATGACTTGCCAAACCCGAAAACCCAATAAATCTAAACGAAGGCGTAAAACTTACGGGCAAAATAATTTCTAGCGGTCTTTGCAAGAACACTTGAAAAGGTTCGTAAAACAGGTAATGTCCAATTCTAGCGCCAAGTAACGTTGAAATTACAGCGTACATAAATAG
>Ga0307933_1002049_pt1 | contig 14178 bp, 15 predicted proteins | sample OrgLakmetageno88_FD_201811 | JGI IMG/M metagenome (GOLD analysis project Ga0307933, IMG submission 201811) | Saline water microbial communities from Organic Lake, Antarctica - #88 | ecosystem: Environmental > Aquatic > Non-marine Saline and Alkaline > Saline | place: Antarctica: Organic Lake...
ATGCCGTCACCGGTGCCACCCACCCGTTCGACACGGCCCGCGCCATGGCCGCCGAGGGCTGCGACGCGGGGCTGATCGTGCATAACATCACCGCCGACCGGCTGATGGCGGCGATCATCATGGCCCCGGAAGTGCCGCTGGAGGAGGCGATGGCGATGCTGCCCGCCTGTGGGGTGGGGTTTCAGAATGCATTGGGCGCGCTCGCCCCGCCCGAGGTGGCGGTGCATCTCGACTGGGATGGCGGGCTGCGGATCAACGGCGCGTCCTGCGGGCGGCTGCGCGTGGCCGCAGGCGGCGACGATCCCACGGCAGAACCCGCGTGGCTGGTCGTTGGGCTCGATCTGGCGCTGATGCAACTTGTCGAAAGCCCCGGCGACACGCCCGACCGGACGGCGCTTTACGACGAAGGCTGCGGCGATGTGGACCCCGTAAGCCTGCTGGAGGCATGGGCGCGGCACACCCTCGTCTGGATCAGCCGGTGGGAGGATGAGGGTCCGCGCGCGCTGCATGCCGAATGGCGCGGCCTTGCGCATGGCATCGACGCAGAGATCACCCAGGCGGGTTTGAGCGGCACCTTTCTGGGCGTGGACGACCGCTTTGGCATGCTGTTGCGTGACACGGAAGGCACGCAGCTTATCCCGCTCAGCAGCCGACTGGAGGCCCCGCTATGAAACTTGCGCGTGCGATCCATTTCGACGAAAGCGACCAGCGCGTCTATCACAGCCCCGCGCGCACCGGTGAATGGTGCATCTCGGGCGGGTTCGAGTTTTCCAACTGGACGCAAGCCGATCTGACCGGCAAACCCCGGCAGGCTTTCGCCAATGGCTGGCTCGGGCTGGAGACCTTCGGGCGTGTAAGCTGCGTCGCGGTCACACAGATCGAGCCTTCGGAGATCGAGACGCTGACCGAGGCGCTTGCGCGGCATTTCGTCGATCTCTACGGCGCGCCCTCGGCCAAGGCCGCGCGTCCCGTCGCCGAAGAGGAAATCGCCCAGATGCTGGAAATCTGCGCCGATCACGCCCCCAACACGATCCTGACGGTAATGCGCGAATTGACCGATGCGGGCGTGCGCGAGCAATACCGCTTCATCGCGCCGACCGACGCGGCGCTGGACCAGTTCGCCATTCACGGCGACATGGACGGCTGACACCCGGCCCCGAAAGCCGGCACCGCATTGATCCCGCTTGCGCTTGCACCTATAGGCATCGGGGACACGAAACATCCACAACGAGGACAGGCCCCATGTCGAACGCAGCCCTAGAGACCGCCATCGACGCCGCCTGGGAGGCGCGCGACACGATCACCCCCGCCACCGGCGGCGAGACGCGCGAGGCCATCGAGGAGACGCTGACCGCGCTCGACAGCGGCACGCTGCGCGTGGCCGAACGGCAGGAGAACGGCGACTGGCACGTCAACCAATGGGCCAAGAAGGCGGTGCTTCTGGGGTTCCGGATCAAGGACATGGAGGTTCAGACCGGCGGCCCGCAGGGCGCGGGCTGGTGGGACAAGGTCGACAGCAAGTTCAAGGGCTGGGGCGCGGAGGACTGGCGCGCCGCCGGTTTCCGCGCGGTCCCTAACTGCGTCGTGCGCCGCTCGGCCTATATCGCGCCGGGCGTGGTGCTGATGCCGTCCTTCGTCAATCTCGGGGCCTATGTGGATGCGGGCACGATGGTCGACACCTGGGCCACGGTGGGCAGTTGCGCGCAGATCGGCAGGAACGTGCACCTCTCGGGTGGCGTCGGCATCGGCGGCGTGCTGGAGCCGATGCAGGCCGGCCCCACGATCATCGAGGATAACTGCTTCATCGGCGCGCGCTCGGAGGTGGTCGAGGGCTGCATCGTGCGCGAGGGCTCGGTCCTCGGCATGGGCGTCTATATCGGCAAATCCACCAAGATCGTCGACCGAGAGACCGGCGAGGTTTTCATCGGCGAGGTGCCGCCCTATTCGGTGGTGGTGTCGGGCAGCATGCCCACCAAGAACAACCTCAACCTTTATTGCGCGGTGATCGTCAAGCGCGTGGACGCGCAGACCCGGTCCAAGACCGGCATCAACGAGCTTCTGCGCGACTGACGAAAGGATCGGCATGGGACTTGGATTGATCGGATCGCTGATCGTCGGCGGGCTGGCCGGCTGGATCGCGTCGAGCGTGATGAAAGCCGATACCGGCATTCTGGTGAACATCCTCCTCGGGATCATCGGGGCGGTCCTGCTCAACACCGTGCTGCAATGGATCGGGATCTACGCGGCACAGTCCTGGCTGCCGCAACTGGTGGTGGGCGCCGTCGGCGCGAGCCTGCTGATCGGGATCGCGCGGATGTTGCGGTGATGATCCCTGCGGCCGGCCCTCACGCCCGCCGATGATCCCGGCGCTGTCGTTTCCGCTGCTGATGGTGGTGTTCGCCATCGCGGCGGGCGTGGTGATCGTGTGCTCGCTTCGGGCGACGGGGCTGGCCGATGTCATCGCCGACCGGACGCGGTTGGGCGAGGCGATCATCGGCGCGACGCTGCTCGGGGCGGCCACATCGCTTTCGGGCACCGTGGTGTCGGTCACCGCGGCAAGCTCGGGCGATGCGAGCTTTGCCATTTCCAACGCCATCGGCGGCATCGCGGCGCAGACGCTGTTCCTGGCGATCGGCGATCTGGTGTATCGGCGTGCCAATCTCGAACACGCGGTGGCCGAACCGGCCAACCTGTTCCAATGCGTCGTGCTGATCGGCATGCTGAGCCTGCCGCTGGCGGCGATGACCGCGCCAGACGTGACGCTGGCGGGGCTGCATCCGGTGTCGGTCCTGCTGTTTCTGGTCTACGCGACCTCGGTGCGGCTGGCGGCGCAGATGCGCGAGACGCCGATGTGGCGACCGACGCGGACCTACCTGACCCGGCACGACACGCCCGAGGACGCCGCGGAAGAGCACCGATCGGCCACCGGCCCGCTGCTGATCTTCGGCGGGCTCGTCTGCCTGATGGGGGCCGGCGGATGGGTCATCAGCCTGGTCGGGGCCGAACTGATCACGCGCTACGGGCTTGCCTCCAGCCTCGTCGGGGCTCTCGTGACGGCCGTGGCCACCTCGCTGCCGGAACTGGTCACAACGCTGGCGGCGATCCGGCGCGGCGCGCTGCAACTGGCCGTGGGCGGCATCATCGGCGGCAACACCTTCGACGTGCTGTTTCTGGTGCTGTCGGACATGGCCTATCGCGACGGCTCGATCTATCACGCGATGACCCCCGCCGACGTGTTCTGGATCGCCACCGGTCTGCTGATGACATCCGTGCTGCTGGCGGGTCTGATCCTGCGTCAGAAAAAGGGGCCGGTCGGGATCGGGGTGGAAAGTGTGCTGCTCTTTGCGATCTATGCCGGGGCGGTCGCTTTGCAGGTCTTCGCCACCGGATGATCGCGCCGCTCCGGCTTGACACAGGCCCCATGCCGGGCGATGCCGCGCGGATGAACACCGAAAAGCGCCCACAGCAGGTCTACACGCTGGTCGTCGAGATCGGCCGCAAGGCGGGCGACGGCCTGCCGAAAAAGGCCACCGGGGCCGCACTGATGGTCTTTGCCTCGGGCGTGGACGAGGCCGAGGCGGTGCGCGAGACGGTGGCGGTCCTCAAGCAGGCCGATACCGCGCCGCTGGACGTGTCGGGCTACGGAACGCTGGCCGACCGCGAGGCCGAGGGGCACGAGATCGACGAGGAAGAGCGCGCGTTGATGCAGCGCGCCCTCGACGACAATGCGGTGATCGTCGCCCAGATGACGCCGTTCTACGACTGAGCGTGCGGCTTGGGCCGGCATCCCGTCAGACCCCGCCCCGACTGTCGCGCATCTGCCATAGGCGGCGCCTGGTTCGTCGAAACACTTGCAGGCGATTCGCCCGTGCAATACGCTCCGGGCATATTTTCCATGGAGTACGTCATGATCCCGTCACGCCTCTCGCTTTACGCGCTCGCCACCTCGCTTGGCACCTTCGCCGCCCCCGTCAGTGCCGATCCGACCATCGGCATCGGGTTCAGCCTTTCGTTCGGGGGCGGACAGCCCCAACTGGGCGCGGGCGTGCGGGTGTTTTCCGACGATGAAGAGGATGAATTCGCGGCCGCTCTCGGGCTCGATTACGTGTTCACCACACAGAGCTGGCGCCCCACCATCGGTGCGGCCTATCTGATGGAAGACAGCTATCTCGGGCTTGATCTTGGTTATAATTACACTCTGGGCACCTTCGACTTCGGGGCCGGCGCAGGGCTCGCGGATACCGATGACAACTAGGGCCGGCCGCCGGGACAACGCGCCGGCACTCTAAGCCAACAATCCATCGCAGGGCGGGAACCCTGATGGTTTGGATCAGCGGCAAGAGGGATGGTACAGAGCTGCCGGTCTCCGCCCACACGATCGAAGGCCCGAAAGATAACGCCTGAGGTTCCCACGGTGTCACGTGTCGCGTGGTTTGCTCCGGGATGCGCAGCACGGCAGGCGCAACCTCCAGAGCCAGTGACAGGACACGCCCATGCCCCATACGCCCCTCGACCCCGTCCGGCTGACCGCCGATCTCATCCGCTGCCCCTCGGTCACCCCCGAGGAGGGCGGCGCGTTGCAGCTTCTGGACCGCGTTCTGACCGGGGCCGGGTTCGAGTGCACGCGCGTCGATCGCGGCGGCATCGCCAACCTCTTCGCCCGCTGGGGGGCCAAGGGGGCGGCGCGGACCTTCGGTTTCAACGGCCACACGGATGTGGTCCCGGTGGGCGACGCGGCCGCGTGGAGCGTGCCACCCTTCGGCGCCGAGGACCGCGACGGCCAGCTTTGGGGGCGCGGCGCGACCGACATGAAATCGGGCGTCGCCGCCTTTGTCGCGGCGGCGGTGGATTTCGTGGCCGAGACCCCGCCCGATGGCGCGGTGATCCTCGCCATCACCGGCGACGAGGAAGCCGACGCGGTGGACGGCACGCGCGCGCTGCTGGACTGGATGGAATCGCAAGGCGAGCGCATGACCGCGTGCCTCGTGGGCGAGCCGACCTGTCCCGAGCGCATGGGCGAGATGATCAAGATCGGGCGGCGCGGCTCGCTGTCGGCCTGGATCACGGTCACCGGCGTGCAGGGCCATTCCGCCTATCCGCATCGCGCCTGCAATCCCCTGCCCGCGATGGCGCGGCTGATGGACCGGCTGGCCTCGCACAGGCTTGACGAAGGCACCACGCATTTCGATCCCTCGACGCTGGCCGTGGTGACGATCGACACCGGCAACCCGGCGACCAACGTGATCCCGGCAGACTGCCGCGCAACCGTCAATATCCGTTTCAACGACGCGCATGACAGCGCGTCCCTGATAACGTGGATGCAGGGCGAGCTGGACCGCGTGGCGGCTGAATTCGGCGTGACCGGGGACATGCAGGTCAAGGTGTCGGGCGAGAGCTTCCTGACCGCCCCCGGGCCGCTGTCGGATCTCGTCGCGGGCGCGGTGGAGGCCGAGACGGGCGGCACGCCCACGCTCTCCACCACCGGCGGCACCTCGGATGCTCGGTTCGTCAAGGATCATTGCCCGGTGGTCGAATTCGGCCTTGTCGGGCAGACCATGCATCAGGTCGACGAACGCGTCGAGATCGCGCAGATCCATCAGCTCAAGGCGATCTACGCGCGAACCTTGCGCGACTATTTCGCCTGATGCGCCGCACGCTGATCGTCATGGTCAAGGAACCGCGCCCCGGGCGCGTCAAGACCCGGCTGGGGCGCGAGATCGGCATGGTGCCGGCGGCGTGGTGGTTTCGTCATCAGACCGCGCGGCTGCTGCGCGAGGTGGACGATCCCCGCTGGACCCTTTGCCTTGCCGTCAGCCCGGATCGCGCGGGCCTGCAAAGCCGCATCTGGCCCGCGCATCTGCCGCGTCTCGCGCAAGGGCGCGGTGATCTGGGGGACCGCATGGGGCGGCTGCTGCGCGGTGTACCACACGGGCCGGTCTGCATCATCGGCGCCGATATCCCCGGTATCCGCCGGCACCACATCGCCCGCGCCTTCGCGGCGCTCGGGCGGCATGACGCTGTCTTCGGCCCCGCACATGACGGGGGGTACTGGCTGATTGGTTTGAGGCGCATGCGGGCCGTGCCCGCGACCCTGTTTCGGGGCGTGCGCTGGTCGAGCCGGACGGCGCTTGCCGACACCGTGGGCAGCCTTGGGGGCCGGCGCGTGGCCTGTATCGACACGCTGCGCGATGTCGACACGGCCACCGATCTGCGGGGCGACTGACCGAAGGCACCGCGCGCGCGCCGCTCCGTCCATGGCAGGACGGACGCCCGTAACAATCTCTTGCACGCGTCACGACAGCGGGTTATCTGACGATTGGCGCGGGTGTAGCTCAGGGGTAGAGCGTCTGCTTCCCAAGCAGAATGTCGTGAGTTCGAATCTCATCACCCGCTCCAGTCAGCCCATGAAGCCGGTTTCCAGACCGCCGCGCGCCGGTGAAGGCGGTACTGCCGGGCACCGCAAACCCGCCACCATGCATGACGGTTTCCGCGCCGGATCCGACACCGGTGCATGACTGCGAAATCGGCAGTTCGACGGGTCGGGCCTGCCGGAAAAGCACTTTTTCCCATGCGCTTGCGATTCCTTGTGTTATCTCAAGCGCATGGACATCGTTCTGATCACGACCTTCATCGCGGCGCTTTTCCTCGTCATCGGGGTGGCGGAGCCCTTGGCGGCGCGGTTGCGGCTGCCCTACAGCGTGATCCTTGCCAGCCTCGGTATCCTGATCGGGGCGAGCGCGATCTTTTTCCAGCGCACGGAACTGACCGACGCGCTGAACCCGGTGTCCGAGGCGATCCTGGGGATACCCATACGCTCCAACGTGTTTCTTTACGTGTTCCTGCCGACGCTGCTGTTTCAGGCGACGCTTGGCATGAACCTGCGGCGGATGCTGGATGACTGGGTGCCGATCCTTGTGCTGGCGGTGGTGGCGGTGGTGGTGGCGACGCTGAGTGTCGGCTACGCGCTGGCCTGGGCCAGCACACTGCCGCTCGCCGCCTGCCTGCTGATCGGTGCCATCGTCTCGACGACCGATCCGTCAGCGGTGGTCTCGATCTTCCGGTCGCTTTCCGCGCCACGGCGGCTGGCGCGGATCATCGAGGGCGAGAGCCTTCTGAACGACGCCGCGGCGATCGCGCTGTTCGGTCTGTTCATGGGTTTCGTGATGCTGGGCGTGCCCGACCCGAACCTTGGCGATGCGCTGGCCCGCTTTCCGCTGCTGATCGGCGGCGGCGCGGCCGTCGGCTGGCTGGCCGCAAGGGTCGCGGTCTGGGTGATGGCGCTGTTCGGCCGGCACGAGCTGGCGATGATCTCGATCTCGGTGGCGCTGCCCTATCTCGCCTATATCGGCGCCGAACAAAGCATCGGTGCATCGGGCGTGATCGCCGTTGTGGCCGCCGGGCTGACGCTGAACCTGACCGGGCCGGGACGGCTGCCGCCGCAGTCATGGGCCAATCTGCGCGAGGTCTGGGGGCTTCTGGCGCATTGGGCGGGCGCGTTGATCTTCATCCTCGCCGCATTGCTGATCCCGCGACTTCTGGAGGAGGTGCGGATCGAGGATTTCGTGCTGATCGGCGTCGTGATCGCGGCCGCCATCGCAGCAAGGGTGGTGATCCTGTTCGGGTTCCTGCCGCTTTTGACGGTGCTCGGGCTGTCGCCCGCGATCGAGCGGCCCTACCGGGTCGCGATCCTCTGGGGCGGCCTGCGGGGCGCGGTGACGCTGGCGCTGGCGCTTGCCGTGACCGAAAGCTTCCGGGTGCCCGAGGACATCCAGCGGGTGGTCGGCATCCTCGCCACCGGGTTCACGCTGTTCACGCTGATGGTGCAGGGCACGACGCTCCGGACGGTGATCGGCTGGCTCGGGCTCGACCGGCTGTCGCGGATCGATCAGGCGCTGTCGCGGCAGGTGGTCGCCGTGGCGCTGCAGACCGTCCGCGAGGATGTGGCGCGCACCACCGAGAATTACGAGTTGAACCGCGACATCGTCCGCTCCGAGGCCAAACGCTTTGGCGACCGGCTGGACGTGGCGGTGAAACAGGCCGAGGAAAGCGCCGACATCGTCGATCGCGACCGCGTGACGCTCGGGCTGATCGCGCTTGCCGGGCACGAGCGCGACACGATCCTGATGCGCGTCCGCGAGCGGACGATCTCGGCGCGGATGACCGAACAGGTGCTGTCGGATGCCGACCGTCTGATCGAAGGGGCGCGGATCCAGGGGCGCAGCGGGTATCAGGGCGCAGCACGGCGCAGCGTCGCTTACGGGCGCACCTTTCAGGCCGCCGTGTGGCTGCAGAGACGGCTGGGCCTGTCGACACCGCTGGCGCGGATGACCGCCGACCGGTTCGAGACCCTGCTGTCGCAGCGCCTGATCCTGCGCGATCTGGGCACGTTCATCGACGGGCGCATCCGCCGCATTCACGGGCGGCGGGTGGGCGAGCTGCTGCACGAACTGCTGACCCGGCGGATCGAGACGATCGAGACCGCGCTGGAAGGGCTGCGCCTGCAATACCCCGGATATGCCGAGAAATTGCAGCGCCGCTTCATCCGGCGCACGGCGCTGCGGCTGGAGGAACGCGAATACACCGCGATGCGCGAGGACGGGCTGATCGGTGCCGAGGTCTATACCGCGCTGATGCAGGATCTGGGCGGGCGCCGCGCCGCCGTCGAGGCGCGGCCAAAGCTTGACATGGCGCTTCAGCGGACAGAGCTGGTGCGGCAGTTTCCGCTGTTCACCGATCTCGGGGACGCCGCGCTGAAGCGTCTCGGTCGCGCGCTCGAGACACGCTACGTCAATTTCGGCGACGTCATCATCCGCAAGGATACTCAGGCCAAAAGCGTGTTCTTCATCTCGTCGGGGGCCGTGGAGCTGGAGAGCGCCGGCCAGACATGGCGGTTCGGGCGGGGCGAGATGTTCGGTCAGCTCGCGATCCTGATGAACAAGACCCGGCGGGCGGAGGCGCGCGCGATCGCGCCCTGCACGCTTCTCGTGCTCGACGAGGCGCGCTTTCGTCGCCTTCTGGCGCGCAGCACGGCGCTGCGACAGGCCGTGCGCACCAGCGCCGAGGCCCGCGGCATCGACCCGCAAAGCCTGCTGCCCCCGGGACAGGATAACACCGGGCCGGCGCGCCGCAAGAACGGCTAGAAAAGCACCCGGGGCAGCCATGTGGCGAGAAACGGCATCGCCCAGATCAGCGCGAGTCCGATCGCCTGCACGCCGATGAAGGGGGCGACGCCGCGATAGATCTGGCCGGTCGAGATTTCGCCGGGAGCGACCGCGCGCAGGTAGAACAGCGAGAATCCGAAGGGCGGCGTCAGGAAACTGGTTTGCAGGTTGATCGCCAGCAGCACGCCCAGCCAGATCGGATCATGCCCCATCACGATGAGCGACGGCGCGACGAGCGGCAGCACGATGACCGAGATCTCGACGAAGTCGAGGAAGAACCCGAGCACGAAGATCATCACGAACAGCAACGCACCACCGGGGCCGCCGGGCAGGTTGTCCAGCAGATGCGCCACGCGCGCTTCCCCGCCAAGCCCGACGAAGACCAGCGAAAAGACCCCGGCGGCAAGGATCGTCGCGAAGATCATCGCCGTCATGGTCAGCGTCGAATTGAGGGCGTCGTGCAGGATGCGGTCCCGGATCGCCGCGCGCAGCGCAAGACCGACAGCGGCGAGTCCCGTGAGCGCCAGAACGGCATAGACCCCGCCAAGCGCCCAGTCGGCAGCGCCGGTATCGCTGCGTTGCAGCCGCACCGGAAAGGCGCCGGCCAACAGACCCAGCCCGATCAGCGCCGCCGCCCCGATCAGGATCAGCCGGGAATTGATCCCGATCTTGCGTCCGGCCATCAGCAGCGCGCCGATGGCCCCGACAGAGGCCGCCTCGGTCGGGGTGGCGATCCCGAAAAGGATCGCGCCCAGCACGGCGAAGATCAAAAGGACCGGGGGCGCGATCGCGGCCATGACCTCGCGCCAGTCGGGTCTGCCGGGGCCGGTCTCGGCGGGGGGCATGGCGGAGGGGCGCAGCGCACCGAGGATCAGGATATACACGAGGTACAGCGTCACCAGAAGCAGCCCCGGCAAAAGGGCCGCGGCAAAGAACTGGCCGACCGAAAACTTGCCCTGTTCGTATTGCGCCTGCTGGTAGGCGTTCGACATCACGTCCGCGAGGATGATCAGCAGCGTCGAGGGCGGGATGATCTGCCCCAGCGTGCCAGCCGTGCAGACGATGCCCGAAGCCACGGCCGGATTGTAGCCCGCGCGCAGCATGGTGGGCAGCGCGATCATGCCCATGGCGACCACGGTCGCCCCGACGATGCCGGTGGAGGCCGCCAGAAGCGCGCCCACCAGAACCACCGAGATCCCGAGCCCGCCGCGCAAGACCCCAAAGCTGCGCCCCATGGTGTCGAGCAGATCCTCGGCGATCCGGCTCTTTTCGAGGATGGCCCCCATCAGGACGAAAACCGGAATGGCGATCAGCACGGTATTGCCGATCAGCCCGAAGACCCGATGACCCAGCCAAGATAGGCGAAGGCCACGGCGACACCGGCAATGCTGAACGACACCCGAAAGCCCGACAGGATCGCCGCCATCAGCGCGGCGAACATGATCAGGTCGAGATGATCGGTCATGTCTCGGCCTTGCCCGTGACGAGGCGCAGCACCAGCGACAGCGATTGCAGCAGGATCAGGATGCAGAAGGCCGGGATCAGCGACTTGAGCAGAAAGACCGCCTCGATCCCGCCGACGGAAATCGGCCCTTCGAGAATTCGCCACGAGTTTCGGACCGAGGGCCGCGACCAGTGGAGCAGCGCGGTCATCGACGGCATCAGCAGGAACAGGTGGCCGAAAAGGTCGATGCGCCGCCGGGCCGTGTCACTGACCTTGGCATAGATCACATCGACGCGGACATGCTTGTCGACCAGCAGCGTGAACCCCGCGCCCAGCATGAACAGCGTCGCATGCATGTAAAGCACGCTTTCCTGCGCGGCGATGGAGTTGACGCCGAAGACATAGCGCCCGATCACGATGCAGAACTGCACCAGCACCATGAGCAGCGCCAGCCAGCGAACGCCGCTTGCCACGGCGCGGTTCATCCCGTCGATCGCGTCGGCCAGTCCCAGCATCACCCCTGCCCCGTGGATCGCGGTGCGCGACATGCGCCGCGCACCGTTTGCGGATCAGTACCCGAAGACACCGGCGCGGGCGTTCATCTGGCCGTTATCGGCGTAGGTCTTGTATCCGCCGACAAGGTCGCGGTAGGCGATGACGCTTTCGGTGATGCGGCGCACCAGCTCGTCATCATCGTCAAGATATTCCTGCATGACCTCTTTGGCGGCATCGCCCATGGCGGCGATCACGTCATCGGGCAGTATGCAGCGTCACGTTGATGCGCCCGCCCGACATGGTGGTGATGCGATCGGCCAGTGTCTGGGCGGCGACACCGGGTCCGGGCAGGTTTCTGGGCCATGCCGAAACGAGGCTTCAGTCGCTCACATCCTGGACTATGGCGGGGGACGCAAGCGCGGTCGCGGCGGTGCCGGCGGCGGCGCCATGATGGATGCTGACCCATGTCGCGCCGCTTGCGGTGTTGACCAGCGCATTGAGCAGCGGCCAGTCGCTGACCGAGTCCGAGCCGTCGCGCATCGCTTCGGTCTCGCGGTTGGGCGAGGCGACCGAGCCCGCGTCCAGATGGTCGCGCCCGATCACCACCGGGGCCTTCAATTCGCCGCTGGCCACCATCTCGTTGAAGGCCAGCCCCGCAAGGTGCCGCGCGCCCAGCCCGAGCCAGCAGATCCGCGCCGGCAGGCCCTGAAACGAGATCCGATCGCGGGCCATGTCGAGCCAAGTGTGCAGCTTGGCATTGTCGGGGAAAAGCTCTTTCAGCCTGGCGTCGGTGGGGTAGCTATCCTCGGGGTCGCCAGAAAGGGCGCACCAGCGGAACGGCCCCACGCCCCGACATAAGAGCGGCCGGATATAGGCGGGCACGAAGCCGGGAAAGGCAAAGGCATTCTCCAGCCCCTCCTCGAGCGCCACCTGCCGGATGTTGTTGCCGTAATCCAGTGTCGGCACGCCCGCGTTCCAGAAATCCACCATCGCCGCGACATGCAGCTTCATGCTGGCGCGGGCGGCCTTTTCCACCGCCTTGGGGTCTTTTTCGCGCGTGTCGCGCCACTCGGCCATGGTCCAGCCCTGCGGCAGGTAGCCGTTGGTAGGGTCATGCGCGCTGGTCTGGTCGGTCACCATGTCGGGACGGATGCCGCGGCGGACAAGGTCGGGGAAGACATCCGCGGCGTTGCCCAGCAGGGCCACCGATTTCGCCGCGCCCGCCGCCGTCCAGCGTTCGATCATCGCGAGTGCATTATCGAGGCTGTCGGATGTCTCGTCCACGTAGCGGGTGCGCCGGCGGAAATCGATGCTGTCGGGGTTGCATTCCACCGCCAGACAACAGGCCCCGGCCATCACCGCCGCCAAGGGCTGTGCGCCGCCCATGCCGCCAAGCCCGCCGGTGAGGATCCACTTGCCGGTAAGGTCGCCGCCGTAATGCTGACGCCCGGCCTCGGCGAAGGTCTCGAAGGTGCCCTAAACGATGCCCTGACTGCCTATGTAGATCCACGACCCGGCGGTCATCTGGCCATACATCGCCAGACCCTTTTTATCGAGCTTGTTGAAATGGTCCCATGTCGCCCAATGCGGCACGAGGTTGGAATTGGCGATCAGCACGCGCGGCGCGTCGGCATGGGTCTTCACGATGGCAATGGGCTTGCCCGATTGCACGACCAGCGTCTCGTCGCCCTCCAGATCCCTCAGGCTCTCGACCATGCAGTCGAAATCGGCCCATGTCCGCGCGGCACGTCCGATGCCGCCATAGACCACCAGTTCGTGCGGGTTCTCGGCCACGTCGGGGTACAGGTTGTTCATCAGCATCCGCAGCGGTGCCTCTGTCTGCCAGCTTTTCGCGGTCAGCTCCGGGCCGGACGGCGGGTAGATGTCGCGGGTGTTCTTGCGCGAATCGCTCATCGCGGTCTCCAGTCGGACAGGGTTTCGAGAATGGCCGTGAGATGCGCCCGCAGGCGGTCGGCGCGCGCCGCGTCATAGTCCCATGGCGGGGCCTCATGCATGTAGGCGGATTGCGCCAGTTCGATCTGGATCGCGTGCACGCCCTGTTCCCGCTGCCCGTAATGGCGCGTCGTCCAGCCGCCCTTGAACCGCCCGTTCAGCACGCTTGTGTAGCCGTTTGCGGCCTCGCAGATCCGCATGACGGCGGCCTCTATCGCGGGGGCGCAGGTCGCGCCGGTATAGGTGCCGATGTTGAAATCGGGCAGCGTGCCGTCGAAGAGATACGGGATGCGCGACCGGATCGAGTGGCAATCGTAAAGCAGCGCGAAGCCGTGCTTTGCGCGCGCGCGGTCAAGCTCCGACGTGAGGGCGGCATGGTAAGGCGCGTGGTACGCCGTGCGCCGCCGCTCCATCTCTGCGGCTTCCGGCTCCTGCCCCGGCAGGTAGATCGGATGACCGTCGAAATCGGTCAGCGGGCACAAATCGGTGGTGTTCCGGCCGGGATAGAGGCTTGCCCCCGAAGGGTCGCGATTGACGTCGATCACGTAGCGATGGACCCGCGTGCGCACGCTCGTCACCTCGTCGATCAGCCCCGCATAAAGCCGGTCGATATGCCAGTCGGTATCGGCGAGCGCGCGCCCGGTCTCATTCAAGCGCGACAGGCAATCGTCGGGCATGTCGGTGCCGGTATGCGGCAGACCCAGAACCAGCGGGCTTTCGCCCCGCGTGATCTCGATAGGAGTCATACCGACATCTCCAGCCCGGCGGCACCCGAAAGGCTGTCATCCGCGATACACGCCGCCGCGGCCTTGATATCCGGCGCGAGGTAGCGGTCCTGTCCAAGGCGCGGGACAGCCGCACGCAGACACCGCAGCGCCGCCTTCAAGGGTGCGGAGGTGACCAGCGGCGCGCGCTGCTCGATTCCTTGCGCGGCGCAGATCGCCTCGATCCCCAGGATCACCGACAGGTTCGCCGTCATCCGCCCCAGCCGCCGCGCACCATGCGCGGCCATGCTGACATGGTCCTCCTGATTGGCAGAGGTCGGCGTGCTGTCGGTCGAACAGGGATTGGCCAGATGCTTGTTCTCGCTCATCAGCGCGGCACTTGTGACCTCGGCGATCATCA
>Ga0307933_1002060_pt1 | contig 14116 bp, 10 predicted proteins | sample OrgLakmetageno88_FD_201811 | JGI IMG/M metagenome (GOLD analysis project Ga0307933, IMG submission 201811) | Saline water microbial communities from Organic Lake, Antarctica - #88 | ecosystem: Environmental > Aquatic > Non-marine Saline and Alkaline > Saline | place: Antarctica: Organic Lake...
TGTCCAATCCATTATTAGTGGGTGTTTTTGATTTGAGTTTGCACTTGAACGAGAACAAACGATTAAGGAGCTTAATATTAAAATAGTTAATATTGTTTTTACCAACCAAATACTCTTATTCATCGTCTGCTTACCTTATTATTGAACTTGCGTTGTTAGTTCAAACGTCGCGTAAAATAGCCAAATAATTTCAGCGACTGCACCTGATAAGTTATTGTGTTACTAAAGCTCGACGACTCTTGTTTAATGCGGTAACTGCGGCAAAATTATAATATTAATCTCAGCGGCACATCAAGTATCAGGTAAGAAAATGAGCGGTGGTGTAAGGTTAATTCCTCACAGGTGCTACCGTTTTTCCTTGAACCAACGCGCCAGACCAGACGCGAAGTTGAGCTGGATTGTCAGGCGTCGCTATTTGCTCAACCAAAATATCCACGGCGGCTTTGGTCATTTGCTCTATGGGTTGTTTAACCGTGGTGAGCTGGTAACTATGCCAAAACACGGCGTTTACGCCGTCAAAACCGACGACAGATAAATCTTCTGGAACGCGTAAACCACAATTCTCTCTGGCTTCATCTATCACCCCGATTGCCATGGTGTCATTACTGCAGACTACCGCGGTGGGGGGAGAATGTGTCGCCATATAATTTGAAAAAGCTTGACGTCCAGACTGATAACTAAAATCGCCGCATACGATTGGCACATCGTTGATACCTTTATCGGCGAGCGCTTTAATCGCTAATTCACAGCGTTCTTGCGCCACGTCGGAGTCCTCTGGCCCAGCAAGGACTAAATAATCTTTGTGTTCAAAGTCATGTAAAATATCGATTAACTCAACAATACCTTGCTCATGATTGCAGCAAACAGAACTTGCTGAATGCCCAGGCACTCGCCTATTATAAAGTACAACTGGGATTTGATGTTGTTTAAATTTATTGATACTTTTATGATCAAAGTGGGCTGCAAGGGCTATCACGCCATCGACTTGAAAGGTCCATATGTGCTCTAAAATATCGTCTAAACCGGCAGCATCGTCTAAATTAAACAACAATACGCGTTCGTTTTTTTCTGATAAACGTTCATTCAGCAAGGACAACACTTCAGGATAAACAAGGTTGACCCGTGAAGATGAAATAACCGCGACCATTCCTGACCGTTTGGTGATCAGCATTCTGGCAATAGCATTGGGTTTGTAACCCAGTTCATGTGCTGTGGCTAAGACCTTTTCTCTGGTTTTATCAGACACGCTGCGGCCCGTCTGAAAAGCCCTAGAGACAGCCGATTGCGACACGCCAGCAACTTTGGCGACATCATATGACGTGACGCGTTTATGTTTGTTCAATATTATTTCTCGTATCTTCTCAGTCTTATGTCAGCTTGTTCTTTATGTCCAGCAAATCCTTCTACGGCGCATAATCTAGAACAGTAATTGCCAACCACTACAGAGGCTTCTTCGGTAATATGTTGGAAAGTACATGTTTTAATGAATTTCCCAACCCATAATCCACCAGTATAGCGTGCTGCCTTCTTAGTTGGTAGTGTATGGTTTGTGCCAATGCATTTATCGCCGTAAGACACATTCGTTTCGGGTCCTAAAAATAAGGCCCCAAAGTTTTGCATATTATCTTTGAAATAATCTATGTTTCTGGTCATCACCTGCACGTGTTCAGATGCGAGGTTATTTGCAGCATCTAGCATTTCTTCGTAAGTATCACACAAAATGACCTCACCAAAATTGCGCCATGCTTGTCCAGCAATCTCACCGGTCGGCAATATCGTTAACTGGCGTTCAACCTCTAACATGGTTTCTTTTGCTAGTGCTTCACTGTTGGTTATCAGCACTACTGGTGAAGTTGGACCATGCTCTGCTTGACCTAACAAATCTGCTGCACATAACTCACCATCGACACTGTCATCAGCGATAACTAATGTTTCGGTGGGGCCAGCGAACAAGTCAATACCAACACGCCCGAATAACTGGCGCTTAGCCTCTGCTACAAAGGCATTACCGGGGCCAACAATCATGTCTACAGGCGCAATAGTTTGGGTGCCAATAGCCATCGCTGCCACTGCTTGCACGCCGCCAAAGCAATATATTTCATCCGCTCCCGCCATGTCCATAGCAACAACAATAGCTGGTGATGGTTTACCATCAAAAGGAGGTGCACAGGCGATAACTCTTTTAACACCGGCTACCTTAGCGGTCACCACACTCATATGAGCCGATGCAACGAGGGGATATTTACCACCAGGCACATAGCAACCAACCGACTCCATCGGAATATGTTTATGACCCAGGGTAACGCCTGGTAGCGTTTCTACTTCAACATCTTTCATTGAGTCACGTTGTATTTGAGCAAAGTTTCTAACCTGTGCTTGCGCCCAACGAATATCGGAAATAACTTGCTCATCAAGTTCGGAATAACACGCGGCTATTTCTTCTTTTGAGAGTCGAAATGACGTAGGAGACCACTGATCGAATTTTTCCGAATATTCTCTGACCGCTTCATCACCTTTGTTCTCTATATTACTGATGATGTCCTCAACAATAGTCTGTACTTTTTTGTTTGAGGCTACCTTCTCTTCTTGAGTAGGGCCTTTCTTTAAATACTTAATCATTCTGGTGCTCCAAAGCATAATTATAAACGCGTAATTTCAACAAATTCCTTGCTATTCAAATTATTCTACTTAATAATGACTTCGAATGCAAAGTATAATTTTAAGGTAAATGTAAACTGATGTCAGGGTTTAGTAACGATTTATTAACAGGGAAATCCATTTTAGTCACAGGCGCAGGGAAGGGAATAGGCCGAGCGTGCGCTCTTTTAGCCGCGCAGTCTGGCGCCCATGTAATTGCGGTCGCTAGAACGCATGCAGACCTCGCTAGCTTGCAACAATTAGCGCCTCAAAACATCGAGATTTGGGAAAGTGATGTTACTAACGATTCATTTATTCAACGAATTCAAAAATTAAATAAATTAGACGGCTTAGTCAACAATGTCGGTATTAACCGCGTGGCACCAATTCTTGAGCAAGAAGATCACGACTTAGACGATGTGGTGGATATAAACATCAAAAGTATGTACCGGACCGCAAAAGCGGCAGCCGCTAAGATGACAGTGTCTGGAGGTGCAATTGTTAATATGTCGTCACAAATGGGGTTTGTAGGTTCACCTAACCGCACTCTTTATTGTATGTCTAAACACGCGGTTGAAGGGTTGAGCAAAGCCATGGCTGTCGAGTTGGCCGAAAAACATATTCGGGTGAATACAGTTGCCCCCACATTTGTGCTAACTCCGCTAACTGAACCGATGTTTGAAAATCCAGAATTCAAGAAATTTGTTTATGAAATGATCCCCATGAAATCGCTCGCTAGCACAGATGATGTTGCAAATGCTTGCGTATTTTTATTAAGTAAACTGTCGGCAATGATTACAGGAACCTGTATTAAAGTTGACGGCGGTTGGACTGCACGTTAGCCATTTAAAAGAGGAAAAATAATGTCTTTAAAAGAAAGAACAGTTCGTTATGACGAATTAAAAGCCTGTATGACAGCCTTCATAGATACTCGCAGTCCAGGCTCAGACAAAAAAGAAAACTTCACGATAATTGGACCAGGCGTTGCTGAGAATCCGGAACAACATGTTCACATCGGTATTCCTCACGGATTTAATATTGGTGGCGCACGCCAACCTGCTGGGTGTTTAAACTCTCAGCATAGTCATTTAACCGAAGAAGTATTTCTTGTACATACCGGTAAATGGGATTTCATGTCCGGCGTGGCGGGTCAAGATGGACGAATTACGTTGTCTGCAGGAGACGTCATTTCAATTCCTACCGATATATTTAGAGGCTTTGAATGTATTGAAGGATTGCTAGACGGGCAACATAAAGGATTAGGGTATTTGCACGCAGTATTAGGAAAAGATGATCCTGGTCGCGTGTTATGGACGCCCGATGTTTTTGATCTAGCCACAGAATATGGACTTGTATTGCTAGCGGATGGTTCTCTGGTAGACACAAATAAAGGTCAAACCATTCCTGATAATAGTGTCCCTATGCCGGTTACATCGAAAGAGCAGATTGCCACGCACCGTATAGTTAACAGCAAAGACTTAATTGACATTGTTCTGCATAAGGACGATTTTGGCTGGCAAAATGATACGTTAATGTCTCAATTTGACGGTGTTCAAGAAGCATCACTGGTTGGTCTAGCTTCAGTGGAAGAACATATCAAGGCATCTAAACTTAATTGGTCTCATGGCTTTGTGATGCGTGCCCTTAAACTGCAGTCTGATGCAGCTATTCAAGCACATACACGCTCAGAAGAAGAGGTGATTTTTGTCCACAAAGGGAGCTTGACGATGAAGGTAGACAATGACGTTATTATACTCAGCGAAGGTGATAATTTCAGCACACCAATCGGCAGTGTTCGTGACTTTGAAAATACAGGTAAGCAAGACTGTATCGTTTATATAACGAGGCGCGGGGATGTACCCGAAGTTCCAAATTTTGTTTAAATTATTTAAGTATTTATTAAGCAAAAATCTTCTTGATAACCCCACGTCGCGTTCATACTAAAAGTCACAGGCAGCGATTGTTTACCACCTTGACCAGATAGAAGATACCCAAAAAGGCATTAATAGAGGCTATGAACTCACCGATATTATTTTCTGACGATGGTAGCGGTCCTTTTCGGGGCGAACTGTTGGAAAAATATTAATGTGTTTTGGCGTCTGCTTTAATAGATTTAACAATCTTCTTCGTCTGAAAGACCGTCGTGATATTTCAGTTTGGGAACCAGCCACAAAAATGGCTGAGGCATCAATCCCAGCCGTTGTTTCAAGCGCTAAAATACCAACCCTAACTCGGCTAGGCAGAAGCGGTAAGACGGTAAAATAGCGCACTGTTCGATCAGAACTTGCGCAGACTTCCAGTTAGCATACTAATACCATCGGTAGGAATATCCCACCAGTTAATACCGCGCTTGCGCATTTCATGCTGGCGATGCATGCGGTCAAACAGATCAATGTCTAATTGTTTGTAGACGTCAATGAGGTCGATGGGTATCCAGTTCTGGATCAAAAGACTACCGTCTCGCTTGTACCAGTCAAAATCTCGCAGTGTCATTACCTTCTCGGTCGCAGAAATCCCTTGGAATTGGCCGTGGTGGGTAGAGAACTCTTGGTTCCAAATGCCGCCGCAAGCGTAAGCTCCTTCGCCGAGAAAGCCCATATTGCGACCGGTTGACTTGACGTCGAGGTTTCTATCGCCGAAAGCAGAAAGCCAAGGGCGTTGATGAAAGTCCTGAAATTCTTCGATGCTATGGGTCGTCCCAATACCGGTCGGACCCATCCAGTGGAAATCGGGATGCCAATAGTGCTGCTGCTCCATGGTTCCCATGTCTTGTCCGTCTCTCTGTCGCTTGTAACGCCCCAGGCCATTCCACATTGCCTCTACAAGTTGCATCGATTGGGCTCCCTCAAGCTCATTCTGCTCAAAAAGCATGACTCCATCATTATTGCGAGGTTTTTGTATCTTTCCACCCTCGCGACCAAGGGCGTTTGGCAGCACCTGAAACCCTGCTTGCTTGAACACTGAAAGAATATCGAGAATGCAGTAGCTCTCTACAATTTTTTCATCACGCATGACAAAAAACTGGCCAAAGTGAATGTCTGTCTTATTTCCAGTTGCCGGTATACCTAGCCAGTCGTGTACGAATGTGCCGGTAAGATAGCCGCAGCCGGATACCCAGTCGTCATCACCGTCTGTGCCGCCCATTAGAATGTCGGCAGTGTATTTAATATCGGGAAATGAATGTCTTAATGGCTCTAAATAATTTTTAATGAGCGCATGCGAGCCGCGGATTCGGTTAATGGGCTGTGGACCGTTCCAGTCAACGTCTCTGTGGAAGGCTCGTTTTACAATAGCGGGTACTTCTTTCGCTAAAGCGTGATTCATGCTCTGCCAATATTCCCAAACTACAGATTTGTTTCTCTGGTTCCGATATCGTCCATCAGTCATTTCGCTATCTTTTTAAATTGTACGATTAAATTTGAGATTAGCATGAGTTGCATTCGAAGTACAATTGAAGTATCGTGGCATAAAATTCTTTCAGCTACGGCTGTCTGTAGATTTAAACGCACAGGTAATACTTCCGAAAAGGATCGCTCGGTCAACAGTTACCCCAGCAGAAAGGATATTCGAGATGTTGACACGGCGACAATTTCTTCAATCAGGCTGTGCTACAGCGGCAGCGGCGGCAAGTCCGCTGGGCTTTGGACTTAATTTTGGTGATTCGGTTGACGTCCCAGCCTATCGTGCGCTCGTTTGTATTACGCTGTCCGGCGGGGCAGATTCATACAACATGCTAGTCCCGATGGACCCTTCACAACATCGACATTACATCAAGCGTCGTGGTGAGCTAGCACTACCGCGTGAAAAACTATTGCCATTGTATGGAGTTGACCGAGCGGAGCGAGCGTTTGCATTGCACTCGGGCATGAGTGAGATACACAGCATGTATTCGGCCGGTGAAATAGCAATGGTTGCTAATGTGGGTTCATTATCTAGTCCAAGCCTTAAGTCAGGAGCAGCTTGTAGACCTGCCTTATCTCACTCCGATCTAATAGCGAATTGGCAGCACAGTTCTGCTGCTAACAAAACTGGCACTGGTTGGGCGGGCAGAGTCGCCGATGTCATGAAAAGCTATCAGTGGCGGTCGCGGGTGCCAACCAATATCTCTATGTCCGGTCGGCATTTACTGCAACTTGGGAAAAAATCGAGAGCAGCAAACCTGCAATTGAACGAGTATAATCATCGCTTGAATTCGCCCGTCGGTGTCGATTTTTCATACGTCAACGAGCAACTAGCGGAACGTGCTATCGCCTCAGACCGCCCGGAAGCGGTGAGCCGAAAAATCCGTTTGTTAGACCAAACGGAAAGAGAAAACCGTATTATCATCAACGATGCAATTACTGACGTGCCTGAGTTTAAAACTCCTTTCTCGCCAGATTCTTTTTCCAAAGACCTAGAGCATGTGGCTCGGGTTATCGCGGCTCGAAAAGAATTAAGGGCCCGTCGTCAGATTTTCTATATCCATTTCGATGGCTGGGATCATCATCATCACTTACTTGAGAATCAAGCGAAAATGTTACCTATATTAAGTCGCGGGTTGGCTACTTTTCGTGACGCGTTAATTGAGCTCGATGTATTCGATGATGTAACGGCATTTACAACCTCTGAATTTGCTCGTTCTCTTGAGCCCAATGGGGGCGGCTCGGACCATGGTTGGGGTGGCCACAATATTGTCATGGGGGGCGGATTAGACGGCGGCAAGGTTTACGGACAGTACCCTGATATTTCAAATAGTAGCCCTCTTGATACGGGCGGTGGTTGCTTTACACCAACCACTTCGATGGACGAGTATCTGGCCGAGATGGTGTTATGGTTTGGTGTCCCGCCATCGGATTTACCTCATGTTCTGCCTGATGTGTCGAGGTTCTGGTCTATTAAAAGCCAAAAAGCACCAATAGGGCTATTTACCTAAGGATAATGTGAAAGCCTTGAAGGTTGAGAGGTCTGACAACAATATGTATCTAAGGATGTAATATTTTAGGCTAAAAGTGCACCCTTCAATAATTACGATGGAGATGTTCTTAATAAAGAACATAAGAATTTGCTATATCCGTCGCTTTTGGGGGCTTTCTTATTGAAATCATATCTATTATAAACTGCTTGACATCCATATTTTTAAACGTTGATTCAGTCGTCGCCGACAACACGAAGGTCAGCATAATAAGGCCCATACCGACATTCTTCTGTGACGGTTTCACTGCCATCGCATTTGATAATCACTCAACTCCATGCTTGGTCATATAATACAGTGCTCTAACGGATGACTTAACAAATCCTATCTGTCAGGAAATGTTGAATACTGGCAGACTCGCTGAGCCGGCCAAAGACAATAAAGCAGTTTTTGCTGTCGCTATTACAGCAGCACCACAATGATTCAGTAACTTTACAACCAATACCGTTACCCGTAAGCAAAATCATTTTCCGCGCAGTAAATCAGATAAATATTCTGAAGAAAATCCCAATATTTATGCATTCGAAGTCATAAGTGAGTAAGATGCCCAAACAACCAATCAATATATTAATATTTAATCATTAACGGAGCTAAGAAATGATCAAGCACTCAAAATAGATGCCTACGTAACAAGATAAAACTGAGCTTAGCAAGAAGATTGCTAAATTGTAGAAGACATCATCACGGACATCGAAAACAGAAGCGATAAATGCTTTAGAGGTTATTCAGACAAGCTTGATGACTGAACTCGGGTGTCATTCTGGTTAACTAACAAAATTAATGCGTGCTACGACGGATTGCTTGATTCTGTTATTGAAAATATTCACTAGGAACAAAACGAAATAAAAAACTTTGTTGAAATTCAGTTGGATTTAATGAAGAGTGATGAAGTTAAGACATTGCTCTGAGTTGCATTAGCTCATCTGGGTGCCGTTTATGAAAACGTCGGAAGTGTCAAACGCGTTATTGCCTCCGCGTCATCATGTAATGGCTAATCCTATCCATGAATCATTGTCGCTGTAGATTTGACTGGCGCAGATAAAATCTTTTTTATTGGTGCACTATTCGAAGGACCAGAAACTAACATGCTTGCTATAAATGTATTAGCACTGGTCATAGGCGTTCAACTTATAAGATACCAACTCATACTGAGGGACTGAGGGACTGAGGGACTGTGGGTAGGTAAATTCATCAAAAAATCCACGTTCCAAGGCGCAACGGAAGAAGTATTTATTGTTGTTGGCGAATAGTGTCAAGGCTCTTGGGCGCTGAAGGGTTTGGCAGGGAAAAAGCATCAACAAGATATTCGTTTAATAATATATAAAGGGTAAGGATTGGTTAAAAATAACAAGTAATTTGTCATCATTGGGATTGTGAAAGTGAGGTGTCTTTATGAATGTTCCTAGTAGCGGCTGCCTACTCGCCAACGCTTGTTTAAATTCATGTATTGTTCTTATGTACCCACTGTTTAATTAGATTGGCAATAAGAGTTTATTGGTCATTTTCTCTATGGGCTGCTTAACCGTGGTGAGCTGGTAACTATGCCAAAACACGGCGTCTACGCCGTCTAAACCGGCAGCATCGTCTAAATTAAACAACAATACGCGTTCGTTTTTTTCTGATAAACGTTCGTTCAGCAAGGACAACACTTCAGGATAAACAAGATTGACCCGTGAAGATGAAATAACCGCGACCATCCCTGACCGTTTGGTGATCAGCATTCTAGCAGTGGCGTTGGGGTAGTGCCTGGTTTGTGCCAATGCATTTATCGCCGTAAGACACATTTATTCATTGAGTGTAAAAAGCCCCGAAAGCTAGACAACACTTTCGGGGCTTTCTTACTTCGTTATTACAATATTAACGACTAAAAGTGATATCTTAACTTCACTCCATAGTTTCTAGGATGTAAATAACTGCCCTGTACCAAATTGTTACCGCCAATATTGGTCCTCGCCAAAACCTCTTCGTCCTCAATGTTTTCGACAAACAGCTCAACTGACAGCGTCTCATCAAGTGAAAGCCAAGTCACGCGTAGATCCGTCTTTGTATAGGAATCTTGTAATTGACTAGCGTATATTGCCACATCATCAGTGTTGTATTCTGCCGAATAATAAAATTGTAAGTAAGGCGTTATGGTGCCGTTATCGCCAAGATTAAACTCGTGTCCAGCACCCAAACTAAGCGTCATATCGGGCGACCAAGGTGGTACGGTTCCATCTAGCACAAGTAAGCCATTATTGACATCACCTGAGCGTAAACCACCATTTAATTGGAAGGGATTAGACACACCAAAAGTATCGTATTCTGCATCCATTAAAGACAGTCCAGCATTGATAAACCAATTCTCTGTCGGTATCCAGTTAACTTCAGCTTCAAAACCTAAGACATCTGATGCTCCCGCATTTTCACTTACCGTTACTGCGGTAGAAGAATCGCCTTCAGGGAATATTAAGCGCTGAGTTACGAGGTCAGAAAACTCATTCATATAAAACGCAAAGTTCAGCTGCAATGAGTTGTCTAAAAGCCTATTTTTCATGCCCACTTCCCATGCTTCTGACTCTTGCTGGTCAAATGAGCTTCCGTTACTGTTGAGACCTCCAGATAAAAATCCGGTAGAACCAGAGCCATATATCATGGAGTCATCGTTTAGGTCGTAATTAAACCCAATTTTCCAAGTGACAATATCAAACGTCTCCGAACCTGTGCTGCCTGCACTTACTGTATAATTAAATAAATCGATTGGACGTCCATTAAGACCAAATTTAGTGACACCAGGTAAAAAACTACCATCGCTAGCTTTTGACGTGGCGAAAGAAGTGGTGGTGTCTTTTTCTTCTTCGTTATACCTGATCCCCGCAATTAAAGTCAGGGCATCAGAAACGCTGTATTCCCCTTGGAAAAACAAGCCTAACGTGGTTACGTCGATTTCCTGAAAGTCGGTATAGTCACTAAAGCTGCCAGCTCCGAATGGGTCGATTGACTCGGTACCGTCAAACAAAGTGAATTCTCTACCTTGAGAATCGATGACGGTACCAAAGGGCGCGTTGGTTACTGTACTAAATTGAGAGTAGCCAAAACTGATTTGGTCTTTTGAATAGTAAGCGCCAGTGGTCCAAAACAGATTACTGTCGTTGTTAGAAGAAATCTGCAGTTCTTGCGTGACTGACTCAACCGCTTCGTCCCAAAAAGCATTAGTGCCAGGTGTCGGACTGAAGTCACCATCAAAGTTTAGAGCACTACTAAAGTCGGTGTAAGAAGAAACAGATTTAACGGTAACGCTGTCAAGATCCCAGTTAAGTTCTATGGTGAGGTTATCTTCTTGAAGATCACGCTTATTCTCTACGTCATAGCTGACTTCGTTAGGTCGATCAAAGCTTGAATTCGTGCCCGCTGTGCCACGACCAGGGTTGCCAAAATCTAAAATTTCGGCGCGGACATCGGTGACCCCGTCTTGATTAACCGGCGCAGGTAAACCTTCTGCTGCAAATGAACCTGGCGTTGTGCCTTTTTGTTTGATGGAAGTGAACCTAACGGTTGCATCAAAGGTCGCACTTGGTTGCCAATATGAGCTGAGGCGGTAATTAAAACTGTCTTCTTGACCAAGATCACCTGCGGGCCCAATGTTTTTGATGTAGCCATCACTGCGAATAGTTTGAACGGCCACCCTAACCGCTAAATCATCAGTGATTGGCTGATTGATAAAAGTCTCAGTGCTTCGACGATTGAATCGTTCGAAGCCAAGTTTGACGCCCATATCAAAATCGCCAAGAGTTGCTTTATTAGTGGTCAGATTGACGGCACCAGCAAATGTATTTCGTCCATAAAGCGTGCCCTGAGGACCTTTCAACACCTCTATGCGAGCAACGTCAAAATAGGCTTGTGACTGCTGTGATGCTCTAGGGCGGTAAACACCGTCAGCGAAGAAGCCGGCGATCGATGCATTATCACCAAAAGTATTGTTAGAGTTAGCACCGCGGATCGCAATTTTTGCGTCTGAACCGATGAATCCGAATGCAACTCCTGGTGTAATTAATTCTATACGGCTGATATCGTCGATGCCGTAGCGCTGTATTGCATCAGCGTTTAATGCCGTTACTGAAATGCCGACATCCTGTAGACTTTGAACTCGCTTTTGTGCGGTGACTTCAATCACCTCAAGTCCATTTTTTTTATTAGTTTCCGCAGATTGTTCGTTGGACTCTTGAGCCACTGCCTGCTGGGCAAGCAAGGCTGTTAACACAGCAGCACAAACTCGAGATTTTTTGTTAGTTGAGGTTACCATCATTTGTTTCCCTTTTTTATTATTAAGTACAAGCATAGTAAGAGTGCAAAACATGCATCGCAATAGCTAAATGTATTAGTAATAAATCATTTTATTAGGTTGTATATTAATTGCACTAATAACATCATAGACTTCGAAGTCAAAACATGTCAAGCATAGATTGAATATTTGTTATTAGATAGTTAATTGATTGCTTCGTGTGAGTAGATACATAAAAACTATGTTCTTGAATACAATAACTTAGTCAAGCGTGCTTATTGGCCTGATTAAGCCTTGTTCTCATTCTTTTACTTGTATATTAGACTTCGAAGTCTACATGTTTAAAGTGCGGTTCAAATGCTTGCCCACTTAAGTTAATCGATCCTCTCATGTGTCATACGCACGTGTGCACAACGGTTGAATTGTGTAAGTTCGACCCCGCAATTATTTTTATTATGGACATATAAGAATAAGAATGAATTAGGATGGTGCAAGCACCTCGATAATATGGATGCTAGGATGGCATTTTTTAATATTCAATCGAGGCTTGGTTGTTGTCGGTATATTTGGCTTGACTGCTTTATTATTGAGCTTGCTTTGATTGCTCGAACTTGGCTTGTAGTTGTCTAGCTCCCAATAATATAAAACTGTGATCTGAACCCAGTAAAAATAATGAAACATGCTGCTTAAGCCAGTGGTCCAACTCATCTAAATTGGCAATAAACATACCGGTTGCAAGTTCATACTTGTTAGCAATTTGAACAATTTTAGTTACTGTTTCAAGTACTTTTGGTGCATTAGGATCAGTCTCTCCTAGCGCAACAGTTAAATCCATTCTGCCGATAAACAAACAATCTACGCCCTTCACTTGGCAAATAGCGTCGAGTTGATCTAGCGCATCGAGGTCTTCAATTTGTGCAATTACCACTGTGTTATTGGCATTATGCGCTAGGTTTTGCTGCATGTTGTTGGTCGTATAACCGGCCATCCGCGTAGAGCCCGCGTAGCCTCGACCGTTATGACCGTAATAACATTGCTCAACAATATTTTGTAATTGCTGGGCACTTTTCACATGCGGTACAACAATACCATCAGCGCCTAAATCTAAGGTATTTAAAATAGTATCGTGGTGGTCGTTTGGAATACGTACTAAAACATGCTGCTGATTCGCCTTTGCTGCCAATATGCAGGTATCTAGATCACGCCTGTCGAATGGAGCATGCTCTGCATCAAGGCATAATGTTGCAAAGCCAACCTTTGATAATACTTCAGTATTATGAAAGTGAGGTGTCTTTATGAATGTTCCTAATAGCGGCTGCTTATTCGCCAACGCCTGTTTAAATTCATGCATCGTTTTTATTTACCCACTGTTTAATTCGATTGGCAATAAGAGTTTATTGGTAATTCCTCACAGGTGCTACCGTTTTTCCTTGAACTAACGCGCCAGACCAGACGCGAAGTTGAGCTGGATTGTCAGGCGTCGCTATTTGCTCAACCAAAATATCCACGGCGGCTTTGGTCATTTGCTCTATGGGTTGTTTAACCGTGGTGAGCTGGTAACTATGCCAAAACACGGCGTTTACGCCGTCAAAACCGACGACAGATAAATCTTCTGGAACGCGTAAACCACAATTCTCTCTGGCTTCATCTATCACCCCGATTGCCATGGTGTCATTACTGCAGACTACCGCGGTGGGGGGAGAATGTGTCGCCATATAATTTGAAAAAGCTTGACGTCCAGACTGATAACTAAAATCGCCGCATACGATTGGCACATCGTTGATACCTTTATCGGCGAGCGCTTTAATCGCTAATTCACAGCGTTCTTGCGCCACGTCGGAGTCCTCTGGCCCAGCAAGGACTAAATAATCTTTGTGTTCAAAGTCATGTAAAATATCGATTAACTCAACAATACCTTGCTCATGATTGCAGCAAACAGAACTTGCTGAATGCCCAGGCACTCGCCTATTATAAAGTACAACTGGGATTTGATGTTGTTTAAATTTATTGATACTTTTATGATCAAAGTGGGCTGCAAGGGCTATCACGCCATCGACTTGAAAGGTCCATATGTGCTCTAAAATATCGTCTAAACCGGCAGCATCGTCTAAATTAAACAACAATACGCGTTCGTTTTTTTCTGATAAACGTTCATTCAGCAAGGACAACACTTCAGGATAAACAAGGTTGACCCGTGAAGATGAAATAACCGCGACCATTCCTGACCGTTTGGTGATCAGCATTCTGGCAATAGCATTGGGTTTGTA
>Ga0307933_1002062_pt1 | contig 14114 bp, 12 predicted proteins | sample OrgLakmetageno88_FD_201811 | JGI IMG/M metagenome (GOLD analysis project Ga0307933, IMG submission 201811) | Saline water microbial communities from Organic Lake, Antarctica - #88 | ecosystem: Environmental > Aquatic > Non-marine Saline and Alkaline > Saline | place: Antarctica: Organic Lake...
GCCGCGCCCTGCCCCTGCCCCCCCCCCCCCCCTCGTCCTCGTATCATAGCAATCGGCTATTGCCTACATAGGTCTGAGTCAGATCAGGGATCTATTCGTGAAGCAGAACTGTGTTGGTAAGAACCTCAGAGGGTCATTAAGGATTCGTGACAGTTCTGTGACCTTCGTGGCAATTCTGTGACCAAGAACCCGCTTACTTATTTTTTCACAAATCTTAAGAGAATCCTATCGAAGCTTGCATGCCTACGTGGTGGCCTTTGAATCAAACGTACAGTATGGCCTCCAACGACCAATCACCGCACTCCAAATGCATGCCTGAACCTGTCAGAATTACGTTGCAGATGCATGCGGGAGTGAAGTAATAAGTATTACAGTAAGTTACAGTAGGTTTAATTATTATCCTCCAGTACCAGTACCGGTACAATTTAAAGTAATTATCCTCCAGTACCGGTACAAATGTACAAGTACAGTACTACTTACATAATATTATTATAGTAACCAGTAGTCGGCAGAACTTTCATAATATTTAAACAATATCGGACAAATAATGGACAAATAATTGGCAAGCGACATAATACAGTAGAAGTTACACTTTTCACGCTAGAAAGCTCTGACGCAACGGCCTTGCTGGAAGTCTTCAGTACTTGGCCTTCTGTTTCTGCAAAAGAAAAGCTGCCACGCAAGAGTTTCCGGCAATCGTCAGAAAATGTGGCCTTCCGAGCAAATAAAGGTCTATATGTATTTTACTCAGCGGGAACAATGTTCTCTTCTGTATTAATCTATGACTTGCATCATGCTTATGTAGATGCTCCCCAGAAATGACACGGCTTCCCAGTGGGAAGCCTAATTGACGTGTTTCTCCCGCTACGTCGACGGTCATTTTCGGACTAACAACAGCCTGAGCTTGTGGGCTGACCACATTTGCAGCTACTGGTGGTTCAGTACTGCCGGCGGCCAACACACAATTTCAACAACGCTATCCATCGTCACAATCTTGCAAGAGCATACCTTATCAGTTCTACAACAGCGCAACATGATCTCAACCTCAGCCTCTACCCTACCCATGAGTGCCCTCCCGAGTGAGTGGCAGAGTGTATCACACGTCGTGGGATCTCTAATCGAGGTCAGTTGTGACCTCTCCTCGAACGATCAAGAAGAAGCCATGGATTTACTCGACACTGCGTTCCATATGATCCGAACTCCTTCCAACGACTTGCTTTCAATCGCTTTCAAGCAACTTCACTTAGGAAGGCAACGCACGCTATCTCAAGACCTGCGAGAAGAGACTCTCGCTCCCGACATGTATCAAGAAGATGAGTGCGACGTCGGTCCTCGGGCCCTGTACAGTCTTTTACGAGCCGATGCCGTTACCTGTCTCAACCAGGACCTCGCACTTCTTGAGTTGTTCGTTGTATTTAACAAGGCTATCATCCTTGAGTCTCTTGAGAAGGACGACGAAGCAAAGCATCTTTTCCAACGCGTCGTCAGCGCAGTACAGAGCATACTTCAGCTTTCGATCGCCGTACCGACAAATAAGCTCCTCGAGCTTGGTATGCGGGCCCACAACAACTTGGGGCAGATGCACTACATCGAAGGCGACGAAGAGATGGCTCGGGTATACTTTGAAGCCGCCCTTCTATTCGCTCGTCAGCTTTCGGATCTCTCCCATGATTACCGACTTGAATACGCTTCCGTCTTGTCCAACTGGTGCCGCGTCAACTGGATGCGTGGCGACATCAGTGATAACTTGTACACAGGACTCACAGACGTGCTTCGTATCCGCTCGAATACCCTCCCATGGAATCATATTGACGTCGCGGCAGCTCACTATAACGTTGGTGTGGCGGAATACGCAAGGCAACGCATCCCAAAGGCCATAACGCATCTTCGCCAGTACCTCCACGTTGCTTCCTTTCGCAACCAGGCCGAAGAAGAACCCGTTTTGGATACCATCCCGGCCTTGATCCACCTCTTGCTCATGCAGAACGAAGAGAACGACGACAGCGCATCGGTTGAACTCGTCCGTGGTCTCCGGACCCTGCAAGACAAGCGTCAAGATCAGGGACCTCGTAGCTCCGAGGTAGCATCTGTCCTCAACTTTATCGGCACTCTTCTCTTTCACAAGGAAGATTTCGAGAATGCGCTCCTCTTCTTCCAAGAAGAACTTCTTCTTGAAGAGACGCTTGCCGAGTTCAACGAAGACATTTCGGTCAGCGTTACTTGCAACAACATTGGACGTATTCTGCAGGAACTTGCTCGGTCACACGAGGCCATCAAGTACTACCAACGGGCACTCAAGTCTGTCTACGGTGATGTTAGTAAGGAATCCGTCGGCAAGGGCGCTTCTAGAGGCAACGCATCCAAGGCATGCTCGATTGTTTGCACTACAAGCCCCGATGCCAACTTGTACTCTACTGTCTGGTACAATCTGGGGCTCATCCATGACAAACTTGGATCTTATGGCGACGCGATCCACGCTTTTGAATTGTCCCTTGAACTCCGCAAGGCCATGCTGGGAACAGAACATCCTGACATTGCTTGCCTCTTGTACAATATTGGAGTCTTACAGATGGAACAACAACAGTTGAACGAAGCATCCTTCTCCTTCCGTGAGGCTTTGCGCATCCGCCGTGTGGCTTCGACCGGTCAGCTTAACGACCATCAGGTTGTCAAGACTCTTGAGAAGCTTGCTTCACTTCATAAGGCCAAAGGAAACATCAAAGGTGCCTTGGAGGCCTCTGGAGAGATCTTGCAGATCCTGGATGCGTCTTCGAGTTACGACCCCATGACCCGCATGCAGGAAATGGGTGTCATGCTCCGATCCATCGCCGAACTTCACCACGCCATTGGCGACTTGAGCGCTGCCATTGGAAATACCATGCAAAGCGTCCGGAACCTCCAATCGGTGATTGAGTTGCACGACACGAAGGATCCCCTGTCAAATATCGCCGAAAGGAACTTGTATGTCGAGCAATTAGTTTCCTCACTTCTCCTGTTGGGAAGCTTTTACCACGAAATCTGCGAACCTGTACAAGCGTGCGCTGTCTTTCAGGAGGCTGCTTTTAACCTTCAGCAGAGTTTTGCCGAGCAACAACCTCGTCGCGCCACTCTGGTTGCGCTAAAGGAAGTCACACTCATGCTGGCCACATCCCATTGCGCACCCCAGGCTTGAACATATCTCTGAACATACAACAATGTATTCTTTGTTATAGAACACTCTAACAGCACATTAATAACTGTCAAACATACTTTAGAATATAGTTACTTCACAAGTCTTGCTCCCTCTATTGGTATCTATTAAGAGAAGTATATTCAAGCAAGCGAATAAACGAGCAAGGTTTCAAATACTACTGTTACTAGCCTGTTTTAGCGTAAAACTTATGGTCGGTGGTCGAGAGTCTCACTACGAGAAGTTATAATATATCTTGTCTTGATTGGTTTGATATCGCAAGCTGTGGCACTAGTACCGTGCAGTAGTATGGATTGGTAGCTCAATTGCAGCGTCTCTTCGGTTCGGGGGTTTGCCTCCTCTTATATACCCAGATAGACAGTGCGTGCATCAATACAGCGGGATATCTGGAAAGGCGTCTCGCGGACCCACGAAACTCAAAAAGTTGAGAAACGCGATAAATAGAGCCATGTCTAACCAAAAGCGCGGATCCCTTGCCAGTTCGGGAAAGCGATCGGCCGCTCCGTCAGGGTCGATGGAATCCAACAGAGGATTCGGAATCACTTGATCATCAAACAGATAATCGTAGTTGACCTTCTTTAGCAAGTCATCGTCGTCATCTTCATCCCACTCATCGTCGTCTTCATCCCACTCTTCCTCCTCGTCGTAGTAGTTGGCATCGTTCGTTTCGGTATCATCGCCCCGCTCTGCTGCCTCTTCATCCTCATCGTAGTATCGCGAAGAACGCCTTCTTCTTCGAATGCGCACTAGTTCTCGCTCATCTGGATCTTCTGGATCCTCCAAGTCTTTCTTATTGGTAACATACAGTGGCAGCAACGACTGTACAGGGTGCGCCAGTGTCGGAGACCAAAGCAAGCACCGCGGACTTATCGCTGTCCGGAGAGAGGAGGTCCTGGTTGGACTGACAGAAAAGGCTGTAGATTTTTGAATTCTACCATCAATGACAAGTAAGCAAATAAGGAAACACGTCGCTGTAGTGCGTGGGAAGCATCGGGATGTTGCTGTGGGTGCTGCCATGGTGTCGGTTGATTGGAATGCTGTCAAAGAACAATAACACGAAACACACAAACTGGACGGAGAGGTTGAAGCGAAGCTCATCATTGCCAAACGCGTCAGTCAATATTTACATTCCAAACGCCAAAAGTGTTTCTGGATCTTCCGACTCCTTGGACTAACGAAGTTTCGACGCGCCTCGGTGCGGTTCCCTGTGAGGCAAGCCAAGCCAACAGAGGCAAGGACACCATCGACGACCGACACATTCTGTGCCTCACGACCCTCTGGCACACCCCTCTACACTATATTAAACACACGCTAAAGAGACAATGAGCGCTGAGGACTTGGAAGGCGATGATATCTGGGGAGACGCTGGTGGTGAAAGCAAGCAGCCGGAAGCCGAACCAGCGCAAGCCGCTGCCACTGCCGCAGTGGAAGAGCCGCTCGAAGACGATGAGACGAGTCACATGACGGTCCAAGACATTCGACAGCGCATTCACTTGCTGAACAATGATATTCGCATCATGAAATCGGACGTTCAGCGAATTACGCACGAATCGAGAGCGCAGAGAGAACGCATTCGGGAGAATCAGGAAAAGGTCAAGCTCAACAAGCAGTTGCCCTATTTGGTGGCCAATGTGGTGGAAATCCTTGAGGCGGATGCCGAAGACGGTACGTATTCGTAATTGGCATGATTATTCGGATGATCTAGAGTAGGAAGAGACGTCAAGGGACACCAACCCAAACCGAGATACTCTTTCTGTTGGGATTTTCACTCACGCTAAACACTCAATCTCTCTTTTTCGCTGTTGCAGGTCTCGAAGAGGAGGAAGATACAGCGGACACGGAAGCAACTCGCAAGACCCGTTCGGCTGTGGTACGCACATCCACTAGACAAACCATCTTTCTTCCCATTCCTGGTCTTGTCAATCCCGACGAACTCAAGCCTTCGGATCTAGTCGGAACAAACAAGGATTCCTATCTCATTCTCGAAAAGCTACCCGAAGAGTTTGATAGTCGTGTCACGGCCATGGAAGTCGATGAGCGACCGACGGAAGAATACTCGGATATCGGTGGTTGTGATCAACAGATTCAAGAACTCATTGAAGCCGTTGTCTTGCCCATGACTCACAAGGACATGTTTGATGCCATTGGTATTCGTCCTCCCAAAGGTGTCTTGCTGCACGGACCTCCCGGAACGGGCAAGACTCTTTTGGCTCGTGCCTGTGCGAATCAAACCAACGCCGTTTTCCTGAAACTCGCAGGTCCCCAGCTGGTCCAAATGTTTATCGGTGACGGTGCCAAGCTGATCCGGGACGCCTTTGAACTCGCCAAGTCCAAGATCAAGCAGGGTGTCAGTGCAGGCGCCATTTTGTTTATTGACGAGATTGATGCCATTGGCACCAAGCGCTTTGGTGGCGACCAGTCGGGAGATCGTGAAGTCCAGCGAACCATGTTGGAGTTGCTGTCCCAGTTGGATGGATTTTCGAGTAACGAAATGATCAAGGTGATTGCCGCTACGAATCGTCCCGATGTCTTGGATCCAGCCTTGTTGCGTTCTGGACGCTTGGATCGTAAAATTGAGCTCCCGCACCCAAACGAGGATGCTCGTGCCAATATTATGAAGATTCATGCACGCAAGATGCACGTGTCTTCCGAAGTGGTCTTTGAAGAGTTGGCCCGGTCCTGTGAAGATTTCAACGGTGCGCAGCTCAAGGCAGTCTGTGTCGAAGCGGGTATGCTTGCGCTGCGACGGGAAATGACAGAGATTATGCATGAAGACTTTGTCGAGGCCATTACCGTTGTGGCGGCCAAGAAGAAGGGCAGTCTCGACTACTTTGCGTAAACAGGAACTATTATTATTGAAACGTAAGAAGTGGATTACAACGACGTTGGCATGTAGTAATGGTGTATAAGAATGAAAGGTAGCCTCTAGTTGCTAGTTCTCCAAATCACTCGGGAAGTACGTAATGAAGGGTGCCCACGCCATTTGATTGACTTCTCGGTGATGACATACGCGTACGCATCGAGCCTTCCTGAATCTGGATGTTTGGGTGACTGACTCAAGACGAACTCTCCAATATTCCTTTCCAGAGTAAAGCCGACTCTGATAGCAAAATCTCCTTTCCACTTAAAAAAAAACGAGATCATCTTCCTCCTCCAAATCGAGAACACCGAGACGTCCACTAAAGCGAAGAGCTCGATTGAGAATTGAGAAGGTCGTTGGGAATGATGTCTCTTTTTTTTCATCCTCTTCTTGCACGCCGACTTCGCCCTGCTATCCCAGAAAGAGTCTTGCTAGTACTAGATGGAAGGAGGTATGACCGCTTGACAAAACGGGCAATATCCATCAAACCAAACGGAGTAGAAAGATGACCGGACGAGCTGTATACGCTTCAAAGTGACACCAGATCTTTCACAAACCTCGTCAAAGTTGGGCGCCGTAGTTTTGGATGCTCCCCATGGTCTCGACGTTCAAGGCCAGCATCGTCATCGGTATACTTTTAAGTGCGCATTAGGAAATACGCTGCCGGTAAGATGGATGAAGTTGGTCCTGGTTCTGTGAAACGGAGATTTCAAACGAGTGCGCATCAAAATATATTTCAAACTTCCAGAAATGTTTAGCCGTCAATAAGTTGAAGTGGTCCGTTTCGCGCCAATGGCCATGCGCGTCTCGTTGTCTAACAAAGATCGTTGATTGACTTGCCTTTAGAGACACGCATAACGTACATTACATACGTAGACACCCTTGCTGTCGACCTTGCCTTACCCCGAGTCTAACCATCATTGACCTGCTAGTTACTGATCAACAATGAAGGTTTCTTCGATTATGTTCGTCTACGTCCTGGGCACTGCCAGTGCGTTTGTCCCAAGGCGCCAGGGGTTTGCCTCCGCCAAGACGTTTAGTACGACACCCGTGTTTGCCACCATTGACTCTCCTCCGGCCATGAACCGTAAAATGATCAAGACGCCAGTCTTTACCGAAGTGTGTGATACTACGGGGGTTACCATGACGCGTTTCATGAACGAAGTTGCCATGCTCAACCCCGAGCTCAGGGAACTCACGACACTTTTTGGTGCCATCGACACTGCTTGCAAGGCAATTAGCAGCCTTGTCAAGCGGTCGCAGCTTCCATCTAGCGAGACTCTCGGCTATCAAGGAGCAGTGAATGTCCAGGGCGAAGATCAAAAGAAGCTAGATGTGATCACCAACGAACTGCTCAAGCGTGCTCTACGGTTTACTGGACGTCTTGGCGTCCTCGCTTCCGAAGAGGAAGACGCACCGATCGATCTCATCGGACCCAACGACGGCTCCTCGGGCGAAGTCATTATTGAAGAAGGTGAAAAGTATGTGTGTGTATTCGATCCTTTAGATGGAAGTTCGAATTGCGACGCTGGTATTCCCACTGGAACCATTATTGGAATCTACGAGCACGACGAATCTTGCGATATCGACCTAGATTGCATCGGCGACGAGTGTATGGAACAAGAGGCCCTGTGCCTGGCCAATACACTTCAACCCGGGACCAACCTGGTGGCCGCTGCCTACTGCCTGTACTCTTCGTCCACATTTTTGACCCTGACGCTTGGAAACGGTGTCTATATTTTCACTCTGGACGAGAACATTGGCGAGTTTGTTCTGTCGAAACCCAACGTGAAAATACCACCAACCTCCAGTATTTACTCGTTCAACGAAGCCAATATTGAAAGGTGGGATGCACCCATGCGAACCACTGTAGAAGCCTGGCGTGCGGGCAAGGGCGCCAGTGGCAAGTCGTTCTCGAGCCGTTACATTGGTTCCATGGTTGGTGATGTCCATCGGACGCTCTTGTACGGAGGAGTATTTGGATACCCAGCAGATACCAAGAACCCCAACGGCAAATTACGTCTCCTCTACGAAGGTGCACCCATGTCGTTCATTATGGAACAGGCTGGAGGCCTTTCGACCACTGGGACCGAGCGTGTCATGGAGATTGTGCCAGATATTGTTCACCAGCGGATACCGGTTATAATGGGGAGTAAGGAGGACGTTCAGGAAGTCATTGATGCCTACGCTGCCTGGAAGAAGTAGACACCAACCACGCACTTTAGAGCTCACGTATCTCTCAACTTGGCATGTCTATGCTTCATTCGATGATTCTATTCAACATTTGGTTTAGTCGGGACTCGTAGACTACGAAGCCAAACCTACCGCCATGCGACCTAAGATCGGTTAAGGAGGACAAGCTTCTAGTTTAAACTCTCGTCGTGGCAAGCTACGCACTTCGATCAATCTGTGATCAGTATTGTACTGTAGTCCCTTGGCCACCCTCACCAAGTAGCAAGTAGTTGCCTTTACCCTCTCTATCATTCTCTGCCATGTCGCTATGTCCTCTGTTCTGTTTGGGGAATCCGCGCGCGCTCTTTCTTGAAGAAAAATGTGGACAAGAGCTTCTGTCGGGGATGAGGTGGGGGGAGTCCACCACAAACATTCCCGAAGATGCTTCCTGCCACGTCAGATTGAAAGCTAGGAAACGTGCGAAGGGATACGAGTACGTCAGTCAAATTATCTGGTTCCTTTCCCCCACCCAATTGCTTTACATTAGTAACACCCAAAACGACAAGATCGACGACGACACCACACACCAAACGGCATCATAGTGAACGTTGAGAGGGTGTAAATGTTGTTGACGTCTGCCACCATGATGCGATTCCTGCTCCTCCCAACGCTTACCATGGCGTTTTCTCCCCTTACTCGTCTTGGAGGAAGGCCCATTAGTTCTCAGTTGCGAATGGCGTCGGATGAGGTAGGTTTCCTGGACGACGTTGAGGTTCCTAGTAGTAGGATACGCACGCGTGTATTGTTGTTGAAGTCAGCGAATAAAGTGATGCTTTCCGCTGTTTTAACGTTTCCCGGAACCTATCTCTCGACATTTCTCTCAACATCTCTATTTGACTTGCCCTACCGTGACTTCTTATAGTTTATTGTCGGTATCTTGGGTGATTTGCACATGGACCCTCGCAAGATGGAAGACTACGAGACGGGTCGCGATCACTGGATGCCCATTTTCAACAAGGGCAAAGAGTCCCACGGCAACGTGGCTCTGGTTTCCTTGGGAGACTTGGGCGAGTCCAAGTCGGTTCGTCCCGACGAGACTACTGAACTCTTTGCCGGTACTACTGAGTGTCATGAGCTTGCTGCTGGCTTTCTCGCTTCGTTTGATGTTCCTTACGAAGTGGTTGGAGGCAATCACGGTACGTTATGTTGAGGTCGCAGAAGGTTTCTTACATTGCTGATGGATGTTGGCCTATGTTAGTGGGAAATCAGCCATTATTCATATACCTGTGTCCATGGTCTTCACCCCACTCACCTCTATTCATCCTTTAGATCTCGAGGGCATTGATGAGTTTGATAATGACGCGGACAACTTGGAAATGTTTCTTCGTGTCCACGGCAAGCCGACTCCCCACTTCAAGCGCCAGATTGCCGAAAAGACTCTTCTCGTTGGTCTTACCTCAACCGTGTTTCGATCGGCCAAGTATACCTCTCACGAGGTGACGATTGACAAGGAACAGCTTACTTGGTTTGAAGATACTGTCAAGGCACACCCGTCCACCGAAGGATGGAAGATCTTTGTGTTTACTCACGCTCCACCCAACGGATCTGGACTTCGTGTCTTGCAAGAGAATCATGTGGTCAATGGCTGCTGCTGGCTAAACCACTCGGACGATAAGGAGTGCCGTAAGTTTATCGAGATTGTCCGTGAACATCGTTGCATCAAGGCGTGGTTCTCTGGGCACTTTCATTTGGGACAAGATTATCAAGACTCGATTACCTTTCCCACCATTGATCCAAAGGAAGGACCTTACCCCAACCGCGGATCCTGTGTCTTTGCCCAGACCTCGGTCATGCGAGGAGGAACGTCACGTGATACCCGCCAGCAGTCTCGTCTTGTCCGCGGAAACAAGGACGGCTTTGAAATATGCACCGTTGATCACAAGGATAACGGTAAGGTTCGTGTGGATGCGACAGTCACGTACACTGATGACAACCACGAAGTTGGTGTCTACGCCCATGAGGATGTAGCCTACGCGCACGATAAGTTCTTCAAGGTTTACGCTCCTTGTGCCGGCGACGAATTGCATCCTGCGGACGCGAACCTCGTGAGGTACCAAGATAACATGATTTTGGACACAGAGATTACCAAGGATACTGTGGCGTGGTGGTATCTCGCGTGCGGTCGCGTGTTGGGAATGCTCAATGGTATGCTCATTGAGTATGATCAGTCGACACTAGCCCCTCTTGGTCTTGTCGTTGGTGCTGACGAGCTCGTAGGCAAGCGAATTGCTGTCATCGATTCTGGAATTGACGAGGACTGTGCGGTAGACTTTGAGGAGACGGGTATGGAAGGTGCCGATTGCGGAGTGTACGATGGACGCGAACAGGCTGTGATATTGATTGATGAGGAAGACGGTAGTTTTGTGGTTGTACAGCCCAACGAAGACGGCTCTTATTGGAGAAAAATTGTCCGCAACAAGATGGTACGCATGAAGGAAGTCCGACGTGAAAAGGCCGCCAAGGCATATGCCAAGGATACGCTCAAGAAGGCGGAACCAAAGATTGTCTCTTCGTGGGGACCTTACACGACTACATCCGGCACAGCTAAGAGAACCGGCGTGTCTGGGCTCACCGCACCTTCGAAGGTCTAGTGACTTTTGCTTTAGGATTAAGACGGCTAGTCTGACAGCTAGCACTCTAGTAGACTACTTTTAGTCTACAACTATTAGGCTAGACCATACTGTAGCAAGACACTGTGAAGACCAAATCCAGCGTTTTCACACTTCAACCAATAACCTACGGTACAATATACCCGGACTGTAACCGCCTACGTGTCCGCTTTTTCGTCACACCATTTATTTTTTCTGGAACGCCTGACGCCCTCGCCTTTGTATGGAACGATGAAGTGTGTTGTTGCCTTATTCCTCGCCACTGCGGTCTCTGCATTCCACCCCAGTCGTCCTGCTTCAATGTCGGACCCTCCCAAGCCCGCAACCGAGCGAAAGGCCGAGTATGGAGCTTCTTCAACCTCGTTCTATACCTCTAGTGAGAAGCAAGAATCTTACGAGAGTCTCGACGACGTCTTGACAAAAGAGTGCAAGGACCCCTTGGTTCGCCAAGTCATCAAGGATATGCTTGAGGTTTGCGCCGATATCACAGAGGCTCTTCGTTCGGCCCTCGTTACTGTTGAGGGTAGCATGAACGACTTTGGAGACGCCCAGCTTTCTGTCGACGTGAGTTGAGAATCTGTCAACGTGCTCGACATTCTGTCGTTTGGCTAATTGAAGTCTTCTAAACCCTCCGTCTTTGTTTCCAATCGTATATATTCTACAGGTCATCGCTGACAACTTGATCTGGGATGCCGTCAAAAAGTCCGATGTCGTCCGCGAGGGTGCTTCCGAGGAAGACCCGGTCGTCCGCAATGTTGACGAGACTGGAAACGGTGAGTTCACAGTATGTTGGGATCCTCTCGATGGTTCCTCCATCGTGGACAACAATTGGGCTGTGGGTACCATGATGGGTATCTGGCCAAAGAGTACTGGCCTTTTGGGCGCCACTGGTGCCGACCAAGTGACTAGTCTTGTCGCACTGTATGGACCTAGGACTACCGTATTGGTGGCTTTAGACTCTGGAACCTATGAATTCAGCTACGGATGTACGCCCGAGGGATGTCAGCTTCCAGATGGATCCTGGGAACCATGGATCTGCTCCCGTCACAATATCAAGATCAGTCCCGACTGCAAGATCTTTTCCCCTGCCAATTTGCGAGCGGCACAGGACCTACCCGGTTATAAAGCTCTCGTCAACTACTACATGGAGAATCGTTATACGCTCAGATACTCGGGTGGACTGGTCCCTGATGTATACCAGCAATTTACCAAGCATCAGGGCGTCTTTTCCAACCCTACATCCGATAAGAGCCCAGCCAAGCTTCGACTAGCCTTTGAGGCAGCTCCCTTTGCCCTTCTTGTAGAAAAAGCTGGCGGCAAGACTTCGGACGGAGTTACTGGTGGATCGATTCTCGATGTTCAGATCAACTCGGTCGACCAGCGTACCGCTTTGTGTATCGGATCAGCCAGTGAAGTGGACCGATTCAATGAGATGGTTGTCAGAAAGTAAATCGAATCGGGTTCGCATTGTGCTTTAAAAATAATAGGCCCGAAACGTTAGACTAATAGTGCCTGCCGTTCACCCTCGTGTACGATACTTGGTATAGCTTAGTAATGGTCATTAAACATATTCGATGGATAGATAATAACAAGGTAGATTGATGAGCTAGAGGCAAGCTATCTGTGATCTGGGTTGGCTAATATGATGGACCATGATAAACATAAACAACTTCTACCGTACGACACTTCACAAGACTCCACGTGTCCGCAAGACTCGGATTCAAACAGCGAAACGACGACGGCTATTTCACAATGACGACGGCGCACCTTTGACGGAAAGAACAATACGAGACCATACATATCTACCTTTGCTGTCTGCTGTAACAACATGTTCGTATCACTTTCAATCCTTGTAGGATTGGTTCTACCGTCATTGGCTTTAGGATCGTCTTCCCTGGTTGAGTTGACTCGAGACAATTTTGATGAGCTTACCAAGGGTAAGACGGTACGTACATTATAAGTATCGATCACCATGGAGAGCGCAATGCCCACTCGACTCGAGTCTCTCACCCATTATCTCTCTTACATCCTTATATTCAATTCTGTTGTTACTCACGCACAGGTCTTTATCAAATTCTATGCGCCGTGGTGTGGACATTGTAAAGAGCTGGCCCCAAAATGGGAGAAGATGGCGTCTGAATGGGTAAATCATCCGCAAGGATTGGTGGCAGAAGTCAACTGCGCCAAGGAACCAGCCATGGAGTATTGGTGCCAAAAAGAAATGAACGTCGAAGGGCTTCCAACGCTTCTGTACGGCGATGCGAGTATGGGAGGTGCCTACTTGGAAAAGTACCAAGACGAACGCACATACGAGGACCTTTCCAAGTTTGCAAAAGAGACGCTGACGAAACCCGTTTGCTCTCCGGCGAATGTGGAAGCTTGCGACAAGAATATTCAAAAGTTAATAAAAAATACACTCAAAATGAATTCATCCAAGCTAGCCCATGAGATTGAGAAGAAGGAAAAGGCCATGGAGGATGCTGATAAGGAATTCAAGGCGGGGTTCGACAAGATGCAAGCTGAATACGACGAGGCTGCCACGGCACACGAAGTTCTCGCGGCACAGATCAAGGCTAGTATCAAAATGATGATTGCGGTCAAGGAATCCAAAAAGTAGCTCCCACTCCGTAGGACTCTCATTTGGGTCACAGCGGGTTAGCAGTTAGTATATAATAAAGGATCATTAAAAAGTAGAAGCTATTCTCCAATCAATGCGCACAGAAACTGAGCAAAAGCAGTCTCTGCTACTCCTAGCTTGCTTAATCAGCGTGAGGAAAAGGATTACTGTAACCAGTACCCCCAGATCCTGGTGCTCCGTTCATGGTACGTGTAATATCACGCACGCGGCGTCCACGGAAAATCCACCGGATTGGTGTAGCTTCAAAGCCGTCGAGACTCTCACGGAATTTGCGGTCCAAGTATCTTCGGTAGTTGTCATTGACGAGCTTGGGGTCATTAACAAAAACCACCACTGTGGGCGGCCGGGTACTCACTTGATTGCAGTAGTAAATCTTGGCCTGAGCACCGTTTCGACGTGCCGGAGGGGGTTGCCACAAGACGGCATCGCGCAAGACTTCATTCAGAACAGAGGTCTTAATCCTCTTTCGATGGGCCTGGATGGCTTCATCCACGGTCCCATAAATCTTGTTGACACGCTGTCCTGTAGCCGCCGATATAAAGATGATCGGCGCCCATCGGACCTGAGGGAGCTCTTCGCGAAAGT
>Ga0307933_1002068_pt1 | contig 14084 bp, 3 predicted proteins | sample OrgLakmetageno88_FD_201811 | JGI IMG/M metagenome (GOLD analysis project Ga0307933, IMG submission 201811) | Saline water microbial communities from Organic Lake, Antarctica - #88 | ecosystem: Environmental > Aquatic > Non-marine Saline and Alkaline > Saline | place: Antarctica: Organic Lake...
TTGGTGATTCTTCACCGCCTGCAACTCCTCCCATGTCATCTTTCTTGTCCCTGTATTTCGTGTAATGAGTCAATTTCTTAAGACCCGAACTTGACGGAATATCCTTCGTCCACGAATCAAGAACCGTGTAACTTTGGGCGTGTGCATTTATCGCGTTGAAACCGATGATAAATAGCACCGGTAATAGATAATTTTTTGAATGGCTAATTATTTTTTCATGATTAGGAGTGTGAAAATTTTTGATGAAATATAAATTAATACGTTGGGTTCAGTAAGCTAGTAGAGATACGGTAACCCGCTACGGCGTATCCTCCCCGCTCGGCTCGACCGAGAGGCGCAAGAATCCGCTTGGTGCATCGCTCGCATTGACCTCGAAGGCACGTAGGCGATAACCGATCGGCGCGGTGTGCCCAGAGGGAGGAGATACTTCACGCACGGCAGTGTCGAAAGCACCCAAGTCGAGACTGCCCTGCACCGTGATCCTGTAGCCGCTCCAGACGACGCTGGGTTGCGAATCAGCGCTAAACTCGATGCCAGCAGGAAGTGCTAACATCAGTATCGGTAGGTCGGGGGCTCCACCCTCTTCTGCTGGTGGCGTGGCCACCATCTGCAACAGCGCCCCAGCACCGCTCGCAGACTCAGCTTTGCCGCCGAGGAAGACTTCGAGCAGGTTGGGCATCCCATCGCCGTCGGGATCGTCCATCGGGCCACGCTGACCTTCAGGAAGCGCGTCGCCCAGGGCCGCTAGTTGACTTTCCAGCGGCGTCGGTAGACGGCTCACAGTGAGGCGACGCGTCAGGTTGCGCGTCGGATACTGATCATCGTCGGGAGTGAAGACGAGCTGCAGGTCGACCTCTCCCAGAGCTAATCCAGCCTCGGTCGCTGGCATGTAGCTAAAGCTACCGGCCACCGATGCGGTGGCTCCTTGTAGCTGGGCGAAGGAATCGACTCCTTTCATATAAGTGCTCGGCACCGACCATAGCACCGCCGGGTGGAGCGACTGAACGAAGTCCACATGCTCGGGCCCCACTCGGGTATCGATCGTGCGTGAAGCAGGGGCAAAGCCCTGCGTGCTATTCGCCCCGGAGGCAGTGATCGTGTAGACCGATGGACCAGCTGCGAATGCATAATACCCTTGCGCATCGGTGGTCGTTGTCTCGCTCGAAGGTGTCGTGGGCGTCTCAGGGTTGATACTGAGAGACTCCAAGGTATAGGCAGCAAAATCGCGATAACCGGCATATTGACCAGTGAATGGATTCCGCAACCGCGCCATATAAATCTCAATTTTCCAGAAACCAGAGACATCTTTACCTTTCAAGGTCGAGTCGAACCAGGCCTTAAAGGCGGCGTTGGTAGAACTATCAGATGCACTGTCAAAATTCAAACGCACTCGACGAGTCGGGCCCACTCCATCGTATTCTAATTTAGTAGCGTTGTCGCCCTTTACTAGATCAAACATATCACGAATACCACTGGGTGGCACGATTCGCAAAGCCGCCCAATCGGCACCATTACCACTGAGCACGAGCCCTAGGCTCAGCGCATTGACATTTCCTGTGCGGGTGACTTGAAAGAATTTTTCTTCGTAGTCGACATCACCATCGGGATCAAAGCTCAGATCCATGGGGAAAGTCAGCGTGGGAAGTTTCGGCGCCTCGGTGCCGATCAGCGCCACCGTGATATCGGCGAGACCTTCTCCGGCCGTGTCAGTGACACGGCCACTGACGCCACTCAGCAGCGTGAGGTCTTTCCCAGTAAACGTGCCTCCCCCCACAGGAACAGTGACTGTGGTGGTTCCGCTCCAGCCGTCGGCGGTCAACAGCAAGTCGAGCTCGCCTTCCGGCACGCCAAACAAGGTGTAAGCGCCGAAGCTATCGGTCATCGCCTCCAACGCGCCCACGGTGATGCGCGCGTTAGCCAGTGGCTTACCGTCCGCTCGCAGGATCGTGCCTGAGACTTGGTTCGGCGCGAGCGCCAGCGTCCAATCGCCGATAGACTGTGAATCCAAATCGACAGTGCGTGTCGCATAGCCAGAGGCGCGCACGGTGACCTGCAGATTGCCGCCGGTGCTCAGCCCGGGGAACGTAAACACACCGCCACTGCGAGTCTTCCCACTTGCTATCAAGCTTCCAGAGCGGTTGCGCACTTCTACGGCTGCACCGATCAATGCTTGCCCGCCTGTCGTAATTGTTCCCGCTAAGTTGTCCGTGCCCGTGGCGGCGAAATCAAAGGCCATACTGGCGTCTTCCGGCAAGTTCACGGTGACTTGGCTCGGCTCAAACTGGTAGCCCGCTAGCTCAGGCCGCACAAGGTATTCGCCCGGCAGTAGACTCTCAAGCGCGTAAGCACCGGCACTATCGGTGGTCGTGGTGCCATTACCCACATGGATGGTAACCGTTTCGAGCGTCGAATCATTCAGCCCCGTGACCTGACCGCTCATTGACAAATCGCCACTGAGCACGAAGTCTTGACCAGTGAAGCTCTTGAGAAGATTCGCGCCGAAGTCTAGCTGACTCGGACTTGACTGTAGCGAACTGCTCGCAAGCACTGGCGCGACTTGTCGCGCCTGCGATGGATCAGTCAGTTCGACAGTGTAATAGCCATCGTTATCGGTCTGCCAGTGGTAGATGTTATCCGTCACTGCGATCCCAGCGACACCTGCGCCTGTCACATCCGTGATTCGCCCTGAAATAGTCTGCGCTGGCACCAGCGTTATCTCAGAGGTCATCTGCCCAGCGAAGCGATCGAGCCCATAACGTAGGGTAACAGTCACGATGGTCGGCTCGCTGACCGGACGCGTGTAGAGAGGCACCTCTAGCCTGGTCGATGCGCCCCCGGATGAAATGCCTGCAACAGTTAGCGATGGCGGCACAGTCAAGATTTCGGGGTGGGATGAACTGAGATAAAAGATAAGGTCGTCATCGGGAACTGAGGTCATATTCAGTCGAGCGATCACATTGACCTTTTCTTCGACAGCTCCGACATAGCTTCGCGCTGTAGCATCCTGGAATGTATAACCGGTATCACCACGGATCGAGAGGACCTGTGCGGTTTCGGGGATATCCAAGTCTGGGATCAAGCTAAAATCAACCGGTCGTCCATCACCCCAGAAAGATGCATACGGAAGCGCATCGCTAGGCGTGAAACCATAACTATTGATCGCGTAGGCGTAATCAGTCCAACCCACTGGGAGATTGGCCACCAGTGCCTCTAAGCGGAAGCGCTCTGCGGGGCTTTGAGCGATCGCAAGGCGCGTGGTCAAACTTGTAGCAGCTGGATTCACTTCTTCCTGTGTTTTAAAGCTCGGGTTCCACGTATTGGTGCTGCTATCGAAACTCAAACCTGAGGCATTTACCGTGTAAGTGCGACCGACCACGACCGCACGATCGCCACGCCATGGCGCGGCATTTTTACCAATGAGGCTAAAGGAAAGCGGTCCTTGCTTAATTTCTAAATTATGTGTTTCACCCCAGTCTTCTAAATCAAAGTTAGTCGATTGCTCAGTTGGGAAGATCCGCTTGTCGGTCACCGTGAGTGTGTAGTTTCCTGCTCCTAGGCCGCTGAATTGATAATTTCCAGCCGAGTTCGTTTTTACCTTAATGCCATCGACAATGCCGGGGCCACGTAGCACTACATCGACCTCAGCGAGTCCACCGTAACCGGCTTCAGAGACTTGGCCCGACATTAAGAACTGCCCCGTGGCCTCGATCACAGGAATCTCAATCGCTCGATCAGTGATCGTGACTTGCCGGTTGTTATTGCCGACAAAGCTCCATCCCGCATTGCGATGGGACACGCTATGCGTGCCTCGCAGCACATCTGCAAAGCGAAAACGTCCATCCAGATCACTCGTGCCTGTGCGCGAGCCTAGACTGACCGTGAGCCCAGCGATACCTTCACCCGTGGCAGTATTGATAAACTGCCCCGAGACGTCAAACAAGCTCGGTAGTAGCTGGAGATTGAGACGCTCGTATTCATACGCGTCCGCGTTAGAAAGCGTGAGTGCGCCCTGCTCCAGTGTATTGGCGCGTGAAGTCGTGAGTGATAGCGTCTTCGATGTCGCGCCCCCCGCAACAAAAAAGCTGTAACTTGTGGCCGCACCTTCGGCCTTAAGGCTAGGCATACCACCGTAGTCGAGCTCTAACATAAGCCCCTCACCGGGCACGGGGTAGTTAAAGCTAATCACTAAGTCCCGTGTTGTCCCGGAGAACCAGTCCGCTTGAGTGTTGAGCTCCATCGATTTTACGAGCGCCACAACCTCCGCTCGCAGCACGCGCTGCTCAAATTCAAAATCGTGCACACCGATACCGAGCGACGAGACTGCATACCCACTAGTGCCCGCCTGATCACCGTCATCAAAACCAAGTTTTAGATACTTCACGTAGGCAATGTTGGTGCCCTCCTGAACCGTCGTCGTAGTGACTGATTTCGGCGCCGATCCGCTCGGCAGTGTGGCGAAATCTGGTAAGGTAAACCAGCGAGCATCGCCGCTGCTGGTGGCCTTATAGCCGATATCGGCGAGAGTGGTGAACTCAAGTGCCGCACCCGCCAGTGGCTGTAGCAATCCGCGGTTAAGGCTATATCTTTGATCGGCTCCGACAACGCCGCGCTCAAACTGCAAGCCAGCTAGGCGATCACCTGCGCCCAGCGCCACGACAAGATCCACTTCCGTATCTGTGCGCGTTTCACCCGCAGGCAAGGTAACCTGATCAACCAACACTCCAAAACGATACACCGCCACGCTACGCTGTCCGTCCGCTACTGGTGCAAACTGTAAGCTCATCAGCTGCCAATCACCGCCAGGGACAGCACCTTGCGGTGTGACACCTTCGCCCGAATCTCCAGAAAACTGGCCATCGGTGAGTTCCCAGACGACCGACTCGGACGTGCTCCCCAGTAGCCCAATACGCGTGCCTGGCTGCGCAAACCAGTCTACGCTGGAGCGCATCCAGAAAGCGACAGCGTAGCTCTCATCCGCTGCAACCCACTCTGCCGGTAGTCTCAGGCGGATCGCTCCGAGCGCTTCGGAGCCTTCAACGTAGGCTTCAAAAGGTGCCATCTCTGAGTCAGGCACATAGGAGCCGACTAGCGGATCACTGATAAACCAATCAGTGCTCCCAGCCTCGAAGGAACGACGATTGAGGTGGTCTGGAAAATAAAAATCCCGACCACTTATTGTCTGCCACTCATCGAGATAAGCCGTGTAGCTAGAGTTTGGATAGATCTGTCTTAAGAAAAAGTTACCATTTTTATCCACAGTGGCTTGCTTGAACCTTGAATAGGTCCGCCCACCTCGGGTCACATCGAAGTTCACTTGCGCGCCGACCAAAGCCTGGCCATCAAAATCATTCACACGCCCAGCAATACTAAAATCGGGTTGCAGGCTAAAGCTTAAACCAGCACCCCAAGCCGAACGAGTGGCACTCAGAGTATGATAGCCTGGCGCACTGATTTCGTAGCTCAATGGCACGCCAAACGGGATAGAACGGATAAAGTCGAGCGGATCCTCCTCAGCCCCTAAAGTAATCGCCACACCATTAATTAAAAAGCGATCAGGGCGCACGGGAAAGTGCCCCGCGCTGCTGTCTTCCCGTAAGTTGAATTTTATCGGACTCACCGCATAAATCTCCAGAGCGATACCACTTTCACCACTCGCAGACACTGAGCCATCAAATGTCGATCCTGTAATGGAGCTAGCTGGAGAGGTGGTTAACGAATAGCCGCCACCCGCCGGCACGTCGAGTAAGGTGAATCGTCCATCAGCCGCCGAAGAGACGCTAAAATTCATAAACTCTCGGGCTGGACCAAAGCCATAAAAACTGCGCTGCCCTGCGAGACGGACTGACACGTTTTCCATCGGTGCGCCCTGCCAGGTGACTCGACCGCTAACCGTTCCATAACGCTGGAAGACAATATCTGGTATCGCCACTAGACTGCGTGCCTCCCGCACATCAGCTACGAGTGTCGAAGTCGACGTCGAGAGATGATTGCGTTGCTGCAACGCTTTCTCGGGGTAAACGAGATAGCTAGCTCGCGGAAGCTTACTAAAGTAGTATGCACCTGTAGCATCGGTGGTCGCAACGGCGGCTGCTGGTGTGGGATAACCTTCACCGATACGAACTTCAACGCCCGCAGCCGGCTGACCATCCAGCATGACTTGCCCCGTCACTTCAGCGCCACGGAAGCCCTCAAAGCGGCGTGTGTTCGTGCTTGAGCGTAGTTGAGTTAGGTTACCCAAACCAGTTTCGGAATTAAAATCATTAAAATCGACTCCGCTGGCGCGGGTGCGGATCCAATAGTCCCCCGAGGGCAGACTCGTGCTCACTGCACCATTGGTGTCGGTGGTTAAGACTAGTTCCTTAATTCCAGAGATCTCGACAGTTGCACCGACGACTGGATCATCCAACTCGTCCACCACCGTTGCTGAAAAGACCGCCTCGGCGACATCGAATGATTCGAGAACGATATCGCCTGTGCCAGTCACCTCGAGCGTCCGAGTGCCCGCGGAAAACTGGGTATTAAAATTCTCGTTCCCCGATACCGCTTTCACCGTGTAGGAGCCAGCTGCAAGCACAGGGAGTTTGAAGCTGCCGTCTGGAGCCGAAATGCTAGAAGCCACCAAGGTGCCCGAGCTGTCTTGCACATGAATGCGCACGCCAGTCAGGCCGCTGCCTGCCAAGTTTACTTGACCAGAGATACTACTACCTGAAGCCGTGAAATCAGTCTGTGTGAGCGATTCACTATACTCGGGGGTGTCCGAGCTAACTACATAGGTTCGATATCGCCGATCACTGGGCGTAAAGAAAAAGCCATCCTCTATCGGCTGTAGATCGTAAAAACCGTGCGGCACATCTACAAACGTGTAGCGGCCTTCGTTATCGGTTTGCGTGGTCCGCACAATCACCGGCTCAAATTCGTCGCGACTGCGCCAGTAGGTCGTTCCTTTGAGCTGGACCGTTGCGTTGACCAAGCCTGCGCCATCTCGAAGTATACGACCTGAAACGGTTTGTAAGTCGCGTGGTAAATAGAAATCGTCCAGTGCAGTGCCGCCCGCAATTTTTTGCGCACTCAAGGCATCGCGCGCTTCATAAAAACGTTTACTATAATTAATCGTGTAGCTTCCTGCCGGCACTTGAAAGCTATATTCACCCGCCGCGTTGGTCGTCTGACTCGCCGATTCCCCATTGCCAGTAAGGCTCACCAAAACTCCCGGAACTGGCACATCCCCGCGACGCACAACACGCCCGCTGAGTGTCTCAACTTCACGTTCTAGTTCGACCACTGTCGTGGCGCCTCTGTGGACGACGTTAGCGCTGCTGTAGCCAACCAAATCAACCGAGACCGTGCGCTCACCCGGAGGCGATGACTGAAAGTTGAAGAAGCCGTTAGCATCCGTAGTCTGACGCTCACTGGTGTCGAGCAAGACACTCGCTCCCTCTACAGCTTGACCGCGATCAAGCACAAATCCCTGTATCGAATCTTCGACAATTGAGATTGTTTGATTCAACTGCGATCCTCGATCCGTGGGCGCACCATCAAGAGTGAACTGCGACCACTGCGTATCGAGCCCGGCAAAGAATAGCTGCGCATCCCCCATGGTGCTGGCATTCTTTGCCCACCAAGGAAGCAAGCCCCGATAAATCGATTGCCCAGCAATCGGCTCCAAGCGCCAAGAATAGCCTGGCACCGAATCGCTGTAGCCTACAATCTGTCCATTCAAATCAGCTTGACTAATCGATGCCCCAACTTGATCGACCGCCTGCACCGAAACCCGAGCAAGTGGTTCACCTCGCAGTGCCATCGATCGACTCTCGCCTGCTACAACGGTGACTTTTTGCGGACCGACAAATACCACTGGCTGTGCGCCCGTTAAGCGTGGAGCAAGATTAACCCAGTAATCACCAGTAGGTAAGGAGCTAGCGCGGCCGGCGCCAGCGGCATCTAATTTAACTGAAAACTGACTAGCCGAGTGCGGAAATTCGATACGTCCCGCCGACAAGGTCAAATCGCCGCGGACCTCCAAACCACGCAGCGTCCACTCGCCATTAACTGGCTCCAGCCCAGCAACGCTTACTTCCCTCGCAGCGGCGCTGTCACCAGCAGGCACTACAAAGGGATGCGTGCGCCCATAAGGATCGACCCATTCAAGCAACGAGGCAGTGTTACTGGAATCGCTCACCGTTACGGTCGCGCGGCCGACAGCGCTGCGCTGCGTCAATGCATCATCAAAGGACAAAGTCGCCGAATACAAATTGACTGCGTGCGCGATGGACTCGACCTCGATTTGCCAAGTTCCGGCGATCGCGGGCACATCGAGATCTTCAATCAAAACCTCTCGCTCATCCGTAGTTGTGTAGTCGAACTCAAACGGCGTGCGCTGCCCCAATGGGTCGATCAATACGAATTTATTGGCTGCAGAGTTCCGTATCCCGTAAGTCATCACACGCAAGCGCAAGCTGGCGTCCTGCGCGCCTGGTGTGATATTATCAACCTTTGCCGTCGCCGCGATTTGGCCGCCGTGATCGGTCTGCGAAGAGCCCGTGTAGATCGCCTGCCAAGAACCGGTCAGACCGGTGCCCTTAAAGCTTGTTTCGCGCACAGTGCGCTCGCCTCCAACATCCAGCCCATTGATAGATAGCGACCAGATGTCTGCGCCCGATATGCTTTCAGGGGTTAAGGTGCGCACTGTATCGGTCGTCGCGCTGCGACTGCCCACTGTCGAGATCAGGCGGACAGTATTGCTGAAATTTAAAGGATCACTTGGACTGAGGCCGGCGAGCGTCCGTGCGTCGGCACCAGAAAAAACCAGACTACCTGCGTTAGTGTAGAGGAAATCGGCCCGTTTAGCTGTCGCCGTGCGCGTATCCACGGTCAACTCGCTGGCAGCAAAGCCCTCCGTCCCGCCCAGTAGCTCAAAGGTGTAGATGCTAGGGGCTAGACCATTAAGCGTCAAACTACCATCGACCAGCTCAACAACACCCGTCTGGCCCAATGTATTGCTCCACCGAATACGGGTGCCGTCTTGCGGAGCACTCACGGTCAAGCTACGCGCACCATTCAATTTAAAGTCCGCACCGGCAAAATAATTGCGCAAGCGCTTCAGCTCGGCGTATCCCTTGTAAGGGTTACGAAACGTTTCACCATTAACAATGCCATACTCCCAAGCAATCAACACACCACCTGATTTCCAAGGCAGCGCCTCGGCGATACTCGCGCGCACCGCAGCATCGCCCTCACCGATGCGTAAGCCAGCGGCCTCGTAGAGATTTTCTAAATTAGTCGAAGCGCCCTGATTAGCAATAGTCGCGGCATTCCCACCTGGCACACCACGCTGCCGGTAGGCGTATTCATAGCTGCCACTAGATCCTTTATAGCCAGCCGAAACACGCTGAGCGGAGACTGTCTGCCAGCCATCGTTGAGCGCCCCTAGCTCCACCAAATAGTCGCCAGGAGGTAGATCACTGAAGCTGTAGCTGCCAGCCGTATCGGTGACAGTTTCAGCTGAAAAATTAAAGCTATCCTGCAGAGTAGCTTTGACCTCAATACCGCCAATTCCTGGCGCTTGCTTCACGCTGAGCGCCTGTGCATTATTCTTCGGGGACTCCTCTGTAGTGAATTGAAAAGTTTGCGTCACCTGAGCACCCGCACCCGCCACACGTCCTGAAAATCCATAACCACCGCCATTCATCTCAAGTTCCACACCAGAAACAGCCACTTGACCATAGAGATCAATATCTTCGCCACCCTGGCTCAACTTAAACACCCCCGCAGGCACAGGATCCGAGCCGTCTTCAGGTCCCCGCGAAAGACGCAGACCAGCTGTCGAGGCGCGCAGCCCAGTGATCGTGAAACGGCCTTCCTCGTCGGTGAGCACCCGTGTGGATCGCTGCTTACCCATCGCCAGACGCGCCTCAAAGCCGGCACCGACGCCAACGCTCGAAGTTGATCGCCCGCCCACACCATCATAAGGATCATACATCAACAAGCGGATGCGATCTTGATTGGGAATCATCGGCGGATTAGGCCGCAAGATGCCCTTTCGAAGTTCGTCCCATCCACTGGCACTCGTAGGATCTCTTAAATCTCCAAACGACTCAAAAAAGTCCTCCGTTACCTCGCCATAGTAAGCGCCGCGAAAACCGCCACCCTCAGTGGCAGCGATAAGTGGGCGCACCCGCCCGTAGAGACCCCACTCGCGCCCCTTCGGATCGGTGGGATTATAGCCACCAGCCAAGAAGCTCAGGCTGCGCAGCTCGGGAGCTCCTTCGATCTCGTAGCCCATGATCGGGATCATGCGCCCGGTCCGAGCTGGTCCCCAATAGCCTTTCAGCGAGAAGTTGGCGAGCTCGATATAGCGGCCTGCATCTGGATTAAAAAGTAGGGGCTCATCGGGTGAGCGCTGATCACAATTAACCCCGCATTCGTAAGCAAAGGGCTCAATCTCGACGCCTTCGCCCTTTAGCACGATGAACTCCATCGCGTCGATCGGCATCCCCACGACGGGCTCACCATTATAAGTCAAGCGCCCAGAAATCGTCCGTGGTATTTCTGCCGAGAAGATCTCGATCCCCCGCGACGTATCCTCAGCGGCGGTCAGCGCCACGCTCCAGAACTGCCCAGCAGCGAGCTGCTGCACATTTGCTAGATTCCCGAGCGGGCCGCTCTCCTCCTCGGTCATGGCGCGCCAGCCGCCAGTATCATCGCGGTAGCCCTGCACCTTCCCTGCGTCATCACTCGCCAGCAAGGCGACATCCAGCGCCACGACTGAGCGGCCCAGACCTTGATCGGCAGCGCCAGTTACTTGACAGGTAAGCGGCGCTGTGCCCGCCGTCTTGGTTGTGGTATCAATTAGGCGCACTTGCCCTGCACCAGAAGCAGCAGTCGGCAACCCGAGCACAATGTGTGAGCGATCCGTGCGGCTCCCACCGCCCCAGTGGTCGATCGAAAAACCGCCCGCAGGAGCACTGGCAATGTTGTAATACCGGTCGGCGACCGGATCAATCTGCACCACCTGCACTTCGGTATCTGCTTTTACGGTATGCCCGACCCACAGATCACCATGCGAGTCTAAGGCAGCGCCCGCTAAAATCGGCATACCCTCGTTATAAGCGATGACTTCCGCAAAATACGCCTCTGCGTCGAGCGGTGATGCTACCGGATCGAAACTAGGATAGGTCCTGAACCGCTGCTTGGCTGACCAAAAACTGCCATCACGCTCAAAAAAGTGAGCCACCCAAGTGGAATTACTCGGGCTGGGCGTCTCTGTATCGTCGCGCTCCACCAGACTACCCGAACGTGCCTTGATCGATGTGCCGCTGAAGAAAACTGCGCGCTCGCCTTCGACCACAATTTTTGCTCCGACTTCACCAAACATTTGCACGCCATCAAAGATCCCATCGATAATCTGCACGGGACCCTCGTATTGCGGGTTATTAAACACATAAACAGCGCCCTTGCGCCGTGGCTTGGTGTGCAAAGGGCGCCCGTCGGCCCACGTTAGGGCACTTCCAACACCGGGGACTAGTTGCCCAATACCCGTCACGATATCGGGTATGTCTGCCAACTCCCAATAAGCCCTACCGGGCTCGCCCACGAGTAGCTGGCCGCCAGCCACCGCAAGGCCCTCGCCTAGGCGCCAGTTATCGTAGCTGACACCTCGAGTATCGAGCGATTTTCTAGCTTGGGTCTGCGACTCCACGACATTGTCGAGCGTTGCCGCCAGCACCCATTTATTAACGCCTCGGGCAAAGACCCAAACCATGCCGATGTTTTCCAGCACCGCGATCTCCTCGGCTTGGTCCACATAGTCCGTTCCACTGAAAATACCGCTCACGACTCCAGTCGCAAAAGCAATTCCCATATCGATCAGGTCGGGAGCAGGAATCATCGACTGCACCACTCCAAGTGTGGTCTTCAAATACTCACGCTCGACCGCTTGCATAATGGCTTGGTATCGGTCAAACGTGCCGGTGTCATAATCAAAATCGGGGGCACCCACCGCAACGATATCTGAGTCACTGGCGACTGTCAGCGCGAGATCACTCAACTCCGCAGTTTTGACCCGCTCGATAAGCGGATCGATAATTAGTGGATAACGGGCATTTTTCGTATTTAAGGCAACGGTGAGTCGCCGCGCATCGAGCTCGAAACTGGCTGCCAGCTCGACCCCATCCGCATCCCAAGCCCGCAGGCCGTGGTATTTCATTTCCAAACCATTGGCCGCAGTGAGATACACAGCTCTGCCTTCGTCGCCGACACGGAGCGCAAAGTCGCCCGTGTATTGGTAGTTCAGCTCGACGAGGCCTGTCACCCGACCTTCGCCCTGCACTTCCATCCATTGCTCTGGGCGCTCCGCCTCATTGCTAAAATATTGCTTCAGTCTTCCTTTCTGTAAAAAACCTATGTCCGCCTGCACATCGACCCGCTCGGCCACCGCGGGTAACGGCTCGTGAGTCCCGTTCACATTCAGCCCTGTTGCATTGAGTAGCCAGCGCTTACCGTCGACCGCGAGAGAGAACCCGATCGGATCGATAGATACCTGGAGATCCTGCCGTGGATGCCAAGCGTAAAAGGCGCGGTAGCTTCCGGCTGATTTAGAGTCGATCCCCGGAACTGGACGAAAGCTATGCACGGCTTGAGTCACCTGCGGTGCATCTGGCTCAAGCGTTACAGGACCCACGTTTGGCGAAGCAGGCGTGAGGCTAGTCGTCTCTTCTGTCGCTATTTTTGCAAAGTCCGCCACCCATGATTGATCTCCTGTGTTCGGCACTAACCCCAGCGCCTCACCTAGCGTGAATTGAACAGCCGACTTCGCCGGGTCCTGTTGTGGGTCTGAATCAGCTACAACTGCAGCTGAAAAAGGTTCGCTCTCAATGGCACTAACTGACTCTTCCAGATGGGGGCTGTTAGATGATATATGGCTTGGCTCCGCATCATTTCTCAACACCAAACTCACAATCAAAAATCCGATCAAGAGACCACTTAAGAGCCACAGCAATCGTAGTTTTTTTTGTCGAGAAAAGAAAAGAGCAAAGATCATCCAACAATATCATAATAACAGCGTAAACTGTCAAGAATTATTAGATACAATGGTTCTTCACGAAAGTGCGTTTTCCTAGAGATATTTTCTAGTTTGAAGATTAGGCAAGTCGTAGATTTTCAGATGGAGGTAATCTTCGTCCTTGTAGCCGTATGCTTGCCTAGTGAGCCATCCGATTTTGTTGTTAAATCCCTCCTGACTGGCACTGGTCATTCTGTGATGCTTCCAGAAAGAGACGAGTCCTTCGATTCTTTTTCTGATCGTCTTTGCCATTTGTTTGAGACAATGGATTGCGGAGGTTTCGGCTTTTTCGCACCAGAGCATGAAAGCGGTTACTGCTAGGAATTTGCTTTTTGCGGGAGGCTCCTGAACAGCCGTTGGGCTAGACCGGAGGGCGGGGAAAAGGGGGTTATCTAAAGGGTTTGAAGCGAAAGCCTGAGAGAATCAGGAAATTATCAGAGTGCGCCAATATGCGCCGAAATGCACGAATAAGGGGTGTTTTAGTGTAAGCAAAGTGGAAGCAGGTTTTTCCGGCTCAAATCAAGATCGAGTTTTCACGGCACGAAAAAACCCGCCCTCTGTAGCGTAGCCTCTGCCCTAGCGTGAAGCCCCTACCCTATTGAGTTGTTCCACGGCCTCCCTTAGATCGGCGGCTAGTATCTCCAGCTCTCCACCGGGCGGCATGTTCCGCATCTTGGTTCGGATCTCTGCAACCCTCATGGAAGCCCGTGATCTATTGTCGGCCTCGGACTGTGCCGCTCGCTTCGCTTCTCGCTCGCGTTGCTCCCACCGGACAGGTAGGAGCTTCCCGGCGATTACAAGCAGCGCGATTACTAGGACTGCAAGGATCGCGTTCAGTTTGGAGAAGTCAAAAGGGGTCATGTCGTTATGTTTATAATAGTTGGCACTTTATTAAGCCTAGAGATATATTCATGGCAATGTCCGCAGTTTGTGAATTAAGGAAATAGATAGAGTGAAGGGGGCAAGCGTGCAATATAGAGACCGCACCTTTCTCACCCTTTATAAACATAACGACATGACCCCT
>Ga0307933_1002069_pt1 | contig 14082 bp, 9 predicted proteins | sample OrgLakmetageno88_FD_201811 | JGI IMG/M metagenome (GOLD analysis project Ga0307933, IMG submission 201811) | Saline water microbial communities from Organic Lake, Antarctica - #88 | ecosystem: Environmental > Aquatic > Non-marine Saline and Alkaline > Saline | place: Antarctica: Organic Lake...
GCGCACCAACGCGTGCCGCAGATTGGAAATGTCGTCACCGAAGCCGATGTCGATGTCGGGGCAAATACGACGATCGACCGCGCGCGTTTCGGCTCCACTCAGATCGGCGCAGGCACCAAGATCGATAACCAAGTCCAGATCGCGCACAACGTGCGGGTCGGGCGGCATTGTTTGATCGTGGCACAAGTCGGCATCAGCGGCAGCACCGTCTTAGGCGATGGGGTCGTGCTCGGGGGGCAAGCAGGTATCGGCGGCCACTTGAAAATCGGCTCAGGTGCCATGGTTGCCGGCGGCGCCGCTGTGCTCAGCGATATCGCGCCCGCGGCCAAAGTGCGCGGCTATCCCGCCATGCCCATGATGCTTTTCAACCGAATCGCCGTATTGCAGCGAAAGTTGCCTGATCTTTTCAAAAGGTTTGATCAACTCGAAAAAAGGGTGGAGTCTCTGCCCTCCGAGTCACGGTAACCTAACAAATAATAGATGAAAGAAAGCGCACTCAAAATTTTCTGCGGTAATTCCAACCCCGCCCTAGCTAAGGAGATATGCCAGTATCTCGACGTGCCGCTCGGTGAGGCAGATGTCATGAGCTTTCCCGATGGTGAGACCTTCGTCCGCATCAACGAAAATATTCGCGGAGCCGATGTCTTTATCATCCAGTCCACTTGCAATCCGGCCAATCAAAACTTGATGGAGCTCTTCATCATGATCGATGCCGCCCGCCGCGCCTCCGCCAATCGCATCACTGCTGTGATCCCGTTTTACGGCTACGCGCGACAAGATCGCAAAGACCAGCCACGGGTGCCGATCACCTCCAAGCTGGTGGCCAATCTACTCGTCTCCGCCGGCACCGACCGGGTGCTCACTGTCGATCTCCACGCCCAGCAAATACAAGGTTTTTTTGACATTCCCGTCGATCACCTCTACGCCTCGCCGGTGCTGTTTCAGTATCTGAAAAATATCGACACTAAGAACCTCACGCTTTTCTCGCCCGACGTAGGCGGTATGAAAATGGCCTCCGCCTACGCTGGAATGCTCAACGTGCCGATCGGTTTTATCGCCAAGCGCCGCACCAGCGCCGAGACCGTCGAAGCCGTCTCCCTAGTCGGTGAAACAGCAGGCCGCGACATTCTGTTGATCGATGATATGACAGAGACCGCAGGCACCCTCTGCGCCGCCGCCACGTTGCTCAAGCAAAACGGAGCCAAGAGCGTCATGGCCGCCGTTAGCCACGGCGTATTGAATGAGATGGGCTACGAACGTTTAGCTTCCGGGGTGATCGATCAGTTGATCACCACCAACACCACACCCGTGAAAACGCGCCCCGGGCTGCCCATCACTGTGCTCAGCGTGGCCGAACTTTTAGGCGAAGGCATCCGCCGCATTCATAACAATGCAAGTGTCACCAGTCTCTTCGACATCAAGGGCTTCTAGCGCAAAACTGTGGTCGGGCTTGATGTAGATATTTTTTTCCTGCTCTATTTAGGGGCGGGTTTTGTGCTGCTCTTTGGCCTGTGGTTTTACTACGACTGGCGCGATGGCCACATCCACGACGCCCAGCGGGTCAAAGTCATCTACCACTGTATCAAATGCAGTCAAATCTACACGGGCCCCCATCTCAGCGAAGAGTGCGACTGCCCCCAGTGCGGCTTCACCAATGGGCGGTTAAGATTCTAGCGGCCAAAACGTAGGGGCGCGACTTGTCACGCCCGCCGAATCTCAAGCGCCGAGTCTCAGCACCGAATCACTGCGGGCATGACCACTTCGACAAGCTAAGGGACTGCGTCAAGTCGCGCCCCTACGCTTTTGCTTTAGTCGGTTTGCTTTGGCATCGGCCCAGAGACCTCGCTACAATCCCTGTAGCGATGCCACGCGAGTGGCGTCTCCCCTCACAGGCCAGAGACCTCGCTACAATCCCTGTAGCGATGCCACGCCAGTGGCGTCTCCTCGCATTGACCTTAAGGAAGCCAGATACGCCAGCACTGAGACGATTTTTTGACGCACATATAAAATGAAGTTTCAGAATATTGAAAATGCTAGGTCTGACCACGTCGAAACGAATCTCCTTTTTTGCTATTCTAATGGTCGATGGCAGGCCGAGAAAAAACATTCAAATATCCAATCGCCGTAAAATTAGGGCGCGCGATTGAAGCTCGACGGAAGACCAGAAAAATGTCTCAAGAGAAACTTGCTGAAATGTCAGATTTATCTAGAGCCTATATGGGCTGTGTTGAGCGGGGTGAATACACGGCAAGTTTGTTGACGCTAGAAAAAATAGCCAAAGCCCTTAAGTGGACACTTGCCGATATGTTTCTCAGCGCCGACGTTTGAGATAAGCGTGACTTATAGGAATAGGGCTACGCTTAAAAGACTTGCATTGTAATTGTAATGTGAGACCTTGCAACTCAAGTTGTCGTTGTCTTGAACAAAACTTCGATCACTGAAAATAATGAGAGTTTTGAGGAAACGACTTTTTACCTATTTCACACGGAGCTGGTTTCTGATGTGTTGGTGTTTTGGTCTTATTTTGGCTAATTTCCAATTGGCGATGGGTGCAGGGTCTTCGCAGCCTCTGGAGTCTTTGACTCCGAAGGCCGCTGAAAAAATCGTGGCGGCTCGAATGGTAGCGAAGTCTGATAAGGAGGCCGCTCGGCGGGCGCGGATTGCTGCGGTGCCTGCGATTGAAGAGTGGGAGGCGCAGGTTGGTGGGCGCTCTGTGTTTATGCGAGAGATCGCGCCGCCCGTCATTCCGCTTCCGATAGCGGTCAACAAGGCTGCGGCTTTGAAGAAGCCAGGTTTGGCTCATTTCTCGGCTTTAGAGTATTTTCGCAGTCAGGAGTTTCGCCAGCTTTCACTCTCGGCCACGGTGTATGATCGCGCGCTGACAAAAATCACTTGGCGTAACGAAAAAGGACAGCCGTTTACAGTCTGGTGTAATGTAGATTTTAATTATCTTTCTGGAATTGGAAGGCTCTACACGGAGACCCTCGATTCGGTTCTGAAGGCTGAAACTCGGCAGTCAAAAATCCACTATGTCCACTGGTCGTCTCTCATTTTCGTTTTGAATGTTGATTCGGAAAAGGAACGCGAAAATAAACAAAGAATGGCCCAGCGAGCAGCTGAACTTGGCTTCGAATATACGGCTCAAGTGCTTCCGGAATTCCCGCAGTTCGACTCGAAGCAGATCGAATACATTGTGTTGGACGATCCTGATTTCCCCGCTCCAAAGGCGCTTTATGAGGAGATGGATTTCATCTTGGAATACTACCGCGACCACGAAGCTGCGCTCAAGGTCGCTTTTCAGCGAAGAGAAGCGCTGAGCGCAGCCTATACAGCTTGGGAGAAGGCGAACCCGCCGCCTGCGCCGAAGGACGTGATCGTTAATTTTTGGAAAATACGCTAATGAATTGCAAGCTACCTGACCCGCAACGAAATCCTTTTTTCTCAGAACTGCGTTTTCTTCTAGTTGTTGTGGCAGTTGGTGCTGGGCTGCTTGCTCCAATCTCAGCCAATGCACAGCCTCTGATCGACCAGAATGACGTGAAGTTGAAAATAGGTAAAGCAGTAGGCACGAGCGGGCTCGAAATAAGCTGGGAGGGCTTGCCTTATCATTATTATTTCATGGAGCATACCCCTGGGCTTGATTCTCCGATTACTTGGGCTTATTTGCCATTTTTCCGGGATGGAGCCGATGGTTCCATGGCTTACGGTGTTGATCCGAATGCGCCGATGTACTTCTATCGCCTGCGTATTGGGAATAGCCCAGAGCAAGAACCTTTCTCGCTAGATTTTTCGGGTTCGGGTTTTACGAATTGGGATTTTGTGAGGCAAGGGATCAATCCTTTTGACCCTCAAGCCACGCTCTTGCGAAGGATCGCGATTGAGGCGTGGCCGACAGCCTCGCAGGTGGATGCTACCGGGCTGCTGCAGAAAGAAGTCGCTATTCGTATGCTCAGTCCGAGTGGCTTCGCTATGCCGAGCGGGCAGCTGACGCTCGTGGTCGAGTCGGGGCCATTTGAACTGCTCGACGCAAGTGGGGTGGGGCAGTCTGCACTGACTTTGGTCACCGACGCCGCTGGGCGTATGGCAGCTTCTGTGCGCCTAAATGATTTTTACGAGGGTGTAGGCAGCCTGCGCGTGACGGCGGGGCTCGATTCCAATGCGCCTTCGGTCGTTTTGCCGATCTCAGTAGTGGCGGGGGTGGCACCGAGCGCACCCGGAGCTTCCTCAGTCGTTCAAACAGGCGCGAATACGGCCACTGTTTCTTGGTTGGCTTCGACCGATTCGGCTGGCTCGCCACTGCGCTACGAGGTGCTGCGCGATGGCGCGGCAGTCGCGACGACGCAGACTTTACATTTCGCGGATAGTTTGCCGGGCGGCTGGGGGCAAGCGCTCTACTCGGTTGTGGCGATTGATTGGTCGGGAGCGCGTTCGGCAGCGTCGCCGCTGGCGGTGTTGACGGCTCTGCCGAGCAGTGGGCTGGCACAGCCAGGAGCAATCAGCGTGGTGGCGAATCGCGGGCATACGGCCACGCTGACTTGGCCACATGCGGCGGCGGCCTTGGGGGTGGCGGGCTATCACATCGTGCTCGACGGCTCGGTGGTGGCGACCTCGCCTGATAATCGCTGGACTTTTACAAATCTACAGCCAGCACAGACTTACACGGTGACGGTGCGCACAGTGGATCAGGCGGGGAGCGCTTCGGTCGATTCGTCTTCGCTGGTTTTCACCACGGCTACGGCGCCGGCGCTTGAGCTTCGGGGTGGTGCTTCATTCGGTTTCAGTTTCGAGCCTGCGGGACAGCTTTGGAGCTTCGGGGCAAGTAGCTTTTTTAGGCTGGGAGCCAGCTATCCTGCGGACGCGATGGGCACGGGGACGATTGAGACGAGATCAGTGGCGGCGTCCCTATACCCTGCGGTGGTGGACTTGGCGGCGGGCAACGTGAGTAGCATTGTTCTCGATGCTCAAGGCGTGGTGTCTCAGCTCGGGGTTTATCAGGTCGCCACAGGTTCGGAACTTGCGAATATCTCTCGGCGACCCGATCTCAGCGGCCTGTCGGTGGCTGCGATTGGCGCGGGCGGTCTGCATTTTATGGCGGTCGATGCTGTGACGGGTGGGGTCTCGGCTTGGGGCGTGAATAGCGAGCGGCAGTTAGGCTTTTCTACGGGGGCGGACTTTGAAACGGTGGTGCCTGCGCCAGTGGTTTTAGGCTCGGGTTTGCCTTTAACTGGGGTGGTCGCCGTCTCTGGGGGCAATGATTTTAGTGTCGCTTTGATGGGTGACGGCAGTTTGCAGACTTGGGGCTTGAAGCTGCGCTTAGGCCGGCCCGATACGACAGGTAATTCCAACGATTGGGATCATCCCGGTGCGGTGATCAAGGATGGCCTCCCGATCTCTGGCGTCGTCTCGATTGCGGCGGGTAGTGAGCATACCCTTGCACTCACAGGGAATGGTCAAGTGTGGAGCTTTGGCAGAAATGAATTCGGACAGTTGGGGCATCTAAGTGGGTCGCAGGCGGGCCCCTTGGGCCTTGATCGACTGGTACCCTTCCGAGTCCTACGGCTGGATATTTTAAATCCTTTGCCCTTGGTGGACATCGTCGAAGTGGCTGCGGGCTTGGGGCATTCACTCGCACTGGACAGTCATGGCGATGTTTGGAGCTGGGGGAATAACAACTTTGGGCAATTGGGCATTCAGCCCACGCCGAATCAATTCATTGTCGCGCAAAAAGTGACTGCTTTGGATGCTGCAACGATTATTGGAATCAGCGCAGGCGCTTTGAGTAACTACGCTTATGAGGCTGATGGCACTCGCTGGGCCTGGGGGCGCAATGATCAGGGGCAATTAGGCGATGGCACGACCGTCGACCGTTTTTTACCGGTGCGGATGGAAACGGGGTCTGCGCATCTAGTTTTTACCGCCTACCGAGCGAGTGCAGCTGGAAACGGCGGCGTGTTCCTCTCAGATTCGAGACTGGGCAGCACATTACGTTACACCCTAGACGGTTCCGCAGTATTGGAGACTTCATCCGTAGCTTCACCCGGCACCGCTCTAGTCGCCGCGCCGGGCACGGTAATCCGCGCCCGTGCCTACGAGAGTGGCTTTGCCCTCGGTGAGGAACAAATCTGGCGTATGCCGACGGTGCTCAGCGGTGCCGTCGGCGATGGCCTCGTTGCCCATGTCGATGCCAGTGGTGAGTTGGCAGTCTGGGGCCAGTCTTCTAATTTTCTACCGGGCGATGCGACTGGAGTCGGGCGGGACTTGGGCGACTTGGGCGATGTGTCTGTCCGCACGGTCGAATTGGCTGGAGCGTCCGCTCAAGCGCTCACCTACGACGGGCGCGTCTTCGGCTGGGGTGATAATGCAGACGGGCATTTACGCTTCGGCGGGGCACCTTACTTGTCGCATCCGAGCCTTGAACCGCAATTGGCAGGCCGCTACGCCAGTCAAGCCGCTTTGGCAGTTTTTGGAAGTAGGGTTTTTGGTGGGTCGCATCGCTTGATTCGGGCGGGCGAGATACTCGCGACGGGGCTGGATAATCGAGGACAGCTTGCGCGAGCGGCACTTCCCACCGGTCAGCGTAGTTTTGGGGCATTGACACTGCCGGGCGCGAGGCACCCCACTGAGCGAGTATTGACAGGGATTGGGGTGAGCTTTCTTCAAGATACGCTGGGGCAGACATGGGCTTGGGGCGATGTCCGATTCGCAGGGCTGAGAGAGGTCGAGCTGGGGCGTCGCGATTTAAGCCTGCCAGTGATTGGTGAACGGGTGGGGGTGACTAATCTAGTGCAAATTGACACTGCACTGAGCGCTTCGACTGGGCTTCGCAGTAACGGAACTGTTTGGGCATGGGCTACCGTTCGCACCGCAGATAATACTTTGCTGCTGCTTGGGCCGAATCAGATAGAGGCCGAAGTCACGCCGGGTGGCGGACTAGTAGCGCTGACGGATGTGATTGAAATTGCAGGAGGCGAGCGACACATGCTAGCGCTGAAAATGGATGGTAGTGTGTGGAGCTGGGGCTTGGCTGACGAAGCGGCTTTGGGCTTGGTCGGCCACGACGGAACCGCCGCGCGCCGTATCCCTGGGCTGACAGGCATCCACTGGATTGCGGCAGGCGATGGATTTTCAATGGCGGGCGATGCCGCTGGCTCAATTTGGGGCTGGGGGCGTAATACTTATGGCGAGCTAGGTGATCCTGCTCTCGCGGGCGGTGCTAGCCCCCAATTGATCACAATCCCCGTGCCCGTGCCGACCACGCCGCCGAGTGGTGGATCGAATCCTAGCCTATTGCCCATACCGCCCTACAGTCCGCCAGCTTTAGCCTTGCCTGACGGTGATCCCGTGCTCGGCCCTGCTATTGTTATCGAAGCGCCGAGCGATCTAGTCGCGCTGGCCGCCGCACCCTGATATAAAGAAGACTTTTTCTCACCATGCGCCTTTTACCTTCCACAAAACTCTTTAATTTATACACCTTCTGTGTAACGAGCAGCCTCCTGCCACTGATACTCTTGGGACAGCTTGCCGAAAGAGCGGTGCCGCAAGAGGAGCTTAAGACCCTAAGCTTGTTGGACGCGAAAGCCACTTTAGACTTGGGCGAGCTAGTTGGTCAGGACGAGATTTTTCAGCAAGGTGCTAGCATCCCAAGAACCACCGCTGCCCCATCAGGAGCCTCGCTGACACCGACTGCCCGTAACTTAAAGCACACCGCCGAGCAAGCCTTTAAAGCTGGCCGTTTTTCAGAGGCACTCGATGGCTATGGCTCGGCCCTTGCGCTAGCCAAGACCGAGGCCGCTAGCGCGGCACCCCAATCTTCGGCAGCTTCGACAAAAGCTTTATCGACGACCTTATCAGCCAATGTTTCATCTGCCAAGGTGGTCGAACAGGCGCTGGCGGGTCGCGCCCAGATGCTGGCGCGCCTCGGGCGCATGGATGAGCTGGAAACTCTCTTTGAGTCCGACAGTGGAGCCGAAGTCCGAGGCCGTGCGGGGCAAGTTTTGCGCAACGCAAAGGAGGGCCTGCACTTGATGCAGCATCGCCCCGATCTCGCCTTTTTATGCGGCCCGACTGCCTTGCAAAGCCTCTACGCGCAGGCTGAGGGGCGGCCCCATCCCCGCATTCATGCTGAAGCTTCGACCCGTCAGGGCGTCTCACTGGCACGGCTAGGTGCGCTGGCGGGCGAGGTCGAGCTACCGCTACAGATGGCCTTTCGCGAAGAGGGTGCCGCCGACTTCATCACCCCCGCTGTCGTGCATTGGGGCGTCGGCCACTACGCCTCGATCCTCGAAACTCGCAATGACCACTACCGCGTGGTTGACCCCACTTTTGGGCAGGATTTTTGGATCGCAGCCGATGTGCTAAATACCGAAGCCAGCGGCTACTTTTTAGTGGGCGAGGGCACTCTGCCCGCGGGCTGGCGCAGCGTCGCCCCCGCCGAAGCCAGCGAGGTGTGGGGGCGCGGTTCTGTTCGGAGTAGAAATACCTGCAGCACCCGCCAGAGCGATCACCGCAGCCCCAAGAATCAGTCTTGCGGCCTTGGGATGGCGGCCTATTCCGCCCACCTCCACATGGTTAGTCTCGGTTTGACCGATATTCCGCTGGCTTACATACCAGCCTACGGCCCTGAGATCGCCTTTCAGCTCGATTATGTGGAGCGCGACCTCAGCCAGCCTGCCACGCTGACCCACGGGCACCTCGGCTCGCAATGGCTGCACAATTATCACTCTTATCTCGATCTTTACGTTGACGCAGAACTCGACTTACATAGCGCGGAACTCGCCCTGCCTGGTGGAGGCTTGGAGCGCTTTGAATTTGCCTTTTTCGTGGTATCTCTGCCAGTCACTTCTCAAGAGCAATCTGGGACTCTGGTCTCACCGATCAGCCCCGAAACAGGCACCCGCCTTGAGGTGACCTATCGAAGTCCGCCTAATCAGCCTTGGATTGTCGTCCTCTATCGGCTCCTTTTTCCCGATGGCAGTTCGCTCAGCTACGATAGCGGTGGGGCGCTAAGAGAACTTGATGAGCCCCGGCTCAATGATCCTGATCTCGATGCGCGTCTTTACGTGACGCAGATCACCGACGCCGGCGGCGGTAATAACCAACTAAGCCTAAGCTACGACAACTCGGTCACCGGTGCCCTGCGCCTCGAATCCATCACCGATGCCACCGGAGGGGTGGCCGAAGTGCTCTATCCCGACCGCTTAGCTAGTTTCCCCACACTCAATTTTGATCCCGGCACCAGCGATCCGTTGCACATCGTCGGCTTTATCGACCCCGCAGGTCGTCATGCCCAAGTCCATTATGACGCGACTGGGCGGCTAGAGAAAATCGTCGATGCCGTCGGCATCGAGTCCAGCGTCACCTATACGGGTGCTAGTGATCAAGTCGACTCGCTCACCACACCCTACGGCACCGCTCTTTTTCGGCGTGGCACGGTTATTGACGATCCTGACATCTTCGGCTGGCTAGAAATGGAAGATGCCCTCGGGCGCGTCGAGCGGCTGGAATACACCCAGCGAGCGCCCGGAGTCAGCCCCGCCGATCCCGACGCGCCCGACCGGGCGCAGGTCTTGATTCGCCCTACCAATAGCCGTCAGTTTCGGAATACCTTTTACTGGGATCACCAAGCCTGGTCGAAGCACCGAGGTGACTACACCCAAGCGCAAGTCTATCACTGGCTGCACTCCAATTTTTACGCCCTTAGCACCGGCGCACTTGAGAGTTATCAAGCGCCCCAGAGTAGCCGCGTGTATTACAACTATCCCGGCATGGTGACTGAGGAAGATGCCACCCTAGCCGACCGCGCGACGCTCCTCTTCCCCTCCAAAATCGCGCGCCTCGACGACGAGGGCGGCACCTGGCTAGAGACCCGCCAGTATAACGACGCCGGTAATTTGACCCAATTTGTCGATGCCGCCGGGCGCATCACCGATCTCGCCTACGAGGGCGCGAGCGGCTTCACACCCGCCGATGTACGGCTCAGCTCGGTTACAGTGGCCAACTCCGAGATCGTGCGCTACAGCTACGCCAACGCATTCTTCCCCCTGTTGCCGACCCGGATCGAATACGCCGGCCAAGCCCCCATTGATCTCGTTTACAATAGCGTCGGCCAGTTGCTCACCAGCACTCAAGACGGCGACACTACCAGCTACCTTTACCATCAGCCCGATGGCACCGCGACCAAAGGAAACCTCCTTAGCATCGTCGCCCCCGCCAGCCTCGGCACCCTGACGAGCTTTACTTACGACAGCGTCAACCGAGTCGCCAGCATCACCGACGCCGATGGCCGCACTCACAGCTTTACCTACGACGATCTGGATCGCTTGACCATCGTGCAATTCCCCGATGGCAGCCAAGAAGTCACCGATTACGGAGGCCGCCTCTACCCCGAAAGCCTCACCGATCGCCTCGGGCGCTTGACCACGTGGGACTATGATTTGGCAGGGCAACTCATCGCCGAGACACGCTACGGCCTGCCCACCGAGGCCGCCCTGCAAGGCGTCGGCGCCCAGACCACCCACTACCAGTGGTGCGACTGCGGGAGTCTCAGCGGCCTGATCGACCCCTCCGGCAAGCACACCGCGTGGGAGCATGATGTGCTCGGGCGCGTCATTCGCAAAACAACGCCCGATGGCCGTAGCCAGCAGTTCAACTTTACCCCCGCCCTCGGGCGACTTGCCTCCGAGACGCATGCCGACGGCAGCCAGACCGATTACCGCCACAGCCCCGTCGGCGAGCTGCTCGCCGTCGATTTTAGCGATGGCCTCACCCCCGGCTTCCGCTACGGCTACGATCTCGACTTCGGCTGGTTAGAAACCGTCGCCACCGTGGCTCCCGGCACCGAAAACGTTTTAGAAACCGTCAGCTACCAATACCACCCCTACGCCGCCAGTGTCGCCGCCGCAGTCAACGGGGCAGGCCAACTCGCCTCCGAAACCGGCACACTCCCCGAAAGCACCGTCCGCTACGGGTATGACACCCGTGGCCGCCAGATCACAGAGAGCTTGCTCGATGCCGCCCAAGCGCCTGTGCGCACCACCAGCTGGACGCTCGACGCCCTCGACCGCATCACCGCGCACAGCAATCCCCTCGGCAGTTTCGGCTACACTTACGGCAATGCTTCCAGCCGCCTCGACGCCCCCAGCCTGCCCGGCAGCCTAAACGAAGCCTACAGCTTCGAGTCACCCGCCGCCGGAGGCCGCCTCAGCGCCGTCACCCGCCGCATCGGCGCAGGCAGTCCCTTCGTCGCCTACAACTACATCTATCAAAGCGACGACCGGCTGGCGTCCCTAACCGAGACCAGACCCAGCCAAGCCACCCTCGAAACCACCTACCGCTACGATTCGCAAGAACGCCTCACCCACGCCCTCAGCAGCGAAGACGGCGTCGACGCCGACCGTTTTGAATACCTCTACGATTTATCGGGTAACCGCGTCACCGCACTAAGCCCCGAGCGCACCGCCCATTGGAGCGCCGATGCCGACAATCGCCCGCTAGCGCAAGCCGCCGTCGGGCCCCGCCGCGTCGTCGGCACCGTCAGCAAGCCCTCGCACGTCAAAATCAACGGAGCCTATGTTCCGGTCGATAATAACCTGCGCTTCGAAGGCACCGTAGACACACTGACCAACCGCAACGTTCAGATCGAAGCCACAGACATCACGGGCAACGTCACAACCCAAAATTACTGGTTTGAGGAGCCGCAAAACACTGGCGGCATCGTTTACCAATCAGATGCCCGAGGGAACCTCACCGAAGTCCTCACCACCGAGGATACCACCACGTATCAATGGGACGCCCTAGACCGTCTGATCGTAGCCGAGCGTGTCAGCAACGACGGCACCAGCGGCCTGCGCAAGAGCTACCACTTCGACCCCGCCAGCCGCCTTTCAAGGATCGAAACAGAAACGTGGGACGGCACCGCGTGGCAAAGCGTCAATACTGAGAACTACGTTTTCGCAGGCATCGACCGTATCCAAAAACGCGCAGCCAACGGCATCACCGTAATACGCAATTATTACGCCGACGGTTTCACCGAAGGCAGCGCCAGTTATCTCTACGGTCGTGATCGCCTAGGCTCAATTGTCGAGCTAATCGATGCCGCTACTGGCACCGTCGTCTCCCGCCGCGACTACAGCCCCTTCGGCATCGTCCGCAATGAATCCGGCAGCGTCCAGGCCGACTTCGCCTACACAGGCCACTTTTACGATGCCGAGTTAGCCCTTCACTATAGCCCAACCCGCGTTTACGATGCCGCTCTAGGCCGCTGGCTCTCAGCGGACATTTTTCCCGATGCCGAGTTGCTACCCGAGGGGACGAATCTATATGCCTATGTCGGCAACGACCCGATTAACTTCACCGACCCACTGGGTCTCTGCCGCTCATCGAATAGTCGCAACCAGGCCAATCGCCCTCCACCGAAGCAAAGCGGCAACAGCGGATCCGGCGGCGGTGATCCGCCTAAGAGGACTGCTTCGTCAGCGAGTCCGCAAGATGGTGGGGGTGCTGGAAAGTCAATTGGTGGCCGTCCCCTACAGGGCCCTCCTAACGCAAAAATTCGTACCTCTAATCGACCGGGAAATGAAAAAGCTGTTGAATTGAGAAATGCGGACGGAACAGTGAAAGATATTAGTCCAACGCGGGTTAAAGAATTTACTCCTAATACTCACCCCAAAGCTCCTCGCGGAAAGCTGAACCCTGTCAAATTTAAAGATGCATTATCAGGTTCTAAGGGGAAGAAGCGTGCGCCGACCCGTAGTGAATTAGACATTTTGAGGCGAGCGACAGGAGGATAACTAATGAATATCGTATTTAAAACTAATGAAGAACACGGGCCTTACATCTTGATTGACGATTGGGGAGTCGCAGACCAATTGGATGATTATCTTAGTGAACAGGAGTTCGTCTTGTATAATAGGGGATCTTCTGAATCAGAATCAGGCAGTGAGTTATTTGAGTTTTGGTTTGGTAAAGCCGCGTGCCATACAAAGCTGGAAGAAATAATTAACCGATTTAAAACCAAACTAGATGAGCCTAACAACTAAATGTGAGATTAGGTAGAATCCAGATCTCAACCTCGTCTATCGATGTAATTGAAAGGGCGGGAGATACGGGGTCGGCGTGAGAGACGGGGCGGGAGAGACGGGGAGCACCAGTCCAATTCCCCATGTTTTTGTAATAATTTGCACTTACCCCGAGTGTTTTGATTTGTAAGCTATTCTGGCGTCGGATAATCGTTTTTAGAGTTCAGTTCGTTGGACGGACTTATACGCAGTCCAGTCGTTGATGAAAACTTGGCTACTTATAAGAATCTTTTAACAGAGTGATCGAAGAACTGTAAGTGGATGAATCAGTGGCTGAATAAAGGGAAGGTGCCACGAGGCCACCAAGTAGATCACATAAAGCCTTTATCAATAGGAGTAAGAGACGGGGAGTAAGAGACGGGGTCAGGCCAATTTTTCATGATTCTTAGCCGCTTTTCGTATCTACCAATCAACTACGTTCGCTCCGTCCTACGGATCGAATTTGCTCGTCAATCCGCCCAAAGGGCACCCGTTTTCCTCGTCCCTTCGGGACGCTGCCATCTCCGCGCTGTCGCGCTTTGTCGATCCTTAGTCCTGCGCTCTCTAAGTGTTACGAGCCAAGTTGGCTGACCTGCTCAAAGATATTTCGCGCCTTACCAGTTGGGCCTTTTTGCTTTTTATGTATGCCTGGAGCGTCAAACAGCCAGTCTAGTGAAACGGAAAGTGTTTCTGCGATACAGACTAAATACTCGGGTTTAATGCCGACGCTTCGACGCTCCCAGTTTGCGTATGTTTTAACCGGAATACCCAGCAAATCGGCAACTTGCTGCTGCGATAAACCTTTGTCTTTTCTAGCTTCATGGAGCCGATTTCCAAAAGAAGTTCGTCGGGATTTTGCAGGGCGACCGATATTCATAGCTCACATTGTAACACCCGTTCTTCAAAAAAACCTATTTTAAGAGAAACGTGGAGCTAAAATCGCGATAATATGAGTTATTTAACGAGCATGTCGGGGTTGAATGAGAATAAGTTCGCCCTCGCGGGGTAGTAAAGCTTGGCTACACAC
>Ga0307933_1002071_pt1 | contig 14066 bp, 13 predicted proteins | sample OrgLakmetageno88_FD_201811 | JGI IMG/M metagenome (GOLD analysis project Ga0307933, IMG submission 201811) | Saline water microbial communities from Organic Lake, Antarctica - #88 | ecosystem: Environmental > Aquatic > Non-marine Saline and Alkaline > Saline | place: Antarctica: Organic Lake...
AAAGTGGAACCGGGGTGGCCTTTCTGGCCTCCGGGTTTTTTGCCGCTCTTTTTGCGGGTTGTCTTGGGTTTGGGCGGATTGGTGAAGTTGCCTTTGTCGCTGGAGGGCGGCTTGCTGCTGGTGCGACTGTTGCTTTCGAGTCCGGCAATCCGCTTTTCGAGTGCCTCGACGCGGTCCCAAAGCATCAGAACTCCGTCTGCAATAGCTTCGGGATCAGCCTTGGCCAAGGCGATGAGTTCTTCACGGGACGCGCGCTGCACAGTGGAATACCTGAATAGTTACCCCGATTGTCTGACGACAATTAGAAATTGAAGATGTTCCACGCCCTCGGGTAGGGGTTCAGTTTTAATTGTCGTTCTACACCCGATCACGGAATGAACGGTTAACGCGAACTTGAGATTTCGTCCCATCGTGGTTCTATACGTCGACAAATCTCAAAAGCTAGATCTTGGCAAATCATCTCGTTCACTGTGGGATCATATACAAAGTCACGGAAATTTGAAAAACTCGGACATTCATGAAGTTGGATCTTGCGGCGTCCACCGGAAGTTTTCCCACAAATTAGGTATGGCTCATTGCGATCTTCGTCGATGACGATCGTCCAGTGCGCCAGCTCGCGTGCGCCAGATTCTTCTATTTGAAAGAGAATAAGACCCATAATCGAGCCAACCCACATCCTCTCCTGAGGAATGCTCTGCCGAAACTCTTGGGCTTTCCTGTTCAATTTTGAACTGGGCGATTTCTCACTTTTCGATGGCGGAAGACTATACTCGGAGGCAACAAATTTGGTATTACAATCTCCGCACCTAACCTTTTGCCCAATCACATCTTTAACGCATGTGAGAGCACAGCCACATGAGGGACAGAGTAGGTAGCGTTTCATCGTGGCATCCAGTCCTATTTACTAATCCAATGTCAAAGACAATGTTGAGAAACCTCAGGCCTGTCAATTGTCGGGGGACGGGTCAAATAGGGTGGGTTTAAAAAATGGCAGAATTTGATCCCGTTTCATGGGATTCCCTGAGGGTTCACAGTGGCCCAAATAGGGTGTGGTCTCAATGAGCCATGATTGCTGCCTATCTCCGAGTTTCGACAGCACCGTGAAACGGTATTTGGCTGCTGCGTGAATTCCAGCGAAGCGGGAGTTCATTGGCATGAATCGACAGGGTGGGGGAGACATGATGAGGTTCGAGGATTTCGGCTGCGAGGGAACGATGAGCCGAGACAAAATCGGAGTGGCCTCTTGGTGTTCGGGGTTGGGTGGCTCGGAGAAATTTACCTATCTGGCGTTTGCCCATTCACTCAGAAAAGCCTATCCTATGCCAAATAAAATAATGGTCAAAAAAACTGAAGCGTTTCGATCAGGGCCGGCATTTTGCGTCGATGGGGTTGAGTAGTGCTAAACCGATTCCTAACCCGCTCTCCCAAATCGGGTGTTTCAATGCCGCGACCACTCACCGCTTAAGAGTTTGGCGTGGATTTTGAGGTCCGGTGAGATAGGTTTTGATCATCCGGAACAGATAGACCTCTCATGGTGAGAGGTCGTTAGTTCTCAAACGTTGAAAGCCTGGAAGAATTACACATCATGAGCAACGAATCAGCAGTCGAAGTTGACAAGAAGGACGCCCCGCATCTCGAATATTTTGCGGAGCGCTCAAATCTCCTGTTTTCTTACCACTTTTGCGTTCTTGAATTCCGAGATGACGAAGATTGCCGCCGGGAGGCATCTGAGAACGACCGGACTTGGATGCTGAAGACCATCCAGAGCGCATGCCTGCACACTTCGTTGATCGCGTTACGAGACTTGGAAGATTTTTTCACGCCGAGAACAAGTGGATCCAAGCCCGACGATTTGAAAGCGTCGGACTTCGGTATGGAGGATAAATTAGGATTCTTAACGAGCGATGAACGCCAATTGATCAACAAGCTCATCGCACACACCACCAAACTCGGAGCAGCTGCTGTTGGCCACCGATGGGATCTTCTCGAGTTGATTTCTAAAGCGGTTTCTCAGTGCGATCAGTTCCTCGATTGGGTCAAGGAGAATTACAGTTCGGAACATTTTCACATTTGGACAGCGGCAGTTGCTACGCAGGCCAAAACCAAAGTGATCCTGAAAGCTATTCAGGCAGCGGCGGATCACCAACAAACGACAGTAGAAGGCGCGGCCTCGCTTTGACGTTATCTTCAAAACACTCTTGAAACTGCACTCAATTTCCGCTGCGCTCATTGGGCGTAAAGCCACAAAGGTTACACCCTAAACCACGAGACGACTACTCCTTAACCGCGCGGAAGTATTTCTTTGGTATATCCTGGATAGAATAGAATCGCTGGATAAATGAGCCCGTTCCAGAAATGCCGGTTTCTATGGCTTGCCAGGTCGTGAGATCCGATGAGGCCTCCACTTTGTAGGCCTGGCCATCGGCTGATGCGAAACGAAACTCAACTGCTGTCTGAATTGACGACCACGTATCAGGGGTGGAACCTCGGTCCAAAGGGGAAAAGCCGGTGCTCACTTCAAAGCCATCATCGAAACTGTCTCCGTCTGTATCGCGGAGTAATGGATTACTTCCTATGGTGCTGATCTCCGATCCGTCCGCAAGTCCGTCTCCGTCGGTGTCTGGATTGTCAGGGTCGGTGCCAATGTCTTTATCAGATTGGTAAACTCCTGTATTGGTCTCTACGTCGTCGCCAAGTCCGTCACCATCGCGGTCACGAAGAAACGGCAAACTGGCGATCTTCATGTGAGAAGAAACTTGAGTCGTGATAAAGAGATCCAGTTGTCCAGTAGAGCGGTCAAGCTTTCGTATCTCGGTAACGCTGGAGGTTTTGAGACTGACAAGTATGTCTCCAGTGATCGTGGCATCCACGCCGCAGCAAGTTCCCGTGAATTCAGTCGATTCAAAGGTGATCAACCCTGATCGACTGATACCGTAAAGGCGCTTATAGTAGTCGTCGACCGCCCAAAAGGTGGTGGTCACTTCCTCATAGTCGCCTCCTGTCACGGTCCTAAGATGGGCTCCTGAGAATTCTCTGATTAGGCCGCTCGCAGCTGACGAGTAGTTAGTGGACCAGAAGGAACCCCTGCCTTGATTTGGAAGATCATCAAACACATAGGCATTGCCATCCTCCCTTAAGCCAAGGCCTTCAGTGGATTCATTTGCGCCTATACTTCCATAGGCTATCGCGGTCCCTGTTTCCAAATTGATTTTGCGTTTTGTGTGGCTCAGGTGAGCTCTGTTGATGTCGGTCACGCAGAGCGCCTTGACTGACGGGTCAAAGTCAAACCCATGCTTAAAGTCTCGAATGAAATCAAGGTTCATTACGGTCGTTGTCTCTCCGCTGGTCTTGTTGATTTCCACTAGATCACCGTTGGACATGTTGATTCCGTAGAGGCGGAAGTCCATTTGCCCAAAGGCAATTGCGGGCACTAGTCCTACTAATGCTAAAAATAGAGCTTTTTTCATGATGGTCGTGTCTTCGATGGATTTGAACTGGCCGCCGATGTCCGAGAGTTGGAGGTTGACCATTAAACGATGGAAGTCAAGGTGCAGAGGAAGGTTAGGTCATTTCTGGTTCCAGTTCCAGAACCGGGGCTTAAGGTGTGCAATCACAGCATTTTTCCCGATACCCTAAAATGGCCAATTTGCGCATTTTGGTGAGATGTGCAAAGAACCCCGTCATGGAAAATTCCTAGCCGTCGTTTGACCCTGCAGATGTTATTTCAAATAAACTTTCACCACATTTGAGGGGAATATCTGTTTATTTTCCTGTTTATTTTCCCGCACTAATTGCAAAGACCCGCGTAACCACATTTAAATTCTTTTCCAAGCCCTTCCGTTGATCAAAGATCTCTGGTCTTGGATCTTGCCTCGCGTTTGGTCGGTCGGATGGTCGAAGCGGGTAGTCTTTGACACCCCCAGCGACCATGGCCACTCGCCCTAGGAAAGTGACTATGGTGCCAGTCAAATTATGACAGGTGAAGGCCCGGAACCAGTCGTCTATCGATTCCAGACCGGAAAAACCGCGCTTTACCAAAACGATTCGGCCTACGCTCCCAAACGGGCCCCCCGGGCGGTCAAGCGAGCCATTGAAGCGGGCAACCGCCTCCAGAATATGCCCTACAAATGGGGCGGGGGACACGCCGTCCTGAACGACACCGGATACGATTGCTCGGGTGCCGTCTCCTACGTCCTGCGCGAGGCCGGGCTCCTGAACGGGCAAATGCCGTCCAAAGGATTCTTCAAATACGGGAAGCGTGGAAAAGGGGACTGGATCACGATTTATGTCCGGAAAGGACATGTCTTCACGACGATCGCGGGACTGCGGCTCGACACCGGCTGGAGCGGCGGACGAAAAGGCCCCCGGTGGAACCCAGGATCCCGTCCCGGCAAAGGACACGTGATGAGATACCCCCGCCGTTACTGAAAGTCTTCCGTTTATTTTTCCTGGTTCACCCCGATCATGGTTTTGGTGACCTTGCGGCAGATCCGTAGAAAATCCTCCTCGACCATCGTTAATTGACGACCCTCGTGACACAGCAAGCCCCAGGCACGCCGTCTCCGGCCAATCCCGAGGGGAATCGCCACCAAGGTCCCCGCTTCGATTTCGCCCTGCGCGACCCAGGGAGCGACAATTCCCACACCCACACCGACTTTCGCCATTTCCTTGATCGCTCCCATGTCGCCCAGGCTCAAGCTGGGTCGTAAACGCACGCCCGCTTCTCCGAAGGCCTTTTTCAGGAAACGATAGGTCTCGCTGGCCCGCGCATAGACCAGGAAGGATTCCTTGGCGACTTCATCCATATCGACCGAGCCCGCCTTGGCCCAGGGATGGTCGGGTGCCACCACAAAAACCAACTCGTCTTCAAAGATGGCATCAAACCGGGTCCAGGCCGGCTCGCGCCCGCCCATTCCCAAGACCAGATCGATTTCGCTGCGATCGAGGGATTCGATCAACTCGGAAGTATCGCCCGACTCGATGTGAATCTCACATCGGGGGTAAAGCTCGCGGAATTTCTGCATCACCATCGGCAACAAATAGGTGCAAAGGGTATGGGTCGCGCCCACCCGGAGGCGCCCCTGGCCCCAGCGCTTCAAAATCCCCAAATCTTCCTGCGCTTTCTCCAATTCAGAGACCGCCGCCCGGAAACGTCGTAAGAGAATGGTTCCGTTTTGCGACAAGGCCACCCGCTTCCCGGCACGCTCCACTAATTTACTGTCGAGCTGGGTTTCGAGCGCCCGGATCGAGTGACTGACAGCCGACTGGGTGACCCCGAGCCGCTCGGCGGCCTTGGTGAAGCTCTCGGTGTCGGCGACCGCAATCAGTGAACGCACCTGTCTGAGATCCGGAAGCTCTGTCATTTCTGCCGCAACATGAGCAGAAATCATACCACTTGCAACGCCGTTAAACCCGAATCAGTCGATCAGCAAATAGACTGATCAAGAGACCGGTGACAAAGCCGCCGATGTGCGCGCCGTAGGCAATCCCCTGACCCGGTCCCAAAATGCCCATAAAATCCAGAAGAATTCCCACCACTCCCACCGCCGCGAGGTCCGAAGAACTCACCGGCCTCGCGATGGGCCAGACTTCGGCATCGGGCCGCGGTCGCTGAAAAGCCAAACCAAAGTAAAATCCCTCCATCCCCATCAAGCCCCCACTTGCCCCGAGAACAGCAACCCTGCTCCCGACATCCAAAAAGATCTGACCCACCGAAGCACCCACCCCCGTAATCAGAAAGACCGCCACCAACCATCGCCATCCGCAAAGCTCGGTGATGACCACTCCGAAGATCCAAAGGAACAAAAGATTCCCGGCCAAATGACCCACGTCGCCATGCAAAAATTCCGCCGTGGTCAGAGTGGCCAGAGCCTTAAGAGTCTCCCGCGAGTAGTCGCCAGCCCGCAGGTCCTCCCAAGCATCCACGACGGTCGCGGGACGCATCATCCATGCTCCAAAATCATGCTGCCAGTCCAACACCGATATCACGCTGATGATTGCCAGGAAAACCAGCACTGGTATGCGCCGCTCTAAAACAGGATCTAACATCAGCTCAGGCTTGTTCCGGTTGGTTTCTCAGGAAGTCGGCCACTTGCGCAAAAAAGGCCATGATTGACTCACGGATGCCATCATCCGCGATCACTTCGTCCGCCGCCTCACCCATCAATTTCAGCCACCGGTCCCTCTCGGCAACCCCGATCCGAAATGGCAAATGACGCCCCCGCAAACGGGGATGACCGCGTTTCACGAGATACCTTTGGTCCGCTCCAAATCGAAAAAGAAGAAAATCACGCAAGCGTTCCTCCGCTCCTTCCCAATCGTCGGGCGGATACATTGACCCTACGAGATCATCGGACCGCATCCGGCGATAAAATGCCTTCGTGAGTCGGATAAATCCATCCTCGCCCAAGTTTGCATAGATCAGTTCTTCATTCATCATCGCCGCCGAAGGGCAATTTGTTCCCCAGTTGTTGAAAAATCAAGGATTGTCGCTTGGCACAAAATTAGTCAGGATCTCGCCGGACCGACAGACTCTCTATACCCCGTCCGATTTCATGAGCGAACCCATCACTTTCGACCCTCCAGAACCCACTGAACTCACCGAGCTGCTTGAAGGCTATCAAGTGACCTCCCTGATTGCCACCGGGGGAATGGGCGCTGTCTACAAAGCCATTCAACTTTCCCTCGAACGCTTCGTTGCGATCAAGCTCCTGCCAGCGGAATTTGGCGCGGATATTTCCTTCCACGACCAATTTCGCGCCGAGGCCCGTTCCATGGCCCGGCTGAACCATGCCAACCTCATCGGGATTTACGATTTCGGTGAAGCCAAGGGCATGCCTTATATTGTGATGGAGTTCGTGGCCGGGAAATCCCTTTATTATTCCAGCTACGGCAAAGCCATCGACCAATCAACGGCAGTGGAATTGATCATCGGAATCTGCCGCGGGCTCGCGCACGCCCACGAAGCCGGAATTGTCCATCGCGACGTCAAACCGGCCAACATTCTCCTCGATGCCAACGCCCAGCCCAAGATTGGTGACTTCGGCCTCGCCTCCGCCGCTGATTCCGATGAAGAAGACGGCCTCGTTTACGGCACCCCGGGATACGCCGCCCCCGAAGTTTTATCGAACCCAAAAGCGATTGGAGTCCCGTCGGACCTCTACGCCGTCGGAGTGATTCTCTATGAACTCCTCACCGGACAAATGCCCGAGGAACCTCCGAGCCCCCCTTCATCGGTCGCCGACTGTGACAAGCGCCTTGATCCCATTTTTAAAAAAGCGACGCGTCGCAATCCCGCCCTTCGGTATCAGAGTGCCAACACCATGGCGGACGAACTCAAGGAAATCCTTCCCGATCTTGGGCGCACCCGCCAGCGCACCCTTCGTAGCGGGTCGGAGAAGGAATCCCAGAAATCAGTCACCCTCCGGCGTCGCTCGACCACCGACCATGACGACGACAAAAGAGACGGAAGACCCAAATTGGTCGCTCTTGAAAAGAAGGAACAAGGGCCTCCTTCCAAGCTGAGTCCCGGCTCCGGAAGTTCCTCCTCTCCATCCCCATCCTCTCCATCCCCAACCCCCGCCGCCGTGGCAATGAGTGAAGGGAGCAACTGGCCCATCATCCGGAACCTACTCATCATTGCCGTCCTGATCCCCATTATCATCTTCACGTGGGGGATCTATCAGGACAAACAAGCAAAAATGAAGACCGAACGGGAGGAGCGGGAGATCAAACGCACTGAAGAACGCCGGGAACAGGAAGTTTTGGAAGCGAAAGCCCAACGCGAAAGCGATGAACTTGAGAGACTTGAAAAAGAACGGCTGGCCAGAGAAGAGGTTGCCAAAAAGCGCCGCGAAGAACTCCTGGCGATCGAAAATGCCAAAACTCCAATGGAACGTCTTTCAGAATTTCGCACCGCTCTCTACAATGGCCGCCGGGATCGATTCCCGGACGGAACCATCGACCGCTCGACCCACTATCTCTTTTTCGTCAAAAGTCCCATGACTTGGGGCGAGGCTGCCCACTTCGCGGAAATCCATGGCGGCCATCTTGCCACTCCCACCACCCCTGCCGGTATCGATGTCCTCACCAAGCGAATGGGAAACGATCTCGAACGTATTTGGATCGGCGGAGGAGCCCAGGGCAAAAACGGATGGACCTGGATCACCGGCGAAGAGTGGGTCTTCAAAGATCCCGGCACCACTCTCGGCTCCTGCGCCTCCCTGAGTGACAGCGGAGTGATCCGTGCCCGCCCCAAGGGCGAACGAAATCCCTTTGTCATTCAGTGGTCCAACGACGGACAAAACCCCGGATCACTGGCGTCCCAACTGGAAAGACTCGCTCCCACTCTCGATGCCCCCAGTCCTGTCTGGCCAGCCACCACTGTCTCCCAGGAAAGCCGCCATTTTCTCCTGATCCATCAACCCATCTCTTGGGAGGATGCCGACCTCATCGCAGCCAGTGCCGAAGGCCATCTTGCGGTCATTTCTGAACCCTTGGAAGACCGTTTTCTTGGCGATTTGATCAAAAGCTCGCTTCTTCCCGGCCAGGCCGTCTGGATGGGCGGTGAACGCGAGGGCGATCTCTGGACCTGGATCACCGGTGAACCTTGGACCAAGGCCAACTGGGGACCCAATGCACCCAGCGGTGGCAAAAAGGACACCGCCCTGCGCTACTTAAAAACAAATTCGGACTCCGGGTGGGACGACGCCGACCCCCGGTCGGAAACGACCTCGGGATTCATCATCGAGTGGAGCCCGGATGCCAAGCGGAAAGAAGTGATCGACTCCACCAACGCAACCAATCCCATCGCTCAATTCACCCGAACCCGAAAGATCGCCCGGCTCTTCGTCAAAAAAGAAGTCGAAGATTATCAGAAATTTCTCACCGGCAATCGTGACACCTTTCTCACTGATGCCAGAATTTGGTATCGTGTTCTCAATAGTAAAGAGAAAGCTCTCTACCAACAGGCTTACGACAATCTCGATGAAAACCTCCCTGCCGACGGCGACTTTGCAGGCAAGGTCTCGCTTGAAGGTCTCCCGCCCGATCTCCGGAGGTATCTTGAAAAAGCGATCAATCGCCAAGTGCTAAGAAAGGGGAAGCTCGACGAAAAGATGAAATCACTCCGGAAAAGCTATCTCAATAAACTCAGCGATCTTCGTGACAACTTCGAGGAAAATGGTCTCAAAAGCCAACTTGAGACCATCGATGCGGAAATCACCGGCATTGGTCAAACCGCAGAAAGCTTCCGCAGCGCGATGGGGGAGTGAGACTCCGTTCCAAGCCTTCTACCCTGTCGATGAAACCAACGATCTCAGCGATGTTCCGGAGTTCAGATATCCCCAGTCTTCAAGGAAGTGAATATCCATTATCTATTTTCGTCTTCTTCTTCTTAGTGGGAATAACCCGGCCAAATGGCTGTTCCACCGTGTCAGATCAAGTGTTCCACCTTGGGAACAAGCGGCGAGGAACCGGGGCACACCCATGGTAATGCCGGAAGAACAAGCCCGGCCAGCCCAGTTGATCCCAGCTATCCTGACTTTACTCACATCCTTGTTGGGCGTAATTCAGATTTCCAAATGATGATGGTTTCCGAAGATGAATCGTGGATGTCCCTGACATTGGAGGAGGCAAAGCGCGGAACCGGATTAACCTCTCCCAATCCGCCGGTGGGAGCGGTCATCGTCAAAGAGGGCCGGGAACTTGCCCGGGGATGGCACCAGGGCGCAGGCCTCCCGCATGCCGAAAGAGATGCCCTGGGCAAGATCACCGCAAGCGAAGCACGGGGGGCAACGGTTTATGTGACCTTGGAACCCTGCAGCACGAAAGGACGGACCGGAGCCTGTTGCGATGCCTTGATGGAGGCGGGCGTGGCACGGGTCGTTTACGGGGCCCGTGATCCCAATCGGAACCACCAGGGAAGGGCTGATGAAATCCTGAAAAAAGTCGGGATCGAGGTCATCTCCGGCATTTTGGAAAAGGAATGTCGACACTTGATCCGGGGGTTCTCGATGGTTCAAGAATCCGGCAGGCCCTGGGTCATCGCTAAGACCGCGATCTCCCTCGATGGCCGCATTACCCGTCCACCGGGAGAAGGGCAATGGCTTTCCGGACCAATGGCCCGGGAAGAAGTGCAATTGCTTCGGGCCGATTCAGATGCCATCATCACCTCCGGAAAAACCCTGCGTGCTGACAATCCGGCACTCACCCTGCGGCACACCGGGATTTCGGCGGCAAAAAAGCAGCCGTGGCGCGTCGTCGTGACCGAACGCAGGATCGAACAGTCGGAGTATCGTATTTTTCAAGATGAGCATCAGGACCGGACCCTCCTTTTTCCGGGACGCTCGAAGTACGAAGTATTACGTACATTAGCCTCTGATTATGATGTCAGCACGGTCTTGCTGGAGGCCGGTGGATTTTTATTGGGGGCCTTCCAGGACGAAGGATTGATTGATGAATGGGTCATTTATCTCACCCCAATGGTCATGGGTGGGCCCAGGGTCGGTCTCGGAGGAACAGGCAGTCAAACCCTCGAAGATCGGCTCTCCCTCGAGAATGTCGTCATCCACAGGGTCGGCAGTGATCTCTGTGCTCGCGGACTTGTGAAGCGCGACGGTCCCTTTGCGCTGGAGCGTTAGCCGAAGAGCTGGGTCCAGTGTTTCTGATAACGACCCAAACCGATCTTGAGATGGCTGGTTTTGAACATGTTCTTGTGGTGGCCGGGCGAGAAAAACCAGCCTTTGTTGGCCGACCCGGGTGAGGGGGATCCCATGTAAATATTTTCCCCTCGGGCCTTGGTTCCGGCATTCGCGGCCCGATCCCAAGGCGTTTTTTTTCCGGGAAGGGGTGACTCGTGGGCAAAGAATTGATGGGTGTGCATGTCCTCGGAATGGCCACGCCCGGCTTCGCAAAGACGGGGGTCAATCACAAGGGCATTCAGTCCGAGGAGGAGACGCCATTCATTCAGCTGACGGATTCCTTCGCGCTCGTCGGAAGGGAGATTGCTTTTGGCCGCGATTTCGTCGTTGCCTTTCATAACTCTCAGACCGTCCCGTGGCAGTCCGCTCAAGGAGGCGATGAGACCGGCTTCTTCCGCCCAGACGCCAGCCTCCGCTTTTTCCTGATCAGGCAAAACGGCAATATCGACGATGGCATCGCGGAATTTCCCGAGGATTAAAATGATCCGGCGCCTGGTCTCGAGCGCAGGGAGAGCAGTGGCGAGGATTTCCTCTGGTGTCGGAGCGATCAATTTTTCGAGAGCTTGAAGGGCGGGCATGCTTTTCGTTTTCAAGAGCGGTTTCATCGGGCCTTCCGGCTTCCGGTAAACCTGCATGAATTGCTCGCGGTATTCTTTGATGGCGGCCCTGGTCTCCTGTCGCTTTTCGCCGGTCATGGAGCCGGTCACGAACTTCTCGTAATCCGTGAAATAAGCAGATCTCAACGGTTTCCAGGTCAGATCAAATTCCTTCAGAACTTCGGCCAACTCCGGGTTTTCAAGTTTCCCGAGTTCGGTGACGAGATCTTCAAAGGGCGTTTTTTCTTCGATGACCCCCTGAAGGCGCACGAAGATTTCGTTGACGCGTAACGAAGCCGCTTGGGCGTTCGAGAGGGCAATCAGAAAAAAAAGGAAGATCAGGATTCTCATGGGGTCGGCGCTTGCTTGAAGAGCCTAGCGGCTTCATCCCTGCTTGTCGTTGAAAAAAGGCCCACTTCCGAAAGGAAGAAGGCCTCGGGTTTGAGTGGTGCCAGGATTCATCGACAACGACCGTGATGACGCCCGCCTTGGAGATAGCGACTCCGAAGGTAGCGCTCCCGGATCAAGCGACGCTCGTAGGCCCGTTGGGCCGCGATGCGTCGTTGTCGCTCCAGATAGCAACGCAGTTCATACCCGGTGAGAGGCTCGACCTGAAAGTGACGCCCATAACGGACTCTTTTGGCATAGATCGGGGTTCCGCAGGAACGGTAGCCACTAATGAAAACCTGGACCTGACCGACGTGATGCCGACTCTGGGAGTGGCCGCGATGTTGCGCGGCTGCCGGGAGGGCCAGCCCACCGGTCAGGAGGCCGAGAGCGAGGATGAGTTGTTTTTTCATGGTTTTGTTTTTTCTGTTCTAGGTTGAAAGGTGCTCGGGGGGTGGGACGAAATTCCCTTCCGGTGAATTCAAAGAATCTGATCGCAGCCTCTTTCCCGGCCTTTTCCATGGGTCCAAAAAAACCCTTACTTTATAATGAATGGAAAGACAGGAGTGTGGTCTAATGCTGGTGAACAGAAACAATTAAACATGAATCAAGACGCTCAAAACCCACCGAACGACGAAGCCCCGCCAAAAGATCAAGGGCGTCGCTTTGAGACCTTAACCGAGGCCCTCGAAGCCGGGAAAAATGATGGGGCCGCAAAGGCCCGCGAAAAAGGTCCGGCATTTAAATCAGGAATTGCGGATGCCGCCCATGATCTCGCTTACGGGTTGGCCTTCGGTTCTGTATTTACCGGAACCTTTGTGCACGAACTCATCCCGCGATCGCTCAGGGATGGATTCTCCCGGGGAGCGGCGGCCGGGAAAGCGGCAGCTCGCGACGCGTGCAAAAAAGTCAATAATAGTTTTAAGACTGAAAATGAAGAGGTTGGGACTGAAGAATCCACCAAACCATCTTTTTCTTAGGTTTTCAGACAGAATTGCGGAAAAACGCCGTTCTTTAAACTGTAACAAATTGTTGTTGCGTGTGTGCTCAACAGCGGTTCGTCCTTCGGGGGGAGCCGCTGTTGTTTTTTGTCATTTTATCGCCTTTCTTGTCATTGCGAAAAAGCTTGGTAGCCTCCGGCTCCGCCCATGTATCGCTATCCCAAAGAATACGATGTCCTCGTCATCGGTGCCGGCCATGCCGGAGTTGAAGCTGCTCTCGCCGCTGCCCGTCTGGGGGTCTCGGTCGCGATGCTGACCCAAAATCTCGATACCATCGGCCAGATGAGTTGTAATCCCGCAATCGGAGGCTTGGGCAAGGGTCACATGGTTCGTGAAATCGACGCCCTGGGAGGAGTGATGGGCGGAAATACTGATGCCACGGCCATTCAATGGCGGATGCTTAATGCCGGCAAGGGGCCCTCGGTCCGGGCCCCGCGCGCCCAGTGCGACAAAAAAGCTTACCAGTTTCGCATCAAGCGGATCATCGAGGGCACTCCGGGGCTTGATCTTCACCAGGGAAACGTCGCTACAATCTTGGTCGACAAGGACGAGGTCAAGGGAGTCCAGACCAGCTTGCAGATGGAGATCCGGGCCAAGAGCGTCATCCTCTCCGCCGGAACCTTCATGAAGGGTCTCATGCATGTTGGCTTGCGGAATGAAAAAGGGGGTCGGATGGGCGACGGCACTTCGGTTGTTTCCGAATCACTAAAGGAACTCGGATTCGAGATTGATCGCTTCAAAACGGGCACTCCTTGTCGCTTGAATGGAAGGAGTTTGGACTTTTCCAAATGCGAGAGGCAGGATGGCGACCAACCGCCCTCTTTGTTTAGTTATCACCCTGAACTTCTCAAAAAAGATGAGGACGACATTTTCAGCCTCAACAACTGGGGTGATCCAAAGTTCCACGTGGAACAAGTGCCATGCTGGATCACTTGGACGACGCCCCGGACTCATGACGTCATCCGGGACAATCTCCATCAATCCCCGATGTATTCAGGGAAAATTGAAGGAGTCGGACCGCGTTATTGCCCCTCTATCGAAGACAAAGTGGTTCGTTTTGCGGAAAAGGAGCGCCACCAAGTCTTTCTGGAGCCCGAGGGACGCCACACTCTCGAGTATTACGTCAACGGGGTTTCAACCTCACTTCCGTATGAAGTTCAGCTGGATTTCCTCCGGGCCATCCCGGGATTGGAGAACTGCGAAATCATTCGTCCCGGCTATGCCGTTGAATACGACTACTGCCCGCCCACTCAACTTCACCCCACTCTGGAAACCAAAAAGGTTTCCGGTCTTTACTTTGCGGGTCAAATCAATGGCACCTCGGGTTATGAAGAAGCGGCGGGGCAGGGGCTTCTTGCCGGGGCCAATGCGGCCTTGAAAGT
>Ga0307933_1002075_pt1 | contig 14044 bp, 11 predicted proteins | sample OrgLakmetageno88_FD_201811 | JGI IMG/M metagenome (GOLD analysis project Ga0307933, IMG submission 201811) | Saline water microbial communities from Organic Lake, Antarctica - #88 | ecosystem: Environmental > Aquatic > Non-marine Saline and Alkaline > Saline | place: Antarctica: Organic Lake...
GACATCGTTGGCGTCTTCATTGAGCAACCGGCATTCGACGGTGGCGCCGTCGTTCGTGACCGTGTTCGCCAAAGGAGGTCCCAGTGCAATGGGACCTGCTTCCCCTCCGATCACGGTGCCGGGGTTGCCAAAAAGAAATGCCACATCGCCGGGGGACAGGGCCTCATCGTAAACCTGCACATCGTCGAGCGCTCCAGTGTAGTCATAGGCATTGGAGTTCCAGTAGGTGCCCATGGTCCATTCGGAAACGGACGAGCTGAGGGAGAGCACACTTCCATCGGGGCCACTCTGCGCCCCGTTAACGTAAATTTTGCTGTTGCCGGCACCGGGATCGTTGACCGCGACGATATGGATCCATTCACCGGCACTGGTAGTCGGGAGATTGGCGTCGGCCACCACGCCGCCGGGTGAGATTTGGAGATTCCCGCTGGAAGTCTTGATGCCATAACGATCACCGCTTCCACCCGTGCCTTCAAAACCGGCCAGGATGGCGAAGTCATCGGACGTCGTGGTATTGGCCCAAAGAGAGATGGTGAAGGCGCTGGTCCCGTCGGCGAGAGCGAGGAGCGACGAGGCGACCGCTGCTATCGTGAACTTGGGATTGTTGGCGGCATTTCCGGACACCCCGGGAATCCAGGTCGTTGCTCCGGTGGTGGTGGCGGTGAAGCCATTTCCCGAGGAATCGGCAGCGGTCGTGCCGCTCCCTTCATCAAAAGTCCAGTGGCCGATCAAAGCGGCATTGCTGGTGCTGGTCAGGGCAGCGAGAACGGAGGTGAGTGAAAGAATGGATGATGTTTTCATTTGGAATTAGAGGTTGGGTCAATTGTCATGGTGAGATGATCACGGGAAAAAACATTTGTAAACTCCTCCCCGGTGACTTGTCTGTGACACTGGGAAATGCATCCTCACCGTGATTGGTTAACAGCTTTCTTGCTTTTTTTTATGGGTGAAAATCCGGGACTCCTCCCTTTGGTGAGCGCGATTTCCAAAAAAATCCGTTTATGAAATCAGATCAGGCCGCATATCGTAGGAAGAAACTATGAAACTGGACGCCAGACAGCAGGCCGAATTTGTCGGCGAAATCACCCGGCACCAAGGGACCTTGCGGGGCTACATCGTGTCCCTGATGCCCGGCATCAGCGGGGCCGGCGATGTCCTTCAGGAAACCAATCTGGTCCTTTGGGAAAAGCGGCACAAATTCGAGCCGGGCAGTAATTCCCGCGCCTGGGCCTTTGCCATCGCCCGTCTTCGGGTCAAGATGCACCGCCGCCAACTCATGCGACTGGGAAGACCCCTGTTGGACGAGGATCTGGCCGAAGAGCTTGCCAAGGAGGCAGAAGAAACCCCCGAAGAGGTCGAGGAACGCCTGTCGGCCCTCAGCAAATGTCTCCGTCGCCTCGATGAGAAAAATCGTCGCCTCATCGAACATCATTATTTTTCAGCGGACAGCCTGGAGAATCTTTCGGCCAGTTGCGGGCGACCGGTGAATTCCCTCCGGGTCACCCTGTGCCGGATCCGGGCTGCCCTGCGCAAGTGCATCAACCATGAAGTCAGCGTCTCCCGCCTCCGCCCATGAGCACGCATGATCTCGAGTTATCTCTGACCGATCTTTTCGAGGGCCGTCTCGAGGGAGAGGACCTAGCGGATTTGCAGCGTGAGTTGCACACCAATCCGGAAGCCCGGCTGGCTTATCGCGACTACGCCCGTCTGCAGAATGTCCTCCAACTCCGAGCCGAAGGAAGCGATCCCATGTATGTCATCTCGATGGACCAGGTCGTTGAGCGTCGTCGACGGCGGTATTTGAAATCGGCTGCGCTGGCCTCGGCCGCTGTCCTGGTGCTCGCTTTGATCGCGATGGGACTGATTTTGATCCGGACTCCCGAGCCCACCCTGGCCTTTGTCGCGAGCCCCGGATCCGAGTTTAGCCTCAGTCACGAGTTGGCCGGGGAAGAAGCTCCGACCGGTCTGGTTTTGGAGCCGGGATCCCGCCTGGAAATCCGCAGTGGCACGGTGGAGCTTCACTTTGGGTCGGGAGTACGCGGGATTGTGCGCGGCCCGGCCGACCTGACCTTGCGGCGCGATGACCTGCTCGATTTGGCCCGTGGAACCGCTTGGTTCCACGTCCCCGGGAAGGCGAGCGGTTTCCAGGTGAGTACCCCTGATTTGATCCTGACCGATCTGGGCACGGAATTTGGCATTCTCTCGCAGGCGGAGTTTCTCGATGAGGTCCACGTTTTTTCCGGCGAGGTTGAAATCACCAACCGCTATGGGCTCAAAAGGCGCGAGACTGTCACGGTCGGCCAGGCTCGCGTGGCTGGACCGGCCGGCCGCTGGAACGAAACGCCCCTTCGCGAGGATCATTTCCTCACGGGCCTTCCGGTCAGTGAACCCAGGGAGTTCGAGGAGACGGTGGTGCACGATGACTTTGAGAGCGACTCTTCGGCGGACTACCTTTGCCTCGACTACTACCGCGGTGGTGAATTCCCCGAGCGTTTTCGAATCGATGACGATGACAATGGCCTTCTCGAAATCACGCCTGGTCGGGGGAGGGCTGGTCAGGTGGTCCACCGGTCGGCGACCCTCGAGGTCGGCCAGACCTTTCGCATGGACTGGCTGACTCCGGCCCAGTCCGGCTATGGCATCTCTCAAGTGTTGACCGACAGGATCGATCAAAAACGGTATTCTGTGCGCTTGCGGGTCAGTGACGGAGCTTATCAGATCGACTTCCGCGGAGACCACGAGGCCGGTGGCACCATGGGCTCCGTGGAGTGGCACAACCGCTCACCCTACACCGCACCGGAGACCTTTTGGGTGAAGCGGATGAGCCCGACTCAATTTGCCTGGTATCGGGGTGCCGAGCCGACGGAGCGGATCAAAATTGCAGAAATCACCTTGGACTCGGCTCCCGGTCCGCTGCACGTCGGCGTGCAGGCCTGGGCGACGACCGCGCGGTTCGACAATCTGGCCATCCTTCGCAGCGAAGACCTCGAGGAGCCTGCCGATGATCGGGTGCCCGAAAGCCGATAAGGAAACTTACTTCACGATGATATGCCCACGCATCAGGGTGGCGTGGCCGGGGAAGGTGCAGACGAAGGGGGATTTTACCGGGTTGGTCGAGGGTGATTTCGAGAGTCTCTTTTTTGCCGGCGTCGAGGAGCTTGGTGACCAAGGACGAAGTCGGCAAACTCGTCGGCGGCGGCTCCGCCCGCGTCGACCGCTAGTTTTCTAAAGCTCAAGCGATACAAAACCTGGGCATGTCGGCACAGGCATTCCGAGGTCCGGCTTTTTGGGAGCCAGATAACAACTGGACCTATTGCCTGATAGATAGCGAAAATCCACTTTAAAAAACTGCTTAGAATAATCGCGATTTTTGCGTAGAACGAATGCAGAGATTCAATCTCCAGCCAAATTCCCTTGGTGGAAGACGACCACCGCCACCGCCGCATCAATGCCGCCCAAAACCTCGCACTGATGCGAAGCGCCCTCCTGGCGATCATCCCATTTGATGAAAAGCAAACCCTCAATGACTGCTTCGAAAGCTATGTCAAAAACCCCCACCTCGCGATCAGACTCATCCAAAAATCAAAACCAATCTAGTCAGAACCCCTTCAAGCCAATCGCCCTGGGCCTTCGGTCTATCTGGACTTGGAGAATATTGCCGACATACGCTTCCGTCAAAGAACCACCAAACTCGGCCTCAAGAACTTCGAGCGCTCGTGAATCCCTCCGGAAAACCGGATCGGATCGTCGTTCCTCACTCGCGAAAGATCTTCTCGATCTCGTGAAAAGGGAGCGCTTGGTAGCTCTCGGTCTCCGGGCGGAGATCGCAGGCGGAGATGACATAGCCGGGGTCGGTGACCGGGACGTTTTTTTGGAGCTTCTGAATCGCCAGGGGAAAGCGGTCATTCCAAGTCATGGCGGATTTGATCTCAATCGGAACGAGCCGTCGTTGACGATCCCAAATGAGATCAACCTCGTGGCCGTTGCTATCGCGCCAAAAGTAGAGATTCGGCTCCCGGCCCTGATGAGCACGCTCTTTCCAAGCATCAGCTACGACCATGTTCTCGAAAAGACTCCCATGCAGTGGGTCGCGCAGAACTTGTCCTTCTGTTTCAATTCCCAAGAGCCAGGTCGCGAGGCCGGTTTCGGTAAAGTAAATCTTGGGGGACTTGATCAACCGCTTGCCGAAATTTTGATAGTAGGGCGGGAGAGAAAAGACGATGAAGGAGGCCTCCAGAACTGAGAGCCATTCGGTGATGGTGGTATGGGAAACGCCGACATCATTTGCGAGACCGTTCATATTAATGACTTGTCCGACCCGCCCGGCAAGGAGCCGGATGAAGCGACTGAAGACGCGGGAGTCTTTAACCCGCAGAAGATCGCGGACATCCCGCTCGACGTAGGTCCGGAAGTAATCGCGGTAGGCGTCGAGCGGATCCAGATCGTCATCGTAAACACGGGGGAGGAAGCCGCGAAAGAGAGCCGCTTCCTTCGACAGCGAATATCCGGCCGATTTGAGTTCGGAAAAAGAAAAAGGCAGGAGGGTGAGCATCGCGGTGCGGCCGGCGAGAGATTGCCCTACCGCTTCGCGGAGTTTGGGTTGATGACTTCCAGTCAGGATGAAGTGGCCCTTTGTTTTGGTTTTATCTTCATCCACTTTGACCTGAATCCACGAAAGCAAGCTGGAGACGTTTTGGATCTCGTCAAAAATATGGGGACCATCGTGGAGAGCGAAGAAGCTCTTGGGGTCGTCTTCAGCAAGACGGCGGATCTCCGGATTTTCCAAATTAGCGTAGCCATGATCAGGGAAAACCTCACGGACCAAGGTTGTTTTTCCAGCCTGTCGGGGTCCGGTGACCGTAACGACGGGATATTTCGAGGCGGCCTTGAGAAGTTGCGGAGTCAGATTTCGGCTGATTGGCATGGAGACTTTTTGGTAGAATTCATGTATTTTGCAAGTTCAACTTTCAAATTACATGAGTTTCAAAATTCCTAGAGGACGTCTCCCACCACCGCGGCGGCACTTCCAAAGAGCTTTACCATTTCGCGTTCCGGGGGATGTGCAGCAAAGAACCACCAAACTTTGCTCTTGAGATCTGGATGACTCTTTTGGAGCAATTCCCCGCGAAAGCTGATTTCGTTCCTCCCACCCATCCGGGAGAGTCGGACGGAGCCGCATTTCATCGAGGCCTGATGGCTGCCGGGTCGTAAGAACCCAGCGGGACCTCCTCGAACGACCTGAACTGTGACCATTTCCACTCTTCTCACCTAACAAAAACCCGCCTAACCATTAAGGCTAAGCGGGTTGGAAAGTGGTACGCAGACTGGGACTCGAACCCAGGACCAATTGGTTAAAAGCCAACTGCTCTACCAACTGAGCTATCTGCGCGTTTCGTTGGGTTTTGCCGCGCGGATTGCTCCGCAGGGCGGCGGAGGTCTAGGGCTATCGAGGATTTTTGACAAGGGAATCTTTCCATTTTTTTGATCAACCCGCCCGTTGCACACCCGCCATCTCACGCTTATAGCCTTCCCCGTGAGCGACGGTTCCCCGAAAGACCGGTGGCTGGGCATGGCCCTGCCCACGTGGGACGGTGTGCCCGGAAAGACCGCCTCCCCTGCCAGCCTCGCCGCCTGCGACCCTGCCGCCCAGGGATATCTCATCGCCGCGCTGACCCGACGGTTTGAGGCTCAAAAGGGCGGACGTCTTTGGATCATGACCCCGCACGCCCGGCGGCGCGATGAACTCGCCGAAGAACTGGCCTTTTGGAAAGCCCCCGCTCTCGTCCTCACCGATCCCACGGTCATTGTCGATCAGGAGCTCGCCGATCCCGATCGTGAGGCCGAACGACTTGCCACCCTTCACCGCATTGCCCGCTCGCCTGACACCCCCGTCATCCTTTCCCGGGCCTCCTGGCAAACGGCGGCCCCGGCACTGAAGACGATCGATGAAACCGAACTCACCCTCGAAGTCGGGCAGGAGATCGAGCTGGAAGAACTCCTGAAATGGCTCACCGACCGCAGCTACGAGGAACAAGCGCAGATTTTCCAGCGAGGTCAATTTGCGCGGCGGGGAGGGATCGTCGATTTCTACCCTCCCCAACTTCCCTACCCCGTCCGGGTCGAGTTCTTTGGCGATGAAATCGAGTCCATCCGACACTTTGATGTCGAAACCCAGACCACCCTCAAAAGAACGAGCCAGATCGAATTAAGCCGCGAATCGGAAACACCGGGACCGGCTCTTTCATCCTGGCGGGGAAAAGAGGACCTCGTCGTTTCGATTGACGAAGACGATCGCGAAGTCGCCGACGTCCTTCTGACCAACGACCCCCGGGGCGACCGCCTCGCCAATCTCTATCCTTCTCCGGCCGCCGGTTTTGAGGCCGGCGATTTTGTGGTCGCTGACTCAAGTCGCGCCCTCTTTCAGGAACAACTCAATGAGTGGCGGAACCAAGGCTGGCAGATCGGGCTCGTTGCTCCGGGCAAAGCTGAAAGACATCGCTTTTTTGAGATTCTGGAGCGCGAGGAGGACGACCTCACCTGCGTCGAGGGACGACTGCCCCGCGGCTTCGTCTTTCCCGAACAAAAGCTGGCCCTCCTCTCCACTCTCGAGATTTTCGGACGCCAGCACCTGCCCGGAACCCGGGGTCGCTCGCGCGAGAGTCACCAGCGAAATGCCGCTGCCATCGCCGGGGTCCACGAACTCAACGAGGGGGAATTTGTCGTCCATGCCGATTACGGGGTCGGGGAATTCATTGGATTGGTCGACGGTGAGGAAGGCCGGGAGGAACTGGGAATCGAATACCAGGACGGCGCGACCCTGCACGTTCCCATCGACCAAAGCCACCTCGTCTCGCGCTACGTCGGAATTGGGGGCGGGAAACCCAAGCTCAACAAACTGGGCGACCGAAGATGGAAAAAGTCGCGCCTCACCGCCGAGGCCGCCGTCATGGACTACGCGGCCTATCTTTTGAGGCTGCAGGCCGAGCGCGATTCCCAGAAAGGCCACCCTCATCCGCCCGACGGCCAATGGATGCAGGAGTTCGAGGCCTCCTTTCCCTTCACCGAAACCCCGGACCAGGGCAAGGCCATCGAGGAAACCAAAATCGACATGGAATCCCCCCGCCCCATGGATCGCCTGATCTGCGGGGACGTTGGTTTTGGGAAAACCGAGGTCGCCATCCGCGCGGCCTTCAAAGCGGTCAGCGGAGGCACCCAGGTCGCCCTCCTGGCGCCCACCACCGTGCTCGCAGAGCAACACTGGCGCACCTTCAAGGCCCGCATGAGCGATTACCCCTTCGAGATCAGATTGCTCAGCCGCCTGCAATCGCCGGCTGAAGTACGAGAGACCCTCGAGGGCCTCCGTGATGGCAAGGTCGACATTGTCATCGGGACCCACCGGCTTCTTTCCGCCGGGATCGAATACCAAAATATCGGCCTCCTGGTCGTCGATGAGGAACAACGCTTCGGGGTCCGCCACAAGGAGATCCTCAAAGAGCGCTTCCGTCTCATCGACGTCCTCACCCTTTCCGCGACCCCGATTCCGCGCACGCTCTATCTTTCCCTGATGGGCGCGCGGGACATGTCGACGATCGACACCCCGCCCCCCAACCGGCTTCCGGTGCAGACCTCGATCTGCGCCTACGACGAACGATTGATCCGCAATGCCATTCGCCGCGAACTGACCCGCGGGGGACAGGTGTTTTTCCTTCATAACCGGGTCGCCACCATCGAGACGATGAAGGAACGCCTCGAGAATCTTGTTCCGGAGGCCTCGGTGGTGGTCGGCCATGGCCAAATGGATCGCGAGAATCTCGAAAACGTGATGCACCATTTCGTCGAGGGAAAGGCCGACATCCTCCTCGCAACCACCATCATCGAAAGCGGGATCGATATTCCCAATGCCAACACCATCTTCATCGACCGCGCGGATCGCTTTGGTCTCGCCGACCTTTACCAGCTCCGCGGGCGCGTTGGGCGATCCGGGCGCCGCGCCTACGCCCTCCTCCTCCTTCCCGGCGAATTGCTTGCCGGGGGCGACGCCAAAAAGCGGCTGAGTGCCATCAAGCAATACACCGAACTGGGATCGGGTTTCAAAATTGCGATGCGGGACCTGGAAATCCGGGGAGCCGGGAGTCTTCTCGGCACCAAGCAATCGGGCCATATCACCGCTGTCGGCTTCGAGCTTTACTGCCAACTCCTCCAGCAATCGGTCGAACAAATCCAGGGGAAAACCGGACAGCAACGGGCCGATGCCCAGGTCCGCGCCGATTTTGTGACCTACTCGGAAGGCCAGTGGGATGGCTCCGGCGACCGCTTACCCGCCTTTTTCCCCCGTTCCTTTGGCCCGGATCCCGAAATGAGGGTGGCTGCTTACCGGCAACTGGCTTCGGCGCGAAGTGAGAAGGAAATTTCGGCCATCGAAAAAAACTGGCGGGACCGTTTTGGACGCTTTCCCGATCCCGTGGTCCATTTGCTGGAGATCAACCGCCTCCGCGTTATCGCGTCGAATAAGGGGGTGCAGGTCGTCGAAATCAACAAAGACCGTTTTATGCTCCAGCGAAACGGTGAATACATCCTGCCGCCCGGCGGAAAGTTTCCCCGCTTGAGTTCGTCGAAATCCAACGATAAGCTCCGCGAAGCAATCTCCCTCCTTAAATCCCTCTAACCCCCGCCTTGTATTATGAATTTTTATTGTGCCAGAGCCCTCGCCAGCAGCCTTCTCGTTTTTTCCTCCGTGATGTGCGCCTGTGCTCAAAACGTCCGTCCGGGAAGCCCGACAACTCCTGCCACGGGTCCGGACAACAATGCCCCCGATCGCCCCAAGCCAAAGCTTGAGCCGGTCAACGGGATTGTCGCCAAAGTGAACGGCGAGGTCATTACCTTGAACCAGTTAATGATCCAAGTGGCCCCGCAGCAGTCGGTCCTGATGAGCCGTTTCCCTCGCCGGGGGGCCGCCTATCAGACTCAGCTCTCCCAGATGAAAAACCTCATTCTTAATAACCTGATCGACCGCACCATCATGTTTTCGGAGTTCAAGGATCGGATCTCGGCAGTGACCGACCAACAGGTCGAAGAAGAAATCAAGCGGATTATCGACCGGCAATATAACGGTGACGAAGCTCTTTTCCGAAAGTATCTCCAAGCAACCCACACCACCCGTGACCAATTCAAACAAGAACAGCGGCGCGAGATCTTGGTGCAGATTGTCCGCACGCAGCATTTTGGCGATGTTCCCGTTCCCCGGGAAGAGGAACTTCGCGAGGAATATCAGGAATGGAAGGTCACCAACCGCGACCGCCGAAAAGACGTCGCCACCTATCACCGGATTTACCTTCGCAAGGACCTCGGCGGCGGTGCCAACTCCCAACTCCTGCGGGCCGAGCGCATCATGGAAAAGATTCAAAACGGCGGTGATATCGAGGCTCTTGCCAAAGTTCATTCCGATGATTCCCATGCCCAGGATGGAGGTCTCTGGAAGGATATTCCCCGAACCGATCTCAACATGGAATTCGGATTCATCCTCTTTGAGAGTGAAGGGACGAAGGTCATGGGCCCGATCGAAGACCAGTTTGGTTTCAATATCATTGAGGTCATGGAGCGAGAGTTCGGACCCTCCCCGCCTTTCGAGGAAGTCCGCGACCAACTGGAGCAGCGGGTCGTGGCCGAGAAAAAGTCGGCGAATTTCGAGAAGTGGATGAAAAAAATGCGCGCTCGCGCGGTCGTCGAAAAAATGCTCTAACCCCCTGATGCAAACCGCGGTCTACGCAGGCAGTTTTGATCCGCCGACCAACGGCCACCTTTGGATGATCAGGCAGGGCCTCGAGCTTTTTGACCGACTCGTCGTTGCGATCGGCGAAAATCCTTCAAAAAGCTACACCTTTGCGACCGCCGAGCGCATCGACCTTCTTCGTTCCTCGATTCCCTCCTGCGAACGCCTGACCATCACCCAGTTCGACAACCGCTACCTCGTCGATTATGCCAAGGAGGTCGATGCTGAATTCATCCTCCGCGGAATCCGCTCACCCGCCGACTACGAGTACGAGCGCGTGATGCGACATATCAACGGCGACATGGCCCCCGACATTAACACCGTCTTCCTCATGCCCCCGCGGGACAAGGCCGAACTCTCCTCCAGCATGGTGATGGGCCTCATCGGACCCGACGGCTGGGAGCAAACAGTCCGCCGCTACGTCCCCAGTCCCGTCTTCGACGCCCTGCTGGCCAAACAAAATTCCGGGGAATTATGAGCACGCTCGCAATCGCTTTGGGAGCCTTCGTGCTCTATCTGATCGCCTACCACACCTATGGGAGATGGCTCGGTTCGAAGATTTTCAAACTGGACCCGGAAGCGAGGGTCCCGTCGATCGCCCTGGAGGATGGCAACGACTACGTTCCCACTAAAAAGAGCATCGTTTTCGGTCATCATTTCACTTCCATCGCCGGCACCGGACCAATTGTCGGCCCCGCCATCGCGGTCATCTGGGGTTGGGTGCCCGCGGTTCTTTGGGTCATTTTTGGTTCCATCCTGATCGGAGCGGTTCATGATTTTGGAGCTCTCGTGGTTTCCCTGCGAAATCGCGGTCAGACCATCGGTGATGTGGCCGGGCGGGTCATCAACCGCCGCACCCGCATCCTTTTCCTCTCGATTCTTTTTCTGGCCCTGACCATCGTCCTGGCCATTTTCGGGTTGGTCATCGCCAACGTTTTCAAGGCCTTTCCACAGGCCATCGTTCCCTGCCTCATCCAGATCCCCCTCGCCCTTGTCATCGGGGTCTTTCTTCACCGCCGCGGAGCCGGGATCCTGATTCCCTCGCTGATCTCGCTTGCGGTGATGTATCTCGCGGTTGCTTTTGGCAACGTCGGCTTTTTGGCTTCACTCAACGAATTTCTGGGCGGCGATCCCACCAACCCCGACAGCAACGGCTTGTCCGTCATCACCTGGGTCTCGATTCTCCTCATCTACTGCTACTTTGCCTCCATTCTCCCCGTCTGGACCCTGCTGCAACCCCGTGACTACATCAACAGCCTGCAGCTCCTCTCGGCTCTCGGCCTCGTCGTCATCGGCCTCATCGCCGCCGCCCTTTTCGGAGGGGCTCCGCTGCCCGGGACAGACGCGGGCACTTCTCTGGAGATCGTGGCTCCCGCTTTCAATTTCAACCCGGAAGGAGCTCCCCATATTTTCCCCTTTCTCTTCATCACCATCGCCTGCGGCGCGATCTCGGGCTTTCACTGCCTTGTGGCCTCGGGAACCTCGTCGAAACAACTCAAATGCGAAACCGACGCCCGTTTTGTGGGATACGGCTCAATGCTGGTCGAAGGCTTCCTCGCCATCCTTGTCATTCTTGCCTGCGTTTCCGGCCTGGGACTGGGCTCGGGAGAGGGTGACGCTTTCCTCTCGGGGCAAGCGGCCTTCGACACCCGTTATGCCAGCTGGAATTCCGCCAATGCCCTCGCTGCCAAAGTCGGGGCCTTTGTCGAAGGCAGTGCCAATTTTCTAAAAGCGCTCGGCCTCTCCCGTGACTTTGCGGTCGCCCTGATGGGCGTCTTTGTGGCCTCTTTCGCCGCCACCACTCTCGACACGGCCTGCCGGCTGCAACGATACGTGGTGCAGGAACTGGCCGCCAACCTCGCGCCCCGACACAAGGTCAGGGGAAGGCGGGTCGGTGAATTCGTCGACGGCAATCCCCTTTACTGGCTGACCAACCGCCACGCCGCCACCATCTTCGCGATCATTGTCGCTTTTCTCATCGCGCGCCTTCCGGGAGGCGAGGGAAAAGACCCCGGCACCGGAGGGATGCTCCTCTGGCCGCTCTTCGGGGCGATCAACCAACTTCTTGCCGGCCTCGCTTTTCTGGTCATCACCTTTTGGCTCAGACGCCGGGGCCTTCCCTTTGCCTTCGTCATCATTCCGGGCATTCTCATGCTGATTTTGCCCGCGATTGCGATGTCAATGAACCTGCGAGACTTTGCCTCAAATCACAATTGGCTCCTCTTCAGCTTCGGGTTCTTCACCCTCCTCATCGAAGTGTGGATGATTGCCGAGGCGATGTCGGTCTGGAACAAACGACGGGCCCCGAAACCAGCGGAAGAAGGCTAGCAGTCTCTCGGGGTTAGGGCGATTTAAAGACGTTTGAGACCTGGCAGCTTAATCCGGGATCGCCCAGCCTTTGAGGGCCTCAGCCTGATACTTTCGCTCCCAGAAGCTCCGATCTAGCGCAGGTTCCGATTCGAATGTCATCAATTTTGCGGCGATGCCATCAGAGACGATTGAAAAACAGAATAGTGAAACAGCCACGATGACGACGTCCACAAATGCCAGAAGCCCAAGCCGGAATACGAGCCATCCTATCGGAGTCCCGTAAGTTTTTGGATCAGGAGAGCTCATTTTTTCGCACACGTTAAAGACCAGGCAACCGGGCCTGATCACTGAATGAGTCCTATCACTCCACTGTAGGAAGCGCAACGAGATCAACTACCCACGCGGTTGCCCGGTGTCGTCTCTGTTGTGCGCTTCTGATTCTTTCGCAGTGGGCGGCAGCTTTTCGTGCCCCTGAAGCGGCGAGGGAGGTCTGGGCGAGATCGGCCTGATCGGCCGCTTGAGAAAGAGGACTGCGTTATCGAATCGGAGCATCCGTTTTTCTTCGCACGTCAAAGGTCTGCCACCCGCTACCGGGAGCGCCCCTCCGATTCAGGTTTAGGTTTCTCGCCACCCTCCAACTGCGACTCGGAACGGGTAGCAAGTCGTCCACCATCTTCTGCTTCTCCTTTTCTTCGCTTTGTCGCTTCATCGGCTCCCAAATGACGGTGCTTCCTAAAATTCTTTGCCTGCTCACCAAATTAGTCTTACTACCAAACAAATCGCGGTCTGCGGTAGTGCTGAAGCCGAAGTCTTTATTGTCTCCATAGACCTTCCCGGTTGAGGTGTTCAAATAAGCCAGTATCGAGTAGGGATGGGATCGTGCGTTCTGGGGATCCACGTTCTCTGAAATCCAAAGCCTGCTGAGTTCTCCGTCGTTGTCAAAATCCCTGTATTCAATATGCCCTATGAGCAAATGCATGTCTTTAAGGTAAAAACGATACCAACGTCCGTCGCTGGAAACGCTCACGTTTAAAAATTCTGAAAAATCGGCCATTAATACTAATTCTCGATTTGCTATTATTCGGCAGTTGGACGTAAACGTTTTCTTCCCCGCCGAACGAATCCGGTATGCGTTGATCGTAAATGACCTCAACGTCGCGATTCGGAATTTTTGTTGTATAAGCCACCGTATGATCTGAACGAAACGAGCATCCAGCGATAACGATGGGTATAAGCGCTGGTAGGAGGATCTTCATTTCTCTGCACAACGTTGATTTGGAGGGACGGCCAAAACCAGAAAATAAGACAGGCAAGTCTGATGTCGAACACGAAAGATGAAAATGAACCGAGTGACGCCGAGGCCGTCACTCTCTCACGCCTTGTTCTGCTCCGACATTTTAGAAGCCTCGATACATCGCTGAAGCGGCTAAAACAAATAAGATGCCGGCTGGAATAATTAGGTGGAGAAAAGTAAGCAAAAAGACTCTGAGCGGAAAAAGCCCTCCACTCAGCTTCTTCTGGCATATGGCGAAAATCGAAGTAGCGACGAAACCGAGGTAACTCCCAAAAGCCGGAACCAAAAATCCATCAACGCTCGTAACCGAAAACAGCAGCATCAAAATAAGAATACTCGGAATTACTGCCGTGATACCAAGAATCAATGCAATGAATACGGAGCGAGGCAATAACGATAAGAACAATAAGAGGGCAGCGATTCCCCAAACAATAAGGAGGAAAATGACAGACTCACGTGACATCAGGCACAACGTTCAAGCTCTCCGGCGGCTAACACGAATTACGGATTAGCTCAGACACCCAAGAGCACTTTCAAACTACATCACACTACACGACAAAATTTGAGAGAGGTTGTCTGAGAACGAGGTCGAAAAACTCGGCCAACTCCCTGGCTAGTTTCACCGGGGTCAGCAAGATACGGTGAAGGTTCTCAAAGCCCCGCCGAAAGAT
>Ga0307933_1002081_pt1 | contig 14031 bp, 7 predicted proteins | sample OrgLakmetageno88_FD_201811 | JGI IMG/M metagenome (GOLD analysis project Ga0307933, IMG submission 201811) | Saline water microbial communities from Organic Lake, Antarctica - #88 | ecosystem: Environmental > Aquatic > Non-marine Saline and Alkaline > Saline | place: Antarctica: Organic Lake...
CTGATAGCCGGTGATGCGCGGCTCCTGATACTCGCCGCCGCTGCGGCTGGGGGCGTTGGCGTAGACCGGATTGACGTTCAGCCGCGCGGTCTGCAGATCGGCTTCGGCCACACCGGCTTCACGCAGGGCGGCGAACACCGCCTGCATCTTTGACGCGTTGTCACGCACCGCGGCGGCGGCTGTATCGGCGCGGCTGACCACGCCGGCGGTGATGCGTGCTTGATCGGGCGCCACGCTCACCGAGCCGGTGGCCGACAGCGACAAGGTCGCTTCGGTTCGCTGCGGCGTGCTCTGGGCGCTGGCCGCCGGCGCAAACGCCAGCGGAATGGCCGCAGCCCCGGTCAAGAGCATCAAGGCGGCGAAGGCCGGGCGAAGTGCAAGACCCGGCAGGCCGAAGTACGGCGCTGACATCGTTGCGGATTCTGGAGCAGATCTTGTAACGGGTTGGGGCGTGGTCATGGGGCGTCTCCTTCAGGTGAGCCATTGGTCTTGAGCCTAACGCAACCCGCGCTCGTGGCGAAACTTGGCCCGCTTCGCGCCGCTTTCACGGATGACGTCGATTTAACCTGGGCGTCGAGCCGCAAGACACACTTTGCGCGCGCGGCTCGGCACGCTAATAACGCATCAGCACGCATTTCGTGCGGGCCTGTAGCTCAATTGGTTAGAGTCGGCGGCTCATAACCGCTTGGTTGGGGGTTCGAGTCCCTCCGGGCCCACCATTTTTTCTTTGATGCTCATGTGCAGCGACATCCGATTTGATTCATTCGCCAATCAAAGTGATTCAGACTGTCCAGGTGTTCGTGGCGTAGCGCCGCAACGCATTGCCCTTCGAAGGTAGAGGCATCGGGTTGGAATCTCCCCACACCTTTTTTGATTGGTTGGGCGTCACTGAAAGTTGGACAAAATCCAAGAAATTTCGATGAGGCACCGCCGTATTTGTCCCTGTAAAATAGCCCCGTCTGCTCAGTGTCTTGTAAGAGCAAAACCGTTTGAGCCGCCCTGCCCGGCTGCGTAGCGTTCGCGGGTGGGCAATCCGTACCGTTACTTCAAGACATCGCCGGACCTCATCCGCCTGGCCATGATTTATGTCCGCTTCCCGCTTTCGCTGCCCAATGTGGAGGACCTGCTTCAGGAGCGCGGGATCGGTATCAGCCACGAGGCCCGCGGGTCTGGTGGACCCGGTTCGGGCCACTGATTGACCGATAGATCGGTAAACTCCGCGCGCGCCAACTTCGCCAGATGATCCAATGGCGCTGGCATATCGACAAGGTGTTTATGAAGATCAATGCCGAAACTCACAATCTATGGCGCGCCGTCGATCACGAAGGCGAATTGGTGGAATCCTTCGTCACGAAAACGCGCGACAAAACTTCAGCATTGAAATTCCTCAAGAAAGCGACGAGGCGCTACGGTCGCCCTGAAGAGGTCGTCACCGACAAGCTGCGTTCGTATCGCCCCGCGATGAATGAGGTCGGGAGCGGAGCCAGACAGGTCACGGGTCGTCGCGTCAACAACCGGATGGAAAACTCACATCTGCCCTTTCTAAGGCGGGAACTGGCGATGGTGCGGTTCCGGCGAATGCGAAGTCTGCAAAAGTTCGCCGCCGCTGACGCCTCCATTCACAACCACGATCGCTCACTTGCACGCCGCCCGCGCTTCGAAGACCATCGCAGCGCGGTCCTGACTGAATGGGGTATCCTGCGGGTCGTGTGAGGTCACGAACCGCGACTCCCCAGGTTTTTTCGCGTTCGCCTGACAGCACGCTTCTAACACCTCTCGCCGGCCTGCTGAGGGGAGCGCGTTGCCCCCTCAATTTGACCAGTGCGGTCCGCCGTCATCGCGGGCTTTATCTAAACCCGACCCAGACCTCCACGCGACGACTGAGCCGGTCGTTATCCCCGCCTGCGGGGCAGCCCAGAAAGCCCGTCGCCCCCATGGGTATGACGGGCCCGACCGGAATTCCGGCATCTGACAATCGTTCAGCGACACCTTCCCCACGCGCCAGCGACAGAACAACGTTGGTCTGCTGATCGCCGGACGGGTCAGCAAACCCAACAATGATGACGCGGCCGATATCGTCGCCCTCGCGGTTGAGCGCGGAGATCAATTGAGCAATGTCGCGCTCGGCGATTGGGTCAAGCGCTGATGTCCCGTGCGCGAATCGAATGACCCGCGACATCATATAGGCGTCCTCGAGAACCAGTTTCAGCCCATCAAGCGCCCGCGGGTTGCCGCCGCGCTCCATGATGGAAACGCGCTCACGACGATATGCTGCGTCGCGGATCGGATAGACTTCGCCAGCCGATACATTGAGCCCTCGCAGGAGAGACACGCCGGCCGGCGCCGACGTGAAATTCATCAATCTGCGCAGGACGTCCACATCAGCTACGGCGACCTGGTTCACAGAAAACAAGACGGCCTCCTGGACCAGCGGGTATTCCCGCGTGATCGTCTCGATGGTGCCCGGACGGAAACCACGTCCGCAATCGCCGACCCGGATCAGCTCGGCCTCAGTCCCAGCCGTGACAGGGAACAAGCCCATGCGATCGGGCGCTTCTCGCACCCAGCGCCGGACCGCTTCTGCAGACTCAAGGGTTATTGCGGATGAAGGGTCAAGTCTAAGCCCGCCAGCCTCTCCACCGGCAAGCAGACCGTTGCTGATGGACTGTGTCACTGCTGTGGAGACGGGCCGAGTCTGGTATCGGGCCTGATTCACTGCTGTCGCAAGTTCAGTCACCGTCAGGATTTCAGGCGCTTCGGAAAAATTCGCGGTTACGGCGATGGCCCGCGCGCCAAGCCGCATGCTGCTTGAACGTTCAGCCCACCAGTCGCCCGTTGGGAGTCTGGACGAGATAACCATATCGGCCAGGCCCTCCTGCGCTAGCGCATAAGGGTCTGTATCAACCGAAACGACGGCGAGAACCCAGTCATTGTCCGGGTCCCCCACATGCGCGCGCAGCGTTCTCTGCTCAACCGACAGATCCAGCGCCTCGGAGAAGCTCACGCGGGTCTGCGCGTACCCGCGCTGGTCGGCCAGCGCGGCCAGGAACCCCTCCAGAAGGGGCACTGTGATGGAGTCAACTGTTTCTGCGTCGGTCGCGACTCGCAGAACAGAGGCGCCTTCGTCGCGCGCGAGGCCGAGCTGGTTGGGGGCCAGCCAGAGCGAGGCCAGCACGAGGCACCAGACCCGCCAGTCGGCGCTGAATTCTTTGAATGAAAGTGTCATCATCCGGCAGACTCCGCATATTGCTGAAGCTCGGTGCGAGCTTGCGCCCTCAAGTTCGGGGCGAGCACCTCGGTTTCCGGCAAACGCGCTGCCAGGAAGGCCGCTGCGGCTGTCCCCTGACAGGCGATCGCCTGGATCTGGGCAATCACGGCGTCATCATCAGCCGCCTGGTTGATTGCGCCCCGTGCCGCGAGAATGTCGAGGGCGCGGGATGCTTCACGCACGCTATCTACGCCGTTGGATGGCCCAACCCTGGGGCAAGTATCGAAGTTGAAAACGGCACGCTGAGACGGTTGGGCCGTAGCGGGTACAGGCGCTGGCAGAGGCGCACTGGACTCAGCGATCACGGGCTGAGGCGCGGGTTCGTCGCCTCCAAGCGAGGTTGCGATTATCCATATAACGAAAATCAGCAGCAGAACCGTTAGGGCGATCCCGGCATAGAGGAACTTCCGACGGTTGTCCGGCGGAGAGGGCGGCGGCTCCGAACGCGGAGCTTCCGTCTCTCCCTCGCTTACACCGGTGGGATTGGTTGAGAACGGACCAATGTCAGCCATAACGGGGCAGCCCTTCCGCGCCGATCACTCAGCTTTGACGGTAAACAACTGTTGATATCAGAATACTATTGGAGGCCGCGGCACAACGCTAGCTATAAGCGACTACAGCCTTGTGCACGACGCTGCGATCGCTGCGAAGCCCCCAGCCCAGAACGTCCGACACCGTCATGGCGCGGCCCCGTGGGCGGGTCATTCGTTCAATATCAGGTTGGTCGCCGATTCGGGGAATGAAGACCTCAAGTCGGTCCTCTCCGAGGTTGGCCTGATCGAGTAGAACGTTAGCCGCCTTCATAAACGGCCGCGCGGCCTCGGCGCGTTCAACACCGGCAGAGCCTGTCGCTTCAAGCATTGAAAAGACCTGTTCGCCTAGGATGATGCAGGTGCGTTCGACTCCGTCGCGGGTCATCCGTCCTGTGCTGGCGCTGTCAAGAACGCGGAAGAGCGCTCTGACCCTGTCACCCTCAGGTGTTTTCCTGTTATCCGCCAGCGATAGGAGTTCCGTGATCTCCGCGCTTTCCGATACCACCGTCGGCTCGCCCCTCTCGAAATCGGCAATTCGGGCTTGCAGGGTCGTCAGCTTTGCGGACTGCTCTGTCGCGACTTTCTTCATATCCGCTTTTTCGGCGCTCAGAGATTCAATCAAGCCGTCTTTGGCTGCGTTGGAGACGCTGAGCTTCTCGCTTTCCTCGCGCGACTCTCGCCGGGCCTCTTCAATCTTCGAATCCAGATTCCGTTTCAAATCGTCGATTTGGGCTTCGCGATCTTTGATGACCTGCGCAAAATCCCGATTCTTAGCGCTTGCATCATTGAATTCATCGGCAAGCGCAGAGAATTTTGAGGCGTAATGAGACCCGGCCTCCCTGACGCTTCTCGCAACCTGCGTTGCAAGCGCCGCAGTGCTTTTCGTGCTCGCTCCGCTTGATGCTGAAGCGAGAAAGGCGCTGCGAAGTTTTGAAATCTCAACTGTGACTGGATGGTGCCCGTCGCCACCGGAACCCGGGTTTCGGGCGTCGTTTTGTTCCAGCGCCTTCACCTGGTGCGTGAAGAGCGCATCAAGCGCCTCAGCAGTTGTGGCTGCCGCCGCCCGAATCTGTTCCGACTGCGCGTCCTGCGCCTCACGCGCTTTCAATACTTCGTCCATGCGCTGCGCCTCGGCCAAAAGCCGGTTGAACAGGCTAACAAGCGCCGGGATGCGCTCCCCCAATTGATCAAATTGCTGGTTCCGGCAGGCCTTTATGAGCCCACGCACGGCATCTTCATCATCGTGTTCATGCCGTGGGGCGAGATCCCGACTTACGGCGCGCGCGGCGTTGGAATCCGGGTTCACGAGGTAACCTGTGCGTTTGTCGCCAGCCGCTGTGTCGAGGAGGACTGCAAACGGGTGCCAAATGTCACTCTGGGTCGTGTCGCCCAATCGCTCCGGGGCGCGGACCGCCGGTGTCGGCTGTCGCTGGTCCTGCACACTTCCAAGACCTGGGCTCCGGGGCGGGATCGCGGTTCTGGATTCACTGTGTTCGCCCCCCATCTTAAGTGCGCGTTCGCGGCGCCATTTCTGGTCCACAGATTGATAGTCGACCTTTGGATCACCTGAGACTTTCGGCGTGCGAAAGTACAGCAACAAGAACCACAGCGCTGCGAGAAGCAACACCGCTGCAACCGCAATCAAAACCGCTCGTGACGACGCGAGCTCGACGACGCTCTCCAACATCGTTGGTTGAGGTGAAGGCTCGGTTAATGCGGCCCGGATGACATTGAACTTGGAAACCAGTTCGGCACCTTCTTCGCCGGGGATCGTAGCCGGCGATGCAAACCCAATAACCTCCTCGCTCCAGATCAGGTCGTCCCGACTAAATCCGGTCCCGCTCAGCTCCGCGTTGGCCGCTGAGAGCGAAATAGTCAGCGCGCTGTCGAGCCATTGATTGTGCGCCACCAGTGCGTTGATTAAACCTATGAATTCGCTCCTGCATTGTTCAATTTCAGGGTGATTGCAGTCAGGGCCGGGAGTTTCGTCGTGGGGTATGCGCGCCAGCGTGGAGGAACCATCATGCAGCGCCACGCCGAGCCCGTGCCGGGCCGCGTCAAGCCGCTGCAGCGCAACAATTTTTTCTGTCAGCGCATCGAGCTCGCTTAACATCGGTGCATAGCCATCGGATCCGTCGATCAGAGCCGTGTACGCAGACCGGGCTTGCCCCAGCGCTACCAACCGGTCTCGATCCTCGCCTATCTGCTCCATGGGCAGGGACGGCGCACGCGGCACCGTCCACGCTTCATTAATGCGTGTCTCCACGTCCGGGTCCCCACGGAGCAGCACTGCTGAAATCGCCGTAGAAACCTCGCCAAGCGCTATAAGAAAACCGTGAATGCAGGCTTCGCTGGGATCGGCGTCTCCGCCTGCATCATTGCAGCCGCTTAGCTCGCCCTGATCGATCATCGAGCTCAGTGCGGTCTGGGCGTCATTCAGGGGCGCATCGCCGAGGCCGAGCCTCCCGGCGGCGTCCGCCAAGGCCTCGGTGCGCCCCAACAGGGAAACCAGCGACTGAGCGCCTTCGTTATCCTCGACAGCCGCATCAAGAACGCCCGCCGCGTCAAAGACGCTCACGACGGCGCTTTGGCACGCAGGAATATCGGCTTCGGGCCTGCCATCATCGGCGTCAACTGGCCCGCATTTCTCGCGTAGGCCCGCGAGAGGAGCTGCCGGAGGGGTGTAAGTTGCAAGACCCGAAGCCGAGAATTTGAGCTCAGGATTTTCTTCCGCCCAGGCCTGCCCAGGGACCATTGAGGCCGCAAAAAGAAGGGTGCCGAGCGCGAGACTTTTCAACATCGGGGCTAGCCGATCTGAAAGCGGGGTTTGTCCAGCCAGTGTTCCTCTCCCGATGGCAAGGTGCATAACATCAACTCCAGATGACTGGTTGGAACCCACTCGCCGTCCTTTCGAATATACTGGTCAACGAGCTCAAGCCGTTCGGAAATTTCGAGAGCGGACTGTTCGTGTTCCGGGTTCGCTCCTGGCTGGCTGCGCTTGAATGTGACTTTGACATCGCCCTCAGGTTTGTCTTCATCAGCGCCGCGCCACCGCAGCTGGTAGACCTGTTCCGGCGCGGAATGACTGAGAAACAGGGCGCGCCCGATGAAGCTCTCTGGGGCGAGCTCCATTTCGTTTTGATCCTGGTCGGCCGACAGTATCAGGTCCTTTTTCTTGAACCGTGGCCGGTGGATATCGAACGAGCCCCAGTTATAGCGTTGCGGCTCGCGCGTGCGCTTGGCCTTGCGAAGCGTCCAGTTGGTGATGTGGCGCTCTGTCAACGCGCGGTACAGGGCCGCCCCAAGGGCGGTGACCAGCTTGGCGTCCTTAATCCGTCCATCGCCCGTCAGCGGCGCCCAGGCCCCGGCGAAGTATCCGTTCGCCGAAATAATCCGTTCAGGATGGATCGGCAGCTTGGCCTCAAAGACCTTGGCGACAAGGTCCATTTCTGACGGCTTGCCGGTTAATACGATCATGTCCGCGCCGAACGCCGCCGCGTAACGCGCGTGCTCTTCGGCCAGCGGATCAAGCCAGGCCCGCACAAGTTCGGTGACCTTATCGTAGGAAATGGGAAGCTCCTCCGACCAGTCGAGTCTGCAGGCGTCCAGGCCGGCATCGGATAGTGCCGTGTTGAGGGCTTTGAGGTGCTCTTCGGATGCACCTTCCACTTCCGACAGCGACGGGCCAGTCAGAGGGGTGTTTTTGCGCTGTATATCTTTGAGCAGGCGTAGCGCCAGGGGAATGAAAACGAAGCGCGAGATCAGGTCCATGCGCACGCCGTTGGACTGCCCCCCGCCGCCAAAGAAGGTGCGGGCGCGGTCGGTGATATCCGAATCTGCTGCGACGATGAGCGACGGCAAAATTGCGCCCTCGATGATAGTACGCACCAACAGATCACCAGCGCGGTTGGACGAGTCCCTGAAAATCGGGTCGAAGATCAAGCGGTTCTGACCGCCCTGTCCCTCTTCGGTGTATTCGACCACGCATGTATCGGTTGTCCCGCCGCCAATATCTATGGTCATCACACGCACCGCGTGGCCGCCCTTGGCGGTCTTGCGCCCATAGAGCTCGACGAACATGCCGGCGTCATTGCCCAGATGATTGATCTCTGAAAACACAAAGGGCAATTGAGCGGCCAGTGCCTCATCAAGAGACAGATTGATTTTCGGCGGCTCCGTTCCTTTGGGAAAGCAGCGCGAATCGAAGAAGGCGCATCGCGCCAAAACCCAGAGCTGGTAAAGCGCGTTCGCCTCGTCACCGGTCCACCCCGGCGGCGATGTCAGCAAGATGCTCCTGATGCGGCGCGCATGGTCTGCGCCGTTGTTGCGGCGCCACTCTGGTGAATTTATCTGCCGATAGGCGGTCTCAATGATTTTAAGTGCGGCGAACACCATGCCGGCCGCCTTGGGATGGTCTGGCATGCCCTGGGGGTCGGGGGCTCCAGCGGCGCCGCGTCTGAATGGGGCGACCTTTTGCGGCCATCCCTTGCCGTAGGGCATCAGCTCGCGATCCATGAAATTCAGAAGCTCGCCGCGAAGCTTCGGAATGGAGACGGCGCCCGCGACGTCGAACCAGGACTGAGGCCGCATCTTCCAGTGGCTCACTCGATCCCGCCCTGTCGGGTCGCGGTCCCAAATATAGCGCTTGGGCGAACTCAACCGATCCAGGTCATCCTGGCCAGAGGCGTTTTCCCTGCGCAATTTCTCCTTGGCTTCCACGCCCATCACAGCCGGGGACAGCTCCCGGAACGCGTCCGGTACGTAGAGTTTCTCCTGGGTGACCTTCTGCTTGGCGCCGCGCAGCAATCCCCCCTTCTCGGTGGCCAGCTCATAGGTCGCCAGCGTTGTCGGGTCACCGGTTTCAGACTGGAACACCGGTTGCTGCAAAATGAACCAGCTCCCCGGCAGGACGTCGTCGAGCGCTTCGCTATCATACTGCAGCAGCATGAACGGGCCGTCTTCACCTTCGACCCGCAAGCCCTGATGAGACGCGAACGATATCGGCCGGCAGATCTCACGCAGGCTCTGACGCGCATCCCGCGCGTACTCGAGCGCAAGCACGTTCGTGCGCGAATTCCCAAAGTCCACAACGATATCCACATCAACCGGCTCGGCGGCGCCGCTGCGCCAAATCAGGCCAAGATTGGCCTCACCGTTCCAGCCTTCGACTTGATCGAATTCGAAGAGGCTGTGCAGCGGCAGGACAATTCGGCTGTCCGGTAGCTCGCCCTCGTGGGTCGCCACAAAGGGAGATTCCGGTATCTCCCGGGCTTCGGGCTTTTCGTCGACCGCGATATTCAACTTCCGGTCTCGGAGCACGTAGCCCCGTGTGGCGCCGCCGATATTTGTCTCGATCGCTGCGACCACGCCGAGCAATGTAATCGTTTCACGCCGACCGGTGTCAGAATGTTTGAACGTGCCTTGCCGAGTTTCAAGACGCGCCTTGATCCAGGGCAGGTTCGAGTTTGAGCGCCATCCTTCGCGTGTGACCAGCACCCTGAGTTTCTGCAGGGTGGTGTCCGATAAATTCGGGAGTCCGGGAAGCGAAGCGAAGGCGGCCTCGGCGTCCGTGCCGCCTTCCTCCAGAGCGATCGGCACAAATGCATAGTGGTGCCCGGTGTCCAAGATCAGGTCGATCGTGACGACCGGATCGGTCGGCTCAGCGTCTTTCGTTGAACCCGTGGGCTCGTTGGTTTCATACGCGGCGTTGAAATCAGCCATTATGCGTCCGCCCGATCAGAAATTGTGGATGGGGTGAAGCGGTCCCAAAGACTTTCGATGACGTCATCTCCGGGTTGCGGTTCCCAGTCATGATCGGCAAGCCGGTCTTTGATCTCGCTCAAGTGGTCGAGGAAGGGCCGCAAACGCATCTCGAAATGTGGAGAGTCTGAATCCTCAACGCCTTCGCGCCAGTCATCAAACCACTTCTGGCAATGCTTGAGATCGGCGGAGCCGCCATAGAGACGCCGCGTTCCTGCATCGCGGCCGCCGCCCATCTCATTGGTGATTGCAATGGCCAGCTTGCGGCGCAACGTGTCGGATTGCTGGATCGTCGGCGCGTTCGGCAGGAATTCTGAGAGCCAGTCTACAATCCGGCCCTGATCGATGGAATCGCTGAAGGCTGCGATTAGGGCGGGCTGGTCCGCTTCAGGGACGCCGACCGCTGTCAGCGCCTGTCGTACGGTTGAGTCTTCCGCCCATGCGGAGATCTGCGTGCCAAGATACTCGCGAAGTGTTTTCTTGCTGCCCCAGTTGCGCGGCAGGCGAGATAGATTGTTGGCGCGAACACCGAAGGCTTCGTCAATATGGCGCCGAGTCTTCTCCGCTGCGTCGGCACCGCCGGTTCGCAGGGTCATCCGGATCGAGTGATCCAGGGCACCAATCGCAGCGCGCTCCCGTTCGGAGGCGCCGTCCAGCTGCGGTCTGGCCAGATCAGTCAGGCGCGACAGGGCCGAGGCACCGCGCTCAAGTGCGGCGTCTATGAACTGTCGCGATGCCGGCTCGGAGAGCTGTGAATTAAGCGCCGAGAGCATATGGCTCACACCGCCATCTTCGTCGTGCAGGGCGCGTGTCAGCGACTCCCGTGACGGGCCAGCAGGGAAATTGGATTTGACCCAGCTATCATCTTCAAGGCGGCCCAGCAGCTTATCGATCGCTTCAGGCTCGATTTGCGACCGGGAGGAGGTCAGATGCGGATAGTCGGTGAAGAACAGCGTTACCAGATCCGGATTGGACAGGAGCGGCATGCCTGATTGCCACTTGCCAATTCCCTTCAGTCCGCTTGGCGAGATCTTCGCCCGCGTCCATTCTTCGGCGGATTTACCGAAAAAGGTAAGATTGAGAAACGTGGGTGCCTTGGAGCGCGCGTCTGGCTTGCGGCCCGGGTCGATCCCGTTCCAGATCGCAGCGACGCCGGATTGCAGCTGTTGCGGCTTGGAGGGCGGAGAGTCGGTATTGACGAGAATGAGAGCGGCATCAAACCGGCGTTCGACCGCAAATCGGGTGACGATGCTGGCGGTTTTCCCGCGCTTGAGCACCTCGGCCAGGAGCTGTGCGGAATCTGTCGTTTCAACATCAGGCCGGATCAGACTGTCGCGTACCCCACTCTCCGCCCGCGCCACGCCCGGCAGATCGTACAGGTCGAACCGGTCAAGCAGTTCTGCGACGCTCTGCGAGCGGTCCCGAATGAAATCGGCGCGGAGGGGGACGTCGATGCACCAGACCAGTCCTTGGAACAGGCCAAATGCATAGGCGTCATCGAAAAGGGGCTCGCCCGAGTGTCCAATCACGACGCAGTCAGCCCGGCGCTCGAACTTGACCGCGCTTACAGCGTCCACGATCGCTTGATGCCCTACACCGGCATCGGCCTGGCCATCAACAGCATTAAGGACAGAGAAGGTCTCGATATTGAGCAGCAGGGCCGCAACGTCCAGCGAGCATCGTATCGGCACGCCGCCGAACTTCACGTCATAGCGCGACTTCGCGGCTTCGAGATCCGAGAACAGGCGGGTCAGACCTGATCGGTCGTCCCAGAGCAATCGCATGGCTGAACGGCGGACTTCATCGAGCGAGACCGCCGAGCGAAGCCACTCGAAGCGCAGGTCGCTTTCCCAGGCCCGGTCAATCAGTGAGAAGCGATCGTTCTCATCGCTGATCAGACGCTCGATGGTCAGGGCCACATCCCTTGCAAATGCGAACGCTGATCGTTCGATGGGCGCGTCGCCTTGATCGGGGATGGCGTTCAGAAACGTGTCGCGGGTAAGCGCGGGTATTTCATCGGTCTTGGGGTCGCGCGGGTCGCACTCATCGGCATAGCCAGCAGCGAGTGCGTGCAGGATCGCCTGAAGTCCGCCCAGCTCGACAGTGACAGGATGGTCCGGATCTTCGACCGTTTCAGTAAGCCGGAACCGGGTGACGCATCCAGACGCGTCACTTTTCTGATTATAGGGGTTGAGCGAGCCGGTGTCCTCGAATGCGCCTGCTGAATTGATGAAACGAAACGAGCCGTCACCGGCCCAGTCGAGCGCCGAACCGGCTTCGGAATCAACGAACTGGCTCAGCAGTGTCGACTTGCCCGCCTGCGACGGGCCCCAGACGGCGATGCCGCCTGAGGTGCGCTCAGACACGGCACTGGCCTGGTCCAGCAATTCCGCAGCATCGCTGAGCTCGTTGAGCCATTGTGTTGCGACCTGGTAGCGGCCACGGCGCAGGCGCCCGAACTCCCAGTACCAGTCCAGAAGGCTGCCGGCTTGGGAGGAGGCGTGATTGAGCGCGGAAGATTTAGGGTGCATTGGACCGCCTTGGTGTTTTGATGGAGCGCCTTATGGACGCGAACCGGAGATCACCGATCTTCGGTAGTGGCGTTCACGCCAATATTCACATCGACGACGCGGCTAACGGACCCGTCGGTGTAGATGACCTGGTAGGGCTCATCTCTCGGCAGCGCTCGAAGCCTGACCTGGCCGGTCGCCGCACCGACCAGCTCCGCGCCCTCACTATTCTCACCAAGAGACCAGCGCCCGTTCAATCGCTGAACACTGCCAGCCTGCGGCGCCGCGAAGAGTTCGATCTCGGCGCGTCCGTCCGACAGCGTGGATACTCGGCCCTGGCTGATGTCGGGACGCACGGGCGTGCTGGGAGCGGACGATTGTGCCTCGGCAAAGGATCCTGACGACCGCTGGTCAATGTCGGGCTGTTCCTGGGTAGTGCCCGCACTGCTGTTGCCCGGATCGCCCGGCCTGTCCCGGGCGGCTCCCCGCTGAAAGTCCTCAGCGGGCTCCTCCATCTCCTGGGGTGGCTGGGTTGTCGGTCCGGGAGAATCACCGGTTGACCCGCGGGTACTCTCGTTTTCTGTGGCGCCGTCAGGCGCGGCCGGTTGTCCGGAGCCGGCTGGTTGATCCGTGCCGGGACCGGCCCCAGCTTCGCCGGGAGGCCGCTCCTGCCCGGAGCCCTGCCGCCCAGGATCGATATCATTTGAACGTTCCTGGCCGGAGCCTGGCGGGCCCGGTTCGACACCGTTGTCAGGTGTTTCGCCCTGGCCTGGCGGATTGGCTTCAGTGCCGCCTGCTTCAAGCCTGGCGGCGTCCTGTGCTCCGCGATTGTCTGGATCTTGCCCCGGCCGTGATGGCTGAGCCTGATCTGGGCCAGGCTGCTGGCCTCGGTTGTCGCCGCCCTGGGTCTCACGAGCCGTATCACCACCAGCCGGCGCGGTGCTGTCGCCCCCCGCATCCGGTGCCGCGCCATCACTGGGCCTGGACGATTGGCCGGGAACCTGCGGGTCCGACGATTCCGCGGGCACCCGGGAGGCCAACTCGCTGGCCTCCTCATCGGGCCGCGTGAAGAACCAAAGGGCGAGCAGCGCCAGGAGCAACGCGGCGACGATGAATGCGGCGAGAGCCCAGCGGCCCCGATTGTTCTGAGAAGGCGACCTGGGCACCCCCTCGGTGTGCTTGGCATCCCCGTCGCCGTCAGGTTCGGTTGACGATCGGGGGGGATCAACGGGCCGGCCTCGCAGCAGCGACGCCGCCGCAAGAGGCGCGAAAGCTAACCGCTTTGCAGCGAGGTCGGCCTGGATGCTGGCGTTGGCCGGGGCTGATACAGGCAGCCCGCCCCAAACCACAAGAAGCCTGCGATCCCAGATGGGGCCATAGAGCCGGTACATCTCCGGCAGCCGTTCTGGATCAGGCAGCTCAAGAAGTGCGATCAGCCTGCGCTTGTCTGGATCCGCAGCCTCATTATCAGCCTGGTCCTTGATGGCTTCGAACGCTTCGTTGAGCGCGTTGATTTCGCTGGCGGGAATTTGGCCGGCACGCGCAGGTTTGCTGGTTCCGGCACGCTCGGCGCCATCCTGATGTAATTTCATTAGGACGGTCCCGTCTTCCTCCGTCGTAACGTCAGGCAGGAAGCGCCCGAGATTGCTTAACTCCGGACTCAGGATCAGATCCTTGTACGCTGGGTCCCAGAGCGAGCGACCGCCATGAAACGGCCTGATAGGATTGAACGCACCCGGCGCGATCCTCAACCCTAGACCCTTGATCGCCTCCATGCACTCTACCCCTCAACGTGAGCCCTAAACTTACCATAGAGCGGCAGAATACATACCTCAAGATGAATGCGGTCGGCGCTTATCAACAATCTCATTCATGCAGACGCGAGGGCTAGCTGTTGTTTCAAAACAGCGTGCCGATCAGATTGTGGGCTGCCACAAGCCAGTCCTGCTTGGTAAAATCA
>Ga0307933_1002090_pt1 | contig 13998 bp, 9 predicted proteins | sample OrgLakmetageno88_FD_201811 | JGI IMG/M metagenome (GOLD analysis project Ga0307933, IMG submission 201811) | Saline water microbial communities from Organic Lake, Antarctica - #88 | ecosystem: Environmental > Aquatic > Non-marine Saline and Alkaline > Saline | place: Antarctica: Organic Lake...
ACAGTCCGTAATGGGTTTACAGATGATGCATGGAAAAAGAAAATATTGGTTGTTCGAGGCAGTTTAACTGAGCCGAAGACCTTCATCATCGACGTGGATAGAGTACTCCGAGGCCTGGATAAAGATTTCTTGATCGAACCGGGCGATATTGTCTATGTCAATTCACGGCCATGGTATCGTCCCGAGCAAATATTGAATCGCGCAATTGAAACTTATTTGGAGAGTGCCACATCGAGTTGGATTAATGTAAATATGAAGGACGTTATTCAAAAGCCTTACATTAAGAACATTAACTGGAGACAGGAGGACACGCCGTGATGCAATTTTTCTCCAACTTACTCGTAATCTCTTTCTTCCTACTTCTCTCTTTTGGGTGTAAACATACGGATAGAGATGTCACTTATTTTAATGCCATTGAGGAGGATATTAAGGACTTTAGCGAACCGGATTTTGAAGATATCAACCCGGACCTAAGCATAAAACCAGAGTGGCTCGAGCCGAATAAAGCGTCCTATCGATTAGGTGTAGGTGACCAATTGGAGATTGAAATTCTAGGCGTTGGTGGGACGTTAACGAGAACTTTCATAATGCCCGATGGCCGTGTCTATTTCGACCTGGCCGGTGGCGTTAAGGCCGAAGGGATGACCCTTGGTCAACTTGGAGTCGCACTCAAAGAAGCGCTCGTAGAAGAATATACCGAGCCGGAAATTAATGTTACATTGAAGGAAGTTCGTAGCCGACGCGCTTGGGTGCTTGGCCGTGTGTCCAGACCTGGGCTTTATCCGCTTAGCCAGCCAACTACTGTTTTGGAAGCGATTGCGATGGCTGGCGGTCTATTTTCATCTCGAATGAGTGGCTCTACCGAAGAGTTGGCCGATCTCGGAAGTAGCTTTATTTTGCGAAAGGGTAAGTTACTCCCTATCAACTTTTTAAAATTGTTAAAGGAAGGGGATATGAGTCAAAATATTTACCTGCGGGATGGAGACTACATTTACATGCCTTCAGCTTCCTCGCAAAGTGTGAATGTTTTGGGTGCTGTTCGATTGCCTCGTGCAGTCGGGTTTAAAGACAATATTACTTTAGTCGAAGCGATTGCGAAAGCATTCGGACCTTTATCAGTTGCGCGCTTGGATCATGTTGTGATCATACGAGGCAGTATTACAGAACCACGTGTCGCCGTGGTCGATTTTAAAGCGATTCTAGCGGGACAAGCTAAGAACGTTCAATTGAGGTCGTTTGACGTGGTCTATGTTCCAGACCGTCCGCTGCAGCGTTTTCGAGATTACTTCTGGCTCATCATGAACTCGGCCGCGCAGACTGTAGCCGTGCGTGAAGGTGCAAATTCAGTCGAAGGTGCCGATGGTTCTCCATCACTATCTATCCCGATCAGCTCTTCGACGGGGTTTTAGTCTTATGGGACCAGAGATCGATGGGGCCAAATTAGTGCCTCTATGGAAGAAACACTTTTGGTTAAATACTGCGAGTGGCGCGATCCGCACTGTGACGAGACTTATACTCGGTCTGTTTCTTTTTCGTCTACTTTTCAGTAGTTTATCCACTCAAGCCTTCGGCTTTTGGTCATTGTTGTGGTCCCTTTTTGGATACGGAATCTTGCTGGATTTTGGCTTTGGATTTACTGCACAGAAGGCAGTCGCTGAAAAAAGCGCGACTGGAGATTGGCAGGATCTAAGTCGCCTTTTGAGCACCTTGCTTTGGACCTTTGTCGGGCTATCCATAATCCTGGCACTTTTCTTTTTTCTTATACGCGGATTCTTTTTGAGTGCAGTCGGTCTGCCGGACACCGCCGGCACGGAATACTATCTGTCTTATTTGATCTTTTTTGGCGGCTTAGCGCTCACCTTTCCATTTGGCCTTTTCCCAGAGGTATTACAAGGGCTTCAACGTCTGGACTTATCAAATTGGCTACGAACCGGTGCTGTTGTTTTAAACTTTATCGGTATCGTTGTAGCGATTAAGTTGGGTGCTTCATTCCCAGTAATTGTCTTCGTTAGTGTGGCCACGACTTTGCTACCGCTAGTGGGCGCGATGTTTGTTGTCTTTCGTATGCTACCGGAAGTCTCACTTTCGATACGGAATTTCGACTTCCGGGCGATTCGTTCCCAGTTGGGGTTTTCCATGGCTGCGTATCTAATTACTTTTAGTAATGTATTGATGGCTAAGAGTGACCAAGCCGTCCTCGGCTTTACCTTGGGAGTCGGTGTGATCACATACTATCAAGCAGGTTACAAGGTCTCTGAAATGCTCAACTTATTTGTGGTGCAACTGCAAGAGGCACTCAGCCCAGCGGCAGCAAATTTAAATGCGCTCGGAGATAACCAGGGATTGCGCGATTTGCTTCTGCGTACTTCTCGATTGACGGTCCTTTTTGTAGTGCCGCTTTACGGGCTTTCCGCAGTTTATTTAGAACCGCTAATTAAGCTGCTGACTGGCCTCGATGAAGTGGCTCACGATGTCATTATGGTCGGGCATATTTTGCTTCTTGCGGTATTCTCCAGTCAATTAACCAACAGTTGCACCAAGCGCATACTTATGATGTGTGGTTATGAAAAGAAGTTACTGTATGTGTCTCTCGTCGAGGCCGGTGCGAATTTTGTGATTAGCGTCTGTCTCGCACTCACAATCGGTATGGTCGGAGTCGCCATTGGTTCTTTAGTGCCCACTGTTTTAGTCGGATGGTTGTGGGTGTTACCTATGGCGCTGAAGTACACCGATCTTAAATTATTTGCTTACGTCCAATATTTATTTTCTGAAAGCACTCCACTCATACTCTTTGCGGTCTGCCTTGGGCTGACTCTCTTTTTTCTGCCGATGCCAGAAGAGGGCGGTTTTCTCAATTTGTGCCTTAGAGGTAGCTTAAGTGCGGGGCCTGCCATGGCCGTGATATTATACCGCATCAAGCGAGTCATGTAGATATCTCCGGTTTATTTGTAAATTTACTTTTGCATCAATGATGAGTTAGAGTAGTCACTTCTGATAGTTTGTATGATCATGAAAAACAGCGCTTTGTATTTTTTGAAGCATTTTAGATTTTAATACGCATGACCCGGAAATTACTAATTCTAGATGACAATCCCGACTATGGAGGGCACCAAATTATGGCTGCATACGGGATCGAAGGGCTCTTGGATGCTGGCGTTGAATGGCAAATACTTGGACTGCATCATTTAGAGAATTCTAAAAATAAGGAACGTTGGCGGACCATCCAGAATTTCAGCGCCGAGCGGGCCGAACGTTTTACGATAGAGGCTTCGCCAACGACTTCTTCTAAATTTCAGGCAGTCAAAAGACATTTTCAAACAAAAGCTATTCAGCTCCTGAAAGAGCGAATCGAGTCATACGATCCGGATCTTATTCTAGTGATTCAAGGCAATATTGAGCAGAGTGCTTCCTTGTTTCGCTTAAAAGATGCCGTCAAGTGCCCGATCATCAGTTATATTCCACTGCCGCATACGCACGCAGAAATGGGAGCGAGGTTGGGAAGATTGAGGGACATTACGTGTCGAAAACTCTATTCGCAACCAGACGGATTTATTACTATATCCGAGAGTCTTGGCAAAATGCTTCGTATGTATGGAGGCAATGGACGCATCGAAATTGTCGAGAATGGCATAGACCTAAACAGTTTTAATGCGATGCCGAGTCGTGAAATTGCACGCACACAATTAGAGCTACCCCAGTCAGGCTATCTGTGGGGACAGGTCGGTCGCGTTGAGTTTAAACAGAAGGGACAAGATAAGACTTTGCAGGCTTTTCTTAACTGGCAAAAAAAGCATCCCGAAGACGCAGTCGTCTTTGTTGGTTCGGGTCCCGATTCTGAGGCTCTGCGTGTGTTGTGTGAAAAGGTGAAAAATGCCCACTGCATTCCTTGGGTCTCAGACGTAAGTCCGATACTTGCCGCGATAGATGCGCTCATACTACCTTCGCGCTATGAAGGAGTGCCGCTCGTTATGCTGGAGGCACTGGCTAATGGAATACCTGTTGTAGCTTCCAATCGTGACGGCATGCAGGATTGGTTGCCGAGCACTTGGTTATTTGATCCAAATACACTTCAGAGCATAGTTCATTCAATGGAAGAGTTGCGCGGTTCAAGTGATGATGTGATCAGTTCTATACGTGACCGTGTACGGGCGGCTTGTAATTTGGATAAATTCAAATCGAACTTTAATCATACCTTACAGACATGGTTATAAGTAAACGTCTCCACCTTTCATCTACATGGTTAGAGCGCTTAATTGTGTGCTCCAGTTTGCTGGCTTCTATCGTTTTAATGCGATTCACCGCTTGGAAAGAAAATGAGTATTTCTGGACGCTCGCCGGTGGCTATCCGTTTTGGTTGCGCGATATCATCGACTTTTTTTATTACCCATATTATTTAGGGCTCTTTATCGTATTAATTGTGACGACGAGTTCTATGTCCAAGCGTTTTTACAAGAAGCGAAAAATCAGCCATGCGTTTCTCATACTTTGTCTAACTTGGATGTGCTTCCTTGGTTGTAGCTTTTTACTCTTCGCCAATAATTTTTTAAATCTAATGCACGACAGACCTTTACATTATCACCAGCCAATACAACAGCCCTACCAAGTGCCAGGGGTTAAACCTTAAGTAAAGCGTCTACTGCCTTCCGGTAGGGCAGTGCCTTTCTCGCACCTATTTTTAAGCAAGTCAGTGCACCAACTGCTGAGGCATACCGCATATTTTCCTTCAACGTATATTTGCGGGCCAGTCCAAGTGCAAAGGCTCCATGAAAGGCGTCACCTGCGCCAGTAGTATCCAACGCTTCGATACTAAATGCTTCTGTGTGATGATTGCCAGTTTCGTCCTGCCAGTAAATACCCTGATCGCCCCAGGTGATTCCGATTACAGGGGCTAGGCCATCCAGCGCGGAGAGTGCGAGTCGGGGGTCCTCTTCTTGGCTATATTGCTTCGCAAACTTTTCTGAGGTAATTAAAAAATCGACTAAGTTTAGGAGCACTTCTGTGCCATCATGGAGCGAGCCTGCATCTAAAACGATAGGGATGCCCAATCCACGTGCTTGGTGCGCTAGCTGTATAGATATGAGCGGTTGATGGCCGTCTAATAAAAGCACCTTGGGTGCGATCTCAGCCAACATACAGGCATCTTCGGGGACGGTTGCGGCAAAATCGCAATAATCTATAATTGAGCGTTTGCCGTCAGGTTTAATGGTGACGGCTGCAACTGGAGTCGGCGCTTCGCCTCGTGTAATACTTTTGGTGATAACGCCTTCCGATTCAAACTCTGCCAGATGCGCCTCGCCGAAACTGTCATTACCCAAATAGCCGCAAAACTGAGCGCTACCACCTAAGCGAGCAATCGCGACCGCTGCATTGGCGGCAGGTCCACCGCCGCAGCACAACATTGAGCGTGCTCTGATTTTTTCATCCGCTTCTGGATGGTGACTAGCCGAGAAATTGATGTCTACACAAGCGTAGCCTACACAAAGCACATCGACTCCAGTGGTTTTAGCCATATGCAGAGCTAGGATGCTCTAATAGACATCCCGCACGTAGCGCTTGTCTGCTTTTAGTTTCTTAACGTATTCAACCGCAGCGTCTTCAGAGAGCTCACCTTGCTCAGCAATGATGTCATGAAGGGCTTTGTCGACGTCAACCGCCATGCGGCTGGCATCGCCACAGACATAGAAAGAAGCGCCGGATTCGAGCCATGCATACAGTTCCTTTGCGTTTTCACGCATGCGGTCTTGAACGTAGACTTTCTGCTTCTGGTCGCGAGAGAAGGCGACATCGAGTTTGTTGAGAATTCCGTCCTTCAAGTAATCCTGCCACTCAGTCTGGTAAAGGAAATCAGTCAGGTAATGTTGGTCTCCAAAAAAGAGCCAATTCTTGCCATTGGCTCCGATCGCCTTGCGCTCTTCGACGAATGCGCGGAAAGGAGCGATGCCTGTGCCCGGTCCGACCATGATCATGGGCGCTTCTGGGTTTGAAGGGATCTTGAAATGCTTATTCGGCGTGACGAATACGTCAACTTTGCCACCATCCTGGATGCGTTCGGCAAGGTAGGTGGAGCACACCCCTTTGCGCTGACGCCCAAATGTATCGTAACGAACCACACCTACCGTAAGATGCACTTCTCCAGGGTGTGCTTTTGGGCTGGACGCAATCGAGTAGAGGCGGGGTGGTAGCTTCCGCATGATGCTGACAAGGGCATCTGCAGTGATTTCTTTTGCAGGGAAATCTACGAGCACATCAATGATCTCACGGCCGCTGATATATTCTTGAAATTTTGCCTTATTTTCCGGATCGAGTAATTCGCTCAGTTTGGCGTCCTGAGCAATTTCGTTATAGCGTTTAACCACAGGTAGGGAGATCGCCGTAACGTCGAGTTGACTCGTGAGTGCTTCGCTCAGTGTGCCGTTAAACTCTTTGATAGTTACTGGAGATTTAGGATCCAGCTTAGCCGCTGCGATGATCGCATCGACGACTTCAGAGCAATTGTGTGGAATCACTGCAAGTGCATCACCCGCCTCGTAAGTGAGGCCAGAGCTCTCGAGATCAAATTCCAGGTGGATGGTTTCCTTGGCGGAGCCGGCCCCGTTGAGGTCAACACGCTCTTTCAGCTCAGACGCAAAAGGATTTTTACGGGAATATTTAACCGGTTCGGCAGCAACTGCAGTTGCTGCGGCAGGAGTGGGGGCGGCGACGGGTTTGGCGACTTCTCCGAGAGCAGCTAGAACTCCAGACTTCCAACTAGCGAAGTCATCATCAAAGTCGACGTCACAATCCTGACGCGCAAAAATCCGGTTGCCACCGAGGGCTTCTATGCGGCTATCAAAGTCTTTACCCATTTTACAGAAGTGCTCATAGCTGGTGTCGCCGAGGGAGAGCACGGAAAAGTTGGTCCCGTCAAAGCGAGGAGCTTTATCACTCATGAATGCCTCACAGAAATCGATCGCATTTTCCGGTGGATCCCCTTCACCCCATGTGCTGATAAGGACGAGTAGGTTGGCGACACCTTTTAGTTTTGATAGCTTAATGTCGCCCATGCTGAGCACTCTGGATTTAAAACCAGCGGCTTCGATCGCTTTACCGGTTTGGTCGGCAAGACTCTCCGCATTTCCGGATTCAGAACCAAAAAGTATGGTGACTTCCGGCTTTTCTGCCGGCGCGGCTCCTGAGACGGCGCCACCTTGTCCGGCACGTAAGCCTGAGACAAAGCCCTCGAGCCAGAGCAGCTGGTCGGCTTGCAGGCTGGGCAGCAGATTATTCAGCAAGCTGACTTGATCGGCTTGCAGTGGTGCGGTGTTCGGAACGAGTGGAATTAGATTACTCATGGAAGTCTAGATTATGACATAAGCAAAATGAGGCCGTTTTGAAACGCTAGCCTGTATTTCACTTTTGACTCTTTTCTTAGGTTTATGAGTGACAAACTAAAGAAATGTAGCAAATTGCAAACTTTTCTCGTAAATGAGCCCCTTCGGCGTTTGCGCTGAAGCGGAAATTTTTTATATTCTAAATATGATTTCAGATAGTCAATCCGCCGCTAAGCTACACAAAAATGAAGACATCAAGGAACGCAGCCAGTATTTGCGCGGCACGATCCTTGAAGGTCTTGCCGACGTAGCCACGGGCTCCATCTCTGCCGACGATCAGCAGGTTTCTAAGTTTCACGGTATCTACCAACAGGACGACCGCGACGTACGTAGTCAGCGCCGCAAGCACAAGTTGGATAAGGCCTATTCCTTTTTAGCACGCATTTGCTTACCAGGTGGCGTCTGCACACCTGAGCAGTGGATCGTCATGGACGAACTCTCAAACTACTGCGCATTTAACACACTTAAGTTGACCACACGTCAGGCGTTTCAACTACACGGCATTCTCAAAGGGAACCTCAAAAGCGTCGTTAAGGAGTGCAATGATGTCGCCATGACGACGCTAGCGGCCTGTGGCGATGTGAATCGGAACGTCATGTGTAATCCGAATCCATTTGCGTCCGAAGTGCACGCGGAGGTGCAGAAAATCACCGAAATCATCGATGCTCATTTGAAGCCGCAAACACCGGCTTTCTCCGAAATGTGGCTGGATGGTGAACCCATTAAGCTAACCACAGAACTCAAGTCCGAGCGCTCACTGGATTGCAAAGGCGACGCTGTTGAGCCACTCTATGGCCCCACTTATCTGCCTCGTAAGTTTAAAATAGCGGTAGCCATCCCGCCCTACAACGACGTCGATGTCTACGCGCACTGCCTTGGCTTTATCGCGGTCGTTGAAGACGGTAAGCTCAAAGGTTTCAACGTCAGCGTCGGCGGCGGTATGGGCATGACGCATGGCAACGAAAAAACTTTTCCGCGTCTGGCTGATGTCATCGCATTCTGCACACCAGATCAAGCAGTGGCTGTGGCCGAAAAGATCGTGACCATCCAACGCGACCACGGAAATCGTGTTGATCGTGCGAATGCCCGTTTTAAATACACGGTAGAGCGCCTTGGTAAGGATTGGATTCGTGAGGAGCTCGAAAAGCGTCTCGGTTACAAACTAGAAGATGCCCATGCATTCGAATTCACCAGCAACGGTGATCGCTACGGTTGGGTCGAAGGCACCAATGGTATGTGGAATCTTGGTTTGTTTATCGAAGGGGGACGTATCGTAGATCTCGAAGATAAACCTCTCAAAACAGGCATGCTCGAAATTGCCAAGGTGCACAAAGGCGACTTCCGCCTGACAGCCAATCAAAATTTGATCATCGGCAATGTAGCCCCTGAAGACAAAGCGCAGATCGATGCGATGGTAGACCAGTATAAACTGGATGCTTACAAGACAGCCTCAGGAATGCGCCGTAGCCAAATCGCTTGCGTCGCCTTGCCCACTTGCGGCTTGGCACTCGCTGAGTCCGAGCGCTATCTGCCATCACTGGTCGGTGACCTCGAGGTGATCCTTGAAGAAGCAGGACTCCAAAACGACGAGATTGTGATCCGTTCCACGGGCTGCCCGAATGGTTGTGGCCGTCCGTATCTCGGTGAAATCGGCTTAGTCGGCAAGGTGCCCGGTAAATACAACTTATATCTCGGTGCAGGCTTCGGAGGCGAGCGCCTGAACAAGCTTTATCGCACATCGATTACCCACGAGCAAATCATTGATGAACTTAAGCCAATCCTTCTCTCATACGCGAAAGAGCGTAACGAAGGCGAACGCTTTGGTGACTTCACGGTCCGTAAAGATTACGTTGCAGCGACTACCGCAGGAAATAATTTCCACGCGAATATCAAAAATAACTAGTCAATTTGTGTCCCTTATACCAGCGCTTGTCTTTACGTGGTAATAAAAATCCTGTAGTCGCTTGCGGTAGTAGGTAACCTGCTCCCTTTGAGCGCATGTGTGTCAACCTAAGGTCTGAAGACTGGGTGTTGAGGATGGCTGCCGAATAAAGTTTTGTGGGCAACGCTTTAACTATGCCGCATCACGTGCGAACGGACGTTTCGGACTTCGGCGAGCTCAGTCGAGTCGCGAAACGTCCCTACCTTGAAAGCCCCTAAAGAAGTCAAAATTCTCGTGAGGCAAACGCGTTCACACAACTAGTGAGCAGCGATTATCCCTAAGCGCCATTGGGCTAACCTTGAGCTTCACAGGTAGTGCGGTTTCGCCGAAACCGCCGCCTTCAGTTGTCATCTGGGGCAGACGGAGATCTGCCTAAATTGCTTAGGTTGACGCACATGCGCTGAGCGGGACGTCCCTACCACCGCAAGCGAATACAGGATTTTTATTACCACGTAAAGACAAGCGCAATAACATGGAGGTTTAAACTGCCTTTTGAATTTCACCTCGCGGGCCTTTCCAAAGCGCGCCTATACCGAAAGTCCATACGGTCCCAATCAAAATCAACCAGGTCCAGCCGAGCCCAATCCATCCGAATTCTATGGCGCAGAGCAATCCCACACAAATGGCGCAACCGCTTAGCATGGCGATCCAATTGCCGGTGTCATCTCCGCGATTCGTAACAATCCCGAGCAGGAAGATCCCTAGCAATGCGCCGTAAGTAATGCTTCCAATCTTAAAGGTGAGCCAGAGAAAGCCTTCAGCATCTTTCAGTATCCATGCGATGACTGCCATGAGTATCCCGGCAATAATTATAAAAAGGCGTGAGAGCTGAACACCGCTTTTTTCATCGGGAATTTTATTTAGCAAGGGACGGTAAAGATCGACGAGTGCAGAGGAACTGAGTGCGCCCATGGTCGAATCCAAGCTCGACATGGCAGCGGCTAATACACCGACCAAAAGCAGACCGCGGAGGCCCATGGGCAATTCATTTCTAATAAACCAGGGGAAGACTTTATCTGCGGTTACTTGCGAGCTGCCATCAGCCAGCAGGGAGGAGGGTAGGCTGGGGTCAAAATTAATTTGATAATAGGCGAACAGTGCGACGCCAATAAAGAGGAAGAGGGCAGCGACGGGGATCGCGATAAACCCGCTGATGATGACGCTACGGCGCGCGGCATGCACGTCCTTGGAAGTAAGGATGCGCTGCGTCATATCTTGATCTGTGCCGAAGGCTGCAGTCGTGCTGATAAAGCCAAAGACGACGGCGATTAGAAAGAGCTTTGGGTCATTCAGCCAGTCGAGTAACCCAGCATCGGACGACTCCGGACTGAAGCGAAAGATGGTAAAGCGCTGGTTCGCTTGTCCGATCTCGATGATCTGCGACCAACCGACGGAATAAACAATAAACGCCAAGACGACAAAGCCGCTGATGATAAAGACGAATCCCTGGAGTGCGTCGGTATAAATGATGCCGCGGATACCTCCATTTCCGGTGTAAATAATCGCAATAATGGTAAAGACAACCAGACAGATCCAGAAGGGGATACCGAGGATCAGGCTCAGCCCGGTCGCCGCGATCATTAGGCGCACAGCCGAAGCGAGCAATCGCGTCAGCATAAAGAGCAGGGTGGCGGTGTAGCGCGTGCCATTCCCAAAGCGATCTGCCAGATAGGCATAGATGGTCAGATAGCTGCCCGCATAAAAAGCGCCGAGAAAAACCATGGCGATAAAGACACGTGCCAGCAACGAGCCGACTCCGAATTGCAGGTAGCTCATGTTCTCGGCAAAGCCTACGCCGGGGGTGCCGAGAAAGGTGGCCGCACTCACTTCGGTCGCCACTAGGGAGCACAGCACCGCAAACCAAGGAATCTGACGGCTGCCGGATATAAAATCATCTGATCCCCGGTTGTTTCGCCCGTGATAATAACCGATGCCGAGGACAGCAGCGAAATAGATGAGGACGATGATACCGTCGAGGATGGCGAAATGATCTAGCACTATCTTAGAGTTCGATTGAGTGGACTCTGTTGGATCGTAATCCAGCCGTAAATCATCTATTCGCAAAAAATAGCTTTAAAAGCATGGTTCGGATCGACAGTTTCTGCCCACTTATGTTGATTACTGGACAGTCGAATACGCACAATCACTTTTCTGATTTTAAGAAAAGCAAGGGTTCTGTATCGATGGGTCCGGATACAAGTTACGGTGCTGTAACCGACTTGATTGATAGTTTTTCGAGCCGGGAATTAGTGAAGCGGCAAAAGCGACTCGACCGTGCGATTGACGAGTTGGGTGTGCAGTTCCTTGCCGGCAGCTCAACCAAACGCTCACTCAATCCATGGCGGCTCGACCTTTTTCCGCTTTCACTTGGAGTCGATGAATGGCGGAAAATCGAAAAAGGTGTCGTGCAGCGAGCGCTCGCTTTCAACGCATATGCAGCTGACCTTTATGGAGCGCAATCAGCATTGCATGCCCGAATGATTCCGCACGCAGTCGCGCTTCGTGACCCTGCTTTCATCAGGCAGTTATCGGGAATACCAGTGGCAGGAGGCGAGTATTCACAATTCGGAGCCTTCGATTTGGTCTGTGCGGGTGAAGGTAACTGGCGCGTCCTGGAACACCACATGGGGACGCCCTTTGGCGTTTCGCATGTTCTCCAGAATAGGCGTATCTTATCGCAAATTTTCCCTGAACTCTATGAGCGGGTTGATGTTGCGCCCGTGGCGGGCTTCAGCACTTATCTACTCGAAATGCTTCGTGCGCAATCGAAGCGCGATAATCCACACGTCCTCTTGTTGACCAGTGGGCAGCAGGAACAGGCTTACTTTGAGGAGTCCTTTATCGCGCGGCATATGGGTATTTCGATTGCGCAGCCTAAGGATCTACTTGTGCGCGAGAGTCGGGTCTATTTAAAGACGGTGCGCGGCCTCGAACCGGTCGATGTCATTTACCGAAGGGTAGAAAGTAGCTCGCTCGATCCAATCGCAGTTTCCAATACGGGCTTTGGTGGCGTGCCCGGCCTTATCAATGTGCTGCGGAAGGGAAATGTCGCCATCGTCAACTCTCCGGGAGCGGGCGTGAGCGATAACCGTGCGTTGCTTCGCTACTCAGATACGATCACTCGCTACTATCTCGACCAACAACCGATCCTCAAGTCGGTCGATACGTTCCATTTGGACGATATCGATCAGCAGGCGCATGTTTCGGACATATCCGACGAGCTCGCGCTCAAACCGATTCAAGACCACGACATCCTTTGGCGCCATGCCGGTGGTAAACGACCTAAAAATTCTACTGAGATGGCCCGTATCGCGAAAAAGTATCCGGAATACTTTGTCGCACAGTCCATCCCCGAAATGTCGATGGTGCCTCGTTTTAAAGACGGCAAATTCGAAGCGCATGCCGCGTATTTAAGAGTTTTCTATATTCTTGGCACTGAGCCCATTGTTCTGCCGGGCGGGTTAGCGAGGCTCGGCAGTCCCCAGACGCGCACCCGTCGTTTAACGATTGTCACCGATGGACTGAAAGATGTTTGGGTTCCGGATTCAATCGTCGAAGATTCGGCTCCAAAACGGAAACCGATGCCGACCGGAGCCCGGTATTCGATCGGAAGTCGCGTCGCAGAATCACTTTACTGGGCCGGGCGCTATCTCGAACGGGCAGAAAATACTGCGAGGCAATTTAATACACTGGAAAAGCTACGCTGGGATCAGATGGCGCACTCGGAGCAGCGCACTTACTGGCCGCTACTCCAGGCGGTAGCGGCGGCCACAGGCCAACATAAGGTGGCCAAGCAAAAACGGCCATCCAGGGACACGTTTCAATTTTCACGCAGTCTCTTGCTCGATCCGAAGACGAATGCATCTGTATTATCCTGTGTGACCAGTGCTCGGTCCTCGCTCGAAAATGTGCGTGAAATGATCAGCCCGGAGTGTCGGGAAGTGGTCGAAGAACTCATGCTTTATTTAAAAGCTGAAGGCAAAACACGGATTAACCGCAGCCGATTGTGTCAGATAAGTGAAGCCGTGGTCAGTGAAGTTGCCCGTTTCAACGGCACGGCAGAGCGCACCATGCCACATGATGATTCATGGCAGTTTTTCCGAATTGGGGTTTTCTTTGAACGTGCCATCGGGGCCCTCTCTTTACTCGAAGTTGCGCTACCACGCATTGTGCAGATTTATCGCGCTAAAGACGAAGAGGACGCAGACCTGACCGCATTATTGCGGCTCCTTGGTTCGCTCGACGCGTATCGTAGGGAGTTTCGCTCGCGTGCCTATGTGGATCGGGTGGCGCGCATATTGATCGTTGGATATAGCAACCCCAGTTCTGTCGCCTTTAGTCTGAGAAATCTTCAGTATGCTATTAGCACATTGACGATACAAGGTGAGCGCAAAGTAGGAAAGCACTTGCTTGAGCTAGTCTCGGACACGTTGAATTTGTTAGAAACGTTTTCCTTAGTCAAAGCAGGTCATCCGCAGGTCGATTTGCTCGATGTCGGATTGATGGAAGAAATGGTAGCGAAGTTTAAACCCACCCAAATCGCGAAAGAGTTGAAAGATCTAGTCGAACAAGTAGAAAAGCTGCACGAACGCATTGAGGATGTCTTTTTCAGTCACCAAGACGTCTTCGCGCGTGACCCTGACTTATTCGATTAAGCTAAAAGCTTAGTAAGTGGTGTGGCTTAGT
>Ga0307933_1002091_pt1 | contig 13988 bp, 10 predicted proteins | sample OrgLakmetageno88_FD_201811 | JGI IMG/M metagenome (GOLD analysis project Ga0307933, IMG submission 201811) | Saline water microbial communities from Organic Lake, Antarctica - #88 | ecosystem: Environmental > Aquatic > Non-marine Saline and Alkaline > Saline | place: Antarctica: Organic Lake...
ATTCATAATAATAAAGAGTACACTGTCGGTTCGGGTGAGGCTGGCGCTAAAACATTACAATTACGCCAAGCCTTAAATGACATTCAATGGGGTAAGGCTGAAGATAAGTTCAACTGGCTGGTGAAGGTTAATTAAGCTATTTAATAAAGCACATATAAGAAAGGCAGCCAACTGGCTGCCTTTTTATTTGTCTAATTGCGACTAGTTAAACACATTTACTAATCAAACATATACGACACAGACACACCAAACAAGCGTGGCTGACTTGGATAAGCATTGAAACTTCCTGCTTGAATTGGCGGTGGGAAAGCCGTTAGGAAGAACTCATCATTGTTTAAGTTACGCACATAAACTTGAAAGCTTAGTCCGTTATCTAAGCTTATACCGGCACTTGCGTTCACCATGTTTACTTCACGCTTCAATTCAGGTGGTACATTAGAGACTAGCGATACTTCACTTTCGTGTTGTAAGTCTAAGCGCACATAACCATACATACCGTTATCGAGATCATAGTTATAGGTAATGCCTGCATTAAAACTACGCTCGTGAATACCAAATGGCTTCTCACCACTTAAATCAACCGGACCATTAATGCCCGAGGCACCTACGAATGAGTCATAAACTGGGTCAAGTAGAATACCAGCAAACGTTAAGTCAATATTATCAGTTGGGCGGTATACTGAATCAAACTCGATACCAGTTGTTGCTTGTTGTCCCGCATTGGCAAGCACAAAACCTGTACCAACAAAGGTGCTTGACTGGAAACCTTCAATGGTTTGGTCAAATACAGTGATGTTAAACGCACCTTCTTTGAATCGTGTTTTCATACCCAATTCATAAACCGTACTTTCTTCAGGACCAGCAAAGCGCGTTCCGTAACTCTGATTATTTTCTAATAAGCCTGCCGCATCAAGTCTAGCTTGATCAGAAGGAAACGGACGAGTATCGCGCGATAAGTTCCAAGATGTCGCTTTAAAACCGGTCGCAGCGGTTGCAAAGAAATTCACATTACGATTTAACTCATACGCTAAGCGAAAACTATAAGTACTTTTACTATCGTTACTGTTTCCATTTTCAACCGCATTTGGAAATATTAACTGCTGAGGTAAAAACTGAACACCCTGCAAGGTTGGTACAAATGGAGCTAAATCAGGAATAGAACTTAAAGGCACACCAAATAAGGTCGGCGTAGCGTTTAAGTCAAGCGACGATAATACTTCAGTATTGTCTTGATTGATGGTGACGTCTTTCTCATCATCGGTGTAACTAAGGCCTAAGGTCGCAGTAAGATTCTCTGTTAAGTCATAATCTAAACTCACAAACAATGAAAACGCTTTGTTTTCTTGCATAAAATTAGTGTCTATCTGGGGCCCAGAAGCAAAAAAGGTACCAGGAGCAAATCCGAATACGCCCTCGGTGCCAGCGAGCAATGGTGCTAAGCCCAATGCATCGAAGTATGGTCTCGTGCCAGACCCATAAAACAGAGTATCGCCAGTATCTACTGTCTCATCAAAGTAAAAACCGCCTATCATCCAATCAAAGGTGTTATCACCATTTGAAGTTAAACGAAACTCTTGAGTAAAGGTTTCTATGTCGGTGCGACCATCTTCGGTCAAAATATCAAGCGAGGTGTAGTCAACGTCTGAAAAATAACCTGATTTATTGTTTCTTAAAGCGGTAATCGATGTAAGTGTGAAGTCACCATAGTCTACATCAACTTGCAATGAGAACCCGCCGTCTTCAACAAAGTTTACTGAGTCATTGTTAAGTGCAGACTGATAGGCAAATGGGTCTGCAGTGTCTAGCACTACGCCGCCTAGAGCGCGAACAGCAGCGGTAGTTGGGCCATTAATAACGTCAGCAACCGTACAACAATTCTCATCTATTTCGCTGTAATCAGCAATAAATCGTACTGTTGTGTCGGCTGTTGGCTCATAAAGAGCTTGTCCACGAATATTCCAACGGTCACGGTCATTCATATCACTTAAACCGACAACACTTTCGGTGAACCCGTCGCGAGTGTTCATACCACCAGAAAGGCTTAGCGCGAAGGTATCATTTACGCCATTAGTGACATAACCTTTCACGATGCGTTGATTATAATTACCAATGGTAGCTTCTGTTTTGGCTTCAAAATCATAAGAAGGGGCGGCAGTACGAACATTGATAACACCTGCTGAAGCGTTTTTACCAAAGAGTGTGCTTTGCGGACCACTTAAGATTTCTACTTGTTCTAGTCGCGGTAAGTCGCCTATTTGAGCGGCGGCTCTTGAACGATATACGCCATCAATAAATACGCCAACCGAAGGCTCAATGCCGGTGTTATTGGTACCATTACCAAAACCACGAATTGAAAAGTTAGTATTGGTAGAGCGTTGTAAGGGAGTTACACGTAGCGTAGGGACCAAACTTTGTAAGTCACCTATGTCTAATACTTTTGTTTGCGCGATATCTTCTGCGCTGGTTACTGATATAGCGATAGGGGTAGACTGTAACCCAGTAGAGCGCTTAGATGCGGTTACCATGATGACTTCAAATTCATCCTCCGCTTGCTGTGACTCCTGCGTCTCCTGTGTTTCTTGTGCAACGGCGATGTTCGCCATAAAACCCATTGAAAGGGCGACCAAAACCGCTAACGGCTTGCGTGTAAATTTTTGCGACAAATCCTGACTCATAGTGTGCTCTCATAGTAATGCAAAAGGGTTTTGTTATTGTTATTAGTTACGAAATTTAACGCTAACGCAAAACCCAATTTTTAAAAGATGCGCACGTGTTAAACAACGTAATACCTCTAATCTATCAAACATTTACTAAGAATGTAAAAAAGATGTTTAATTAATGTAAAAGTTTAATCGTCAGTGTAGGGGGAAAGCCCTCAGCACCCCATTAATTTAACTTATAATACAAGGGCTAAGGGAGGCTTGAACATGTAATGGTGATCTATTTATATTTGTTATGAACGGCTATCACAATAATAGATGACAGCCACTGGTAGTTTTTTAAGCGCTTTTACTCAAATCTTCTTCAAACTCTTGAGCACTTACAATATAGCCGTCATCTTCGGTTAGCGGAAAAGCCACAAGTTCAACATCATCATCCGTTAAACCATGAGTCCAACGCTGCTGCCATACTTTTAAAGTAATTGATTTAGCGACACAGGTCTCCCAGTCGCCATTTGCCCATTGTTGAGCGAAGGCTTCACTCGGCCAAACCGGCACGCAATCTTCATCTTCCGTATTGAGCATAACGCAGCCATGTTCGTCAGTTAAAATCCAGATTTCTTGATTATGTACTACAGACTTAAGTAAATATGCATAACGTTTGTCTGGGCTGAGAGCTTGTATTGCTTGAAGATCTAATGTGACCATAAGTTTCCTAAAATATAATGCGATAAAATTAAATCGCCTAACCATCCACTCAGTGTTAAATAAAGCAATCAGAGAATAGGCAATAAAACCGATTACAAATGAGTATACCTCAGCTATAAAACGCATTCAGCAAATGCATCAATAATGCAGCGCACTTTATTGCCATGCTGCGCAAGTGTGATAATGTTAACAAACTTGCTCTTACCCTTCTTTGCTATTCTATTTTAAGTTTACGGGACACACTTTATGCCACATATTTCTAATCTTCGCGCAGCCACTAAGTTCATGCTCGCATTGTCTGTATTGTTATTTATCAGCGCATTATCATCAGCTGCCGATAAAACAGATGTTTTGCCACAATATGAATACAGCCCATTAGAAAATGTAGATACCAGAATTGATTCTCTGCTTGCACAAGCCCTGTCAGAAAATAAGCTAGCGATGATTGTATTAGGGTCAAGCTGGTGTCACGACAGCGTGGGTCTATCAAAAAACTTTTCTAGTGATGCAATGCACAAAATACTGCAAGATAATTATAAGACCTTGTTTCTTGATCTTGGCTATTTGCAAGACGTCCGTTATATCACCCAGCGCTTTGGTTACCCTGGTTATTTTGGTACACCAACTGTTTTGGTCATTGAGCCCAACACGCTGAGCTTGGTCAATCATGATGAAGTCAGTAAGTGGCAATCTGCCAACAGTGTACCTTTTGATGAATATGTAAGTTATTTTTCACAATTAAAAACTGCTGAGCCCATGTCTAATGGCGAGCAAACCACTACAGTCACAAATGCACAAATTACACAATTTGAGCAAACCCAAATTGAGCGTTTGTTTCGTGCCTACGCGATACTCGGGCCTTTATTAGAAGCTGATGAAAAAGGCGAGCTTGAAAATACCGACGATTTTTATAAACAGTGGAGCACGGTGTATAACTTTCGCAAGCAGTTGCAAGCTGATCTAGTTTCCCTAAAACAGCAAGCTCACCTCAACCAGCAAAATAATGAAAGTAGTACGGAACTTGAAATACCTGAATATCCTGCGTTTGAATGGGAATCGTAACAAAGCCCATTATGCACTTAATAACTTAGCGAATAACACTTGCGCGACGGCCGCTCACAAGACTGAAAGTGCGAGCCGCTACTGCATTCGTTTTTTAGTGGTAGCCGTTGCAGGCGCGTTTGCTGGGTCGTCTGGCCAAAAATGCCGTGGATAGCGGCCTTTCATTTCTTTTTGTATCTCTTTGTAGCTGCCCGACCAAAAGCCAACAAGATCTTGAGTGGTCTGCAATGGCCGTTGGGCTGGTGAGAGCAACTCAAAGGTCAGAGCCAAACTGCCGTTTAAGAAGGTAGGATGTTGCTGTAATCCATACAACTCCTGCATTCTTACCGCGAGTGTGGCTTTTCCATCTGCGCTATATTCAATTATCGCCTTTCGCCCTGTTGGAATGGTCATTGCCTCGGGTAGTTCGGTATTTAAAGTTTGTAGCGCTTGATAGCTTAAAATCTGACTAAGCAATTGATAAAAAGGTAATGCAGTAACTTGCTGCCATGATGTTTTATCTTGTAAAAATGGCAATAGCCAATCATTCATATTCAACAATAAAGCCTCAGCAGATAAGGCATCAAACCCCGCATTTGGTGCTTGCGATTGTTCCTTCGATTGAATAAGCTGCGCGCGGATCATTAACTGTTGGCAGCGTTTGTCGAGCGGCAGTATGTCAATGCCCTTTTGCTTAAATAGAGTGGCCCAGGCATCTGCAAGAGCTTTAACAGAAGGTTTCGCTTGGGGCATTTTCTTAATACTAATTTGCGCAAAGCAGAGCTGTTTAATCGCACTTATTTTTTGTTTACTTTGATCCCATACTACATGCTCGCTTTCTCGCAGTAAGTCTGGAAAGTGCTTTTCAATTAATTTAAAGGGCAAAGCCTCGGCATAACGAATAATCGCGTTGTCAGCATGTTTATCAGTAATTTGCATTAAACCAACAGCAATCCATTGACTATCGTGCTGCGATATACTGTTTACAATAGGCCCCATCATTTCATCTTCAATCGGCATTAATGCGCCACTGCCGTTAGCCAGAATAAAGCGGCCCTCGCCTCGATGCTTCGCAATCCACTCAACAAAACCAAAGGCGATAATTAAACCCGCATCTTCAAAGGGCCAAGGCTGCTTTGTTATACCAAGCTTTTGATGCCACTGCCGTATCACTTGCCAAATAGCATGCTTTGGATTGTTCTGTAAAAATTGTAATCTTAAGGAAAGCGCACTGCTGCCGCATGCCAGCATCGGGTCTTTACTCTCTAACAGAGCAGCGATTGCACATGCCATACTTTGATGCGCGGCACTCAATGACTTGCTACGCAATAACATCATGGCAATATTGCTATCTGAGCCTAACTGATGCACCTGCTTGCCTCTTTGACTAACTCGCATGCGATCATCTAGTATGCCTAATCGCTGCAATTTCGCCTCAGCTTGGGCTTGCTGCGCCGCAATAGGACGGTCAATCAGCGCAAGTTCATTGAGCGATGAACCCCACACCGCCGCTTCCAACAACAATACTGAAATATCTGATTGTAGTATTTCAGGGGTGGACTGCCGTGCAAGTCGATGATGTTGCTCTTGTGCCCACATCCTATAGCATGTCCCCGCCATTACACGGCCTGCTCTACCCGCTCTTTGCGTAGCTGAGGCCTGCGATATTTTTTGCATACTCAACTGTGTAATGCCTCTGCGCAAATCAAAATGCGCGCGTTTTTCTAGGCCGCTATCTACCACCACTTCAATACCTTCGATGGTTAAACTGGTTTCTGCAATATTGGTTGCAAGCACTATTTTACGTTTTCCTGATGGGTCTGGCATGATGGCTTGTTGCTGTGCATCTTTGTGCAAATCAGCATAAAGCGTAACAATACTCAAATTTGCTAGCGTGTCTGCTGGCAACAAAGCTAAGAGTTTGCTCGCTGCTCGCCTAATTTCACCCGCACCGGGTAAGAATACGAGCCAGTCTTGTTGGTGTGCATCAAACTTTTCAACAATTAGCTTGCACACTCGCTCTACAATATTTTGGTATTCCTTTGCTTTGCCTTGGCTGGGAATGTATTGAATATCTACCTCAAAACGCTTCCCTTCACTTTGTAGAAGCGGAGCATCCGGCATAAAGCCTTTAAGTGCCTCAACATCTAATGTGGCCGACATCACCAACAGCCTTAAATCATCTCTAAGGGCTTGCTGAACCTCTAAAGTCAGGGCTAATGAAAAGTCAGCGTGCAAGCTGCGTTCATGAAATTCATCAAACACCAATAAGTCCACTCCGGGTAGTTCAGGTGAAGACTGCAACATACGGGTCAACACGCCTTCGGTTACAATTTCAAGGCGAGTTTTATCGCTGGTTTTGTTTTCACCTCTAATACGATACCCCACTGTTTGTCCCAAAGACTCACCGAGCTGCTGCGATAAATACAAAGCAATATTGCGCGCCGCAATTCTGCGTGGTTGCAGCATAATAATTTTACTGTTTGCAAACATAGGTAAGCTGAGTAAAAACAAAGGCAAACAAGTTGATTTACCCGCGCCCGGAGGAGCGACAACTAACACATTGCCATTAGCTAAGTGTAATTTTAGCTCAGTAAATATATCTTCTATAGGAAGCACGACTGGTTGTAGAGCCTGTATGTAAGGTTTTTAGCGAATTGGTATTATGATAGCAAAATCAATGTGAGCATAGACATAATCTTACGCCGCTATATTTGTGAAGGTTTATATACGCCACACAGCGAATAAGAGGATGAATATGAGCACTGCTTGGGCTATGCTAGCGCCTATAAAATAAGGAATTATTCAATGCGACTATTTTTTTCATTCTCTAAATTATCGTTCAGCTCTATCATCGTAAGTTCTATATTACTAAGCTCTATTTTCAGTGTAAGTTCTCACGCGTTCGCCGCTGAGCTTGAGGGTTTTAGGGCCGGTCCCGTCATTCAAGGTTATGGTAAACATGCGGCCGTTGATGGTTTAAGTATGGACAGCAAACATAGCTTTAAAATTGCTTTTGATGTGGGCGCTGGCGCTGATGCGGGTGAAGTAAATCGACGTTTTGATAGTCTCGCTCGATTCATAAATATGCACGTTGCCGCTGGAATCGCAAAAGAAAATATTGAATTAGCATTGGTCGTTCACGGACGAGCCTCTATCGACTTACTGCAATCATCGGTATATCAACGAGTACATAGCGCAGATAATGCAAATCAGCCACTATTAAAGGCTTTAATGGATAATGGTGTGAAAGTTATTTTATGTGGACAAACCGCAGCCGCCTATGAAATTTCTGAATCACAATTAATTGAAGGCGCTCGCATCGAGCTGTCTGCTATGACAGCTCATGCGCTTTTGCAACAACTGGGCTACACCGTCAATCCTTTTTAACAGGACAATCTGCTAAATGCGTTCTAACCAATTTCCAACGAGCGAAGATACTAAGATCAATTGGCGAATTTTTTCTAAAATTTGGCCCTACCTTGCGGAGTTTAAAACTCGGGTTTGGTTAGCTTTGAGTTGCCTTATCGCCGCAAAGCTGGCGAGCGTTACGCTTCCCTTCATCCTTAAACATATTGTTGATAACTTAAACTTAGACACCGCCAAAGAGCAAATTATGGGCGTAATTATCGCGCTTATTATTGCCTATGGTGCCTTGCGCCTAGCAAATGTCATGTTTGGCGAAATTCGCGACACACTATTTGGCCGCGTCACCGAACGCGCTATGCGCAGATTGGGTTTAACCGTATTCCAACATCTACATCGTTTAGACTTGGACTTTCACCTTTCACGTCAAACCGGTGGTTTGTCTCGAGACATGGAGCGCGGTACCTCGGGGATCAGTTTTCTAATGCGTTTTATGGTCTTTAACATTGGCCCAACCTTGCTTGAAATCACTATGGTTGTGGGCATTTTGTTTTATAACTATGGCTTTACTTTTGCCACTATTATTCTTGCTGCCGTGGTGGTTTATGTCTCCTTTTCTATTCGTGCAACCGACTGGCGCACAAAGTTTGTGAAAGAGCTTAATCGAGCCGACAATCAAGCGAATACTCGTGCTATCGACAGTTTGCTTAACTTTGAGACCGTAAGGTATTTTAATAATGAGAAATTTGAGTCAGACCGCTATGACACTGGCCTTGAGACTTGGGAAACTGCTCGTCGTAAAAATCGCTTAAGCTTGTTTGCCTTAAACGGTGGCCAAGCTTTTATAATCGCTCTGGCTATGACCTCTATGCTTGCTATGGCGGCTTTTGAAGTCGCCAATGGCAATATGACTATTGGCGATTTTGTATTGGTCAATGCCTTTACCATGCAAATCTTTATGCCTTTAAACTTCTTGGGCTTTGTATATCGAGAGATACGTGGCTCATTAACCAATATTGAAAATTTGTTCATGCTCTTAGACCGCGTCCCTAAAATTCAGGATAAGGCTAATGGTAAGGTTTTGCAGGTAGCAAAAGGAGAGATACAATTTAATAATGTTTCCTTTGGCTACAACGACTCTCGTCAGATTTTGTCAGATGTCAGCTTTACTGTAGCACCTGGCAGCAAGATAGCGGTGGTAGGCGAAAGTGGTTCGGGCAAGTCTACATTGGTTAAATTACTATTTAGATTTTACGACCTTAATGCCGGCAGTATTTGTATTGATGGCCAGGACATCAGCGACGTCACTCAAGATTCTTTGCGCGCTAGTATTGGTATTGTGCCGCAAGATACCGTTTTATTTAACGATACGCTTTATGAAAACATATCTTATGGTCGTCCAACAGCCAGCGACGCCGAAATTCAGCAAGCGATTAAGCTAGCACATTTAGATTCTTTTATTGCCAAACTTCCTGAAGGAACAAACACTCAGGTAGGCGAGCGAGGTTTAAAACTTTCGGGCGGCGAAAAGCAACGTGTAGCGATCGCAAGAGCCATTTTAAAACGCCCACCCATCATGGTGTTTGACGAGGCAACTTCATCCTTAGATAGCCAGTCAGAACAAGCTATTCTTAAAGCATTGAGGGAACTTGCACAAGGCCACACTAGCTTGGTAATTGCGCATCGCTTATCGACCATTGTGGATGCAGACAGAATTTTAGTGATGCATGAAGGTGAAATAATTGAAAGCGGCGGACATGACCAACTACTGGCGCAAAACAGCCACTACGCAAAACTCTGGCAGGCTCAGCAAAAACAGGATTCTAAGCAAATTAAAGACAAATAAGACCGTTTGTTCTATGTTGCTTGCTTGTTAAATTCGGATAACCAAGGTAAAAACTCGCTGCTTGGCATGGGTCTGGCTATACCATAGCCTTGCGCAAACAAGCATCCAAGTGCGAGTAGTACATCACCATGCTTATCGGTTTCTACTCCCTCGGCGATTACTGTGAGGTTGAACACTTTAGCAAGCTCAATAATGCCCTGAATAATGGCTTTATCATCCATATCAACCAGCATATCTCTAACAAAAGACTGATCAATTTTCAGATATTTAACCGGTAAGCGCTTTAAATAAACTAAAGATGAATAACCCACGCCAAAATCATCGATAGAAAAACTGACGCCTATCTGTTTGCACTCCTTAATAATGGAGGAAACCAACTCAATATCATCTAGTGCGCTACTTTCAACAATCTCTAAGTCCAAGCTTTCTGCTTTGTAGTTTGGATATATAGCTAAATATGCTTTTAAGTCACTGACAAAGTCAGGTTGTTGCAGATGTAAAGGGCTGATATTAACGCTAATGGTAATATCATCGTTAACACGGCGCCATTCATGTAATTGCTTTAAGGCGGTTTGAATAACCCACTTACCAATTTCGATACCAAGGGTGTTACTTTCTACCTCAGGTAAAAAGTCTGCCGGTGAACGCAAACCCTTATCGGGGTCATTCCAACGAATAAGCGCTTCTAAGCCTACTAATTGTTGCTTTTTCAGGTCTACTTTCGGCTGGTAATACAACACAAACTCATTATTTATTAGTGCTTGCCCAATACGCGTTAACTTCTCGTTATGGTGCTTGGTAGCAACGTCCTTTTCAATATCAAAAATATGATAGCAATTCTTGCCATTTTGCTTAGCGATATACATGGCTTGGTCGGCATGACGAAGCAGTTGGTCAGGATCACTCGTATCAAGGGGGTATACCGTCACACCAATACTGGCTGAAACATTTAGAATTCTTTCGTCTACAATTAGCGGTGAAGACGCAGCTTCTAACATGCGTGACAACACCAACTCTCCCTCAGATGGTTTTGCTAGGTTATCAATCACTGCCACAAATTCATCGCCGCCAATTCGTGCAAGCGTATCGCCTTCTCGTAAAGAGTGCTTTAGTGCTTCACCAAGCTTCTTTAAAAGCTCATCTCCAATATCATGACCATGCTTGTCATTTATTGCTTTAAAGCCATCTATGTCGATAAATGCGATGGCTAGAAAAGTATTACTTCTTGAAGATTTAACAACCCCTTGCTCCATCCTATCTGCGAGTAAGTACCGATTAGGTAGACCCGTTAATGAGTCATAATGAGCAGACAGTTTTAGCGCTTTATTTGCACCTGCCAGCTCATCATTCGCTTTCTCTAACTTTCTCTGAATAGCTTTTTGCTCAGAAATATCTTGAAAGATACCCGTAAGGCGAACCGAAACACCATTTTCTTGAGTGACTACGCAGGTGGTTCTTACGTCTATTTTGCGCCCTTTGGTTGTATAGGTTTGCAGTTCTAGGTCGTAGCCAACGCCATTATTTATAGCCTCGTAAAGCGCGGCGGAAATAAGCGTTTGTGATTCTGGTAAAAAGTAACTGACGCCGGCGTCGACCGTTGGGTCGAATTCTTCGGGGCTAGTGTCATGAAGACGATAGGTTTCTTTAGTCCAAAAAAGCTTACCAGTACTTAACTCTAGTTGCCAACCGCCAACTCGAGCGATTTTCTGAGACTGATTTAATAACTGGCTGGTGACCACCAACGACTCATCGCTTTTTTTACGTTCGTTGATGTCAAAATGCATGCCAATCATACGTTTTGCTTGGCCGTTCTCCCATTCCACAACTCTGCCGGATGCGAGCGCCCAAATATAATGGCCAGACTTGTGACGTATCCTCAACTCAACTTCGTAAACGTCAGTATGCCCAGTGAGATGATGCATTACACTTTTTGTTGCAACTACAAAATCCTCAGGATGAATCCACTTTGACCAAACTTCTTGCGCCAGCGGGACAATTTCACTCTCCTCGTAGCCAAGCATATTTGCCAAGTGATTATTATAAGTGAGTTTATCCGCTTGTATTTGCCAGTCCCATACTCCAATTGCCATAGCATTGACGATCAGCGAGAGTCGCTCTCGATGATCGTCTTGAGTTTGTTCAAAAGTAGTTAGGTCTTTCATTATCTAGCTGGCCCTGATTAGCTATTTGTCACGATAAAATCCGTCATCATCTTGTGTCATGTTCACCTTATAGGTTCATATCGGCAAATGTAAAAAGTACTAAAGTGATTGTCAGGCATGCAGAAAATAAACGGATTTTTTATGTTTCAGGCTAATTTTTCGATTACTCATGTCGATACCATTAGTGAGAAGTATTTTGGAATATTTTTGATTCTGAATACCAACATCAATCGACACACTCAATTATATAATAGGAATTGATACCATGTTTAAGAAGACACTGGCCGGTGCGCTCTTATTACTTTTTGCCAATATATCAATGGCAGAGCTAGTAGTAGTTGTCCACCCATCAAATGCGGACGCTTTAGATTCAAAATTAGTACAGCGTATATTTTTAGGTAAAGAAAAGAAATTTCCAAGCGGCAGCGAAACCGTCGCCGTCAATCAAAGTGCTGATTCTAGTCTTCGTCAAAGTTTCGACCAAGATGTCCTAGGGCGCAGCTCAAGCCAAGTTTCGGCTTACTGGTCAAAGCTTGTTTTTACTGGCAAAGGCGTACCGCCAAAAGAAGTTAGTAGCGACGCAGAAGTAATTGAGCTCGTATCACAAAACCCTGCTGTTATTGGCTATATCGACCGCGCATCTGCAACCGATGCTGTCAAGATTGTGGAACTATAAGGAGAAGAATAATGAAAAAATTGATGACCAATTTGTCAATCCTAGCCACATCTATGCTGGTAATAGGCAACGCAAACGCCGACGTACGTGTTAACGGATTTGCTAATTTTACCGCTGGCATCACTGCAAGCGATGACGCACTCTATGGCTTTGACGATAGAGTTTCCTTTTCTGAGCAAAGTTTATTTGCCGTTCAGGTTAGTGGCGATATCAACGACAAAATGACCGCGACTGGTCAAATCGTGGCGCGCGGCTCTGAAGACTTTGACGCTTCATTTGACTGGGCATATATTACCTATGCCGCGACCGATAATACCAGCGTGTCTGCAGGCCGTTTACGGTTACCCTTGTTTCAATACTCAGCATCGTTAGATGTTGCCTATTCGTATCATTGGGTCATTGCTCCCCAGTCGATATATAATGTACCATTTAACAATATTGATGGCGTGCGCATCGACCACTCAGGTTATGCTGGCGACTGGGAATATAACTTTCAGGCTACGGGCGGTGCAATAGATAATGATTTTGTATTAGGCGGTCAACCTGGTCAGATTGCCATAGACAACGTTGTTGTACTTAGCGGTGAGCTTGCCTACGAAAGTTGGAAGTTTAGGGGGGTTTATGGCATCGGTAAAGTAACATTTGATTTACCCGCACTCAATCCCGCACTTGGGCAACTTGGTCAAATATCAGCAGAGCTAGGTAGCACCCTTGCAGCCATTGATGATACCGGCACCTTTTCTGGTTTGAGCATAGTCTATGACAATTTCAATTGGTTTGTTGCAAGTGAATTTACTTTGCTAGAGATTGAACAGTCTTACTATCCTAAGAACACTAGCTACTATGTCACCGCGGGTTATAGAGCAGGTAAGTGGACCCCATTTATCACTTATGAAAAAAGTGACTCAAACAACGACCCTAAATTTGTCGAGCAAATAGGTGGCTTCCCAGCACCGTTTCAAGGCCCGTTAACTCAATTAGTTGTAGGCATTCAACAAGGCGTTGCGTCTGAAGATTCCACGCTGTCTGTTGGCATACGTTACGACTTTGACACAAACGTTGCGTTAAAAGCCGACATTTCTAAGAATACGAATGACATAAACGATGATGAAAATACATTGATGCGCTTTGCTATTAACTATGTATTTTAATAAATTACAGGTTATCAGCGTTTAAGAGCGTTAATGTAATATCCCAAAAGCTGCCTTTATTTTGAGGCAGCTTTTTTTGTATTCGGCAAACGTAGTCTAAGAAATCATATGCGCAAGAAATTCAAAAACTTTTAAACTGCTGGTATTTTGTACAAATCAGAACTAAACTTTTGTCTAAATAGTCAACGAGCAAGGCAGGTTTGATGTGTCAAAAAGTGTGGCGTTTGAAACATCTTTACTTAAGTTCAAACGTGAGCTCGCAAGTAATTTAGTTTTTGGTTTTTTTCTTGTGTGCTTGGTCGGCCTACCTATTTCCTTGTTGCGATGGTTCAGTATTGGCTATCAGTTTGTGTTTTTACATCACATTCTGATCACCAT
>Ga0307933_1002102_pt1 | contig 13945 bp, 12 predicted proteins | sample OrgLakmetageno88_FD_201811 | JGI IMG/M metagenome (GOLD analysis project Ga0307933, IMG submission 201811) | Saline water microbial communities from Organic Lake, Antarctica - #88 | ecosystem: Environmental > Aquatic > Non-marine Saline and Alkaline > Saline | place: Antarctica: Organic Lake...
TTGTTATATCAACACGAAACAGAGCCGCTTGTGTTAAACCTCAAAGAGCGGCAGCAAATTATTATTGATTGTTTGGGTGATGCATACCGGCAGATTTATTCTTAAAAGGGGTGCGGAATGTCAGTTAAACTAGTTCAATAAATTATTTAATCCATTGCAAATTAGTGTTTAGTACAGTTATTTACAGAACTCCTAGTTAACTCAACCTGCGGTTTCGCTTAAAGCTTGTTTCTGCGCCCTATCTTTATTCCGCAGTGTCCATTCATGCTCTCTACTGATATAAATCTCACTGTTACAACACAAGCCTTTAATGACGTATCCGATAGGCTCAATAAACTGACCTTCTTCTTCAATGAATTCTCGATAGATTGCTACTGGTCTATCATTTCTTTTAGTATTTGAACCATTCATCGCTTCAATAAATGCACACCAATTACCGCTATCTGCGGCGCAGAGCACAGACAAAAACTTATCATCGTAGTGTTGTTTAATAGCGATGCGCCTAGCTTCACGCCACACGGTGACAGAAGGTCCTCCGAATTGCTGAAACTGCCTAATGCCGTGCAAACCAGACCATTCACATATTCGCTCAGCCGATTCGTTTGCAGGCTTTCCATATCGATCATCATCAACGCCATAACCATCTATGTTTTTTGATATATATTTTGCTACGTAGCCTATTGCAGTGCCTTTTTTCTTATCGATTCTTTTGGCAGTAAATCGGTGTTTTGATGCGCCTGCTTCATCGCCATCCACCTCCATTGCGTAATCTTGAATGATTTGCTCAAGTTTATACATGTGCTGAGGGTTAACAAAGATAAGCAAATGCCAATGAGGTGTGCCGTCATGGTGAAGCTCAACGACCCGCATCCCAAAGTAATCTATCTGCTCGCGCGCGAGCGCTGCCCTGCTTTTTGCCCATTGATTACTCATAAATTGATGCGTTTGGGTTGCATTAGTATTGTCATATTTCGGGTTAGGAAAACCCGTTCTTATCACCGCATGCATGCGGGAAGGGGCGGTTACGGTTAAAAAAGTGGCTTTGTAGCCATGCTTATTCGCGTAAGCCTCCATGCCATCTAAGCGACACATTAATTCATTTCGTCTATTCACGGGATTCGATACATTGCGGTCACTTGCTTCTTTAAGGTTAATCGAATCACCGCACTCGTTTATCATCTCCATGCTCTCAAGAAAGCGATTGGTGCGACGTTTTGCTTCGCGTCTGTCGCGTAAATTATAATCGGTGATATAAATTTGAGATTGACGATTCACAATTCCCATATAGCGAGATATTTGTTCGACCGCCCTAGCTTTGACTTTTTTGAGTTTTTTGAACCAATAGTTGCAATGGACATATCGCGCGACATCGCCTCTGATATCTCGACCTTTGCGAGGATTAATGTCGTTTTGACGCAATATGCCTTCAAGTACCGCTAACACTTCTGGTGTTGACTCCCCCTCATGCAACATATTACTTGCAACGTAATGACATTCGTTTGCGCGCTCTGTTGCGTATGTGTCTATTTGCTCATCATTCATACTTTTGACAACATGAAATCCGCTGCAATACTCGCTCAGTTTTCGTAAATAGGTGTTGGCATCAAACCGTCCCTTCCTTTTGACCTTTCTCAGATGATTGTATTGTTGCCTCGCTCTGTTTCTAAGCACGTAAGGAATGTGCTCAAGACAGTGTTTTACAAATTTCTTATCACATCTATCATCGGTATAAAATGCATCGACCATCAACGTGCCGGTTTGTGCAAACATCTCCCCATCTTGATTAAGCGTTATAGGGTGTGAATTTTGAAGCGCCTTCTCATCTTCCCCATGAATTGCGTTACGCTTTGTTGCGCATTGATGTGTTAACGGAGGTTGTTTATCGCTTACGTGCGCATTTGGTTCGCCTTTATGCGTTAACGTAATTTTTGAATCACGTTGATGCGACTCATTGCGTGATTGGATATCGCTTGAATCCGTTAAGCCTTTACCCGTTGAAGTTTGACTGGAATGCGGTGTGTTCATATTAGCACCCCTCACTTGTCGAATAAGCGATGTGCTTTTCAATATAGTCTTCTAAGTCCTTAAGACGATATCGTATGGCACGAGAGCCAATTTTGACGAAGGGGATTTTTGCACCTGCCCATCTATCACGCTCTAAAAAGGCTTCGCTAACACTTAAGATGTTTGCGGTTTCCTTGGTAGTCAATAACTTGGTATTCATAACTGCATATTCCTATCGATTCTTTTAAGTTGCCCTATGCAACTCGTTGAATTATGCAGTTATGTAATTAGAAGTATGTTCCTCTACACCGTTGAGGAATTCCTCAACAGTGTAGAGGAATTTTTTGATTATTTTTTATACTGATAAGCTAGCTCGCCTTTTCGGAACTTGGCTATCCATTTAGCGAATTGCAGTGATTTTGGCTCAGCATGGGACAACAATAAAAGTTTTGGGTTTTCAGATTTCAACTTTTCAAAGATATGCTCAGATGCTTGTTTGTTATTCATTGCGCTACATTCAGAAATATAAAATCTTAAGACTTCTTGAATTAACGGGGCAATATTTTTCGCATTGCCCTTTCCTGCATGAGACATTTTTCGTTGAACCGACTCTTCAAACGCGATTAAACATTCAAGTCTAGCCAAACTATCGATTTGTTCATCGGGTAATTCATTCAAAATTGCTTGCTCTGCATGCCATAGGGAAAGTGCAAATTCATCTTCGCTATTTTCTGGGGCTTGATGTTTGTCGTACATGATTTTTTGAGCAGCTTGGGTGAGCACCAATACCGCAAATAATTCAGTTGGTTTTAGGTTTTCTACTCGTAAAAACTCTAACGAAAAATATTGACGCAAAGTAAAAAGCGTTCTTGCTTGAAGCAAGCGCACCCTGTTTAACCTTTGACCTAATGGTTTTTGTAGCATGAGGTTAAACGCAAAGTCTTCACCAAAATCAATTAACCCAAAGATAAAGGCCGATAAGTAACTTATATCTGCGTCATTTCGTTTGTGTAACTCCCTCCTCGCAATGCTAACAGCTTCGATATCATCATCATGAGGTACAAAGCTAAGTGGCAACAATTCTGCTTCATTAAACACACTGCGATGCGCTTTTTTGATTTGCTTTTGTTCTTTAGACTGCTCGTCGGTGAGATTCATCGATTCCAACTTATTCATAATAGTCGACACTCATATTTGCTTTTTCTTTAAAGTAATCCGTGATCCTTTGCATAGGCTCACGAAGCCGTCCATGTGTCGCAATGACGTAGCCTTGAGTCACATCATTACCGCCTCGATGATTCACGAGTCGTTTAATTGCGTACGCAGAAATATCTAAGGATTCGGCTACAGTGATAAAAGTTCTGCGTAGATCATGAAAGGTAAATTTCACGCCAGAGGACTCGACGAACTCTTTTAGTAAATGGCTGGTATGCTTTAGATAGCCTGCTTGCTCAGTAAAGAAAACATATTCGTTAATTCTTTTTGTATTTAGGCTCTTCAAAATCGAATAAACCATATCACTCATTGGCAGTGTCAGAGGTTCGCCATTTTTCGTATCTGCGATGTAAAAAGTGCGCTCATCAAAATCAACATTTTCCCATTTCAGAGTTGCAGCTTCATTTTTGCGAAGTCCTGTTAATAACAAAAACACAAGATAATCCATAAAGACGCTTTGCCTTATAGAAATTGTATTTTTTTTAAGGGATACAAGCGCGTTGTAAAATACAGGCAGCTGACTATCTGTGATGATATTTTGCCGCCTTGGCTCTTTTGCCCATACTTTGAGTTGTCCAAGTCTTTCAACAGGGTTAACAGGAAATAAGCTAGCGCCATTGGTATCTTCATAGTGAAACTTTGCAAATTTGAATATCGCACTGACCACACGCAAACACACATTGGCGTAAGATGGGCTTTTACTGCTTAAAATATCGTTATGCTTTGATATGACCATGTCTTTATTAATCGCGTTAAGCGGTTTTTTCATCCAGTCCTTTAACTCACCTCTAAAATACATTCCGTATTGTTCATAAGTTTGAGGCTTAAGATTGCACTTTACGCGCTTATAGTCTTTCCAAACATCTTCAAGGGTCAATTGTTCAGCAACGATGCGCTGTCGATTTGCGATAGGATCGTGACCAGTGGCAATTTCACCTAAGTATTTAAGTGCCTCTTTACGCGCCATTTCAACGGTAATCTCAGGATACCTGCCAAGCGTGATCCGCTTAAGTTTTTTGTGGATGCGCTTTTCAAGAATAAAAGACCTACTGCCTGCTTGAGTGACACGCAAAGCGAACCCTTTCAGTTGACTGTCACGGTGAAACGCTTGCCCTTTTTCAGGAAAAGAAACGCGGTCGACATAGGATTTCGTTATTTTATGTGTAGACACTATGTAGTCACTAAAGTTAAAACAAGGTGATACAGATTAAAACGAGAAAGAGGATTAATGTCAATATAAATAAGGGCTAAATGGCTTTTTAAAAGTCAGTCAAACTTGTTAAAACAGATAGATATAAAACAGCTTATTATGAAGACTTCATAGTAACAACGGCATCTAAATTATGATCAAACGCAGGTGAAATATGAGCTAGAGCCTGTTATTTAACTTTGTAATATGTGTGTTACTGAGACTTTTAAGCAACACGCATAGCAAAAGCAGCAAAAATTAAACAAAGGAATAAGCAGCCGTTAACGTCCGCTTATACGATGTCGGAAAGACTTAGATGAAGAAAAGTTGGAGGTTAAATGAAGTGCTTATAGTGAATCAATCAATGACGGTAAGAAACGCAAACGTGCGTATCATCGCGACGATACCAGCCGCCACAATACAAAGGCAGATGAAGCACAATGGCAGATCTTAAAAAGAATGATAAAGCAGTGACTGCAGGCTTTGAATCCAACCTACGTTTTTACTTTTAGTAAACAATATTAATAGGTGAGTAATACGCCCACCTATTTGTAATCTAACGTTAAATAAGAATCAAAAATCAGGCAGTGTTTTACGTGCCAATGTTGTACCTTGTTTCCAAGATAAACCAACTTCATGCCAGTACCCTGCGATGATTTCTTTGGGTTGCAGGCCCATTAATTCTTCCACCGGCGAGTCAAAGTATTGCATATCGAATTCGCCTTTGAAGCAACGACCAAAATCAACATCGAATCCACCCATAGTTACAATTTCTTCAATACTGTCGGTGCCATTGGTTTCAATTGCTGGATACCAACGGTGATGCAACATTGGGTGAGCATTGACAAAACCTGGGGCTTCGGCTTTACCAGTAATAGTGAATGTAGCTTGTGCTAAACGTCGGTCAAATGCGGCCAAGGTTGCGCCAAAAGTTCCGCCTACCTCTAATCTCGGTCCAGCTTTGCCCACATTTACGGGGCGACTCATTTGTATCGTACCTAACTTCTTAGGGTATCCTTGATGTTGACCACGCATAACTGCGAATTCTTTGTCCACCCAAATGAATACACACCTAGAATAAGTTTTACCTTGGTATTTGCATCTTACGACCATGAAGGTTTCTTTGTACTGTCCTCTTACCGGGTCAAGTATTTCATTGAAATCGTCAGAACAACTTTGCCAGTCAGCCCAAATCATGGCGACGGCGCCTGGATCCTCGTCAGCCAATTCTACGCCCTCAGGCAGCAACGCTTTGACCGCCTCAACGTCAGTCCTGTATTCTAGTGTAATTAGTTCACCCGAATAATGCCAAGGTACGGGCGGCAAAATCGCAGCTTTACCTGATGCAGTCCTCGGGTAATAAAAGTTAGCCATCGTTAGTTCCTGTTAAATTAGTTAAGACCACACTAATGTCCCTCTTATTTAACCCAGTTTCTAGTAGCAAAACGTACTTTGACCACTATTGCTAAGTGAATTCTCCATTAACAGCATATGATAGGTTTATATTTTTTCGACACGAGTAATAAGCAATGACACAAGAATTTCGCAAAATATTATTAGACGGCTACCCAATATTAACTGAAAAAGTGGGTGATAGATTGGTCGCTAAAGATGGTCGTTCAGTGGCAATTGAAGACGCTATACATTTGCCACCCGTTGAGCCAACAAAAATCATCGCTGTTCATTTAAACTATCATAGTCGCGTAGACGAGTTTATTACTAAGCTGCCGCCAGCGCCTACCTATTTCCATAAGCCACTTTCTGCAATGAACACTCACAAAGCCGATGTCGTGCGCCCAGAACGCTGCAAGTATCTCAATTATGAAGGTGAAATTGCCATAGTGATTGGTAAGCATTGTAAAAATATCACGCCAGAAGAAGCGGGTGACTATATCGCCGGATACACGGTAGCAAATGACTATGGCTTGCACGACTTTAGAGATACCGATGCGGGCTCAATGCTACGTGTAAAAGGCTCTGACACGCTTTGTCCTATTGGCCCAGGATTGGTGACAGGTTGGGACTTCAAAAATAAAATGATCCGCACTTACGTAAACGGGAAAGTCGTTCAAGAAGATAACACGGACAACATGGAGTGGGATATGCACTACCTCGTTGCTGACATCGCCAGAACGATTACCTTGTTGCCTGGTGACGTATTACTTTCTGGTACGCCAGCCAATAGCCGTCCTGTTTATCCTGGAGACATCTGCGAAGTAGAGGTGGAAGGATTGGGCAAATTAACTAACAGGATTGTCACCGGTCCTACACCAGTAAGCGACAAATGTGGCGCACAGCCGACTGAGACTGAAGAAGTTATTTCCACCGCAATGGGCGGAGACTGGGAGCATAGAGGCCGCAGAGCAGCTACCGGTGAAGGAGCTAAACACTACAAATCAAAGGTAGAGAAGTAACATGAATACTCAGCAGTTTTATATTAATGGGGCTTGGGTTGACCCGGCTAGCGCAAGCACCATTGAGGTGGTTAACCCAGCCACGCAAAACGTTATTCACGACCTAGCAAATGCGATATCAAGTGACGTCGATCTTGCCGTGTCTGCGGCAAAAAACGCGTTTACACATTATTCATTAATATCGCTTAACGAACGTGTTGAACTGTTAGAAGATATTAATGCTTTACTGATCAAAAGAAGTGATGAAATTGCCGATGCTATCTCGCTTGAAATGGGCGCACCCATTAATTTAGCGCGCAATGCACAAGCACCGTCTGGCTCTCAACATTTTGCCGAAATGATAGAGGTATTAAAGACATTTAGGTTTTCTAACACCACCAACAACGGCACTATTGTGCGCAAGGAACCCATTGGAACCTGCGCATTAATAACACCATGGAACTGGCCGCTGAACCAGATTGCAGTCAAGGTAGCGCCTGCACTCGCAGCAGGATGTACCATGGTTCTTAAACCTTCAGAAGTCGCCCCCTTAAATGCAATAATATTAGCTGAAATTTTGCATGAAGCCGGCGTGCCTAAAGGAGTTTTCAACCTCATTCACGGCACCGGAGACAGCATAGGAAACAGCCTAACTAGCCATAAAGATATCGATATGGTTTCGTTTACCGGCTCAACTAGGGCAGGAATAGCTATTTCGCAATCTGCCGCGCCTACCATTAAAAGAGTCGCACTAGAACTTGGTGGCAAGTCTGCAGGTATCGTGCATGGCAAAGTAGATGCATCTAAAGTGGCGCAACAAATTGTCGATTCATCGATGCTCAACAGTGGGCAATCATGTAATGCATTAACCAGAGTACTTGTTGCATCTGACCAATACGACGAAATAAGTAGGGAAATCGTCCAATGTATGAAAGGTCTAAGTGTTGACATGCCGCAGCACTCTCCCGATTTGGGGCCCGTGTCTAATGCAGCGCAATACAAAAAGGTACTCGGGTTTATTCAATCAGGGATTAATTCTGGTGCCACACTATTAACTGGGGGCACCGACATGCCGAGTCATCTAGATAAAGGTTTCTTTGTTAAGCCTACCCTATTTGGCGATGTCACAGCTGATATGACAATAGCAAGAGAAGAAATTTTTGGACCTGTTTTATGTTTAATGAAATACCAAGAATTGTCTGCAGCTATAGATATTGCAAACGCCTCAGAATATGGACTTTCAGGTTTTGTTTGGTGCGATGACCACGACAACGCGGTTAGCATTGCCGACCAATTAAAAACCGGAATGGTGCATTTAAATGGAGCAGGATTAGACGCCAGCGCTCCATTTGGGGGTTTTAAGATGTCGGGCAATGGACGTGAATGGGGAGCCTTTGGTTTAGAAGAGTATCTTGAGTGTAAATCAATCTATGGTGGTGCTCAGAACTAGGAATTATGCCTAGCTAAGCAGTATTGCTATATTGCATGCAATAACTAACTTTCAAGAGATCATTATGTCAGCAATGATTTACCCTACGTCGAACTTTGCCGAGCAAGACAAACTGTGTATTGAGCGAGCCAAAGGTGTTTATGTTTATGATTCGAACAACAAAAAATACCTTGAGGGGATGTCTGGACTTTGGTGCACCGCACTTGGATATGGTAATGAAGAACTCATTGCTGCTATTACGAGTCAATTACATACGTTGTCGTTCTCTCACTTATTTGGAGGTAAAAGCCATAGTCTAGGCGTAGTTCTTGCCGACAAACTCGCTGCCATAGTGCCAATTGAAGATGCTCGCGTATTTTTTGGCACCTCAGGTAGTGATGCAAACGACACCCTTTACAAAATCCTACGGTATTATTTTAATGCCATTAATAAATCTCAAAAACGTAAAATAATTACTCGAGAGCGCGCGTATCATGGCGTTACTGTCGCATCAGGTGCGCTCACAAGTTTGCCAGTAAATACCCGGCATTTCGATCCTCCAATAGATGCGCTAAACATACTACGCACCGATTCACCGCACTATTTTTCAAGTCATTTGCAAGGAGAGTCTGAGACTCAGTTTGTCGATCGTATTGTCGCCAATTTAGAAAACCTCATTCTTCACGAAAACCCAGATACCGTAGCAGCCATGATCATTGAGCCAATAACGGGTGCAAGCGGCGTAATTGTGCCCCCTGACGGTTACTATGAGAAGGTACAAAGGGTACTGCGTAAATATGACATTCTGATTTGGGCAGACGAGGTTATTACCGGATTTGGGCGCACAGGCCATGATTTTGGCTGCACGACTATGGGTATTAAACCTGATCTTATGACCTTCGCCAAGCAGCTATCATCGGCTTACTATCCAATAAGTGCTGCGGTTATACCCGGCTATATGCATGATGCAATGTTCGAGCAAAGTAGCGCAGATGGGGTTTTTGGGCATGGTTACACCTACTCTGGCCATCCCGTTGGTTGCGCTGCGGCACTCAAAACTTTAGAAATATTCGAACGTGAACAGATTTTCGAGAAAGCCGCTAAAGCAGGTGTCTATTTGCGTAAGCAACTTGAAAAGTTCGTAGATCATCCTCTTGTCGGTGAAATACGCGGTAAAGGATTGTTAGTAGCGCTTGAATTAGTGCCAAATAAACTAAAGAATACTCGTTTTGCTGGCGCTAAAGTAGGTACTTTTGCGCAACGTGCTTGTCAGGAACATGGACTCATCGTCAGAGCCGTGGCAGGTAATTCAATAGCGCTTTGTCCCCCATTAATTATTACCCATTCACAAATAGACGAAATAATTCAAAAACTAACAAAAGCAATAGACGACACCTTGGTTTATACCCAACAGGAAAAATTATTATTGGCCTAGTATTTGGCATCCGTGACAATTAATTTAGGCGCGAGTTTATAGATAGATACGTGCTGATGTAATGAAAGCTGATATCATGCAATGACACTTAAAACATCATGCAACATCGATCCCTATATTGCAGACGGTTATTTGGATCTAGCTGGCATTTACTGTGCTAAACAACAAGAGCAACTGCTTGTAAGAGTACTTCAGCGATGTATGAAGTAGTTTGAAGACCTTAATCAATTTAGGCAATCTCATTAGAGCGAAAAACGGTATCCCATGACCAATAATATTTTAAGATTAGCCACACTGATGCTTGGCATCATATTAATTAGTATGTCATTTGACCTGCTTGCACATGGCGTTGACGACAAGACTCGTGTGTTTTTGGAGCAAAATTCAGGGGTCCAATTTATCCCCTTTATCTACATTGGCGCAAAGCACATGTTTACCGGTTACGACCACTTATTGTTCCTAGTAGGCGTCATCTTCTTTTTGTATAGAAGCCGTGATGTGCTGTTATATAAGTATGTTCACCATCGGTCACAGTATTACCTTATTATGGGGCGTGCTTGGCGATATTCAGGTTAATCCTTATCTGATAGACGCCATAATTGGTTTCTCTGTGATTTACAAAGGCTTTGATAATTTGGGCGGATTTAAACGTTTATTTAGCAAACAACCAAGTACCAAAGCCGCGGTATTAATATTTGGCTTATTTCATGGTTTTGGTTTAGCAACTAAGCTACAAGAGTTTGATTTAGCATCAGATGGCCTTATTCTTAACATGATTGCTTTTAATATTGGTGTTGAACTAGGCCAATTCATGGCCCTCACGTTCATCGTCATTGCGATTAATTTTTGGCGAAAATCGCCCTCATTTCAACGCTTTTCGACGACCACTAACACTCTGCTAATGAGCGCTGGACTGATGTTAGTTGGACTGCAATTAAGCGCTTACTATTTATCTTAATAATGAACGAGAACAGTACTATGACACAACATGTAGTTGGCACCAGAACACTAATTAAATCAACGCTAGTAGCCACAGTAATTGCCCTAATTGTATTCGTTGTGGTTATTCTACCTGCAGAATACAACATTGACCCGACGCACATCGGGCATAAATTGGGTTTGACCGCATTGGCGCATCACGACGATGATACTGCGCCAAAAGTTGACACTCCTACTACGCCAGAACTAGGACAACAGGTTATTGAAGTTACGGTGCCGGCGGGGAAAGGCATCGAATACAAATTTCAGATGGCTCAGTATGACAAAATGACGTATGCATGGCTGACCGACGGTGAGCCACTGTATTTTGATTTACACGGTGAGCCACAAGGCGACACCACGGGCTATTTTGAAAGTTACGCAATTGCCACTCTACGTGGAATGAAAGGTAGCTTTACGTCACCGTTTAGTGGATCCCATGGCTGGTACTGGAAGAATAACAGTGACAAGCCTGTTATTATTCAATTAACCGTAGAAGGCCAATATGAAGTTACTGGTCTTAAATAGTAAAAGGCCCCGGCTTATAGATCCAAAACCACCATATAATTAGAGCGATAAGTGCCATTCCAGCTAAATTTATCCATAGCATAAATCAATACTCCTAATGCTCTTTTACTTTGAAAAAGCGCAGCCGATTAGCGTTTGTCACTACGGTCAGTGACGAAAATGCCATCGCTGCTCCTGCAATAACAGGGCTTAATAGCACACCAAAAAATGGATACAATACACCGGCGGCAATAGGCACCCCAGCAATGTTATAAATAAATGCACCAAGCAAGTTTTGCTTAATATTAGTTAACGTCGCTTGGCTAATCGCAATGGCGTCGGCTAATCCATGCAAAGAACCCCGCATAAGTGTGATATCGGCACTTTCAATAGCCACATCAGTGCCTGTGCCAATGGCAAAACCGACGTTGGCGTGAGCCAAAGCAGGTGCGTCATTTATACCGTCACCGGTCATACCGACTATTTCACCTTCCTTTTGCAACTCGGCGACTTTTTTGGCTTTATCCTCAGGCATGACCTCGGCAAGGTATTCACTTATGCCTACTTTTTCTGCTATCGCTTTTGCTGTGAGTCTGTTGTCGCCCGTGAGCATAACAACACGGATACCGCGATTCTGTAATCGTTTAATGGCATCAATCGAATCACTCTTAATCGGGTCGGCAACAGCTATCACTGCCGCTAACTCATTATTCACCGCAAAGTACATGGGCGTTTTCGCTTCTTCGGCGAACGCTTGTGCTCTGTCTAGCAACGCCTCAATATTTATGCTGCGCTCGGTCATTAGTTTTTGGTTTCCGAATAATAGCGTGTTGTTATCGAGCATAGCCTCGACGCCTTGCCCTACAATAGAAGTAAACCCCGTTACTTTCTGTGGCTGAATGCCGTACTCTTTAGCACTGTCAATAATTGCCATTGCCAGAGGATGTTCAGAACCTGCTTCAATACTCGCCGCGAACATTAATACATCTTCTCGCGTCAGCTTGTTCGCCAAGACAACGTCGGTGACTTTAGGCACACCTTCGGTGATAGTGCCGGTCTTGTCCAAAATCATCGTGGTTATTTTGGACGCAGTTTGCAATGCTTCACCATTTCGTATTAGTACACCCGCCTCAGCCGCCTTTCCTACACCTACCATTACCGACATTGGTGTAGCTAAGCCGAGCGCACAAGGGCAGGCAATAATTAATACGGTGGTCGCCGATACGATGGCAAAGGCAATACTAGGTGCTGGACCAAAATTCAACCAAGCGAGTGCACTTAGCACTGCAATAATCATAATGACAGGCACAAAATAGGCCGCAATTATGTCGGCTAAGCGACCAATAGGTGGCTTCGAGTTTTGTGCTCGTTTAACCATATTGATGATTTGAGCTAACGCAGTGTCTTTGCCTACTCGTGTGGCTTTGAAGACAATAGAACCTGATTTATTAATGGTGCCAGCAACGACTTTATTACCCTCAGCTTTTTCAACCGGCATAGGTTCGCCGGTCAGCATAGATTCATCTACAGCGGTATGTCCCTCAGTAACGAGACCGTCAACTGATATCTTTTCTCCTGGACGCACCCGAATTAGATCATTCAACAGCACATTTGCAATCGGAATATCGCTGTCTTTGCCTTCTCGAATTACTCGTGCGGTTTTAGGTTGCAAACCAATCAGTCTTTTTATCGCTTCAGAGGTTTTACCTCGAGCTTTTACTTCCAGTGCCAAGCCCAGGTTGATCAAGCCGATAATCATGGCCGTCGCCTCAAAGTAAACGTGGCGTGCCATTTCAGGAAGTAATTCAGGAACCGCGACCACTACCATTGAATATAACCAAGCGGTGCCTGTTCCTAAGGCAATTAGGGTATCCATGTTGGCAGAATTATTTTTAAATGAGTTCCACGCGCCAATATAAAAATGCTTACCCGAAAACAGCATGACGCCTAAGGTCAATAATCCTACCGTGAACCACACCAGCCTTTCGGTGCTTGTAGTTACCGTCATCTCGCCTATGGTCAGCCCATAAATCATAAGAGGAACACCAAGTAAAAGCGCAATCGACATATCGCGTATTAACTTTGTATAATATTGCGCGTCGGCTTCATCTTTTTCATCTAGCGCTTGTTCTTCTGACTCGCTGGTGTCAATTTTTGCGTTGTAGCCGGCTATTTCGACAGCTGAAATCAGAGTGCTATCCAGCACATTGCCGACTACCATGACAGTTCGCTGGGCAAAGTTCATTTCCGCACTTTGAACGCCTTTTAATGTGCGCAGCGCTTTTTCAATTTTAGTCACACAACTCGCACAACTTGCGCCGTCGATAATGAGGTGATGTTGTGCTTTTTTTTGGACGTTATTTTTTAGGTTTGCAGTTTTGCTGCCTACTGTTGCTGGACTTTTTGCGGTGTTGTTGGCCTGAAAGCTAGCCTGCTTGTTTGCGCCTTTGTCATTATTATTGGCATTGGCATTTTTCATAAAACTTTCCTCATCGAAAGTTGTTCATATTGTTGTCTACTAAGCTTTACTAAAGAGTGTTTAATGTGAGTGTAAACCTTCGAGTCACTCTAAGGTCAACAACTAAAAGAATTTTTTTGAAGTGGCTGTTAAGGAAGCGACAGTCGCCGCTCCCTTTTTTTCGTCACGACTGTCGCCGGTAGTCTTGCTTAACTAACGACTCCAATCGTTCAGTGGTTAATTAAAAATCAAACTGAAAACCCAATATGATTGCATTGTAGTCATTTTGAACATCAGATTGATAATCCTGCAACTCGCCAACTATTCGAAATTGCTT
>Ga0307933_1002107_pt1 | contig 13923 bp, 13 predicted proteins | sample OrgLakmetageno88_FD_201811 | JGI IMG/M metagenome (GOLD analysis project Ga0307933, IMG submission 201811) | Saline water microbial communities from Organic Lake, Antarctica - #88 | ecosystem: Environmental > Aquatic > Non-marine Saline and Alkaline > Saline | place: Antarctica: Organic Lake...
TTTTCCGATTGTTCCACCTTGCGCTTCAACGCGCTAATCTCGGCCAGTAACTTGGCACGCTCCTTGTAATGGGAAGCGTCCGACGCACCGCGCTGTGTCGTTTGATCCGAAACGGCTTGCAGTTCCTTTTCTAGAGTAGTCACCGATGAGCGAGCCTTGGTGAGCTCGTCCGTCTGCTCGCCGTTGAAATCCTTTTCCCGTTCAAGTTCACGCTTCAAGTTGGTCACTTCTTGCAAGGTTTCGTTGAGCTTTTCTTCTCTCTCGTCGAGTTTGTCTTGCGCGGCATCATATTTGTCTTGCCACTCTTGCAGTTTCTCTCGATCCTCGAATGCTGCAACTGGCGGAACAATAGCAGGGGCAGCGGCAACGACTGTGATGGGCGATGCTTCGACTTGCTGTGCTACCGCTACAGCCTCTTCAAGCTCAACCACCCGAGTTCTAGCATCGTGGGTTTCTTGTTCGGCTTGCGACAGCTTTTGCTGCAAGGACGAAGCGTCTTGTTCCTTGGCGCGCATCTTTTCCGAGATTTCTTGAAGCTGAGCCTGCAACTTGTCAACGATAGGCTGTAGATTCGGTTGGTCCGGCTTGGGACGACTGTTTTCCTCTGTAGCTGGCTGGACTGCGACCCGGGCCGGTGACGCGACTGTAGTTGAAGCTGGAGCAGTAGCAGCAGAAGCCAAAGGTGCCTCCTTCTCTTTCTTTTCCGCCAGAGCCGCTCGACGTTGGCGGAGCTCTTCGAGTTTGGACTTTGTAGAAATCGGAGCAGTCGCTCTTTCTCGTGGAGGAGTATTGGAAGGCGTCGTGCTGGCCGAGCTCGTACGTGACGCTGCTGCAGCAGCCGTCGTTCGGGTGCGAGTGGGTGTTGTTTTTGTTGTTGTTACGGATGGTGTGTTCGGCGTCGCTGCTGTGGTCGTCGCTGCTCCTGCAGTAGCTGTTGGTCCAGTGGCCAGTTCTCGACGCAAGCGCAGCTCTTCTAGTCTCGTCAAGGACCGCTTCGTCACATTCGCCATTCGCACAAACATTCCGCAGTTGAGAGGACAGGAAAAGTAGGAAACTCCTTCGACGGAGCCATCGTTCTTGCCGAGACCGACAGAAGCTCCCGTTAATCGAATACCGACCCAATCATCGCCTTTCGCAAACTCTACTTCGCCCATGAACGCAACCACGCCTTCTAGCTGACGAGTGCTGGTCACGTGGACCGCATCGTTTACTTCGAGCGCCATGGTCGACCTCTGGCCTTCAAGACTTCAAACTTTGAGGAGGAGAGCAGCGACGAGGAGAACTCTCGAAACGGAAACCCGGAGTTGAGCTAGTCACAACGGAAACCAAATAAATAAATAAATATCGCGCCCTTCCGATTCGCAAAGATCTTTCAAGGTCGACCATGGCGCGGGATGGTCGATGAAGCTAAAGTGTTCTCATTTCTCGTCCTTGTCAACAACTGTAGGCTACAGTAGTTGATGCTCCGTACACGCACCGATCCATTCACATCGTACCACCATGGCGACCGAAAAGAGCAATCTCTTGTTAAATCCTGAAGCAACAGCCGCGGTAGCGAGCGCTGGCGCCGGCTTTACGAACGACGCTTTCGACAAGATCAAAAAAGCTCGAGCCGAAGGCCCATTCGATTTTCGAGTGCTCGGCTTTATCGGTGGTTTGGCCATGATTGCGTCCAATTCAATCGCCGTATTGGATAGATTCTTTAGCTTTAACTTTACTGGAGCCATGATTGCTGTCTATGGAATCATCTTTGGTTGTATCATTGCTGCTTTGGATGCGCCGGTAAGTGTGTGGACAGATGCTGATTGTTGGTGATATATTCGCTGCGCGCTACTGTGTGCTCTCTGTGTTTGTATCGCGCTCCAGTAACCCACTTGATCCTCTCATCCACGCTCTTTCCTCTCTTGTAGGGACCATGCTCGAAACGGGCCAGGAGCACCATTGCGTACTACGCAAAGTTTCTGGAGTATGTTTGGGGTCGAGGTGCTCTCTACTTTTTCGTCGGGAGCCTCCAAGTAGCGAACTGGAACATGCTGGACTGGGCCGTTGGAGGATTCATGATGTTTACAGGCGTCACAGCCATGGGAGTAGGCATCTCAGCGGCTCGGAACTTGAAACTACTCAAGTTCTCTCTAAAGGACGAACGCATGCTCAAATCCAAGTGGAACAAGAGCGATGCGGACAACAATGGTCTCCTCGACGTCAAGGAGCTCACTGCCTTTTCGTCCGACGCTGGTGTGGATATGTCGCGTAACGAGATTGCAGCAGTCTTCTTGTCTCTTGACAAGAACTTTGACGATAAGATCTCGTACGAAGAATTCTATGCCTGGTGGTTGGCAGCTGGAACCTACGGCGCGGATCAGTCCCTGTCCGTATAAGTATACCGCAACTTCTTTTGCTGCTCTCTTGCTGTCTCCTTGGATGCCTCTTGCGTGAATGCAATAGTCTAGCGATCGTAGCTACAGTACATAATGCAGCTCGAAAGACACACCTAAGTATCGTCCACGAAAAAGCTTTTCAATAATGTAAACCTTTGGTCGCATACTCAAGGGGAATAGCCAGCTATTAGAGTGTAGGATATAAACGTCTTGCCCGCCTCTATTGTACACAAGAGAATCTCCGCCTTAACTATCGTCACTATCGCTATCATCATCTATGACTCGCTTTCGAGCCACCGAGTCAACATTCGTTTCAAACACTTCGTCGTCCGACGAATCACCCGACTTAAGTTTCCCTCGACGTTTCCGCATGGAGCTACCAGACGCAAAACCCGTCCCTGCTCGCTTGCGTGGACTAACAGACGTGCGAGAGCCCAATGAGTCGCGTTTCTTGTTCTTGATCCTCGATACCCAATCGTCTTCTTCCTCTGATGACGACTGTTCGAAGTTCCCGCCATTCTTTACGTCGTCGGGGTTGTCGTCGTCATCCAGACTTTCCTCCTTGCTGTCAATCGAATGGTCCTCCTCCTTTTCATGTTGATTCCGCAAATGCTCCATTATCTGCTGCTCCGAGTCCATACTTTGGCGAGCCACTTGAGTGTCAAGCGCACGGTGAGCCGCTACAGGATCGCCGTCTTCTTCGACCTCGTCGAAGACGAGAAAGTCACCAAGGTCTTTCTCGGATCGGTACGGCCCGGAAAGCACCTCCCACAGCTTCAAAGCAAGCTGAGGAAACGACTCAAAGTATTCTTCGGGCAGCTTCAGGTACTCTTGTGCTTCCTTGACAGTGTCAGCGTCGTGCGTATCTTTTAACTGGACGATGCCGTGACATAAAGCGACATGGTCAATCATGTGAAGAAGATACACAAAATCGAGGTTATTGCCCTCCATCCAGTAACTCTGCATACTGTTGTTTCCCAGATAACGTTGAAGCAGCCCATCGGATTCACGAACCTGCAGTACAGCAAAAGAAAGAGAGAACTGTTAGTTCACGACCACGGTAACAACGGCCGCCGAAAGCTCAACTTTAATCATACCTTGAAGCGCTCGTACAGGCCATTGCTATCGACCTCCTTCGTGTCAACACGGTGAGCATGGCGTAAGTGATTCTTCAGCTTGGCGACTCTTGTGAAGCAAAACGAGGAAGCAATATTGAAATATCCGTCACCCAAAGAGCCCAAAATGTGAATTGGGTCGTATCGAAACTCAATATCACACTCTACTAGCTCCGCTTCCACTTCCTCCTCCTTATCATCATCATAGCTCCAATCTGGCTGGACTCGCATTCTTCGGTGCGCTACTGTGTAGCAGAGAGGGCACGCATAGATGTCTTGACTGCCCATTTGTTGCTTTGCGTAGTTGCCAACGCGCTCAATGAAAGATTTGCTATCAGCAAGAGCCTCGCTATGGTTGATAACGTAATCGCTTTCTTCGTCATCTTCCGAGTCTCTTTGGCCTGAATCCATCTTCTCGTCTATTTTCTGGTCATAGAATGGCCCGAAAAGATCTAACGCGCCCCTCCCGAACCTTGATGCGATCTGGTCGAGTAGGTTAGCAGACATTTTGGATCGGAAATGGGGAGGCTGCAGAAAAGTTTGTTGTCCGCCACCCGTTAAATCTTGTCGATACTCAGGATGAGGCGTAGACATCGCGATCTTGTGCAAAGTTTCCAGCGCAAAACACTGTCGATGTAATCCGTCCGGAGACCAGTAGCAAACATGTCTGACTGGAAGGACCTCATTTGTAATCACATCAAACTTGGAGGGACAGTCTGGCATCTTTGGTGACGAAAGAGCGGCTTCACTCTCTGATGAGCTATCGAGATCAAGTGGATGCGAACGCTGCAGAGTCTTTGTTTTGAGTCGAGGAGATTGCCATTGCTCTTCACCGTCGCTGCTCGAATCGTCGGCCGTCCCGAAATCGTCACCGACATTGGCCACCGCTGCCAGCTTTTTGGCCCGACTTCTACCAAGACGAGTACGGTCATGACCAGATGATTCGTCCGAGTCCGACTGCTCAGAAGCCTCTTCGTCAATGAACGCGCCGTTCTCTCCCTCCAAATCATCTCCAGAGTCGTCCGATTGCTTCTCGGATTCGTACTCGTCGTCGTCTGATTTCTTCTTGGACCGGCTCCAAGTTTTGCGAACTGGTTCATCATCACTCTTGTCGTCGTTCTCGTCGTCGTAGAGAGTGGCAACCTTCTTGGATGCCTTTCTAGCCGCTGCACGCGATGGCGAGACCCGCTGCTTTTGGTTCGTCTCTGCATCATCGCCGTTGTCGTCATCGTGAGCGTCCGAGTCTTCGTCCTTTTCAACCTCGGATCGAAGCCCTTTCTTCGCAGACGCTCGAGTAGAGGCACGGGAAGGAGACTTTTGCTTTGATGAACATTGCGTCTTATTACGGAAGGAAGCCTTTTTCGTCCGCTTTGATTTGATCTCAAGCTCTTCGTCAGAATCGACTTCCTCGTCACTCTCCTTGTCGTCTGACTCTTCCTCGCTTTCCTTTGCGATGAAATCATCGTCCGACGACCTTTTGGAGCGACTCCGAGAACCTCTCGATCGCGGCTTCTGGTCCTCTTCCTCGCTACTTTCTTCGGAATCCGATGCAGACGAGTCGGAAGCCTTGTTGTTCTGTTCGTTCTCAATTTCGGAATCCACAAGATCGTCGTCGGCGACTCCCACGCTAGCACCTTTCGCTTTCTCGGCCGAGCCGACAGCCTCTTCTTCTTCTGAAGAGCTTTCGGCAGCAGGGGGATCGTGACTGGGTTCTTTGGTCGGAGTCTGCTTCCGTCGCGCATTACTCACGGCGGCGGCGGTAGCTTGTGTCGAAGGAGCAGCTTTGCTATCATTACTGGCACCCCTCTTGGACCGTGTGCGATCGATTTTACGACGGGAAACAGGCATCCTTGTAGTGACACTGAATTGAAAGCATACGCTGAAGATGGAGCGTTAGACTGGCAAGAAAGCTGCAATCTCGGGTCCATTCACCATGGTGTGTGTCAACTCTTACCTTTTGTCTTCGGTTGGCGGTCGTCCAACCTTAAGTTACGTGGCATCCTACAAATCTTTCATAGTGATCAGAAGCGGGACATTCTATTTAAGCGAAAACCCCGCGAAACCAAAAGTGTCACCACAAGATCCTTACGACCATGGGTGCCTCATCGGAAAGCACGAGAGTGCTCCTGCTTGCAGCCTTTGCGGCTTCCACACACTGCTTTACGCCGTCAAGTCTGTTAAACAGTCCAACAGGAAGCATTCGTCACTCTTTTATCGCTCAAAAACTCCATCATCCCTTGGCTTCACAAACGCTCGCCTTGCAAGATGTCTTTCGAGCAACAGCATGGCGTATGGACAAGTCCTTTGCTCTACCCTGCACACTGCATCGTCAGGGCGTTACAGAAATGTCAGCTGTCGGGGAAGCTGGAGAATCATCTATCGAGATCACTCCAAACAAACTCGATCGAGCCCTATCTCGACTCACGTCGGCGTTTCCACTCTTTGTTTTGTCTTCTGCCATTCTGGCCCTGGTAAGACCTGTTACCTTGCAGTGGGTGAACAGGGGCGACCTTATTTCCTTCATGCTGGCGAGTGTCATGTGCGGGACTGGCCTTACACTTGAAAAGAAAGACTTTACGGACGTTATGAGCAAAAACTGGGCATCGGTTCCACTTGGTGTCCTTTGTCAGTTTTGCATCATGCCTGCGACAGCATGGGCGGTAGGGAAGACAATGCTACTACCAGCCGGGGGTGAGGTTGGATCTGCTCTCTTTCTTGGACTCTGTCTCGTTGGATGCTCTCCCGGAGGGACTGCTTCCAACTTGGTCTCGCTCATTGCAAAGGCAGACGTTGCCTTGTCTGTCATTTTGACGACTTTCTCCACCATGTTAGCCGTTGTGGCTACTCCGCTACTCGTCAAATTATTGGTGGGTAGTGAGATTGCGGTATCTGGCGTGGCACTGGTGGAAGCGACAGCGCGAGTTGTCTTGTTGCCCGTCGTACTGGGCATGCTACTAAATGCGCGTGCTCCCAAGCTATCTCAGGCGTTGAGTCGCTTTACTCCCTTTGCATCCGTGCTGTTGGTTTCAGTCATATGCGGAGGTGTCGTTGCGCAGAACGCTCCAATGCTACTTCAGTCCTCCTCGACGGTGGGGTTGCCAGCGATTGTCGGGTCGGTATTGCTCTTGCACACGCTGGGTTTTGCTGCGGGCTACTTTATACCAAAGTTTGGGTTTGGCCGCAGCGAAACTTCGTCTCGGACCATTAGCATTGAAGTTGGTATGCAAAACTCAGCCTTGGCTGTCGTTCTAGCAAGATCCATTGGCGCTCCCCCCCTTGCCTGTCTACCAGGAGCGCTATCGGCCACGGTCCACTCCTGTCTAGGGAGCTTGCTGGCGGCATACTGGCGTCTCGGACGTTCGAACGAGACGAACGATGCCTCGAGCAACTTTCAAATCTAGAGAGTGCGGACCTTCAACTGATCAATGACATTATCCGGTAGCATATATCCCTTCATATCTATCTAGCAACAATCTAGAGAGAGAGCGTACGGAGCTTCAAGTGATCCATGATAATCTCCGTTAGTATGAATTCCCTTAATAGCTAGCTACTAGTCTACTAGCAACAACACTCGTACGACTAATGAGGCTTACTTTGGTGGCTAAACACAGTCTGCTTAGATTTGGAAAGGCTCTGTGTCAAATTTCTACTTTCCCATTCGTTTGCGATTCTCCTTTTCAAAGCGCACTTCGCAAAACTGCAAAGCCTGCTTGATTTGCTTATTATTCGGCTCTACCTTGTGCGCCTCGGCCAAGACCGGTAACGCTTCACGATAACGTCCAGCCGCATGCAGAGAAAGGCCCTCGCGAAAAACGGCTTTCAGGTTGCCTGGATTGATTTCCTTAGCACGCACCGCGTCGACCAGTGCCTTTTCGTGTTGACCGAGCTTCAAGAAGCAGGCCGCTCTGTTGCAAAAGACAACATCACGAGGAAATAGTTTCTTTTCGCTATCGTTGTCGGGCAGTTCCTCTGCCTTGTCCAAGGCAAGGCTATAAAGCAGAATCGCTTGTGCATATTCACCACTTCCAAAGGCCTCATTACCACGCTGTTTATTCAGCTCACATTCCTCAACGACTTCATCAATTTCGACCTTGGTCATGGAAGCATAAATCTCCTCAATATCTTCGTCGTCTACGGTCTCGAACGCAGGCTTTTCAATCTTCTTGATCTCGTTACCATCCTTGTCTTGGATCTTGATCATATCCTCGGCCATCGCAATGGCCATGGTTGCCGCCTTTTCACGAGTGATACGCTCCTCTTCGAGTTCGCGCTCCGTCATGGCACGAGTGTTCTTTCCAGTCGTCGAGCCCGCGCGGACGACCTTCTCAGTGGATAGCTCTCCATTGACAACCGAAGTGACAAACTGGAATTCTTCGAGAGTGGCATTTCCAGGCGCAGTGGCTCCATCTTTGATGTAGTCGGCGACCCTTTCAGTCTCGACGAAGCCATCACGCACGACACGCACTCGCATACTCTTGACACCGGCGTGGAAGATACGATCGTCTCTGTCCTGTCCCCAGTAAATCATGTTTTTTCCGGGTAGCATTGTGTTCTTTCCCGAGGGAGCATCGTTGAATTCAAAGGTAATATCCTCGGACAAGTCGGCCTGGATGGTCGCGACCGTGGCGTCCTTGTCAATCTTAACGACAACATTGGAACAGTTGTGGAGCTCGAGAGTTCCAGTGATGATCTTGCACTTGACCAAGACAGTACAGTTATGAACGTTCTGGATAAATACCTTGATGAGACCGTAAATGCTCCTTTGCTGTGGCGCCTCTGGCTCCGTGACGGCGTTCTCGGCATCGTCGCCGTACTTTTTGGGCGTCATCCTGGCAGCCATCTTTGACTCCAAGAGGCTGAGATCTTGAGTCAAGACAATAGTGTCTTTCTGGGAAAATCCCGATGTATCTGTGAGCGAAAGAACGCGCCTTCCAGCGTCCATACGATCACGAGTGATGCGAACAACGGTGGCATCCTTCTCGTTGGTCTTGGATTCGCCAAGGGCCTTTTCGGTAGTCTCTTCCTCTGGCCCTGGAACTGGTCCCAAGAGACCCTTGAAGTTCTGAACCGCCTGATTTTCACGCTTCTTGTAGTTCTCGAGAACTTTCTTTGTCTCGGCTACGTCCTTTGCCTTCTTGCGCTCTTCCGCTTCGCTTTGACTACGAGCGTACTTTCCGTCGAGACCGAGAGCGGCCTTTTGCTGGGCGATTTCTTCTAATTCTTCCTTATCGACGTCTTTCTCGAGTTCATTAGCGACTTTATCCCACTGAGCGTAGTTAATACGGCCTGCCACACCGGGTGTTACCGAAGAAGAGCTAGAGCTTGCCATGGTCGTTGCAATGTTCATTGTGGACCAGACGGCAACGCGAAATTGTCCCCCTGGCATGGATGAGGCGAATCAATCGACACAGAGCAAGACTCCCTCCGCCGGTCATTTCGATGGGGACCGATGACCCCTTTTCGCGCTATTTATGTCTAAGTTTAACCTTAGACGACGCTCCGAGGCACGATCTTCGCTCCAAAGACTTCAACCTCCCTTTTAGAAACGCGATCGTCTAGCGGATTCATTCGCTAGCTACTGTATGGTATCCCCCACGTTCCTTGTTCCGTCACCATGTCGTAACGTCCAACCTATCTAGTAGATTTACGATACCATGATTAACAAGCTAGACCGCAGTAGACAGCAAAGGCTCTCTAAATATCTCTACACAAGTCGAGCGGCGGGTAGACCAGTTAACAACTTAGTAGCCACGGTACTTCTTAGCAGCAGCAGCAGTCTTCTTGTTAGAGGCAGCAGCAGCAGCCTTCTTGACAACGATCTTCTTTCCGAGGACGCTCTTAGTGAACTTTTCGACATCACGACTGCTCTCAAAGTTCTTGTTGTCTTTGATGCTCTTTCCAGTCCAGTCGAACTTAGTCTTGGTCATGCGGTGTCCTAGGTTGACATCCTTCTTCCAGGCACCATCAAGTTCGGTTCCGCGCTTGGTGTAAAAGGCAGTATAGTCGAGGAACTTGCCAGCCTTTTTCACGTTCATGGAGTACCTCGAGTCCTTCTTCTTCTGGTCACCGGCACGGACCTTCTCGAACTGGGTCTTGGTCAAGCCAGATGGGACGTAAGAAGATGCGGTGATCTTGCCCACCTTCAAGTTCTTCTTGGAGCGAGCTCCGTACAAGCTCTTCTGTCTGTCGAACAAGTCCATGCCAATGATGCTGTCAAAAAGGGCATTCTGGGCAACTGACATGCGGCCACTGCTCGGCTGCGGGGCGAAGGCAAAGGCCGACGACAAAAGGGCAAACAGAACGGCGATGGAGGATTTCATCGTAACAGCTTGGGAATCTACAAAAGTATGAACGAAATTGAAGGCATCGAAAGATCGCAAGGAAGCTGAATTCAACGATCTCTACGTTTGCAGCACCGGATGTAGTAGATGCGACGTAAAAGCTAGCGGAAGCGGCAATAAACCATGTGACTGACTCAGAGGTAAAGAGCCCACAAGAGCTCGCAAGTTCTCTGGTCTGGCCGCCGGTCCGTAACGAAAACGAGACGAAGCAACGAGAACGAAAGCAACAACCGGTGGTCAGTAGCGGTGGTACAACGACTCCAGTTAACTACTTAGTAGCCACGGTACTTCTTGGGAATAACCTTCTTGGCAGCATCAGCCTTCTTGACCACTGCGGTCTTCTTGCCCACCGTCTTCTTTCCGAGGAGTCGGCTACTGTCGATCTTCTTTTCATCCGTGATGGTCTTTCCAGACCAGTCGAACTTGGTCTTGGCCATGCGGTGTCCAAGGTTGATATCCTTCTTCCAGTCTTGATCAAGTGTGGTTCCGCGCTTCGTGTAAAAGTCGGTGTAGTCGAGGAACTTGCCAGCCTTCTTCACGTTCATGGAGTAGTTCGAGTCCTTCTTCGCCTTTTGATCTTTGCGGACCTTCTCGTACTGGGCCTTGGTCAAGCCAGACGGAATGTAAGAGGAATCAGTAATTTTTCCAACCTTGAGATCCTTCTTGGCGCGAGCACCGTACATGCTCTTCTGCTTATCGAACAAATCCATGCCGATGATGCGGTCGAAAAGTGCATTCTGCGCAACCGACATGCGGCCATTGCTCGGCTGCGGAGCGAAGGCAAGAGCCGACGACAAAAGGGCAAACAAAATAGCGATGGAGGACTTCATCTTCTCAATGTGTCAATTTATGAATAAGTAGGGTTAACGACGAGAACGACATGAGAATGAACAATGAACGATGACGCACGTGAAAGCAAAGAAGCTGCCTCGAAGGTCAACGGTCCCAGACTACGGCAGCGCCTGAAAGGATACCTTTAGTACGTTTGCCGAATCGACCGTCATTGGCACACATTACGACTGACTCATCAGCATTTGTCATTCTCTGGTCTGGCCGCCGATCCCGGGCTCAAAACGAGAGCGAGACGTACGTTCTACGCTCGTTCGTTCTTTTTTCAGGCTAGCACCGCCCGCTCTACTAATACATATTTGCATAGTATAGTCTATGTAGCTAATCTCGATTCCGTCTACTGTATCATAAAGCCAAAGCAAGCAGGCACCATAAGTAGCTCAGTCCATCTTATGAAGTGTCTAGCAGATTATAACTGTAATCAAGGAGGCTCTAGAGACCAAGTCTGCTGCGCTCTCGTTCGGCATCGTGGCGCATAATTTCGTGACACTTTTTGAGCAGCCGACGGTAGTCCTCTTCGTTCATGCCCATGCTCGCCAAGAAGGCGTTACATTGTCTTGTATACTCTTTATTCAGAGCTCCCATCAAGCTAAAGCGCGCAAAAAAAACTTCCCAACGCTCCTCGATCTTTTCTATTTCATCCAAATACCGAAGCTTGCCCAACCCGTCAAACTCTTCGTATTCGGCACCAAACTCAATGAGTGAAAGGTGATCGCGACAAAGGCTATCATATTCTTCCTTGACGGTCGGTGAATCAAAGAGGTCTTCATTTCCTGTGAAAGGACTGCTCGTAACCTTTTCGGCAGTGGCCATTGCTGTTATCGACGGTCTTTCTTTCAAAGTGTTGTCTCGCATCATCTTTTCGATATCCAAGTCGGACGGCGGCATGGGCGGAGGTGTGTTTCTTGCCATAGCTCGCATGCAACCCGCTTGCCAGCGCATCATGGATCCAATGCTTTCCACGGTGACACTGTGGGTGTCTAGGTGCGCCTGCGTAAGCTTGGCGTATTCTTTGGTTTGAAAGTCTTTGCTGAGTCTAAGCCGAGTCAGTAGATTCTCCCACTGCTCCACGGAGCTATCAATTCCATCAGCTACTTTTGAAAGCCTTTGAGCGTCCGGCATCTGACCCATCTGCATATCAAGCTGGAGACGAGTCATTTCCGTCGCGAACTCTGGTCCTACCGAGTTGAGCTGCTCCATTCGCGGCTCGACTTGTATCGACGAGGACGACCGAAAAGGACAAAACGGTCCGACTGGTGTCAACGCTGAGAGTGCTGACTGCGAATTAGCATGGCTGCGTTGTCGATGCGACTGTGATTTTTGAGGTTGTAAGAATGCCAACGTGTTGGAGACGTCGAATAGGAGCAGGGCGAGAACACCTCCTCGAACGACAGCCTTCATGCGAGCGTCGCGTGTATTCGTCAACGACGTTGGAGACGCAAGCTGTGAGAGTTTCAAGCAGACTAGTGAGACAGTGGGGATGGGATATTGGGTGTGTTTATGGATGTAACGGCACCGACGACGTGAAGCTGGAGAAAACCGTCATGGTCGAGGTCGATGTGACTGACACCAGAGACTGACGCCGCGCCGACGTCGACCGCTAGCTTCACTCACACTCATCTCACTCATTCTTACTCATAAAACCACTCATGCTTACTGATAAACCGTCTGCCTTTCTTAAGTGTTGAATATCGATCGTCGAAAAGTACGTGTTAAAGCGCGCCAATAAGCAAACGTCGTGTGCGTTTTGCTTTCCGATCCGTTTCATCCAGCAGACGGTACCGTATTGAACCGCTAAAAGACCAGTGGACAGTGGACTCGACTGTAAACTTTCGCATCAAAGCCGCAACACCATTCAGTACACAGTACACCATCGTTCCCTTCCAAAGCCGCAAGCCCCGAAAGGATCGACCTTGGACTAACGGACAGGCTTCTACGTGAATAACTGGAAGCGATCGTATCGTCGGCCTTAACAGTATGGCGCAAAACAGCGTGCCGCTCGTTGCTGCCCAATGGATTGCGAGTGTACTGCGTCCAGGGCAAGACACGACGCTGTTGGTAGCGAGACTTCAGCAGTTTGGGGGCTTGCGCCATCTTCTGGGTACGTTACTCTTTTTGCTCTGGAGTGCTTGGAATTGCGCGCGCGTCTCTTTGCTCTATTCGAATCAATAGTGTGACGTGTGACTAATGCCTACGAGTACGCCGTATTGATTCCCTTGCCTCTCCCTCTCTCTCTTTGCAGTGAAAGACCTCAAGAAGGTTTACCGAGCCATGGAACGCAAGCAGTTTGTATGCAATAGTCCATGGGGCCTTGGATCACTCAGCAGAAAAAAGGCCGACCTGATTGCAATGATACGCCGGTACTTTTACGAAGACTGTCAATGCACTGTTCCGAACCAGCAGGCCGTACAAGAGTTGCAGCAAGAGCTCTCCTCGCAACCAGCTCCAGCTCCAGCTCCAGTAACCACGTCAGCGCCACGGACAAACTCCCTGCATCATTCCTATGGGTACGCCCAGCATCCGACAATGAGCTTTCCAAACCACTTTCAATCAAGGGCATTTTCTACGGCTTCCTTACCAGCTCCAATGCACTTTCCGTTTTCATCGCCTACTGGCGACCGCAAACGCAATCACTCGCTATCATTTGCTCCACCACAAACACAACCTCAGATATCCCACGTACACGTCAAGCTAGAAGTAGGAGCTGCCGCCGCATTCAGCCCGCTTGCACCTGCGATGAACGCTCCCAACGACGACCGACAACCGAAAACCGCGACGGAGATGCATCTGCTCAGCCAGCTACGCGACATGGGATTTACCAGTTCGACGGAAGTGCTTGAATCGATTCGACGTCTCACCAGCGAGTCTGCGCAGCCACCGTCGATCGATACGGTAATGATTGACATTATTTCGCAGCGGGAAGAAGCCGAGGAGGCAAAGAAGATGGACGAGGCACGCCTGCAGTCGGAACAAGCTCGAAAAGAAGACGCTCGACGTCGCCGAGAAGTGATCGAGAAGACTCTGCAAGAAAGCATAAAGAGCGCTTCACTGGACGACTGGCGGAGAAACGCCAACATGTTCCTTGACTCTTGGTTGCTCGCCGGAGACGCATGTTATCTATTGGAACCCTTGATGAATACGAGCGCTACACTCAAAGAGAAGCTTGTGGCTCTACTCAAATTGGAAAAGAAAGCGAGAAAGTGGTACGGAGCCGTTCTTCCTCGAGGTTACTTTGCAGAG
>Ga0307933_1002111_pt1 | contig 13895 bp, 14 predicted proteins | sample OrgLakmetageno88_FD_201811 | JGI IMG/M metagenome (GOLD analysis project Ga0307933, IMG submission 201811) | Saline water microbial communities from Organic Lake, Antarctica - #88 | ecosystem: Environmental > Aquatic > Non-marine Saline and Alkaline > Saline | place: Antarctica: Organic Lake...
GAACTACTCGAAGCGCTCATCCCAAAAAACTGGGCCGCAGCGAATCCAGGCAAACTTCTCAAAGAACTGCACTAGAGATTAAACGCCGACCTAAATACGTCAAGGGGGTCAAAGTTCGGACGATAACCTAAGAGCGACACGGTCTCTCTTCTGCGCGCTGAGTTGGCGCGTGCCATCGTGCTGGAAGCCGACGAGGTGCCCGACGAAGCGATCGGGCTGGACAGCCAGATTGAAATCGAAGACATCGATTCCGGCGAGCGGGAGAACTACACGCTCTCTCTGCCCGCGCAATCGGACTTCGATCAAGGGCGGTTGTCTGTGCTCGCTCCGATCGGTGCCGGCCTGCTCGGCTACACCGAGGGCGACGAGATCGAATGGCCGACGCCGGGAGGTCAGCGCCATATCCGCGTAATCAACGTCACGCGTGCGGCCAGCGGCGTGGTCAGCGGCGGATAGAGAGCGGTGGCTTGGGTTGGCGTATGCGGTGTGAGGCCACATCGCGCTACCGACTATGCGGTGTGAGGCCACATCGCGCTACCGACTATGCGGTGTGAGGCCACACCGCGCTACCCACTATGCGGTGTGAGGCCACACCGCGCTACCGACTATGCGGTGTGAGGCCACACCGCGCTACCCACTATGCGGTGTGAGGCCACACCGCGGTGCGCAAAAAACGCCACTCCTTGCAGAGTGGCGTTGATGAAATGGCGTAGCCTCGGAACTCGGTTCCGGGGAACGTTCGCGGCTTACTTGTATTCAGCTTCGACTTCAGCGACTGTCTTAGAGACACGGGAGACGATTTGATAAGGGTCACCCTGCGAGTTTGGACGGCGGTCTTCAAGGTAGCCCTTGTAGGCGTCGTCTTTGACGAAGCCGTGCGGCACGCGGATCGAAGCACCACGGTCAGCCACACCCCAAGAGAACTTGTCGATGGACTGTGTCTCATGGAGGCCGGTGAGGCGCAGGTGGTTGTCGGGGCCGTAGGCAGCGATGTGCTCATCCTTATACTCTTCGAACTTGTCCATGAGCTTTAGGAAGTAATCTTTGCCGCCGACTTCCCGCATGTGTTCGGTGGAGAAATTGCAGTGCATACCAGAGCCGTTCCAGTCGCCCTTGAAAGGCTTGCAGTGGTATTCCACATCGACGCCATACTTTTCGCACAGGCGCTGCAGAATGTAGCGGGCGACCCAGATTTGGTCGCAAGCCTTGTGGGCACCCTTGCCGAAGACTTGATACTCCCACTGTCCCTTGGCCACTTCAGCGTTGATGCCTTCGTGGTTGATGCCTGCATCGAGGCAGAGATCGAGGTGCTCTTCTACGATGGAGCGAGCGATGTCGCCCACTGAGGCATAACCAGCACCACAGTAGTATTCACCTTGAGGGCCGGGGTAACCTTCAGAGGGCCAGCCGAGAGGCTTACCGTCTTGCATGAGGAAATATTCCTGTTCAAGGCCGACCCAGAGGCCAGCATCTTCGGCGATTGTGGCACGCGCATTGGATGGGTGTGGTGAGCCGTCTGGCATCATGACTTCGCACATTACCAGAAATGCGTTCTTACGAGTGCTGTCAGGGTAGAGCGCGACAGGTTTCAGCATGCAGTCTGAACTGCCGCCTTCGGCCTGTTGTGTCGAACTGCCGTCGAAGCCCCAAAGAGGGCAGTCTTCGAGCGACCATTTGTCGACGTCGCCATTTTTGACGCAAGTCTTGCCACGAAGGTTGGGCACGGGCGAGTATCCATCGAGCCAGAGGTATTCTAATTTGATTTTAGCCATTTTGTTTTGTGTTTTGTCAGGTTGTTGGTTGATTGTCGATTTTTCAACGGGTGGCTGGTTGCAGCCGGGAAACCCGAAGAAAGGTTCTATCAGCAATATACATGCCAGTGTAATCGCTTGAAAGAATTTTTACGCGCTACAAATAGTCGCTGACGAGCTTTTTTGTTCAAATCTTGCCAATGCACAAGAGAAACCCTGAAATTCATTCTAATTTATGGAAGAAGCTAAAAATACAGCCCGCGCCGTTGTCCAAATCGGCTATGATGGACGCGTGCACAAGACATTCAAAGGCCCGCAAGCCCGTGAGCGTTACGAAAACGAAGTGCGCGTGCTTCAGTTTTTAGACAAGCATGGGTGTAGCTTCGTGCCAAAGATCGTCGAGCAAGACGATGCGACGCTCTACCTGGTGACTTCCAACTGCGGGGCACGCGTCGAGCACGTCAGCGACAAGAAGAAGGATCAGATCTTCGCCGAGCTAGAGCAATACGGAGTGCAACACGACGATGCAGAGGTGCGCAATATCACCTACAGTACCCAGATGGGGCGCTTTTGCGTGATTGATTTCGAGTTTTCAACGATTCTCGCGCCTGGCTACCCGACCTCGCCCAAGATGGTATCCGTGGCCGACCGCAGCGCATGGCAGACAAAGGATAGCGATGATTGAGCCTGTCCAAAATGAAGCGCAAGCCATCCGCTGGTCAGGTTTGACCGATGTCGGCCGTTTTCGCAAAAACAACGAAGACGCCTTCCTCGCGCTCGCCTTGAACGGCGAGGGCGTGCGCCGTCTCGGCAAATACGGCGATGCTGGGCTGACAGAAAACGACTACATCTTCGCCGTCAGCGATGGCATGGGCGGTGCCAATGCTGGTGAGTTTGCCAGCCAGATCGCTGTCGATAAGATCACCCGCCTCTTGCCGCAGACCTTCCGCGCCGCCGCCGGCGGGCTCGCTGTCGGCTTTCAGGATCTGCTAGGGGAAATTTTCGATCACATCCACCGCGAGCTGAGCCATATGGGGCAAGCCTACGAGGAGCTCAGCGGTATGGGTGCCACGCTTAGCCTCTGCTGGGTGCGTCCTGGCTGGATGTATTTCGGCCACGTCGGCGACAGTCGTATTTACCACCTCCCGGCGGCGGGCGGCATCCAACAAGTTAGCCACGACCACACCCATGTCGGCTGGCAGCAGCGGAAAGGTAAGCTACGCGAGATTCAAGCGCGTAGCCACCCCGGGCGCAATTCTCTGCAGCAAGTGCTCGGCGGGAAGACCCAGAATCTCAGCCCCCAGTTTGGCGCCGTCGGCTACGAGGCTGGCGATGCCTTTTTAATTTGCTCTGACGGCCTGGTCGAGGGTCTCTGGGATAGCGGCATGAAGCGCTTGATTCGCAATCCGCCGAAAAAAGCTCCCGCCGATGTCGCCCAGCGGCTAGTGGCCGAAGCCGTGCAAACCGACGGTAAAGACAACACGACTGCGCTGGTCTTCGAGATGTCTTGAGATTATCCTCTGAACGTCATTGACAGACCGCTTATAATTCGCGAGATAGACAGCTTCGATTGATGCTCAGGTGGTGGAACGGCAGACACGCCACGTTCAGGTCGTGGTGCTCGCAAGGGCGTGCGGGTTCAAATCCCGCCCTGAGTACTTTTCAATAATCTACTGCCCCTGCGCCTGATTTAGGATCCGTGTCGCGCGTTCGGCGACGCTCTCGCTTTGATTATGACCCTGAATATTGCGAAAATCGTAAACGCCTTTGACGCGCTGCACCCCATTGTTGTGATTGCGGTGAGTGATTGTGTTGCCATGGCCGTCTGTATGAATGGTGACTGTCGGCGGGCGGTAGTAGTAGCGGTTGGTGTTGATGACGGGGTCGGTGTAGTAGCGGAGGCCGAAGTTGCGGTTGCGGCTGCTGCGCTCTGTTTCCTCGCGTAGTTGCCTGGTTTCGAGGCGCGCGGTGGCGGCTTCTTTTTCGGCGCGTGCCACGCGGGACTCTAGCTCGGCGATGCGTTGCTGGCTGCGCAGCTCTTCCAGCTCAGTCTCGTAGCTGGCGAGGGCGTCGGCGATCTGCTCAGAAACGTCGATGCTGGGGTAGCTGGTCTGGAAGCTGCGCCAGTAGTCGACCTTATCCTTAGCGGGCAGCACGGCGAAGGCTCGGCTTTGCATTCTGGAGGCGCGCAGTGCTTTGCCTTCTTGCTGGTGGGCGACACGGCGGCGCTCTTGATCGACCAGCCAATCTTCGCGCTCTAGGCGCAGGCGCTCTTGATCGGCGGCAAATTGCGCCGCATCCATCAGGTCGATTTCGGTGACTTTATCCTGCCTGAGCGTAATTTCGCCCTGAGGGTAGAGCAGCAGAGTTCTTTCGCGCAGCTCGATGGTGCCTATCGGTTTGCCGAGCGCGGCGATCACTTGTTCGCTAGTCTGGCCATTCTCTACGGAGGCGGCGTGGGTGAGTAGGGGGGCGCAGAGAAGAAGGGGTAAAAGTAAAAAAAGAGCCATCATGGTAACGATAAAGCTAGTAAAAAGGCGGCAAATGGCAAGCTCCAGCCAGAAAAGTCGCGACGGCTGTGAAATTTCAAATTTTGGTTGAGAATCGCCTAGCTGCCACTATCGTTAATCGCTTTTTACAATTTCAGATTACTTTATACGACTATGGAAGACGTCATCATCTTAGGCACCGGCTGCGCCGGACTCACTGCGGCCATTTACACAGGCCGCGCTCAACTCAAGCCACTGGTGCTGGAGGGCTCCCAACCGGGTGGTCAGCTGACGACTACCTCGGAGGTGGAGAACTTCCCCGGCTTCCCTGAGGGGATCGACGGCTATATGATGATGGACAACTTGCGTAAGCAAGCCGCTCGTTTCGGCGCACGCTACGATCATGCCAAGATCGATAAGATCGAAATCGAGGGAGACGTTAAAAAACTCTACGCGGGTGATAAAGTCTTCGAAGCCAAGGCGGTGATCGTGGCCACGGGCGCGCGTCCGCGGCTACTTGGCATTCCAGGGGAGAGCGAAATGTATGGCGGCAAGGGCGTCACCACTTGTGCGACTTGCGATGGTGCCTTCTACCGCGATATGGATGTGGTGGTCGTCGGTGGGGGTGATTCCGCCGCCGAAGAGGCGCTTTTTCTGACACGCTTCTGCTCAAAAGTCACTTTGATCCACCGCCGCGACTCGCTGCGTGCTTCGCAGATCATGGCCGACCGCGCCACCTCGCACGATAAGATTGAAATGGCCTGGAATGCCGCACCAACTGAGATTCTAGCCGACGAAAAGGGCTTTACCCGCGCAGTGATCGTCAAGGATACCCAGACGGGCGAAGAGCGCGAGATCCCCTGCAAGGGCGTCTTTATCGCGATCGGCCACATCCCGAATACGGACTTCGTTGCAGGCTTACTGGAGCGCGACGGCGACGGCTACATCGTGCCCGATACCGGTAGCCAAGTGAGGACGAAATATGGCGGCTTTTTCGCCGCCGGCGACTGCGTCGATCACGTTTACCGCCAAGCCATCACCGCCGCCGGAATGGGTTGCCAAGCCGCCATCGAGGCCGAGCGCTGGCTGGCCGAGCACGAGTAGCTTTTAAATTTATGGACTTATCCGATCTCAGGCAAAGCTACACCAAGGGCAGTTTCAGCGAAAGCGATCTGCTGGAGTCTCCTTTTGAGCAGTTTGAGCAGTGGTTTCGCACGGCGGAGAAATGTGGTCTGGAAGAGCCCAACGCCATGTGCCTCGCCACGGCAGACGCAAGCGGGCTGCCCAGCACGCGTGTGGTTTTGCTCAAGGATTTTTCCGAAAAGGGGCTCACCTTTTATACCAACTACGAGAGTCGCAAAGCGCGCCAGCTCGACGCCAACCCGCAGGCTGCGGCAAACTTTCTGTGGCTGCCGCTACAGCGTCAGGTCAACGTGATCGGGCGTGTCGAGCGCATTACTAAGGCAGAGTCGCTTAAATATTTTCTAAGTCGCCCACTGGGGAGCCGCTTGGGCGCTTGGGTGTCGCCGCAGAGTAAAGTCATCACCTCGCGCAGCATTCTCGAAGCCAAGCTAGATCAAATGAAGCGTAAGTTTGCCGATGGCAAGGTGCCCTTGCCTGATAATTGGGGCGGCTACCGCATCGTGCCCGACTGCTTCGAGTTCTGGCAAGGGCGCGAGAGCCGTCTGCACGACCGTTTTATCTACCGCCGCAACGACGCCGGGCAGTGGGCGGCCGAGCGGCTGGCGCCGTAGGGAGATTTGAACGTTGAACATCGAATGAGTTGGGTTCGGAAGCATTGAAGCTTGGGAGGGCGGATGTCCCATCCGCAGTGCGTTGGCGTTGACAGTGGTTGCCGCGCGGCTTCGATGATCAGAGCTGAGTGGTGCTGGCTGAACCGCCGCTGCCTGCCGCTGCGATTGGGACAATCGCCCTCCCTGTTGCAGAGTTCGATGGCGACGTTCATTTTACCGCTTTACTCCTGAAAGGCGCCTCGTATTACCAATCAGGCAATGCCCGACGAAAACACAGAGATCGATTCTACGATGGAGAGCCTTGTTTCTAAGGGGCACATCAAAGAACTGTCGGCAGAGCTAAGAAACTGGGCGATTCCAGAGGTTGCGGACTACATTCTGCGGCTCGATAAGCCGCACCAAATTTTGGTCTACCGAGCGCTCCCCCGTCAACGGGCTGCTGATGTCTTCGCCTTTTTCGAGCCGGATGATCAAGATACCTTCCTCGAAGCACTGACCGACAGCGATACCCGTGAGCTACTCGCCAACCTCAGCCCCGACGACCGCACTGCGCTGCTAGAAGAACTGCCCGCCACCGTGACTCGCCAGTTGATGCAGCTGCTCAGCCCGGAGGATTTGGTCGAGTCGAGCCAACTGCTGGGCTACCCGGAGGAGAGCGTCGGCCGACTGATGACGCCCGACTACATCCGCGTCCGTGCCGAATGGACTTGTGCGCACGCGCTGGAGCACGTGCGGAAATACGGCCGTGATAGTGAGATTTTTAACATCCTCTACGTCACTGATGGCAATGGAGAGCTGATCGACATCTTGCGGATGCGCCGCCTGATTATGGCTTCGCCAGAGACCGTTATTAAGGATATTCTAAATTACCAATTCGTCTGTCTCTCCGCCTACGACGACCGCGAGGTGGCGGTGGAGCAGATTAAGCGCTACAATACCAACGCGCTGCCGGTGGTCGACTCCGAGGGTGTGTTGGTCGGCATTGTCACCGTGGACGACATCATGGATGTGGCGGAAGAAGAGGCCACCGAGGATTTCCAAAAAGGGGTCGCCGTCGCGCCATTGGAGACGCGCTACAGTGCGGCCAGCCCCATGCAGCTTTTTCGTAAACGCATCGGTTGGCTGCTCATTTTGATCTTTGTCAACCTGATCTCGGCCGGCGTGATCTCTAGCCACGAGGAGTATGTGCGGGAGTTCATCACGCTGGCGCTCTTTATGCCGCTGGTCATCGCTAGTGGGGGTAATTGTGGCTCGCAGTCGGCCACGCTGATGGTGCGTGCCATCGCCACGGGCGACTTGAGACTGCGCGATTGGTTCAAAGCCGTGACTAAGGAAACGCTGGTCGGCTTACTGCTGGGTGCCGCGATGGCGGTGATCGCCGCTATCGTGGGCAAGCTTTATGGCGGCGATTTGCAGATCGCTATCATCGTCGGCCTGAGCATGATCTCGATTGTTTTTGTCGCCAACACCTTCGGCGCGCTGTTACCTTTCCTCCTTAGTCGTTTCAAAATCGACCCCGCCGCTGCCAGTAGTCCGCTCATCACCTCGATCATGGACGTGCTGGGGCTGATGATCTATTTTTCGATCGCGGTGGTAATTTTAACTTAACTTATTTACGTAATGGAAAATGCATTTCAATCACTCGGCGTCCGCGCCGATCTCGTGCAAGGCCTCGATGCGCTTGGCATCCAAGAGCCGACCGCTATTCAGAATGCAGTCATCCCGTTTCTGCTCAAAGACGGCGGCGATCTCATCGCACAAGCGCAGACCGGCACCGGTAAGACGGCGGCCTTTGGTGTGCCCCTGCTGATGAAGGTCGACCCGAAGCTCGATAAGATCCAAGGCGTGATCATCGCGCCCACTCGTGAGCTGGCCAAGCAGATCGGCAAGGAGCTATTCCACTTTACCAAGTTTTGCGACCCGAAGATATTTGTCGAAGTGGCTGCTGGGGGCGACAAGATCGAAGATCAAATCCGCCGCCTGAGTCGCCCGACGCCAATTCTAATAGCCACACCCGGACGTCTGATGGATCTGCTCAAAGCTGGCCTAAAGCTCGATGGCGTGCAATATTTAGTGCTGGATGAGGCCGACGAAATGCTCAGCATGGGCTTTCAGACAGAGCTGAAAGCGATCTTTAAAGAGACTGCCAAGCGCCGCGCGACGTGGCTCTTTTCTGCGACTTTTCAGAAGCGCGTGCAGGGCTTGGTCGCAGACCACATGGCCGCCGCCGCCCATCGCGTGCAAGTCGAGCCGAAGCAAGTGGTGAATCGCAATATCGACCATCAGTTCGCGATCTGCGCGCGCGAGGAAAAAGACGCATTTATCGTCGGCTACCTCAAAGGACAGGGCAGCGCACGTGGCCTCATCTTTTGCCGCACCCGTGCCGGAGCAATCCGCATGGGCGAGGAGTTGGAAAAAGCCGGCCTTTCCGTAGCTGTGCTGCAAGGCGACCTCAGCCAACGTGACCGTGATAAGGTGATGCGCGCCTTCAAGAAAGAGCGTATCCAATATCTCATCGCCACCGATGTGGCCGCACGCGGCATCGACGTAGAGGGGCTTTCTTTTGTGATCCAGCACCAGCTGCCAGATGCGATCCAATATTACACCCACCGCAGCGGGCGCACCGCACGCGCGGGCAAGAAGGGCATCTCACTCACACTTATTGAGCCTGGCGAGCGCGGGCAGATCACCAAGCTAGAGCAGTCTTTAGGACTCAACTTTAGTCTAGTTGAGTAGCCTTTTAGTCTGTTTATAATCGTTGGCACGAATCTTGCAGTATTTTGCGAATGATTCGACACCATTTAACTTTACTATGTGGCTTCTTTTTTTCGTTCGTTACTCTGACTGCGTCTGAGGGCGAGCCGAAGCTGCTCATTGAGAATGCCACAATCATCCCGGTGGATGGCAGTGGCCGTTACTACGAGAGCGGCTATCTCTTGATCGATGCAGAGGGTAAAATTGCGGCGATCGCGGCGGGCGAGGCACCTGAGAAAATGACTGCACTCAAGCGTATCGATGCGACTGGAAAGATTGTCATGCCAGGCTTTCTCTCAGGACACAGTCATTTATATCAAAGCCCTTTCCGCGGGCTTGGGGTGCACCACACCTTGCTCGGTTGGATTTATTGTTACCACATGAGCTATGGTCCGTTTTATGATCCGACAGATCTGTATTGGTTTTCCAAGCACGGCGCGATGGACTATCTTGGGCATGGGATTACCACGATTTACGATTGGACACTTAATGGAGAGGGAAAGTCGGTGGACACTTACGTGGACTTATATCGAGGCAGCCTTGATTCAGGCGCACGCATCATCTTTGGCTATGGGGCCGATCTTGATCGGAGCGAAGAAGAGAATCGCGAAATGCTGCAGGAATACCTAAAGCTGATTAAAGAGGAGGGCATTGACGCGTCACATCCTCGTGTGCCAGCCGTTTGGATGGCTGGACTTGGGCTTTTAAATGGACGAGAGAGTGCTACGATGGAATTGAATCTCGCCAAGGAATTCGATTTACCGATTCAAGTTCACTATTTGGAAGATCCAGAGCCCAAATATGTAGCTATCCAGCAAGGGCTTTTCCCTGTTTACGATGAAGTCGAGATGATGGGACCGGGCTTGAACTTTGCGCACTTCATCAATGTGACAGAGTCGATTTTGGAACGCACCGCCGAAAGTGGCACTTCAATGGTATGGAATCCGCTCTCAAATGGTCGCTTAGCTTCAGGCTTACCAGATGTGCCCCACTACCTGGAACTCGGTATTGAGGTCGGTATGGGGATTGACGGCCAAGCGAGTGCAGACATCTCCGATCCCTTTGAGAATATGCGGATGGGTATGTATGCCACCCGGATGAAGTACCAGGATGCTTCGATTATGATGCCGCTCGATGTCTTGCGGCTACACACCATCGGGACGGCCCGTGTGCTGGGGATCGCTGACCAAGTCGGCAGCCTAGAGGTGGGTAAGTGGGGTGATTTAATTATAGTGGATCCCCGGAGTATGGAAACAAGCCCTCCGATCAATCCGATTGAGCATGTGGTTTTGGCATGCAGTGTTGCCAATCTTGAACAGGTCTTTGTCGGCGGCGAGTTAGTGGTCGAACGAGGTGCCTTTACCCAAGTGGATCATCAAGAGACTAAAGACGAAATCACCTACCGCCTTGCAAGAGTACAGTCGAAAGTAGATGCGGCCCGTGAGGCAGGAACGATCGAACAGGGACCGATCTTTCCTGGTTTAACCGAATACAAAGATCAAAAGCACTTCACCGAAGACCATGAGCACCCGAATTATGGAAAGCCGAAATCGGCTGAGTGATTTCAACGGGTCTTCAATTTTATGAAAATAGCTCACCTCCCAGTCGTGGTTCTCTTGATGAGCCTTTTCATCGCCGCCTATTTTGTTTTTGGTCGGTCCCAGCTGCCGGCCGGAGACGGACAAGCCGTGATACGTTTGAGTGGGCAATGGGCGCAGCTCGAAGATGGCTCGGAGGCTTTCCAATTAACCCGACAGATGCTGGCTGAGCTGCCAGGATATTATGAGATGGATGCGCGGCTAGTTCCGAACGAGGCGATCGCAAAACTAGGCGTCTTACCGCTGGCGAAATTGATCGAAGCCTACCCGCTTTTGGGGGATGCCGATGGTATTGTTTTGGAAACCATCAACAACTGGGAGAGCTATCTAACGGTTGACTACCTGACAGATCGATCTTCTGTAATTTTATTATACTACAATGGGGAAGACCCCGGAGCTGGCAACTGGCCCGCCTTTGGTGGCGATATCGAGCCGCTGGCTCCCTTTTACGTGTTCGATCCTGAAAAGCCGATCCCCACATTTCCGACTTCGCCACAGTATGGGATGATTGCTGCAACGCAAATCACTGGAATCCGCGCGAGTAATACGGCAGCGCGCTATGAGCCTTTTTACTCGGGTTCGCTAGAGGAAGTCAGTGATAGGGCGTTTGCAGGGAGGAAACTCTACCTGCAGCGCTGCAATTCTTGTCATAAAGGCCCTGGGGATGTGGGTGGTAACGTGTCTGAGCGCCCCTTCCCCGTGCTACAAGCGCACGCACAATACAACGCTGCTTATTTTGAGCGTGTCGTCATTAACCCGAAGCAGTTTTTCCCAGAGACGAGCATGCCCAAGCACGAGGACTTTGAAAAAGCAGACATTGAAGCATTGATCGCGTTTCTGTCCGAGAGTGCCGAGTGAGGAGGCCGCTCTTTCCCTGAGACGAATCCTCCAAAAATCTGAGTGCCCCCCTTAAACTTCCCTCTCTAGCGAAGCGGTTGTGCAAAATTTAATAGGCAATGGCATTGTGTTACTTGCTTGCCTGATCCAATCAAGTGCCTCCTACACCTAGTGTTTTGGGACTCACACCTCGGATATGATTGTCTATTGCTGTTAATCCTAAATTCGGCAATTGATTAACTTCGAAAGGCGCTAAATGACTCGAAAAAAATAAGATGGGGAATTTTCTGGGGTCGCCAGATAGGCTACCTAGTTCAGTCAATCAGCCAGATAGGATCCTTCATGGGCGCCGTCACTCGCGGCCGGAGTCAGCTTCGGTTGCGGGGCTGAAATCGACCCACTTCTCCATCGGCGGAAGATGCATTCCTTCGTGAGTTTTCAGATAGCTGGCTGCATTGATTGCCCATGTATCCTTTGACATTGCACTCGTCTGCTCTGACTTGGCCCAGACTAATTCGCAGATCATTTCTAGTGACTGGTTTTCAAAATCAAAGATGAACTGCTGAACAACGCTAAAGTGTAAAGTAGGCGGGTGCTGAATCTCATAGCGATTACTCGGTCTCGTTTTTGCTGCGGATCGTGCGGCAATAGACATCATGGAAATAATCGACCGTCGAGGTGGGGTAAACTCGCATGTCCATTTCGATCGCACTCAATTGAGGAAAGGCTTCAAGAATGTCTGCACTCATCGACTTGACCAAGGTCTCCCAATAGTCGCTCTCGACGGGGTAGTCTTCCATCAGCTTGAAGAGCATGGCATAGATTTCCTCGAAGGCAGGATACTCGCGGAAGCCGAGATTTTCGTTGTAATCAAACTTGGTGCTTAGGTCGATGACTTGGGGGCCTTGGTGCTCGATTGCATGCATGGAAATGGGGAGTGTAATCGACTCTTTCACTCTGATCGGCGCTTCCGCATCTTCAGGGCGCATCGCGACGCTGGTCACGGTGTGCGGATACGGGTAGTGGGCATTTGGATACACCTCAAATGAGAGAGTGGCAGTGTTAATAGTGGGGTAGTTTTCAATGACACGGGTGCTCAGATCTTTGACCACAGTCTCCCAAGAGACTGCAGGCTCCCCCTCGATCGCTACCATGTTGTAGGTGTCCAACCATTTTCTTAAATCGCTCCTCAGCAGGATGAAGTCGGGATAATCGCTTTGCTGCATCTCCTCGCGATAGCTGATTTCGATACTGATATCAACGAGGTCTCCACTGCCGTATTTTACGGGAACGAGCGTTTCGGTCATCCTCAACGATTCAGCAACCACCTGAACCGAAGCGGCAAAAATAGGGGCAGCCGAAATAGATGCCAGGAATAGAATAAGACTAAGTGAATGTTTCATAATTGAAATGGAGTGTAATCGGAATTGATTAAATAGAAGAGAGCAGGAATTTTGCCCTTTTTTAGAAAATACATTTTATCTACGCAGATTGTCATTCTTTGTGCTCTATTCACGCCTATGAATGCTCAAAGCAAATTACTGGTCGGCTCTACTTGTCTAATGTTGTACTTCACCCCAAGCAATTCGTTCGCTGAGGAATCGAAAGAGCTGGCTCCAGTGGTCTTTCAAGCCGATTGGTTTCCGAACGCTCAATTTGCAGGATTTTTTTGGGCGCAGACAGGTGGGCTCTACGCCGCACATGGGCTCGAAGTGAGCTTTCCGCCATTTGACTTTGGCGTCGATTTTTTAGCCAAGGTCAGCTCTGGCGAGGCAGCTTTCGGCACAGCTGAGGCCTATATTTTGATGGATGCAGTGGCGCGAGGTGAGGAACTCGTGGCTCTCGGCGCAGTTTTGGGTGAAAGTCCGGCAGGGTATATTTTTCTCAAAGAGAGTGGCATCCAAACGGCAGCCGATTTGAAGGGGAAACGAGTCGGAGTTCACAATTACGCCGAGGCGCTTTTGCCATTTTTCGTTGCTGAGGCAGGCTTACCCGCTGACTCCGTGGAAGCGGTGGAGGTGCAGCACAAAATTGAAAAGCTGTTGGACGGCTCGGTTGATTTACACCAAGGCTATGCCATCGATGAGATGATCCGGCTTCAGTCGATGACTGATAAGCCAGTGGACATCTTGCTTTTCGAGCAGTTGGGGATGCCCATGTACTCGATGGTTATCTACAGCAGCCGAAAGTTTGTTGAAGAAAACCCAGAAATAGTCAGGGCATTTATGTCAGCATCGGTCGAGGGTTGGGAAGCCGCCATGAAAAGCCCCGAGATCGCTGCGCTTGTGGTCAACGGGCCTTACGGAGATCCTTACATCGATGACGCAATCGTCGGGCAGCAAGCGAGAACATTGAAGCCGTTTGTCTTGAAGGACGGGCGAGCGACTTTAAGCATGACCCGCGAAAAGTGGGAGGCGATGCAAGCTGCCTACCTCGAAAGCGGAATGATCGATAAGCCGGTGGATTTGGACGCGTTTTTAATGTGGATGACGTTGGGTGCAATTTAATGGGCGGGGTAATTGTAGCCGAAATGTAGCCGAAATCGTAAGATTTTGGAAGATCTGAGAACCTTTCATCAATCAACCCACAGGGGCATTTCATCTGGAAGAGCTATAAAGCCCTAAAGCTCGCAAGGTTGGAGCGCAGAGCTAAGGGTTCGACATAATCCCGTCGTGCCGTAGCGAATTGGTATCGTCACGGCGTCGGTCTAGT
>Ga0307933_1002112_pt1 | contig 13890 bp, 12 predicted proteins | sample OrgLakmetageno88_FD_201811 | JGI IMG/M metagenome (GOLD analysis project Ga0307933, IMG submission 201811) | Saline water microbial communities from Organic Lake, Antarctica - #88 | ecosystem: Environmental > Aquatic > Non-marine Saline and Alkaline > Saline | place: Antarctica: Organic Lake...
CTCCAATAGCTCTTCGTGTTTACATGTCATGGCAGCATGACACAGACACAAATTTGCATTACGGGCAAACTTTTTATTTTCTCCAGTGTTTAAAGGCTAGGTGCACTCTAAATAAAAATACCGTGCCCTTGGTTTGTATTTGCCAATAAATGGCTGGCCAATCTGGGATCGAAAATTTGAGACGGACAGCAAGCTTATGTGTGGTGATTGTTCCTAAGGGGCAAACGTCTGAGCACGGCGTCGAACCCGATTCATCGGCCACCTAGAAGACGAAACGGCCCAACCTTTTAGGGCTTGAACTCCCATATTGCATAAATATGGTGCTCTCATGCTGATTAAACGACACATTGAGAGCGAACTGAACGCACTACTTCAGGAGTATCCTGTCGTTACCATACTTGGGCCGCGCCAAGCAGGGAAGACCACGCTGGCCAAGACAGCCCTCAAGGACTACGCATACTCGAATCTGGAAGACCCGGAAATTCGTGAAATTGCCAAGAACGACCCCAAGGCCTACCTTGCACAATTCTCAGGCAAGGTCATCATCGACGAAATCCAACGCGTTCCAGAACTTCTGAGTTACATTCAAGTCGAAGTGGACGCCACATCTGGCAATGGCAAATTTGTGCTGACTGGCTCGCACCAGCTCAGTCTACGCGAAGCGATTTCACAATCACTCGCTGGCCGCACAGCGATTCTGAATCTACTCCCATTCTCTATTGCCGAACTGACTCAAGCAGGCATTGAGTTTGAGCGCTTCGAGGATTATTGTTTCACGGGCTTCATGCCTCGAATCTACGAGCAGAAGCAGCGCCCCACCACAGCTTACGCGAACTACTACCAAACTTATGTTGAGCGTGATGTACGACAGTTGATCCAGCTCAAAGACTTCAGCCTGTTTGAGAAGATGCTTAAGTTGATGGCCGGCAGAGCGGGACAGGTTTTTGATTATAGCTCCTTAGCTAACGATGTGGGTGTGGACGCGAAAACAATACGCAACTGGATCTCTATCCTGGAAGCCTCATTCATACTCTTCAAACTCCCGCCCTACTTTGAAAACTTCGGCAAGCGGATCATCAAAAGCCCCAAATATTATTTCACAGATGTTGGGCTCCTCTGTTACTTATTAGGCATACGGGAAACGGATCAGATCACGAGAGACCCTCTGGTTGGCCAAATCTTCGAAAACCTTGTCGTCATCGAAGTCCTGAAGGACCGCTACAACAAGGGCCATATGGCAGACCTCTATTTTTACCGTGACAGCAACGGCAACGAAGTCGACCTACTGGCTCAGTCTGGACGCAAACTTCAAGCAATCGAAATAAAATCAGCCGCGACATTCAAAATGGAGCAACTCAAAGGCATCCGCCGATTCAAGGAGCTCACAGAAAACGTGGACTCAAGCTATCTCATCTACTCCGGCAAAGCACATGCACTCAGCGATGCAACTCAGGCGATCCACTACAAACATATTACCTGCGTCGCATAAGAACTCCTCAGCATCTTCGTAGAATAACGCTTATGTCTAATTCAGCAAGGGAGACACATTAATACTTAATCGTATCCGTATTTCAACTACATTGGCGCGACGCTACAACTATGCCAGAATACTAATGTGAGCAGCACCAAGGGCAGCAAATGTAAATAAAACGTAAAAGACGTTTCTTGGAAAATTACTTATATAGAGACACACTAATAAAGAAGTTATGTGTATATAATTCGGCAATCTTGGGCATGCAAGAAAAAACTCGCATACCCCTTATACATGCGGCTTGACGGTTAATCGAGCGGATCAAATCCGATCAAAAATGAACACGAGAGACATACCTCTCAAACTAAAACAACCGTAAACCAAACTTAAATGTATATAACTATAAATAAAAACAAATATGGATTTGTCGAAGAAGATCGATGCCAACAAATTATTAAAGAGATCACTGGCGGGACCGTATCGGAAGCCAGAGGCCCAATAGATCCTTGGATGATTGATGAAGAGGTCCTATGGGTGCGTCCGATCGGCGATACGATCTTCACCTCAAAACACGGGACCGAGCTCATAAGGCTTCCGAATGGAGGATTTCACATCTATCAGCCTGATCAGGACACAGACAATTCATCACGCGGCGGAGACACCAAGTTCGCAGACACCCACACTGCCTTCGTCTGGGCGTTGCATCATGGACTAGTCTCCACTATCGACGAATTCACACGCGTCATCGACCGAGCTATGTATCATGGCGACGCAAAGCTGTTGAGTCAAAGTAGCGGACCAATGTCTCATAAAATGGAACTAGCTCAGGATGTATTCCGCATTCGCGTCAACGAGCTAATGGATCTGAAAGCTTATCGAAGCTGTGCGATTTTGATCGACCATAAAGTTCGAACTATCGACATCACCAAAAGGATGGCTGCCACCATCGAACAGTTATGTCAGCCTGATGGGGAAGATTATGGCATGCCGCACGATAACGTTAATGGGTTTCCACACCTGAACAGTCTCCGCGAGGATATTGAGGAAACTCAAATCGGCGAATTGGTCACGGATTCGGAAAGCTGCTACTTCGCCACCAACTGTGCAACCTCCGCATGGGATTTCCCAACAAAAATGCCCCGCGAACGTGCTTCAATTTGGTGCGTGCCTATCGGACGTATTGGAAAAATTGACATCGAGCATTTGGCAATGAGTGCCGTTACACTCTGCGTTTTAGCCGAAGCCTGGCTAACCGTCGTCAAATGGCCGGAATGGGTCATTGATCGGGCAACCCTATGGGGGAGAAAAACAGCACAACAACAGTGCGCAGTCTCTCCAGATTCACCGAACATTTTCTCAATAGAGGCCCTTCTTAATGATGATCAATAAATCCTCAAATCTCTACGCCACAAAACTAAAAACTAAACCCATATAAATGACGAAACACCACAAAAGCTATCACCATGAAAACAGATACAATAACCGATACTCCCCCACTAAAAAAGCAAAATGAATTTTCATTGGGGGACCAAGAGACCAAAGTCGAGAAACCGAAATTCAAATACATGGAACCATGCTTCGTCGAAGCGGTTGCCGAATTTCTCCGACACGAATCAACATTAACTAGAAATGCTGTCGCTCAAAAGGGCGACAAGCATTTCGACCGCTACAGTGAAGAATTAATCGCGATAAGGGATACTATTGGTCCCCCCGATAAGAATAAACAAATACCCGCGGACCAACGCACAGAAGTATTAGATTTAATACGATGCTCGAGCGCCGCAAAGCCCCTACTCTTTCTTGCCAATAGACTCTGGGGGCTCGACTTCAAAAAAGAGGCATTAAGAGCAGATAGCGGAAGCCAGAGCACTGTCCTCAATCAATCTGAAATACAGCAAGAAAAAGAAAGGGGAGATTCGTCCCCGGTAGCTCTAAAGTCCTTTTTAGAAAAGCATAACGCAGACAAACCGCTAAGCGTGAACCAGATGGAAGACCTTATACAGTCTCTAGCCCAAGGCACAAAGCAGGCTGAAGCTCAGTCGCGTATCTATATCGAAACAATGCTCTATATAGGAGCAGCGTTAATCTTCTTCCGATTCCAATGTGCCCTGCTTGATAAAGAGGAAGCCAAAGCCTTACATGATCGTCTACTTGTCGCTCTAAATTTAAACTTCAGAAAAACGACCAAAAGTGCCCTTGATTCAACTCTTGGTAGAATAAGAAGAGCCTACCTGAAGGCGATGTCCGCCTATCAAGAAATCCAGACTCCAGAACTTAGCGACAAAAAAACACTTTGGAACCTGTATAAGAATTCTTTGCCGCAAATTCCTAAACTCGTGGATCGTTACTTCAGCGGAGATCTTTCGGAAAAATACTTCAATGGAATACCTTACCTACCGAAGATCCCAGGAAGCGAAAGCGAGAAGAAGACACAGTCCCCAGAGTGGGCGCGACATGTTAAAGCCCTTCGAGCAATGTTCGAGGCATCCGACCCTGACTCGGATAAAGATAATGACTTCGATGAACGCTATGTCGAATCAACGATGTTTAGTCTTGAGAGGCTCACAGGCATACTCGCGCTACAAGATAATCAAACCCTGTATAGCTACAAAGTTACAATTGAGGACCAAATAAAGCGCCTAGAATCACTCCTCATCATAGAAGTGGGCAGCCAAGACAAGGAGGGACCTCAAAAATGAACAACCGTAACGTAAACGACACCTCCGCCTGCCTAAGGATGTCCATTTCTGACTATCGCCTCACGCAGAATAAACACCATCGGACCAATGGCCTAATGATGCCCATCCCGCACGGAACACCCTCCCCCATCCCGGCCAGCCTAGTTGGCTTTGGCCATGCGCGTGGCACAACTTATTTTATGCCGAATTCCTCGTTCACGGGGAGCTCGCACTCTGTGAGTGCTCAAACAACTCCCCTCTCAGAATTTGACATAAAATCTGGTTGTGCACGCTCACGGCATTTTTGCGGGCGGGGATGGGGAGAGGTTACCGAAGTGCTCACTATTAAAAAATGGGCACATTCACAAGTACATGCTTACGCGTTACAAGAGACCGACAGAAAGGGCGTTACAGGATGAAATACGGAACTCGAAAAGCTGAGGTTCTTAATCTGCTTCAAACTCCTAAAAAGCAGACCTCTATCAGAATACCTGAAGGTATATTTAAGAGATTCAAAGAACTCTACCCGAACTTCACAGCAGGAATTATCGAGGCCATGATAGACTCGATACCAGAACTAAAGGGCTCCGTCCGCGTCCACGACATCAAAAAGCGCAACCCGAGTTACTGGCCCGGAAAAAACATGATCTGCAGAAACGCAGTTCTTTTGGAATTGGGCAACCAGCTCCAACGTAGTGCAGTGGACCCAAAGACTTTCGAACAGGCAATGGAACTCGGGTTCAGGGCTGAGGAAGAACTCGAGAACTTACAGGAAAAGGACGACTAAGATGCAGGGCCGATTTGAAAAAGCTAGGGGCAAACAGAGCTCTAATTATCACCGTGCTAGTTATCAAGCATGGCACCATGGAGGAGGTTCTGAAGAGATTATAAAACTCGCCGAAAAAGAAGGGCTGCAGGCAATAGTAATGACTCTTTCGTTTAGCGAGTTCATTGAAGACCACTCCTTTTTAAAAGGAATAGCTAAACTTCAGATTCAAATCGTTATTGCCCTCGGTATGTCGCTATCACGCTTGGCTTATCTAATAACAATACACGATGAGCCAGTTCGTGACGCGAAAGAACTTATTACCGGGAAAAGAACCGCTCTTCATATCAAAGTCCTAGATTACGACATTATTACCGGTCGGACCCTAGGGCTATCAAGATCTCGGTCGTGCACGATCAGAAGCCTGCTATTTCAAAATTACATCAACAAACACTACGGATTTAGTTCTCCAAACGATCAAACCGAATCATATTGTTATGTTGAAGATCAAGTAAATCTAAGGGTCGCTGAAAGTTTCTATGACGGAACAGTATTCAATCGACGTTACGATTTAAAAAAGCGAATCGAAGCCAATGCGCTGGTCGAAATTACACTGGGTGAAATACAAAATAGAAATGATTTAATAGGCTATCTAATGGACTACGGACCGGTGACGAGCTGCACAGAGCATTCTATCACGATCCTAAACGAAGAGACTGAAGAAAGGTTCAAACTCAAAGGAGGAATTTTCTCACTCAACGGTTTTGATGCGCACGTATGGGCAGCCAACAAGCGGCGATCGGTTGTCGGTTTCAAAAATCTAGAAGAGACCGTAGCGGATAATTTCACAATTAAACAAATCGAAGACTCAGTGCTCAAAGAACTACGACTAGGTCGTGTTAACGATAGAGATACGCTTTTGAAAGACCTAATGAAAACTTCAACCCTCATATATGTCAGCCGAAACCAGATAATAATTAAACCGAATCATGAAAACCGACAATACAGACTACGCGACGGAGTCTTCTCAAAAAAGGGCCTCGAAAAAGTCATTCAGCAAAGCCGATCATCAAACTCACCACAAAGTCGAAAACCTAATAGAGGTTTCCCAGAAGACCTACTTGAACTCCACAGAATCACTCCGAGAAACGGCATCTATCAAAAATTCGATTCGAGAGATCCAAACTCTCTCAGGCAAACATTGGAGATGTTCTACAGAGCGGGTCAGGAGCGGCTTGTCGATCGTCTTCAAAATGTTCAGAAAAGAGCAATCAAAAGTCTCGAAACGACATTTCAGGTTCGTCGTCATCCCAACTTGGTCGCTCCTGATTTTAACGACCTTTTCAGCCCTGCCCCTTTTCCTCAATTCCCAGAATCACCCAAAGGTCACTGCGGACCTTGCAGTGTCGCGCCAATTCCTTTCAGAGATCGAGTCGAAGGCCATCGGAAGGAAGAAAAGACAGGATCAATTGAGTTCGGACCTCCTGAGAGCCGAAGAGTTGATTCTAAATCTGCAACAAGAGAAACGAGAGCTCACGTCAAAACTGATCCAAGCGGAGGAAGAAGTCCAAAAACTATCCAGCCTGCATCAGAGATGGAACAGATTTCAAAAGAATCACTTCAGGAAGGCAAATGGCCAGTTCGAAGTCCTTACAGCAAACGGATGGATGCCATTTCAAACAGTCAAACCAACCAGTTAATCAATGAACAAGAAAATGACAATCGCACATATTATAGCCCAGAAGATCTCTCAAGCTTACTCGGACTTGCACGACTCTTTTCAACAATTACGAACTCGTGTCGCAGAGCTCGAGAGTGCTTTGATCGAATCCGAAAAAGAAAACGAGAAGCTGCTGAACTCGTTGACCAAATTCGAGAAAGAGCAGAGGGATTTATTCGAAGCTATCGAGAACGAACGAAGGCTATACGAAGAGACCTTAAAACTCCACAACAGCCGAATCAGCAAGCTCGAGAGAATAATCAAGGAATAACGCATCGAAACATGAAATAGTAAATCTGAGACCTCATTTTTCTCTGAGTTGGGTCACCTTCCGCACCCGCGTGCTAATCCAGAGTTAGATTAGCTCCCTCAAGCGGCGTCGCGAATTAGTTCGGAGGCCATCTGGACCAACTTTTGTGTTTCCCGAGAAACAAAAACACCAATTTTTCGAGTTTTCAGATTCAGCCTTATGCAGGCAACGATTGGGTCTTCTACCTTAAGCAAAGAAGCATAAAGACTCATCTGAATTATTTCCGAAGGTCGAGGAGGGAAAATATAATCACCTTGGGTAGTCTTGATCTCGAACACCCAGTGCCTGCCTAGGCGGTCAAGTCCATGCAAATCACACTGCCCTGCTAAGTTTTCACTAGCGACAGTTCCTTCAGACTCGTAGTGCTCTACCCCTAGATCATCAATGACCAGCCCAAGAGCTATGCAGGTGCTAAGGTACTCTTTTGGAACCCATTGGTCTTTTAGAAATCGACTAAAGTTGCGGTGAAATGCATCGCCAACATCGATCGATTCGCCCCTCGGAATTCCGATATCATCAAAATTGTAGATCCTGTCCGCACATCTACGCGGCCACACAATTTCGAGAGTGGTCTCCAATGATCGAGATAAATTTGAAACGTACATAACAGATTTCTAGTATGCTGAGTCACGAGCTGAAGTCACGTACTATTAGTTAGTTTTTTTTGGCTCGGCGTCCGTTTCACGGGCCTCACCCTTTTTAATTTTTGTTGGTGTTAACTAATCTGGTTAACCGAGCCCACGGCTCGTAATTCAAACATCAATAAATATGAAAAGATCAAAGATGGCGCAATATCGCCAACGTATTAAATCCACATCCATTCCGTCTGAAATCATTAGCCGAGTAGAAAGACTGTATGAAGTCCATTCCCTACGAGGCCAGCGCGACGTTTTCACAACAGTCTTAAAACAAGGTAATGAAAAATACAGATGGAACGACCATCTTATTGCTCTCCCTTATTACCACATAGTAGAGACGACCAAATATGGAGACCACCTGAAACTCCATGTTTACGATATCGGCAATAGACGTATTTTAAGCCTAATCCTTGAAAATGGTATATTGCACAGTCACCGCATTATAGATGAAGGCCAAGTAGCGACGATACTGCCGGACCGTTTTAAAAGGTCGGGGTGGCTTTGCAAAAAAGCAACAACATCGCAGATCAAGTCCGTTTGCAGGATCATCGGCATCCAGGAAAAAAACTCGCCTGAAATCTCGGCCGCGAATGCAAATGTAGTAATACAAACAGCGGCGCTCTCCCTCTACCTGCCGGGGTTACAGGGAATTATAAAGGCCCTGCTCCAAGAATCACTTTTAGGAGCCGCCTAAATAAAGTGCCATGTACGCCTTGTTCCAAGGCATTTCTGACACTGCTAAATTATACATGAACCTGTTCAGTGAATGGATGAGTTCATCAAATAAAAAATAACCCTAAGAGAAGGCGTATTGGTCCGAACCCAATGCGCCTTCTAATTTTAAATACTCATGAAAATATTAAGCATACAAAATATAGACCTAAATGACGCTTATCTAATTAAGGAAGATTCCTTCGGCAATAAAATCTACCGTTTCAAATTGGATTCCTACGCGGTAACTGCCTCCCATTGTAAGGGTGCTATCGTCGCATTCGAGTCGCGCACCTTTTCAGCAATGCTGAGTTGGCTTCAAGCGTCGATTGAAGACTTTGCTTTGATGCATACTAAAAGCATGCTCTGCGAAGACGCGCAGGAACTTTTCGAACTTAAGATTCTAACCAAAGACGGGAGGGCCTTAAAAATCGACTCCAGAGGTGAGATCGAAGAATTGACTGCGCTTGAGGAGCACGCAGAACAGGAACGCGAATTTCTTAGTGCGTCTCAAATCTGCCATGTCGAAGAAAGGTTCCCGTACGATAGATTGCTGTTCTCAAAACACCTGGCATGGAGGATGATCGAATTATGCGAAATCTGCGAAGAACAAGAAATCATTGACCGCTTTTGGTCGGAATTCTCCAGCCAGCGAAAAATTGATGGTGCTCGAAAAATCCACGGGTTGATCGGAGATTTTTGCGCATTCTCTGTGGCCGAGCTGCCCTGCGGACGCTTCGTTTTTCTCACCGCGGAGGAAGGTCTCCTAGTGGCCGACATGGAAGGACCTGAAGAATGAATCGTCTGAGCCTATCCTCTACCCATCATAAAATTCAACCTCACCATAACCAAAATGCAGCGCATACAAATTGAAAATCAGTTCATCGAGGATGGCACCCCGCTGATTAAAGGACAGCCGGACCAACAGCTATATCGAATCGAGATCGACACATTTGCTGCCACAACAGCTCTCGATTATTGCCTTCTGGCATTCAGATCAAGTTCTCTGGCGGCCTTTCTTGATGAGCGTCGCATTTTCTTTGAATCGTTCATTCTGCTCAACGCAGCATGCGCGATCGGCCCGGAATCAGCAGGCGGATTAATGTTAATACTAAAGTCCAATGACGGAAGCCAAGTTTTGCTAAATGAACAGGATGAAATCCAGATCGCCTGTAGATGGAAACCCAAAGTCCTTACCGCCACAAATGCCTGGGGGATGCCTCCTAATGGACATCTCGCACGCATGCTATTAAGTCCTCGCCTAGTCGCTCGAATCGAGGAATTAAGTCTCGAAGATGAAACGACATCCCGTTGTCAGATGCTTCTCCTAATATACAAGGAATATCAAATTGAAATAGCATCGCGTAAGAAGCCATCCGAACCAATCGAAATCGACGGCGAGCACTTTAAATTCAAAGCAAAACCATACAACAGGGCTTTGACCTTCTTCGACCTGATCTAACAACCCAAAATTAACCTTAGCCAAAAATACCAATCATAGCGGTGAGTCCTTAATAGGACTCACCGTTTTTTTTATTATTATGAACGAAATCAAAATCTCTCTAGACCGCATTCGCGACGGAAAAATTATTTCCAATCCAAGATTGGATATCCAACTGATTAGGGTTGGAAGCATCAGCTACGCTGTATTTTCGGCGCACGATAATATGGCCTTCTTCGCCTTCTCGTCGAGTCAACTGACTCGGTACCTCTCCCAGCTGGAAGGGAAAGATATTATCGACGTCAAACTTGTGAACCAAGGCCCGATCACCGGCGACGAAAGCGATGAAACAAAGGTGCTCCAACTCAAGCTATCGAACGCTAAAATCGTAGTCCTCAACAAATACGATCATCTCTATGAAATGGATCCGGTTATTCTCGAAGAATCCAACTCTGTGCTCGTTTCAGCTCATAAGCAGTGGGGACTTCCGGCTATGAGTATTGCTGGATTCATGCTCTTCACCGACCGACTCATTAGAACGATCGAAGATATCGCCGAAGAGGGCCAGCATGGCTACTTAGTCAACGTCCTGTGGGCCGATTACAGACTCACGCTGGAGTCAACAGGATCAAATGAGACGGATCGCGTATGCGTGGAAGGCGAATTCATTTCGTTTTCCGTCAAAAAATTCGCCCATGGGCTGTATGTCTTTGACCACGTATGAGCCTCCAGAAAACTTTTTTCAAGAATTCACTATTAATTAAGCCATAAAGCGCAAAATAACAAATAGGAAGCCATGGTGGCGACCGCTAAAACCAGAACTATAAACTATGAAAAATCAAATCACACTCAGAATCACATCCAATGAATACGGATGCTCTTGCCCGTTTAGCTCCGATTGCGAATTACTCTGCAACGGTAAAAAAATGTTCGGCGGCACAATCAACCCGGGTGACTTGAACCAAATTCTTGGTTATGGCGCCGACTGGAACTGCGAGATCCCGGTCTCCGACCTTACAACTCTGCTCCTGGTCTCCTACTTCGAGATCGTATCCGATGAAGCGACCTCAACCGAGTCCGCCGACACGTGGGAGGGGTTTCATCCGAAAACTCGTATCACCCGAGGCTACGAGGCTCTGCAATTTCGAGCTAGAACAACCATCCCTGTAAGGCTAACAAAATTCGCAGAAAGCGTCATCGAGGAAGATGCCGCGTTAGATGTGGCTTGGGAAGCCGCCAGAGCAATGAAAGACTAAATGCTGATGCAGGATCCGAATACTTAGTCAGCCATTTGCAGATGGCTGGCTAATTTTCGTAAACATTCGTTATCATTCCTTATTGCCCCGCGCCTCCATTCAAAAAGGCGCACCAAGAGGGGCACTGCCAAGGACTATTACCAAAAACAAAATAATAAAAAGGAGTCTGCTCCTACCTTAAGCGCTACACGATAGTGCTTAATAAACTATTAATCACAAAAGGTCGTCCCGCATGGGGCGGCCTTTTCTTTTGTAATAATGCACAACATGAAAAAATTAAATACTACCTCAAATATCGATCTCTCCTCGGCTTTTTAAGTCGCCGAGAACCGTTCCCAGAACCGTCTACTTCGTTTCGAATTAGACTCTTATGCATTAGTGGATCCGGCGGATGAATCCCCGTGAAAAATCTAATGCCAACAGATTCAGAAATATTTCGCTCCTAGAAAGAAATTTATTTGACACCCGAAGGGGAAGTCAAAAAGGGCTAGTATCAACACAGCCCGACAGTCATATAAAAATGAGCAAGAACGACTCCAAGAGTTGATTCTAAAGGCTTGCAGTGCTTACACCCTCGAAATCTGCAATGAGAAGCCTCGTAGGGATAGTGCTATCGTAGAACAGACGATTGCACCGGGAACGGATAGCCTTTCAGAAACCCAATCGGAGATCCTGAACACCTTGTCGCGTCTATCAGAAGCCGCGCCAAACAGCATTGCGCACTATTGTAACTGCAGCGTGCCGACCGTTCAGCGTCACTTGCGCATACTGCGACATCAAGGACTTGTGCAGAAGTCCGGAACGACCCGCTCGGTCCGTTACAGAGCTCTCAACCAGGAGACATTAAAATGAAACCCACGCCCAAGGCTTATAGCCCAATGATCTCAAAGGGCGCTGAAAATGCGAGTCGTATAGAACCAATGGTTGAGAAGACGATTCGGGTCATCATTTACGCACGCGTCTCCAGTCAAAAGCAGTTGGACAATAAGGAAGAAGATTCGGTCAAAAGCCAAATCAACTGCTGCCGCAAGTTCTGCAAGGAGATGCAGCGCGTCGGCGAACGGTGGGAGATCGTCGAAATTATCTCGGATGATGGCCGGACAGGACGGAACGATAAACGCGATGGCATCAATCGGGTTCGGAAACTCACAGCGAGAGGCGACGCCGATGTCGTTTTGGTTTACGGGCTCAGCCGGGCGTTCCGAAACAGCCATCTGGGTCACGAGTTTGACCAGGCTCTGAATGAACACGGGGTACGTCTGGTCTCGACGACGCAGCCGGGCGGGAACGACACCCCATACGAAAAATTCGTGCGTACCATCTTCTGGGGTATGGCGGAACTGACCAGCAATATCATTTCGGAAGACGTCAGGAGGTCCATCCTATCACGCCTCGAAAAAGGCCTGACCCACGGTGCCGTGCCTAAGCCGGGCTACGGCATTGAGAAAGGCAGGCTCTATATCGTGCCAGAAGATGCGAAAATCGTTCTGGAGATTTTCAAGATGGCAGTGAATGGCATGTTACCTACGGATATCGTCAACGACCTGAACGAGCGCAAAATCAGGACAAGGAAACGAACATCAAGGAAAGGAATTGTTACCGGTGGAAAGCGGTTCCGGATAGAGCACGTTCTTACCATCCTGCGAGACCCAATCTACAAGGGCAGTCTCATCTATGACGGAGTAGAATATCCTTCCGCAGCTAAAGCGATCATATCCGAAGATGTCTGGGATAAAGCACAAGTCGCCCTGGATCGGAGGCCCCGCAAGAAAGAAGGCATCGTTCAGGAACGAGACAAGAATTTCATGCCCCTGAAGGGCAAAATCCGATGCGGTTGCTGCAACTCGGCTCTGAAACCGAGTTTCTCTACAAAACGGAAGTCCGACGGCTCCATGGAGAAGTATTTTTACTACCTCTGCTCGAAGCATGAAAAGCTCGGCAACGAATCGACCTGCACCATTCGAAGAATACCGGCACGATTACTGGAAAAGCTGCTAATGGAAGCCTTCGGCGAAATCGCCGCCAATCCGGACGTGGCCAAGCGGCTTATCGAGAGAGCACCCAAAACCAAAACGACGAAGATCCGAGAGCTCTCCAAGGAACGGCAAGCGATACGGAAGGAATTGAAGGAACTGGACGCAGAGGTCGAAGCGATCACCGCAAAAGTTCTGAGCATGGCTGGCACCGTAGTCGGTGATAAACTTCGGGTGAAAATTGATGAGCTAACAGAGTCAAAGAACGAGCTCGTCACTCAGGAAATCCGATTCAACAAGGAAATCGATGCCCTCAAATCAGACTTGCTGGCCCCTCAAAAACTGCAGCACGCCCTCGCCCACTTTGCCGAAGCGGTAAAATGCCTCTCCGAGGACGAACAGCGGGAACTCTACAAGCTTCTCTTCAAGTCCGTCATCGTAAGCGAAGGCGGCAAAGCAAATGACCCGGTCAACGAAAACACCCGGCGTTCGAAAGAAGATCGTAGGCATTTAAGCATCGAGGTGCGCCTGCGCACCGAAGCCATCCAGACCCTTTTCGGCGACGATGAACCCACAAGCAGTGGTCGTAAGAGTGGATTCACGATTCCCCTCGAAATCGCCCATTGCCGGAAGAAGCCGATGGAGAACTGTGCCCTTCTCTTCCCCGTTCATAAAGAATGCGGACACAAGGCACCGAAGACACGCAAACACCCAAAGAAAACCGAACATGAGATTCACCGAGCGATACAGTGGAAAAAGGAGATGGAGGAACTGGATCTAAACCAATCTCAATTCGCATCAAAACTCGGAATATCGCGCAATGCGGTGAACGAAGTCATGAAGTGGTTACGCTTGAGCAGGGACATTCAAAAACGCGTGATTGCTCTAAAAGACTCGAAGGAAATTAGAAAACACAGCCGACGGTG